>Ga0208820_1001713_pt1 | contig 11719 bp, 10 predicted proteins | sample June2015DPH_16_5_FD_184713 | JGI IMG/M metagenome (GOLD analysis project Ga0208820, IMG submission 184713) | Peatland microbial communities from SPRUCE experiment site at the Marcell Experimental Forest, Minnesota, USA - June2015DPH_16_40... | ecosystem: Environmental > Terrestrial > Soil >...
GGCCGGCGATACTGACAATTCGGATTACTTCGTCTGCCGCAAACGGCTTCGCCAGCACGTCCCACGCTCCCAGATTTAGGGCTTCCGCCCATAACCGTTCATCTGCCAGCCGGGAGGTCACGATTAACAGAGGGGGATCGGGAAGAAGCGTTAAGTGGTCCAACATCTCGCCCCACGTACCCGAAGAGATATCGCAATCGCAAATTACGATTGGAATTGGTATTTCCCGCAGCGCCGCAAGAGCCGAAGCAACCGTGGCTCTTGCGATCACGGTCCAACTGGATTTGAAGATGTGCTCCAGAGAAGCGCCGTCTTCATCGTTGGGGCTGATGGATAGAATAGTATTGAATACAGTCTCGAGTCCGGGCGGCTTCCTGATGGCGTCCCATCCTGTGGTTTGCGACCGGCTTTCTGCCACGTTCCCTCCAAACAGAATCACAAGCCCCCGCGCGAAGCGGGGGCAACTGGAAGAAGTGAAGCAAACGTGGCTAGTATTTGACGGCATGGGCCGGCACTCCTTGACACCCGGCGTCATGGGTTCATACGCGGTTACGCCGCAGACTCTGACGCCGCAGCGCCCTGGAGATCGCTCCTCCGGCGATCCACAAGGCGCTGCTTCCGCCTCCGATTTCAACTCAGTTGGTATGTTTCTCTCTGATAGTAGAACTCCGGCGGGGCAAATAGAACTAGGAGGGTGCCTAGTAAAACTATTACAGCGTCACTACAGGGGGTGCTCCACCCGGAATTCGGCCTATACTATCGCGCCGCGGGCGGCAACTCGGATAACGACAAGCGACGATTCACACGGCTTGATCCGGGAACGGTGGCTCCGCCTGGTAAACCTCTCCGGTCAGATCGGGGCCCCAGCCATCTGGCACGCCCTCGTCGCAACCCCCGGGCGTCCGTTCAGCCTGCTCGATTCGAAACTCCAGCGTCGGGAGTGGCCTCATCCCAGATCCACCGAGCGCCGCCCCATTCGCTTTCCCATACCTCCCAATGTCCCTGCACGCCCCATCGGAACGTAAGCAGCACTTCGGACTCGGTGCGAGTATCCCAGCTTGGGGTTGGTGGACGTCTCGACAAACCTTCGCACTTCGCGACCAGTGCGTCTTTGAGCAGCATCGCTTCTGCCCGGAACCAGTCTTCTCGATCCGATCCAGCGCGACAGCCATTGTGAACCCACAATTGATACGCGACGGCGGCGATTTCGCTCTCCGTTGGGCTAACGGTGGCGGCGGTTATCACGGATTCACTTAGGGTGGTCCTTTCAGGCATCATCCTTGCTGTGTCGCTTGAAACGGTTTCCGACGGCTCTGGCCTTGGCATGGCTCACCTTCTTTGAAGCGCTGTCGTTGTATGGTTCAGGGCAAACTCGAGGTTTTGCTGCATTCAGCCTCGCACGTTTTCGTATTAGGTGCGGTTCTGGGGCGCGAAGCTGCGGACTTGCGCGCCACAATCAAAATACACGAAAAAATGGTAGAACTCCGGTGGGGCAAATAGAACTAGGAGGGTGCCTAGTAAAACCGTTACAGCGTCACTACAGGGAGACCATTACCCTGTTTGCACCTGTTATGAGAGAATATGGTCGCACGCCCCCGCCGGGCGGCGGCCTTGCACTACTGGGTTCGCTTCCCAGGGAGGAAGACTATGGCTCGCAAAAGTCCGGCGAAGCCCGGAAAGAACACTCGCCCGCAGACAAAGCACTCTCCTGAGGTTGCACCTCGGGGTAAGCCCGGCCGGCAGGTCGAAGCCGAGGCCACTGCGCATCCGGCTGAGCTCCCCATCCCGAAAAAACTTCACCCAATCGTAGGCGTGGGGGCATCGGCGGGAGGCTTCGAGGCGTTTCGGGAACTCCTCAAGGCTTTGCCTTCGGATACGGGCCTGGCGTTGGTGCTGGTGCAGCATCTGGATCCCGGACATGAGAGCCTGCTGGCCAAACTGCTCTCCAAGGCCACCACGATGCCCGTCGCGGAAGTGGAAGAGGGCATGACGGTGGAACCGAATCATGTCTACGTCATCCCCCCGAATAAGACCATGGGGATCAGGAACGGGACGCTCCACCTGATGGCCCGCGGGGAGCCAACGGCGAAACATCTGCCCATCGATTACTTTCTCACTTCGCTGGCCGCAGACCGGGGCAATCGGGCGATCGGCGTGATTCTCTCCGGAACCGCCTCCGACGGAACGATGGGGCTGAAGGCCATCAAAAGTGAAGGTGGCATCACCTTCGCCCAGGACATCAAGAGCGCCAAATACGACGGCATGCCGCGCAGCGCCATCGCCGCCGCGTGCGTGGATTTCGTCCTGCCGCCGGAGGGCATCGCGAGCGAACTGGCGCGCATCGGCCGGCATCCCTATCTGGGAATAGAGCTCCCTGCGCAGGCCGAGGAACTGGTCGATGATCGCGACGACGAACTGCGCAAGATCTTCGTCGTCCTCCAGCGGGCGATTGGAGTGGATTTCACCTATTACAAGTACAGCACCATCAAGCGGCGGATAGCCCGACGGATGCTCCTGCACAAACTGGAGAGCTTAAAGCAGTACCTGCAATTCCTTCACGACGACCCTGCCGAGCCGGCGGCCTTATGCGAAGATATCCTCATTCACGTGACGGGCTTCTTCCGGGAGCCGGAAGCGTTTCAGGCACTGGCGGAGCGGATCTTCCCCAAGATTCTCGACACCAAGCCGCTTGGCGACTCGATACGCGTCTGGGTTCCTGGCTGTTCCACCGGAGAAGAGGCGTATTCCGTCGCCATGGTCCTGCTGGAATGCCTGGGCGACCGCGTCAGCAGCACACCCATCCAAATCTTCGGCACTGATATCAGCGCGGTGTCGATCGAGAAGGCGCGGGCAGGTGTGTACAGCGAGAGCAGCCTCGGCGAGGTCTCCCAGGGACGCTTGCGGCGCTTCTTCGTCAAAGTGGAAAGTGGTTTCCAGATCGCGAAATCGTTGCGCGAGATGTGCGTCTTCGCGCGGCAGGACCTCGCTCAGGACCCTCCGTTCTCGCGGCTGGACCTCATCAGTTGCCGCAATGTGCTCATCTACATGGGACCGGTGCTCCAGAAGAAGGTCATGGGCATCTTCCACTACGCTCTCAAGCCCACCGGATTCCTGATGCTGGGGAAGTCGGAATCGATCGGCGGCTTCGCGGACCTCTTCACGGTGGTCGACCGGGAACACAAGATCTGTTCGAAAAGGCCTGGCGAACCCAGCCGGGTTTTCGATTTGTCCGTCGCCGCGGGTTACAAGAGAGCAGATGGGAAGCCGGAAACGCAGTCGCGCTTCGACGTGCAGAAGGAAGCGGACCGGATCGTCCTCAGCCAATACGCACCAGCCGGCCTCGTCGTCAATGAGAACCTGCACATTCTCCACTTCCGCGGGCAATGCAGCCCTTACCTTTCCCCTCCGCCAGGCCAGGCGAGCCTGGGTCTGCTCCGCATGGTGCGCCCGGAATTCGCCGTGGAACTGCGCACGGCCCTTCACCATGCGAAGAAACAGGAGATCGCCGTTCGCAGAGAAGGCATCCGGGTCCAGCGCGATGGCCATCTCTGGGACGTCTGCCTGGAGGTGGTTCCGATCAAGAGCGATCTGGGCGAGCGTTTCTTTCTGGTATTGTTCCAGGAAACGCCGGTGCGTGTGCCGGCCGGCCCGGAAACTGGGGGCAAAGCGCCGGCCACCGGCAAGCGGCAGTTGCAGGAGGACGCCCGCCTGCGGCAGGATTTGCAGGCGACCAAGGAGTCCCTCCAGTCGATGATCCAGGAGCAGGAAGCCATCAACGAGGAGCTGAAATCCGCCAACGAAGAAGCCCTTTCCAGCAACGAGGAATTGCAATCGACCAACGAGGAATTGGAAACTGCCAAGGAGGAGTTGCAATCGACCAACGAGGAGCTGGTCACGGTCAACGAGCAGTTAGGGAACCGCAACTTCGAGTTGGCGCAGCTTAACGACGATCTCACCAACCTGATCAGTAGCGTCGATATTCCGATCCTGATGCTGAGTGGCGACTGGCGCATCCGGCGTTTCACTCCCCAGGCCGAAAAACTACTGAACCTGCTGCCCGGCGACGTGGGGCGCCCCATCGTCAACCTCCGGCCGAACATCGATGTCCCGGACCTGGCCAAGCTGGTCACCGAGGTCGTCGACACCATGAGTTTGCGCGAGCGGGAGGTTCAAGGCCTGGGAGGCCGCTGGTATTCCATGCGGATTCGGCCGTACCGGACCATGGACAACAAGATTGACGGCGCGGTGATGACCTTTATTGACATCGATGCAGCCAAGCGAGTCCATCTCGAATTGCAGCGCGAGCAGACCTTTACGGCGGCGGTACTGGAATCGGCGGCCGCTCTGGTGATGGTCACCGACCTGGAGGGCCACATCGCCCGGTTCAACCTCGCCTGCCGCCGGCTCAGCGAGTACTCTTTCGAGGAGGTGGAGGGAAAGCCCTTCTGGGACGTGCTCGTGCCCCCCGAAGAAATCGAGGCCGTCAAACAGGTGTACAAGGAGCTTGGGGAGAACCGCTCCGCACGGGATCAAGAGAATCATTGGGTGGACCGGAGCGGCCAGCGGCATTTGATCTCCTGGTCCAGTACGTTGGTTACAGAGGCCGAGGACGCCACGCGGCACCTGGTTTGGGTTGGCGTGGACGTCACCGACGCCAGGCTGGCCGAAAAAGCGCTGCAACAAACCGAGATCCTTCGGCAGAGCCAGGAGCAATTGCGGACGTTGACAGCCGGCCTGGTGGAAGCCCAGGAGGAGGAGCGGCGGCGGGTCTCGCAGGAGCTTCACGACGACATCAGCCAGAGGCTGACGGCGCTGGCCATTCAACTGGAGGTATTGCATCAGGCACCCGGAATCTCGCCCGAAGAACTGCACGGCAAACTGGGGGAGCTGCAGAAGCAGATGGAGGCGCTATCGGAGGATCTTCGCCGCACTGCCCACAATCTCCACCCCTTCATGCTGACGCAGCTCGGCCTCGGCCCAGCTCTACGATCCTACTGCGAGGAGTTCTCCGGCATCAGGAAGTTCAAGGTGCGGTTCACGGCCCGGGCCTTACCCGAGATAATCCCTCCTGGGGTGGCCCTGTGTGTATATCGCGTGGTCCAAGAGGCTCTGGGGAACGTCGCCAAGCATGCCGGAGCGAAGCGCGCCGTCGTGTCGATCTCCGGCATTGATGATGTCCTGCACCTTGCGATCCGGGATGACGGCCATGGATTCGACCTGGACCAAGCGAAAGGAAAAGGTCTCGGATTGATCAGCATGGAGGAACGGGTGCGGCACCTGGGTGGGACCTTCTCGATTTCGGTCAAGCCCGGCGACGGCGCCTGCATCGAAATCCGAATTCCCCTCGAAACAAACCTGCCCATGCTCGCAGTGGAATCGATCACACCATGAAGAAGCCGCGGCTGTTACTTGCTGATGACCATACCATCCTCGTCGAAGGATTAAAGGCCCTGCTGGCTCCGGAATTCGAGGTGGTAGCGGCAGCCGGCGATGGCAGGGCGGTGCTGGAAGCGGCCGAAGAGCACCAGCCGGACCTCATTCTGCTGGACATTTCCATGCCCCGCCTCAACGGCATCGAAGCCGCGCGGCGACTGAAGAAATCGAATCCCGATGCGAAACTGATTATCCTCACCATGCATGCTGACCTCATTTTCGTGAGCGCGGCTTTCGAGGCGGGGGTATCTGGATACGTGCTGAAACAGTCGGCGGCGACCGAACTGGTGACGGCGCTCCGTGAAGTGGACAGCGGTCGGTGCTACGTCAGTTCGCTGATCCAGAAACGCCTCGGCACAGAAACTCCAGCTTTCTTGCGGCGGCCGAAAAAGCTTTCCGCCGATCTCACATCCAGGCAACGCGAAGTGCTCCAATTAGTGGCGGAAGGACGCGTTCGAAAAGAAATCGCCCAAATCCTCGGTGTCTCCGTCAAGACGGTGGAATTTCACAAGCAGAAAATCACTGAGAAGCTGGGTATCCACACGGACGCAGCATTGACGGCATACGCCATCCGGCACGGCATCGTTTCGGCCGAGTAGTGCTCTGTCGGCACGAGCGAGAGTCGGCAACGTAGGCGATCCACTGCCCGGATTTCAAGCTAGGCTAACGACGTCTGACGAGGTGCACCACCAAACAGATCACCGCTATTATTAGCAAAATGTGGATCAACCCGCCCGCAACGTGGAATGCGAAGAATCCCAGCAGCCACAATACGAGCAAAACAACAAAGAGCGTTAGAAACATTGAGCCCCCTACATGTGTTTAAGACTTCGTTATACGTGACGGCCATTTGGTAGTCGGAGCTTTCGGCCAAACCGTTCCTCTGGAGGGCCGTTGAGCGCGAATCTCCTAGACCGCGTCTCCTGGACCGAAAGAAGACGACCAAAAAACGAGCGATAGCGGGCGTATCTTAAAGTGGACCCCATTGTCAAGACCATTTTTTGCCCGCAATAAGCTAATGTCGGCGGAGCCAGGGGTTTGAGTTTGCGCGGCGGTTAGGCCGCGAGTTCGTGGTTTCGGTTCGCTACTCCTTCCCTTCGCTTTCTTGCCCGGAGGATCTTGTTGGAAGGTCGGGGCGGTGTCAAGGGCGCGCGTTTTTTGCGCGGCGGAGCGAACCCTTGACACCGCCCCGAGCTTCCCTATAATGTCCCTGGAAAGCGAAGGGAAGAAGACGCTGAGAAGCTGGGGCGTCCGCCCATCGGGTTTCACGCTCGCCCCAGGTAGATTGCCGCCGGCGTCCGGTAGTCGAGGCTCTGGTGCAAGCGCTCGTGGTTGTAGAACTGGAAGTAGCGCGCGATCCCTGCTCGCGCCTCCGCCACCGACTCGTAGTCCTTCAAGTACACCTCCTCGTATTTCAGCGATCGCCACAGCCGCTCGACGAAAATGTTGTCCATGCAGCGGCCCCGCCCGTCCATGCTAATCGCGATCTGGCGCCCCGCCAACTCCCCGGTGAACTTCTCGCTGGTGAACTGCGATCCCTGGTCGCTGTTGAAGATGGCCGGTCGGCCCCGCCGCAAAGCCTGCTTCAGCGCCTCGACACAGAACGCCACCTCCATCGTCACCGACAGCGACCAGCTAAGAACAAACCGGCTGAACCAGTCCATTACCGCGACCAGGTACAAGAAACCCTGCGCCATGCGGATATACGTGATGTCCGTGCTCCACACCTGGTTGACGCGATCCACCGCGGTTCCTCTCAACAAGTACGGGTAGATCCGGTGGCCTTCCCCCGGCTGGCTCAGGTTTCGCTTCGGATAAACGGCTTCGATGCCCAGCAGTTCCATCAACCGCGACACGCGCTTGCGGTTGACTTCATGGCCTTCGGTTGCCAGCCACTCTCTCATCTTCCGGCTGCCATAGAACGGTGTCCGGGTATACTGCTCGTCCAGCAACCGCATCAGCAGCAGGTTCTCCGCGCTCTCGCCAACCGGCTCGTAATATAAGCCGGAACGGTTGACGCCCAGCAACTCGCATTGCCGCCGCACACTGATTTCCGGGTGGCTCCGATCCACCAGTGGCCGCATCTCCTCAATCGAGCATGCCGACTTTTTTTTTGAGCCAGTCCAATTCCACTTTCAGACGCCCAATCTCTTCGTAGAGCGCGTCGCTGTCCGTCTCGCCGCTGCGTCCCTTGCGCTTTCTCCCGTCTACGAAAAGATCCGGCAGTTGTTCCAGAGCAGACTTCCTCCACTTCGCAATCTGGATGGGGTGCACTTTGAACTGCGATCCCAACTGGCTGAGTGTCTTCTCCCCGCGGATCGCCTCCACAGCCACCCGCGCCTTGAACTTCGGGCTGTACTGTTTCCTCGTCGTCGTCATCGACCTCTCCTTGTCAACGACTCCGCCGAAAATCTTAGCTTATTGCCTGGTCTGAAATCTGGGGACCACTATATCTCTGCCCTTCTTCGCTCTTGTGTTCTTCACTCCTAGGATTCCCTCCAGTTTGTCTTCCAAACTCTTAACACCAACACTGCTTCTTCTTGCAATCCGTCAAGCTCAGGATGCAACCTTCGCGAGAGGCACTTGTGGGTCGTTAACCAGCTCCTCGAAAAGGGTACGGTAATGGACCATTGCCTGGCGCAGTTCCTCCGTGCTGGCCTGCCCCGCCGTCTGCCGAAGCGCGATTTCGTGAGCCGTTCGGTAGTTTTTCAGAACCAGTGGATGGTCGACGGAGATATCCGCCGCCCGCTGGTCAAAGCCGCTTACCGGATAGCCCCGCGTGGACATCACATCAGCCAACAGTTGGTCCGCTGCTGTTACCGCGCCGGCGGGGCCGTCCACGAAGCGTGCCTGGACTTCGCGCCATGACGTCAGGAAGCGCGCGCGATCCCCCGCCGCGAGCGGCCGGACGTGCAACCCCTCAACTCGTTGTGTGCGCTTCTCGAGTCCGGCTTCGGCATGCCGCCGGTTGCCGTCTTTCTCCACGGCGCGGGCATATTCAGCGCCACCGAATTGAGTGCGCAGTCTTTCAGTCCGGCGCTTTCGGTGCGATAAGAACGCGGCGACGCCTACAGCCACAACCACTACGAAAGCGATGATCAGGATCCATTCTGTTGTGCTTATTTCCGATAGACTCATGGTTGATCTCCCTTTACTTCCTGCACTACTATCCTCTTTAACAGAGCCTGGCTGAGCCACATCGGCTCGGCCCCGCCCGCCTCCTGGTTTCACTTCGCGAACCGGCCAAATGGCCAGCCGGCGCTACTAGCGCCAACGGGAGTATCCCCAACCCCCGCCGCCGAGTACAAACAACACCAAAAGAACAATCAGTATGGTCGTCACTTCTCACCTCTTCCAGTCGAGTGCAGTGCAGGTGGAAGGCCAAAGCTAAATGAATGGACACGCAAAGTAGATCACCCAGGCTACGGCAAGTTGTCAGGCGCAAGTCCTGCCATCCACCAGGCAAGAATCGCTGCCTCCGCTGCAAATTGCAGTCAGGTATACTATCGCCCGCCGTTCTTGTGCTTTAGAGGTTCAAATGGGGCCACGAGGGCGAAAGCAGCAATGGCCTGGAAACGGCCCTCAAAGTGCCCACTGCCTGGCGTGCGTATAACTTCTCTACTCGCGATAACTGCTTCAATTCTGACGTTGGCTGGCGCGGAAGTTGCCGGACCAGCGAAAAAGCCCGCTGGTGCTCCGGTGCCCCGGAGTCCTGCCGCGAGCGAAATAGAGGACTCAACGAAGACCGGCGCGGTGGGTCCGGGAGCGACGGGGCCTAGGGTGACGCGGGCGCAGATTCTCCTGGACCGTGCCAGGTTCTCGCCGGGCCAAATTGACGGTGTCTACGGCGACGATTTCGGGGTTGCGGTCAAGGGATATCAGGAAAACCACGGTCTGAAGCCGACCGGCATAATCGATGCCGAGATGTGGCGCCTGCTCGATCGCGACGCCGGCACTCTCCTGTTGACCTACACGATTACCCAGGCGGACGAGAAAGGCCCGTTCCTGCCGCTACCGGCCGAGGTCCAGGAAAAGGCGAAGTTGAAGTGGCTTGGCTTCGAAACGCCGGAAGAAGGACTGGGAGAGAGGTTTCATATCTCGCCGAAGCTGCTGGCCGAGTTGAATTCAGGCAAGAAACTGGACACAGTGGGGGAGCGAATCACCGTACCGAATGTGCGGCGCACCGCTCTCGGCCTGGCGCTGCGCGTGGTGGTGTCGAAGTCAAAACGCACCGTCATCGCATACGGGGCTGGCGGCAAGGAACTGGCGCAGTATCCGTCCACGATTGGGGACTCGCACGATCCTCTGCCGATCGGTAATTGGACCATCGTCGGCATTGTGCACTACCCGTGGTTCAAGTGGGACCCGAAGCTCCTCTGGAATGTGGACCAGAAGCTCCCGCCAGCGGAACTCGCGCCGGGTCCGAACAATCCCGTCGGCGTTGCATGGATCGGCCTCTCCAAGGTGGACTATGGAATCCATGGGACGCCGGATCCGGGAAATATCGGCCACGGCGTTTCGGACGGGTGTATCCGGCTGACGAACTGGGATGTGGATGAGCTGTCGCACATGGTTCGGCGGGGCACACCGGTCGACCTGGAGGAGTAGCGTTGAAACTCTGGGTTTGCATTGCCGGGCTATCGTCAATGTTGCTCGCCGTCGGCGCGACCTCTTCCATTCTCGAGATGACTCCGCCCATCCGCGGACTCGCCCGCGCCAACCTGCGGGATACATTCGAAGACGTTCACGACGGACATAAGCATGAGGCGATCGACATTATGGTGCCGAGAGGGACACCTGTGCGTGCGGTGGTATCCGGAACTATCCGCAAACTGTTCCTCAGCAAACCGGGCGGCAACACGATCTACCAGTTCGACGAAACGGAAGCGTATTGCTACTACTACGCGCACTTGGACGGGTACGCGAAAGGGCTGCGTGAAGGAATGCGGGTCGAGCGCGGGGATGTCATCGGTTTTGTGGGATCGACGGGGAATGCAGATTCTGGCTCGCCGCACTTACATTTCGCGATCGCCGAATTGGGGTCGGAAAAACTGTGGTGGAAGGGCAATGCCGTTGATCCATATCCGTTCCTGGTCGACGCGGTGAAGCGCGCGAAGTATTCGCGTTCGGCTAATAGACGCCGTCAAACCAATTAATCCGCCTGCGTCACCAGCGCCATGAGAAACCCCGACGCCAGCCGCAGTTCCCGGTACGCATTCACTGCGATCTGGTCCAGCCGCAGCAGCCCCTCAATCCGCCCGTGCCGCAACCGCCAGCGCATGCGGATCCAGAATCTCGCCAGGTCCCGCCGCGAATCGCACAGTTGGCTCGCCCGGAATAGCGCGAGTTCTTCCCACAACAGGCTGAAGCGCGACGGCACTTTGATCGACGGCATCTGAGCCTTCGTCCGCAGGTACGCCGCCCGCAGTTCGGAAACTCGCGGCCGCCATCCCATTCCAGACCGTATCCGCGCCAACTCCTCCAGCACGAGCGTCTCGGTCTCGCCCACCCGCCGCGTCGCCAGCCACAACTCCTCCATCTCGAGCATCAACCGCGCAGACGATCACAGCAGCCTCTGGACCTCCGGAATCCGCCGTCGCAGGTGTGCGACCCGACCCTCCCGCGCAAAACCCGGTCTTCGCGTCGTGCGATCCTTCAACCGGAAAAAGCCGGTCAGCATCGGATGCGCACCCTCCGCTACCACAGCGTACTTGTACCACCAGAAGTTTCTAAGCACATCCCAGTAAATCGACGGATCCACGCGACCCAAGATCGCCTTCATGTTCTCCAGGCTGTAGAACCGTCGCCACGCCTCTCGATACGCCGCTGTCCATTCTTCGCCGCTCATCCGCGCATGCGGCATCGTCTCGTGGCACGAATCGTACTTGTTATAATCCGGATCGATCGCCACTCCGCTCGCCACCAGCCGCTTGTGATCCTCCGATCCCGGCAGCGGGATCATCATGAGGAAACTCGCCTGGTCCGGCTGCACCTCCCGGATCAGGCGCTCCACGTCCGTGCCCACGCTCTCCTCGGTGTCGTGTGGCAGCCCGATGATATAACCCACCTGCACCCGCACGCGCGCCTTGCGCCACGCCCGAATCGCCGCCCCGTATTCTTCGGTGTGATTCTGCACCTTACCCGCATCCGCCAGATTCTGCGGGTTCAGACTCTCCATGCCGACGAATACGCTGAAACAGCCCGCTTGCGAGGCCTTTTCCACGAATCCCGGTATGCGGTACGCCGGCACGTCCACCTGCATCATGAACTCAATCGCGATCCCCTC
>Ga0208820_1001714_pt1 | contig 11718 bp, 20 predicted proteins | sample June2015DPH_16_5_FD_184713 | JGI IMG/M metagenome (GOLD analysis project Ga0208820, IMG submission 184713) | Peatland microbial communities from SPRUCE experiment site at the Marcell Experimental Forest, Minnesota, USA - June2015DPH_16_40... | ecosystem: Environmental > Terrestrial > Soil >...
CGTTGCTGGTCGATCTGGTATCGTTTCTTCATAGCGACTCTCTCCTTTTTCTTGGCAGAAAAACTACCCTTGGTCATTATGACCGGGGTTGAGAGTCGCTACTTTCTACGAATTAACGGGCATCCTCACATGGGCACACAAACTCCCCAACGCTTCTATCGAATCTCAATTGACATTCGCAATTGGGACAGACACCTGTACCGAGTTCGGCTGGCTTGTCGTAATCCTCTTCGTTGGGCATGGTTAAAAGTCGGGATTCGCGATCTTGAGCGCAGGCCACGCGACGGCAGATTGAAGGCTTTCGGAGTTATGAATCCCCGCTACGCTATGCCGCCCGACCTCGTCATTGTGCCAGCGGACGCGAGCGAGCGCATGGGTACTGAAGTAACCGTGATACAATTTGCCGCTATGGACCTACTACAACTAGCGATTCAACAACGCGACAGGCTGGACCAAGTCATCAAGCTGCTGCGGGGAACGCCAGCCATAACTCCTACGAGTAAGCCAGCCTCCGCCAGCCGCACCAAGGCCAAAGGACACAAGTGGACAGCGGCACAGCGAGAGGCGATGAGTGTTCACCAGAAGAAAATCTGGGCTAACAGGAAAAAGAGGCAGAAGAAGGGCTAGTATTCTTCGGGCAGGAGGATGCACGTAGAACTTCTATCGGCCTCGGTGATGATCCAGATGCGCGTGTTGTCGGAGAGTCGATAGCTGGACAGAATCCTAAAACCTTGCTCCACGCTGAGTCGAATCAGCAAAAGGAGATGCGTGCTTGCGACCGAAAAGGCTCCAACTGTTCCGCCTGGGCTCGAATGGGGTGCCCTATCACGCTTCGTCCCAGAGGAAATTAAGGCCAGTTTCGGTGAGGACATCCAGTCAGCTTTTCCGACCATTGCCAAGAATGCTGCCCAGATGAATCTGATCGAGAACGTGATTCATCAGATTCCAACCGAGCATCGCTTCGTGCGACTAGATGTCAGGCGGCTGGTTCCGCTCAATACCGATGGTGGCCGCAATGAAGGAGCAGGCCACGAACACATACTCCAGACCTGTGGCGTCGCGAATCTCCCAAGGTTGATTGTTAATGTCAGTATCTGGGCCGTGGTCAGCAGCGTTTCGTATTGCGCCAAGGTAGCTGCCGATATGAATGAGGTATCTCGGCAACCGTCGTGGAGCCACAGCGAATCGGTTAAGTTTCTCTATGATTCCGGCTGCGCCAGCTACGTTCACAGGAGGATTCATCCGTCCTGCCATCGCTACTATGTGAGACTCAACCGCGTTGCCAGCCTGTTGGACGGCACCACGCCCGTTGCGAACGTTGGCTTTCATGAGCGCATGCGCGAGCGGCACAATAACAGCATCTCGATCTGGTGCTAAAACCGCTTGCGCGAATGGCCCTAACTGGTCTCGGATTCTGCCTTCCGCGATGACCATGTCCGTGCAAGCTACAGCAATCTGCTGGAGAGAGTTCGCTAGAGGTTCTTTGTCAAGTTGATAATGCCCTCCGCCCTCGGGAACGAGAGCACGCGAGAAGGTTCCCAAACTAATCAGCGTTTCCTTGACGATGTCCCGGTGAGCGGGCAAATTATTGAAGATTTTCGTTGCTTGTGCTGCGGTATTCGGATCAGCAGTCGCAAGAAGCCGTTCTCGAAAGACGGTGAAAGGTCGATAGTTCTCAATCAGGATTCGCAATACTGCTGTCTTCTGTTCAGGGTTTGTTGTGAATCGACACAATGGGCTCAGAACAACGAAGTCAGCCCCGTTCGGAGTCAAAAGACCAAGCTCCACTGCCATTTCAACCGCAGCCGTTGCGTTTGGAAGCGTCGTGCCGAGGAACTCTGCAACGAGATCAGGACTCGTTGGGCGACCGTTCACGACGACCGCTTCTACGGCACCCATCACGTGTTCGGCAGTCGTTTGTGACGCGAGAGGCATCTTGGACTACTCCTCTGCAACCTCATTCGCAGGAGCAGGGGGAGGAGCAGCAGGAGCAGCGGCAGCAGCAGGCGTCGGTTCTGGTTCGTTGAAATCTTTGAGCACTTTCCGCAGCTTGTGCCCCAAGTCATTAAGATCAGCGGGAGTACATTGCACTGTCACATCAATATTGAGTTGGACGCCACTGCGGGAGTGAGCAAACGAACCTTGCACTAGTGGGCTGTCAGACATCGAGTCTGAGATAGAGAGTGACTTCTCGACGGTCTCTGGAATGGGACGAGGCTCCGGTGCTAGAGCGGTCAACGTGCCACCCTCTTCCTTCAGTAAGCCTGCTGCGGTGAGAATATCCACGACAGTTCGTGCTCCCGTTGCTACGACGGGAGTCCTCGGCTGACCCGCTGAATACGCGACGTGAGATTCCAAACTAGATTCATCCATGCTTTTGCGAATGCGCACAGCAGCGATCACGTTTTTCAGAAAGTCTGTGGTGTCAACGACGGCTCGCCATTTGACAGCAATCTCCTCTGGCAAATTTTGCTCTAGCGCAGTCGCCAGTTCTGCACCGATAGGAGTTATCGTCTTCTTTTTTCCAGACTTCACAACTCCAATCGACACGAGAAACTTGTTGTTGTTGCTCACGATGGATTCGTTCATCGCGGTGAGCCTTCCCACATCGGTAAGGCTGGCTTCGCCTCCGATCCTTCCGTAGGCTTGAATGATTTTGATCAGTTCCTTGTACGAGGAACCGGGTAGAGGAAATTCTTCGGCCATCAAGATTCTCCTAAGTTAATTCCAGTTTGCTGCGGTTGTTTTCCCATTGAAGCGGCTGGAGATTCGTAAGATCGTCTGAACCGCTGATTGGCCAGTAGACATAGTGGAAGCTCCTAGCTCTTGCGCTACCGCATTGGAGTGGTCTAGGGCTCAAACATTCGCCGATATGCTAGGTATCGCGCTTCGTCCTCTCCACTGAGCTTGCTATCCAGCCTAGACTGCTTAACGCCAGAATCAGCTGTCGGTGTCTCGCGAGTAAGAACCACTTGCTTTTTGTACGCCTGCTCTGCCCTTGGACTGTCCAATACATTTGCAAAAATAAGTACCGATCTGGTAGGTGATCTGGTGGTTCAGAGACTTCTAAACCGTCGCCAGTAAGCCTCTGATTTCCAACAGTCCATTGCCGACCTCGATACAGTCGCAACCGCACTCCGTTCTCCAACGTCTTTTCTTCCGGCTCTGCTTCCATGGCGGAATTAAGAGTAGGGATCTGCTCCAGGAAGCAGCAGTTTTCCCTGATCAGGTGCAGTGCGGGATTGGGCTCGACAAATTGGAAGCCATGGCGAAATGCGTTCCTGTTGCGGATCGTAGCGCGGACGTTCACACGTCCGATATGCAACTTGAGGTTCACTTCCACGACCTCCTCAAGCGGCAATTCAACAGGCAGCAAGGCCGAGAGTCCGCGTTCACTTATGTCGAGCGTTTGACCCGGAACAGGACCCATGGAGGGGGAATGAATCTTCACCTCAACATCCAACCTAAACCTTAAATCTCGGCGATTCTCGTGCAGAGCATCCAGCCTTGGGATCAATTGTGGGGCTGAGTACGGCTTTTTATGGGCTTCTTCTGGTCGCACGGGCACGCTGCCTCTTCTTCCGAGTTCGCCCATGAAGCATGTTACTGAAGAGTTTGGACTCCTCTGGGTACCATTTGGGTTTTGTTACGAAATCCGAACTAGGGGAAGGGAATTGGATGGACTAGCAGGCAGGCTACCGCCAGCCCCGTCACAGCAATTATCATCGAAGCGCTAAAGAAGGCCAGTCGCAAGCTGGCGTGAAGATCTAAGAACTAGGCTTCCGCAACATCCCCGAAAGCAAGAAGCCAGCGGCGGCAATGGAAGTCACGGCGACCAACCGGAATGCGATGAGTTCAAGATCGGGCCTTGCGCGTTCCCAACGGGGTTCGGGATCAATCGTGAAGCCGGACGGTGGTGGCGGGACATGAACGTTGCCGTGGCCCTCTGCTGGGCCAGCCCACAACCAGCCATACCCGACTCGCTCCGGCAGCGAATTACGGAATGGAATCCGCCACGGAACCCACAGACAGCAGTAGGCCAGCAACAGGCAGTAGAGAACGAGGACAATGCGCTGTGCGCGATTCATAATGGAGAAGCCTGATAATTCCCTCAATTTGGTTTCTGAGGTGTTGGAGTGTCTTTTAGCAACACTTCAAAAGCAGAAGATTTGCCCGCATAGTCTTCTCACGGCGACTCACTAGCGCCGCGAATTATACGTCATCTGGTGGAGTGAAGTGGTCCCGGGCAATAATATACTTGACTGACTAACGATTTCCTGCTATGTTTGTTGCATGAAATCGCCACTCACCTTACAGGAAGCCATTCAGTTCTTCGGAGACTTCGAGAACTGCCGCCAGTTCATGATCGCCGTTCGCTGGCCCGACGGTAAAGTCCGCTGCCCTCAGTGTGACTCTAAAAAAGTAACCTACCTTGAGAAAGCACGGCTTTATCGCTGCTATGGCGACCACCCCAAGCAAAAATTCTCCCTCAAGGTCGGAACTGTTTTTGAGGATTCCCCTATCGGCCTCGACAAATGGCTTCCTGCCGTGTGGCTCATCGTAAGCTGCAAGAACGGCATTAGCTCCTACGAAGTCGCTTCTGCTCTGGGTATTACTCAAAAGTCCGCATGGTTCATGATGCACCGCATCCGTCTCGCCATGCAGTCCGGTTCGTTCCGCAAGCTGGGCGGGGGCGGCGGCGAGGTGGAAGCCGACGAAACCTTCATCGGCGGAAAAGCGCGGAACATGCACCTCAGCAAGCGGCAGCGTCGGATTACCGGAACTGGCGGCAAAGACAAAACCGCAGTCATGGGAATTCTTGAGCGCGGCGGCGAGGTCCACACCGTAGTAGTCGGCAACCGTCGCCGCACCGTGCTGCAAGCGGAAGTCAAAAAGCATGTCGAAGCTGGCGCGGCACTCTATACCGATGCGCTCATGTCGTATGAAGGATTGGCAAGCGACTATGCCCATCAAGTCGTTGACCACGCGACCGAGTACGTCAATGGCCGCGTGCATACCAACGGCCTTGAGAATTTCTGGTCGCTGCTCAAGCGCGGCATCTCTGGAACCTGCGTTAGCGTAGAGCCGTTTCATTTGTTCCGTTATCTGGATGAGCAAACTTTCCGGTACAACAACCGGAAAGAAATGGAAAATGCGGATCGTTTCAAGCTGGCACTCTCGCAGATTGTTGGGAAGCGTTTGACCTATGCGGAGGTGACTGGCAAGGTGGGAGAAACGGCGTTCTAATTCTTTGCGTTTGAAGCGCGGGAAGCAGCCTTCCGCTTCCGCGTCTTCGCCCACTTTTCGGCGTCGAGTTTCGCCTTGATCTCCGAGTGCGGCACGGCAACAAGTCGCCGCATGAAGTTTGTGAACTGGCCGAAGTCGCCCTCAACATTCTTGGCGGAGTGGGTCGGGCGAGTTGGCTTTTGGGACACGTAGCGCCTTTCTCTCTGCTAGAGGGAAGGGTATTTCTACGTGCGACAAAAGTCAACACGCTATCGAACAAGGTGAACAAGGCCATGAGATTGCCAGTTTCGACGCTTTGATTGGAGCGCTCCATCCTCCAGAGAGCGAATTGAGAATGCTTGCATCACTTCAGACATATCTAGACGAAAGCATCGACAAAGACCGCCGAATATTCGCCATCGGAGGCTTCATCGGTAGGGCGGATGAATGGCGCGAGTTGCTCTTAGACTGGATTGATCGCATCCATCCCAGCAAACTCCCAAATCCGATTACTGCGTTTCATATGACGGACTGCGAAACCGGCGGCGGCGAATTTCGTGATGAGTTGGGATGGAGCAGAGATAGTCGAAAGGAATTGATCATAGATCTCCTAGAGATTATTTGTCGATACAACGTCGCTCTGTTCGGCATGGGTGTATCAATCAAGGAATACGAAACCCTTGATCATGTCGACCCCAATAAAAGATTCAGACTTGGAAATAGTCAGTACCATTTTCTGCTTCAGTCGGTTATACGCGACTTAGTTAAAGAAATGGATGATGGCAGTTTCGGCGGTTACGAGAGAGTTGCATTTTTCTTCGACAGGAACTCCCCCCATGAGTTCTGGGCAAATCATTTGCACAAGCGAATGCAACAAGATGACGATCCTAGAAGTCGCAGGATAGGACCTCTGATCTTTGACAGCAAGGCACAGATGCGATTGCTCCAAGTTGGTGATATAGGGGCGTATGAGAGCATGAAGGCTATCAGAAATATTCGTTATGCTGAAGGCAGAAGCCGTAAATCGTTTCAGAGGCTCTTAGAAACCAATCACGTGTGGAAAATATCGGCTTTTAATGAAGCAGGCCTTCAGCAAATGGTTGAAGAGAAGAAGCAACATCTATTAGAAATTGGCAAGAAGTGGCAGCGCGTAAAATAAGTCTGTCTTCTGCGATTAAGCCAACCATGATCAAAGAACCGAAAAGTAAAGGCCGATCCATTGCTGCATTTCTGCTCGTGCTTATATTTTGGCTGCCAACCGTGCTCCACGGTACTTTGGGTTTCAGTCGTCCTGTCAACGGCCAAGCTATAGGCTTCGATTTGTTCGTAGGCTTCGTGTGGCTTCTGTTTGCTTTTGTCGCGTGGAAATTGTTCTCCGCGTTCCGCAACGGCGTATAATTCGCGGCGCTATGAAGTTCGCCTACTGGGTCGCGTTCTGCAAAAGCAAGGGATGCTTCGCTTGCCATGTCGCTAAGTTCATCGGCCAGCATGATGGTCGTCCAGTTTATTTTCTTCCAGACGAGATGCCGGGATGGTTTGACTTTGAGTGTGGCGACTGTCACACAATACACAGGTACACTCGGGACGATCTTGAGGTAGAAGTCTTGGACGTTCCACCGCCACCGGGATTCCCGGAATGGTGGTGAGCGGCCCTTTCGCGATAAGCCTTCCCGTTCTGAAAATCTCCTGCCCTGTCACGGCTCTTTCATTTTGCATTTTTCCTCCATATTCCCCCACTCATAGCACGGCCTTCCACTTGTCTCCATCGGGTGCTACATGATGCCTTCGACGCAATCGTTTCAGCGAACCGAGGACGCGCTTATCTGACCATCCTATGGCCGCGCTGATCTCCGAAACTGACTTAGAGACGGCCTTGGCATCGATTTCTCCATAAGCTGTCCATCTCGGTGGAACAACATTGGACCGCAGGAAGTCTCTCACCTTGTAATCCCAGAAGCGATCCATGTACCAATCGTAGGTTTCCAACATCTTCCGAGGGCCGTAATACATCGTCCCCAAAATGGCAAGGACGCTCAAGGCTGCCCCTTGCCAAGTCTGCAGAAGTTCCCGAAGCGCATGCAGAAAACGCATCGGAAGATTATCAGTTAGACGCGAAAGTCAGTCAACGCCAGCGGAGGCACAAAGGTGGTGGCGAACGTCCTGTTGACCGCCAGCCTCGCCTCATCCGAGTGAGCGTTGAGCCAGTCGAGATACTTCTGCACAGTCGCCAAGTCCTCGTGGCCGCTCCACTTCATCAGCGTCCGAATGTCCACGCCGTTCTGCAAGTGCATGGTGCAGAACGTGTGCCTAAACAGATGCAGAGTATGGTTGCCATACGTTGCTTTCAAATTCCCTCTCTTGACCACGGCCTTCAATCGCCTGAGCAGGTGATGCCAGCGGCAGTTGCTGGTTGCAAGCGGTTTTCGTGGATGAGTAGTGTTCCGGTAAGCGCTTTATTTGCATTCACTGCAGATTGGCATTCTTCAGGCAAGAGAAAAGAGGTACAACTGCGATCCGCCTCATGACTACCAAGACTTACACGTCCTGCTGGCTCACCTTGTCCGCCTTTCCCTACGATACGTAGTATCGACTCGACTATGCGAGTGGGGATATATGCCCGCGTCAGCACCAAAGACCAAAGCTGTGCCCTTCAGGTTCGCGACCTAAAAGCCTACTGCGCTGCCCGCAAATTCTCGATCTTCCGCGAATATATCGATGTCGGCGAATCTGGCGCGAAAAACTCCCGGCCCGAGCTAAACAACCTGATGGCCGACGCACGTAAGCGAAAATTTGACTCAGTCGTGGTGTGGCGCTTTGACCGCTTCGCTCGAAGCACGAAGCATTTGCTGCTGGCGCTAGAGGAATTTCGCTCCCTCGGTATCCAGTTCGTGAGCTATCAAGAGAACATCGACACCACCAGTCCCCTAGGACAGGCGCTGTTCACGATCGTTTCGGCGGTCGCTCAACTCGAACGCGACCTGATCCGGGAGCGAGTGAACGCTGGCATACGGCATGCTCGCGCCTGCGGGAAACAATTAGGTCGCCCGCGCCGGATCGTAGACGGTGAAGAACTCGTTCGACTCCAAGCGGAGGGAGCCAGCCTGCGGCAGATCGCTAAGAAGCTCGGCATTGGATATGGGACTGTGCGCCTCCGAATTCGCAGCGCGGAAATCTCAGACCTAAGGAGAAACAAATGCTGATCCGCAATAATAATGGTGCGGTCATCGGTGAACTGAATACCACAATCACGCAGGAGCACACCGTGATTAGCACGAACACGGTGTACAAGAACGGACATCCGGTCGTGCAGAACATCTCTGTCCGCGACAATCAGGGGAACGTCCGGACGACCAACGTAATCGGCGGGAAACTTCTGCCCTAGTCGAGCTCCACAGGCCGGGTTCCCAACAGGAGCACAATCGCGGTGAGGCGGTCCGGGATATGAACCTTCGACCCGCCCGGTAGGGCACGGGCAGCCTTGATGAGTTGTGGAGTGGAGATCTCTTTGTAGACGCGCACCAGGGCGACCCGGACATTGCTCTTAATCGGAGGTAGCACAGCGATGTTTCTCATCCCTTCGATCTACGAAGAAGCCGAGGAGAGAGGCGTATGCGAGCAGCCATCGCACCTGCTGGGGACTTGGGCACGAAGCTCGGTTGTAGAGGATTGCTACTCGATATGATTGCGAACAACGACCACGAACGTCATGGGGCAGGCTCCGACTGCACCGATCAGATCGGCAAGGTATTCCTTGTCGTTGGCCAGGACCTGCGCCAATGCTTGATTTGTGATGGTGTGTTCACGCGGCAAGCCGCTTCTGAGCATTCGACGGTTCTCTGCATGCCGGGAATCAGCATGAAAACTGGGAGCAAATGATGTGTAGTAGTTTGAACTCGACCTTACGGACAGTCGGGACGAGTCGCCAATTGTCGGACAGCGAGCAGCATTCCCGGTCGGAATTCCCAACTTCCGCATTGCCGACGATTCACTCGGAACTACTGTTTGGTTCCCACAACGCCGTTGTTAGTGGGAAGGGCTGTTGGCGGCAGCCATCAGTGGCGTTGTCCGGGCGGTTGCGATGTGGTCTAATTCTCGTGTGAGCAGCGCAAAGATCCCAAGGAGTTTCGGTGTCATGAACAACCCCGGCCGAAGGCCGAGGTCACCGTTGAGGCTTCTTTCCGGGCCAGTCCGTCTCAGCCGCCTGGAAAACCGATGTTATCTGGGTCAACCTAAACAGGAGTTCGGCGGCACACGCGAGCGCAGTTCACTCCAAGATGCTCTCTCGCGTTTATGATTGAAGGAGATGATCGTGGCTAAGTCCTCCAAGCGACCCTCCAAACGGTCAGCCACGCCACGTGTTAAGCCGCCGGTAAAGGTCTCCTCACCGTCATCTCAACCATTCCTTCGCTTCTACCACTCGAAGAGCCTCCGCGCGAAGACCCTTGCAGTCCTTACCACTCTCGAAAAGGCAAAAGACAGCACGCAACATCGCGATGCCTTGGCAGACATCGTCGTGGAGCTGACCGACAGTGGCATGGAATATTACTTTCTGAGACCGCTGAAGCTTGCCAAGACGGGCTTTTTCGTCGAGCAATCAGCCAACCTCGGCATGGCGGCTACGACACGGGTATTGGCATCCGTCATACGCAACATCATAGGCAGCATGGACAAGCCTCAACTTCTAACAGTGTGTAGCTACATTCGTCAGCTCACGGAGTGAAGCTCTGGAATGGCCTGAGCACGGTACCACGAATTTCCGTGTTCAATATCCTTGCACGGTTCAACTCCTTCCGCTGTCATACGTGAATCTGTTCTTCCATATGTTACGGCCTATGCGGCGGAGTCCAAGCCGCCCCTTTCAATGTGAATGCCCCCAGCACATCGTGCGTGACCGATGGGCTCCGCTGATTTCATTCAAACTCGACCGCGATATGACAAGAGTTCCTCTTGACGAGTGACGCGCTACCCTGAATCTAACCGGATTGGGGAAGAGTAGCCGACCATCCGGGAGTTATCGCATGGTCGAACCCAATGCCGCACTAGCATTCTTCGAAGACATCGAGACTCAAACCGGTTCCTATAGCCGCTTTCAGCCAGTCCTTCTGTTCTGAGAAAATGCGCCAGCTACTTCTTCGCTGTTTTGCTTGAAAACTCGGAGCAGCGGTGAGCCATGTACTGTTCCTTCGCTTTTTCCTCTTCGTCGCGAGGGACAGTGGCTGAACAAGGATCTTGGATACAGTAAGTCCAATCGCAATCGGTGCAGCGGAATTTGACTAAAAGGCCAGAGTGATAATACGGGATCATATACGGCATAGCTGGCTCCTCGCGCATATGTACCTGCTTGAAGTGCTTGTCAAACTGCCGCTGCATGGTTCTCATTGCTGCTTCCGGATTTCTGGCCAATCCAGGCCCGCCAAATGTAAAGTATGTGTCGCAACTTGAGCACTTGCCGTGCATCCCCGATTTGTTGTTTTGGGTGATCTCAAGGTGTGGCTCTTTCATGCATCAAGTTTCCCACAGTCAAGAGTCCCGTACCAGCACGGTGGATTTCAAACTGCACCACTACCACTTCTGGCTGCGCTCGAGTGACGGGCAACTCTGACGCGATCTTCGTGTTTGCGATGTCAGCGGAATGGCTTGATAATGGCCTGATCATCAGGCACCCACTCAATGAAGAAACTTCCGCGAAAGGCTCGTAGCCGTAGCGGAAAGCCGGATCGGGTTTCGGCCCACGAAGATCGCCGCCGGCCTCGTCTCTCCCGGGAGCTTTCCGTGCTTTACGAAGACGATGCCGTGGTCGTCCTCGACAAACCGGCCGGACTTTTGGCTGTGCCGATCAAGGGCTCCGATACTCCGTCCGCTTTGTCTCTGCTTGTCGCAAGACTCAAGCTGAAGGGACAACGAGCTTTGGTCGTGCATCGCATCGATCGTTTTGCCTCCGGAGCACTACTATTTGCAAAGACCGGTCCGGATCGAGATGCGCTGGTGCGGCAGTTTCTCGACCATACTCCCGTAAGGCGGTACCTCGCGGTACTGCGCGGCCGTCTCGGTGTTGAGGTAGGGACGCTCGTGCACTATTTTCGACGTGAAGGAATGTATCAACAGCTGCGCACGGCGCGAGATCCCCAAGCGGCTCGTGCCGAACTTCGATATTCCGTCGAACGCCTTTTTGCGGATGCTTCGCTCGTCCGGGTTGAGCTGGTGACAGGATTGCAGAATCAGATCCGGGCGCAATTTTCGGCGATGAGCCACCCGGTTATCGGCGATAGAAAATACCACCGGGCAGAATCGTCGGAACAGCTAATTGCTCGCGTTGCTCTTCATGCCGCTCATCTTGAGTTTGTCCACCCGCGCTCGGGAAAGAGCGTCTCGATTGACTGCAAACTGCCCCCCGATTTTCAGTATTTGGTTCGAGAATTGTCACGATCAAGCCGTGCGCGCCGGTGAGTACGGGGTCCGGCTGGCGATCGAGATGAGGATTGCACCCGAGTG
>Ga0208820_1001728_pt1 | contig 11663 bp, 21 predicted proteins | sample June2015DPH_16_5_FD_184713 | JGI IMG/M metagenome (GOLD analysis project Ga0208820, IMG submission 184713) | Peatland microbial communities from SPRUCE experiment site at the Marcell Experimental Forest, Minnesota, USA - June2015DPH_16_40... | ecosystem: Environmental > Terrestrial > Soil >...
AAATGTTTGCCGCACCCTGCGTGTAAGGGACAGCAACTTGAATCCAACTGTCCTCACGGTAAGTTTTAGAACTGTGGAAACAAATACCTCCGCGTGAAATGTTCACCACCTCAACTATGTCTGCTTCGGGACCAAGTGGACCAACGCAAGCAACCGTCTTCATGTTGATGCGGCCGTATTTTCTCTTCTCCTGTTTTTTGCCAGTCGCGAGGAGTTCCTCCGGCGAGGTTTTATCCGGAACTGGTTCCCACACGGTACTTGCAGAGCACACATCGCACATGCGCGTGAGACGATGGGTGATTTGGAAAACGGAGAGTTCAACCTCGTTGAGGGCAGTCACGTGACAGGTTTGGCACACAGCGCATTTGAGAAGTGCGCGTGAGTTGCTTTCTTCCAGTTCCTTTTCTCGAGGAAACCGACTACCCCATTGTCGAGGAAACCGAATACCCCAGAAATTGTCGCTCTGGTTGAGCACTTCGATCCCATAAAGATTGTGTTCGGAACGAATGCCAGTCTGTCCCACTACGCGGCCGACCGCTTCTTCGCCGCTGCCTATCCGTTGCAAGTGAATTTTCTGCCCCGGGGCCAAGGAACACTTTAAAGGCAGACAGCAACCGCTACGGCTGACATTCACCGTCTGCACAACGTCGGTGAAGTGCTCACCCGCGAGATCAGTACACGAGACCCGTACGCTGATTGAGATTGAAATACGATCACCCTTGCGAGTCGTTGAGGCCGCTGATTCTTGAGTTTCCATATGTTAGATCGTAGTAAGCCCTCCCTTTGCCTTGAGAAGTCCGTTCACGAGCCCCAGAAGATTTTGCCCGCCTGCCATCAAGTTTAAGCTGGATTTTTCGATATACCCTATTGCACCACCATTCGTCAGCCTTTCCGCGTTACTCTGGGGGAGACTGCTCACAATAATAACTGGGATGTTGGCAGTCGTCGGGTCTTGCTTGAGTGATTGCAGTACAAGCTCGCCCCCCATTTTCGGCAATAGCATGTCCAAGATGATGAGGTCCGGCTTACTATGACGGGCCAACTGCAAAGCTTCTTCTCCATCGCTAGCATCGACCACGACGAGGCCCGCTTCAGCAAAAATTCCCTTGATTGTGTCCCGTGTGAACCTGCTGTCTTCAATTACTAGAAGTTTTGTCATTATGGGGATAGTTTGCTTCATCTCCAACCCGATGTTTGTGATCGACATCACTGGCTAGCTTACCCTTGGTGCCATTACTTCTTATGACTTCCAATGCATATTTCAGCCGATGGTCTGTAACCCTTTTTAGCTCATCGCCGATTGGGTCAGGGTTCAAGGAGGGTGAGCTTCAAAACCCAGATTGCGCGGCATGACCTAAGTAATGACGAGCAGGTCCGCTCTAATCAAGAGAGACACCGCGCACAGGCCTTCAGCTTAAGCTCCTATACTGCCCCACTTTCGGAGCAATCTGTTCTATGTTGTTCAGCGATATCGAACTACTTCAATTCGGTGCAAACCCCCTGCTCCATCAAAGAAAGCCGCTCTATATCATCCTCGTGTTCTTCTCGGAGTCCTAAATAATTTAACGACTTGTTCATAATTGAACAGACACCGACCTGAGAGCGATGTAATTTCTTTCCCATCTTATCGACCGAACATCGGTGGGCTAGCACGGTGCGTTTCGGCACCCGAGGTGATAGGACTATGCGGCCCACTGTAGTTCGTTTGCTTGGTGGCGTCGTGGAGATTCATCCTTTCAAACTTTCAAACACCACTGCGCCACCGACTCTACTGAGGGACCCGGCCTCTGATCAATCCAACAGTAAGGCCGTGCTGAGCAGCTTATAGCGGACATAAATCGTCATCCCCTTCTTAAGATTTGTTGACCCTGCATCATAATTAAGTTGCTTTCTCCGAACTCGTGGGTCTTGACAGGAGGCCCATCAATTGGCGGTCAAGCGATCAAGGTATTCTGGATTCATTCGGAGCATGCTCAATGGTACGCCTTGCGACATCTTGGCAATGACAGAGTGTGTGGACTGCTATAATAACCACGGGGGCGGTTAAGTTTTTCTCCTCTTTCAGGTCTTCTGACCTAAGCCAGTCCATCTGAAGTTCTCCCACCTTAGGCTTTTCAGCGAGTGAGGCTGCGCACCCCGTTTGGTGCGGCAGCACTCGGCAAGGAAGGTCTCTTGATGAACGCAATGGGTATTTCCCTCGGCGTGATAATTCTGGTGGTGGCGGTCCTGCTGCTTCACCGGATGCACAAGAACGCGCAATCAGGTGGGTTCCAATTACAGAGGATGTGCCCGTCTTGCGGATTAATCACATCTCGACAAGCACGTTGCTTGCAGTGTGGTGTGGCAAGCGTTTCCGGGCGGCGGGGGTGATCTGATTTGGGAGCACCGCGCTTGTTTGTTCACCCACCTTTAGACATGTCGTGAGTCCGATCTTCGGCGTCCTCTCTAGGACTCACGCTTAACCAGTCCGTCGTCACGGACTTATATCGGGGAGTCCCATATGAAATACTTTCGGCTTGACCATCCACCGGATCGACTCATCCTTTGTAACCGTTCTAAGTGCGAAGATGTGCGAAGACATCGCCGATTATCTGGAAGTCAACGAACATGGAGGTGAGGACTTCGTTTGCGCGGCCCACACCAGCAGTGAACGGCACGTTTCAGTGCTGCCGAAGGGCGTTTGTGTTGAATCGCACCGGAACCGACCTGCTGCCTAGCCCTGCTCCGCATCGTTATGACTAAACTCAACCTTCATGGCGAACCCGTAGCGGATTATGTCCGCCACAGTGCGAATTCGGGAGAGTACTGCGAAGTCACTTACCGCCTGATGTCGGATGGCGTGCTCCTGAAGCTAATGGCTTGGGGTCGGTACAGTGAAGCTCGGGTCAAACAGGCGACATCATATAAGAGCGGCTGGAAGATCGCCAAGCTGACGCCCGAAATCACGGCTAATCCCGACCTTCTCCTGACGCAAGGCTTCCAAAAGAAAGAGCGATACCCTACTTCACTCTAGAACTCCGGGGGCTCGCTTTTGGGTAGCACGGTCACCAACGGCACGATGACAGGCACCACAGGGATGTGCAATGTGAACTCCCCGTTTGCCGGGGCGAAGGCGGCACGTGCGAGAAACGAAAGGGAGCCGTATGGAACACATCTGCGTTGGATGCGGATACAAAGAAGTCAACATCAATGCTACCCGTCCGTCCACATGCAAGAAGTGTGGGGAACAGATGCTCCACAGGTGGGACCAGCAGTTGGATGACAAGCGCGAGACGGTGCGCGAGGAGAATGACGATTAACATGCCATGCATCTCTGCGAGGCAGGCGGTTCGGTTGCCCGATGCCGACTTTAGTGTCGAGGAAAGCGAGGCTTTACTCCACGCGATTTTCCCGAACTATCCGGACATAACTGGGATGAAGCCCGCTCCGGAGATCGGAATGTTGTTAGGGACATTGCGAACCGAGAAGGAGTCGGAAACTGATCAGAGTGAGCGATTGCGATACGGTTAACTGGTCGCGACGACCGTCGAAGGGCCAACTGTCCGAAATTCGAGCGAGTGCACTCATTGAGAATTGGCCACTTCCCGTCCGGGTCAATGAGTTTAATAGAGATTTAACACCAATTGACGCGATTCACTACTCGGTGGCCGCTCGGGTGACCTCCGGTTATGCCGACAATCCGTCAACGAAACACCGGGTTGTGGGCACGGTGAGCAAAACTGCGCGTTGCGTCAATCCGGTAAAATATTTGCCTCATGAGAACTACGTTTACGGCCAAGTTGCAGAAGAGTCCGAAGAAGGGCGGATGGACTTATGTGGTCTGGCCTGAGTCCGTCAAATTCTTTGGAACTCGCGGACTTGTTAAGGTCAAGGGCAGTATCGACGGTCGCCCATTCCGAAGTTCGTTCATGGCGATGGGTGATGGGACACATATGTTGCCGATAAAGGCGGAAATCAGGCGAATCATCGATAAGGAAGTGGGCGAGACCGTCACTGTTCGGTTGGATGAGCGACTAAAGTAGGAGTTGGTAGGAGAACGCTGCCAAATTGACGATCTCAGTGATGCTACGCGGACGCTCTTTGGGGCCAAACTGCTATGCCCACAGGGATCGAGATCAGCTTGATGAGCCAGTCACCCGAATGTACGGCTGCGAGTTGCCACGGCACGTTCTGCCAGAGAATGGACCCGGTTAGCAAGATGACGGGAAAACCGACCCATAGCCACAGACCCAATCCCACAGCCTGTTTCCAGCCTGCGACATTAAGACGGAGCACGAGATGTGCAATCACGAAGGCTAGGACGAAAGTACGAAGAAGTTCAAACAGGGTCTTCACCGGGCTTGGATGAGCACTCGCGGTAGCTCCACTTAACTCGAGAAACAGCCGTCCAAACAGGAGGGGACTGTACCAAATCGAGCTTCCGACGAATACGAATAGGGTGACAACTGCGAGTGCAACAAAACTTTCGCGCTTCATCTCCATTTGTAGCGATAACACATCGAGAATCAAACTGACGGCACAGGTTTTTGCTCCACTCACTGCTTCGCTGATCTGTGTTCTGGATGATGGGTAAACCGGAAGTCAACTGTTGCAAACCACTTTGCGAACCTAATAAACCGCCGTTTCACAAATCGACCCGGATCGAGGGCATAAACGCCAATCCAGCCAACGCCGCAATTTGCCGGGCGAACTCAAGCGGAAATCGGCTTTTAGCCTCGGTGGTCAGCAAGGGGTCGTTCTTAGCTCCTATTTTTGGCGACCTTTCGCCCCCTGTTTTGGCTCGACCTTGCTAGTCCGCCCAGTATACCTTCTGAGGCGAGGCGGACGAATCACTCGATAGAATCTTATGCGACCTGAATTCTTAGGGGCACGTCAGTTGCGCAGTAGCCTCGACAGTGCATCCTCCACCACATGCAGTGCTTGCTGGGCAGCTATAAACGCCTGACGAAGATAAGGGGTCGTTTGCCCAGACCGTATACGTGCCTACCGCTCCGTTTGCGCATTGGGCGAGACCTGTGCTGGTGACCGTTACTGCGCTGGTGGGCTCGACTGGGGGGGAACAAGTGCCCCAGTTCGCAGTCATCGGCGTGACTGTAGCGGGCGCTGTCATGTAATGGCCTGTGGCAATGAATTGTACTTGCCCATTGGGGTAATCTTTTGGGTCCGCGCTTTCGGGAGATAGAGTGATGGATTGAAGTTGATGCTGTGAACTCGCCCCACATGACAACACAAGTCCGGCCACCACAAACAAAACGAAGAGGAAAACAATGAGCCGCAGGGTACTCATAACGGCGCTCCCACTGAATACGAGCACGACCAAAAAAACCATGGTCTGCTTGCAGCAGCTTGATCATTATAGTCGGAGCACCCCTTTCCCACATTCGTTGGACAACTCCCGCAATCCGAATATGGTTCCCGGCATCCTGATCCCGTGATACCAGCCGCGTGCGGTCTCCGGTTCTGCCCGGACGCCAGCGATGTGGGCAAGCGGTATTTCGAGGCTGCTCTTGAAAGCCCAGAGCTTGTCAGCGCCTCGGACGTGCAACGTCAGTTTGCCTTCAGCTACCGACAAATCCACCAATGGGTTGCTCCCACGGCTAACCTAGTTCTGCCACAAGCGCCGTGTCGAATTTTGAATAATACTTCTTCACATCTCCGGCCCCGTACTTTTCGCGGAACTTCTCGACCACCGATTTCACGCCTTTGGCATTGGTGATTGGCTCTGCCCGGAGTTCCGCCTCTGCGCTTCGCGTATCAATCCGAATCTGCGGGTTCTTGAGCACGTTCTTGTACCACTGCGTGTCGAACCGTGCACGGGCAGGAGATACAGTTTCTCGTCCTCCAAGACGAACCAGACCGGAATGGAACTTGTCCTCCCAGATTTCCTTCCGATCACGCTGATCTTGATCTGGCGGTAGCGCGTGAGGCGGTCTTTGAGAGCGTCTTCCGGGCTTGGGATGCTGCACCTACGTGCGAGCTTCATTCACTTGAGCCTTCCAGCGACTCCACCCGACGACTCCGAGATCGCATTGCGGAGCATCAGGCAGCATTGAAAGGAATTCCAACAAGTTGCCGTCAGGGTCGTGGAAAAAGAAAGAGGCAGCAGGCATCCAAGCAAAAACTACTGGCTCGTCGGTGGGCTCGCCTCGCCCGCAAAATCGAGTGGGATTATGTTAGCCTCGCGAAGGCGCTCCGCAGCTTGCAACAGGTTGTCAAGATCGACGCTGAAAGCGACATGCAGGCTCAACCGCTGCGGACCCGTCCCCGCTTTCCATAGCCCGAGCATTGAATCTCCTCGACGCCCTATCCAGTAGAACGCAACCTTTCTTTCCGGAAAGACCTGCACGAGTTCCAGTCCCAATGCGTCACCGAAAAAAGACATCGAGCGTTGCAGGTCTTTCACCGTAAGGTGTGCTTCGAAAAGACCGCGAATAGGAATCATCGCACTCCTCCGCAACTCAAGCTGACGAGTATTGTCGCACTTCGGAGGAGCCCCAAGTCCCGTTAGGAACCTTGTGGGTCTTTTAGCGCCGCGTGCTGCTCACGACTTTCTTCTGCGGTGACCGCGATCCGCTTCGATTTCCGATAGACGTTTGCAACCGCCATCGTCCAGAAAGGAACTAAATCGACTCCGGGCACGAGCTTGGCAAGAAACGATGGCAGAAATTCCCAGTGCCACCCGAGCAGGTTTACCAGCAGTGCTGCGGCCGGGCGATGCCAATCAATACCTGCGCGAAATCGGCGAAGATCCTCCAATCATGGGATTCGTTCGCGTCGGCCAGTGTCGAGCGTGCCACCTTGCCGCGGAATCCCAGGTGGTACAGTTTGCCCTGCATCGAACGCAGACAGGCCTCGATGTCGCGCCAACTTTCCCGATAGGTCAGTTGCGCGAAGGCCATGGCCAGATACTGATCCCAGCAGGAAAATCCGCGCAGCCGGAGGTCGCCCCGGTAGCGCTCGACGCACCGGCGAAACTCCCGGTCGGGAAGGAAGCTGATCAATTGCGAGAAGACGGCACGGCCCTGGCTCATGAGCCATTGTCTGCCGTCCCCGGCGCCCAAACTAGCCGCTCCAACGTTCAAATCGCGGCAAGTTCAAAACAGACTCAACTCATTACCGGTCCGTCACTTACTTTCAGTGCACCCTGCTTTAGCCGGACAGTAGTGATCGGAACCGTTGCTTTTGCCGGATTGAGAGAGGGCGAACTGCGGGGCTTATGGGGAACAGACGACTCGGGGAATTATCTCCAGATAAGGCCGTCTGTATGGAGGTGCTTTGTCAAGGAGAGGGGCAAGAACGTAGAGAGTGGATGTGAAGAACGGCCTGCTGAAGTTCCGATCATCAACCCTTTACGGAAGGTGCTTGACTGCGTCCCCCACGGTTCCTCATGGTTGTTCCCCAACTCGCTCGGCGGACCAGTCGACTTGACCAATTTCGCTGACCGAATCATCAAACCAGCGTTGAAAAAGTCAGGGTTGAAATGGTATGGCTGGCACGCCTATCGCAGGGGGCTCGCGACCAATCTAAAGGAACTGGGCATCGATGATCTGGTAATCCAGCGATTATTGCGTCACGGCGATGTGGGCACGACCCAGAAAAGTTACATCAAGGTGCGCAACATGAGAGTTGAGGACGCGATGCACCAATTGGCTCAAGCCTTTGAAGCTTGTACCGATTCTGTACAGCTTCCGGAGCAGCCGAAGCTGGTAAACTGATGAAAACACTAGCGAGGGCGCGTAGCTCAATTGGATAGAGCACCGGATTTCTAATCCGGTGGTTGCAGGTTCGATTCCTGCCGCGCCTACCATTTCAAATCCACTAGTTAGGAAGCGGCGCAGGCAGGGGCGCGGCCTCGGAATGGTCAGAATGCCCGGTTTTTGTTGAAATCATGCCCGAACCATGCCCAAACGGAATTTCGAGCAGGGCATTGCACTTTTGCTTCTCGTTCAACTTCCGGCCGGTTTCTCTGATGTCGGTCTCGTCGATTATGTTGTATCTCTTGAAAATCTGAGGGGTTTTGTGCCCGCTGATCTTCATCGCTACGCTTCCGGGACACCGAGCTTGCGCAGGTTCCGTACCCCGGACCTGCGAAGATCATGGAAGATCAGGCCAACGTACTTGAGTTGCTGACGCTTCCACTTCTTGCCGCAAACAGAACATCGCTGCTTGGCGTCAATCGTCTGCTCTTCCAATTCCGGATAGCAGTCAGGGCAGACGAGTTCACCGAGTCCCACAGCACAGCACACCTTCGCCCATTTTCTCCGGAAGCCTTTTACGGTGTGTCTTGTCCAAACGTGTGAATACATAATCGTCCGGGCCTTTGCCGATGATGCACGCCGTCAACAGAGTGGCTAATTCGTCCGTCATCGGCGCGATTCGTGCTTCATCATTTTTTGTTTTGCCTGCGTCTAGCTGGATCACGCGGGACGCTAGATCCACCTGTCGAACGCGCATGTTGAGCAATTCGCCTTTCCGGAAAGCGAAGGTATACGGCGGCTTCCGACCGGAGGAAGTTTTCAGGATGAGATGGGAAGACGTGAATTTCCGTCCGGCAGGAAAGGCGCTTTACGGTTACGTTCACGTTCCCATCGGAAAGACAAAGTATACGCCCGCCGCAATGTGTCCATGACGGCGCGGGTCAAGGCGCTCTTGGAGATGCGCCACGCGGGACAAGGGAGCCGTCAGAAGGCTGGGTCTTTCCAGCGGCCACCAAAAGCGGGCGCGTCGAGTCGTTAAAGAGTCAACATCGAAAAGCGCTCAAACTCTCCAACCCAAACAGAGATTCGTGGTGCGGTGAACTAGCTCTCGCTAACATCCCAGTCATCCCTATGAGATTCGATAAACTGCGTCATTGCTTTGAGCGCACCTTCAAAGCCAGCCAGGTAATGCTTGTTGCCTCTGGCTTCATCCGCGAGCTCGCGCTCCAGCTTGGGAAGCAGTGTTTCATTGATGAAGTCCCGCGCAGACATTCAATCTCTCCTGTGGCCTCTGCCCACCCATACCGCACAAAAATACCCCCGTCATGCAAAACCTCAGCCCTCAAGAGAAGGGGAGGGGGCCTGGGAATGCGGGGGGGGGCGCTCAACGCCATTGACTGCCCTTCTGGGAAACTGTACAGTTCATGTAACTGAAATGGAGAGTTTATGTCCACCACGACAACCACGGGGAAGAATGGCACGATAGTGGTTTCTGCCTTGCGTGCCCGCGCAAATTTCGGAAAGCTCCTAAATCGTGTGGATGATGAGCGCCGGTCGCTCATCATCGAAAAGCGGGGTACGCCCAAAGCGGTGCTGCTCAGTATCCGCGATTACGTTAAATTGGCGGCACCGGAGCCCGAAGTTTTGAGAATTCTTGGTGACGAGTCCGAGGAGAATGGAACCAATACCCTTACGTCACGCCAGATCGACCAGATTGTTAAGGCAACAAGAGCGCAAAAGAAGAAGCACTGATGCTTCCGCTCCGTCTCGTCATTGATACTAACGTACTGGTTTCGGCTGCCATCAAGCCCGCAGGCCTTCAGCGCACCGTCTTGCTGCTTGCCATCACCAAACCGGCCCGCTTGTATGTCTCTCCGCCTATCCTAGAAGAATACAGCGAAGTGCTTGCACGCTCGGAGCTGCGAATTCGCAAAGGGCCTCGGCAGCAATTGTTGCAGCTCATCAAGAACCACAGTTATACTGTCGCCCCTACACGGCGCCTTGAAGTCACGCGTGATCCCGATGACAATGTATTCGTGGAATGCGCCGATGCGGCCCGCGCGGACTATCTGGTGACGGGCAATCAGAAGCATTTCCCCAGATTCTGGAAAAAAACCAAGATTATAACGCCCCGCGAGTTTATCGGGCTTGTGGCGCCTCATTTGATTAAATGAGGAAATGCCCAGAGCACATGACGTTCAATGCTTGGCGCTAGACTACGCATTCTCACCGTCATGGGGGTAGTTGTTGCTGTTGCCTACCACAACGTTATTCGCTATCGGTTTCTCGAGGGCAATGATGCTCTGTTCGGGAAGCTGATTGTCGGTTGGCTGGGGGCATGGCTTGGCTCGCCCGTATTCGGACACTGGTTCTGGAAGATTGACAACGTGTACGTCGTGCCCGCCATCTTGGGTGCGATCGCTGCTGTTCAGTTGATTGTTCTCACGGGGAAGGCGCTGGCAAAGCTTGCAAGCATGCGGCCTGCTGTGATCGAAGAGAGGACAGAGGAACTCCGTCCTGGCAGGCCGGCAGTGGCAGCTTGACAAGCAGCTTCGCGATTGCAGTGCTGACCTTGTAGTGAAGAATAATCGGCCACGGTGCCGAGGGGGTGTTCGTATGCCTAGGCGAAGAGTTCTATGCGTGTCGTTCGACAAAATGGTTTCAGAAGCCCGGAGCACTGCTTTAAAGGAAGCGGGATATGACGTGACGGCAACCACTGATGCCAAGGAGGCGCTGGAGTTGCTGAGTCTGGGGAGTTTCGATGCTGTAATTGTGGGTCATCGATTTTCGCCGGAGGAAAAATATCTGCTGGCGGTTGAGGCCGAGGAGAAGTCGAACACTCGGGTCATCTTGGTGTGTGGCAGCGCCACTCGAGACTCGGAGATTCCTGCGGCAAGCCGGGTGTACGCGTTAGAAGGCAGTGAGGGGCTTTTGTCGGCGTTGTTGCCCGCTAAAGCCGATGCTCGGTCGCAGGTTGCCGCCTGAGGCGGGAAGGCCTTCAGGGCTGGCGCCAATGGATAGCTTGAGGGCGTAGTGCGGGTAGAGAGCAAGGTGTGTCATGTTGTTCCGAGACGAAGACGAAGATCTTGAAGTGCTGCCCTTCGCTGATCGATCCGAAACGTGTGGCCGAATATGTGTGGGAGATTCCTAAAACATTTCGCGATGACATGCGTGTGCCGGCGCGCCTCTATGCTGATGAAGATCTGCTGGATGCGGCTCTTCTGGACAATTCTGTCGTGCAGCTCGTGAACACAGCCACCCTGCCTGGGGTGATCCGATACGCCATCGCGATGCCCTCACCAGGGCTACGGCTTCCCGATCGGGGGAGTCGTAGCGACACGCTTGCCGGAAGGCGTGATTTCCCCCGGCGGGGTCGGCTATGACATCAACTGTGGCGTGAGGCTTCTAGTATCGCTAGCTTCGGTTAAGGAGGTCAAACCTTACCTGGAGGATATCGCTTCTCGCTTGTACGCGAATTGCCCGAGCGGCGTGGGTTCTCATGGACAGCTGCGTTTGAGCAACACTGAGTTGGACCAAGGTCTGCATGAAGGTTCGCGCTGGATGATGGACGAAGGATATGCCTCGCGTGCCGACCTGGATCGTACAGAAGAATTCGGCCGAATCCCGGGTGCCGATGCTGCTTTCGTCTCTGACCGAGCACGGGAACGCGGACGAAACCAGCTCGGGACACTGGGGGCCGGAAACCACTTCATCGAGGTGGACAGAGTCGCTGAAGTCTACGATCAGACCACTGCCGCACGCCTTGGCCACCAGATTTGCCAGGACTACGTAAGCAGAAGTCTTCACCCAGCCGTGGGACTCGGCTTGTCTTCTGGAAGCGTTTCAATATCCTCCAGTTTCTGAATGCGATGCAAGAATACGTACGCGGCGAGCAGAGTAAGCATCAATAGCGACAGAATCATGACAAACAACGCGAAAGCAGTCAGATTTCGGATGGGGCGAATG
>Ga0208820_1001730_pt1 | contig 11648 bp, 10 predicted proteins | sample June2015DPH_16_5_FD_184713 | JGI IMG/M metagenome (GOLD analysis project Ga0208820, IMG submission 184713) | Peatland microbial communities from SPRUCE experiment site at the Marcell Experimental Forest, Minnesota, USA - June2015DPH_16_40... | ecosystem: Environmental > Terrestrial > Soil >...
CCTTGACGACTCGGGCAAGTTGAAAAAAGTCGTGGCGGCGCACGACGTGGGCAAGGTGATGAACCCGGTCCTGCTCGAAGGCCAGATCGAAGGCTCGATCCATATGGGCCTGGGGTACGCGCTTACCGAGGAACTGCAACTCAAGGGCGGCCATATCGCCAGCAAGGATTTGCGCTCGCTGGGCATCCTCCGCGCCAAGGACATGCCGGAGGTCGAATGCATCTTCATCGAGGAGAAGGAACCGAGCGGTCCGTACGGCGCGAAGGGTGTGGGCGAAATCGGCCTCATCCCGACGGCGCCAGCCGTCGCCGGAGCCCTCTACAAGTTCGACGGGATCCGCCGCACCAGACTCCCGATGAAAGATTCCGCGGCTGCCAAAGCGATCCTCGGCAAGAAGTGAGGGCACTCTGGAAATACGCCGCGTGAGGGCACGCGGCCGAACGACACTCCGGATATACGCTCCAGCAGCACGCATCGCGCGAATAAGGTTGTATCAGTGTCACGCTCCTGTAGACTCCGCGCCACGTGAAACAAACGAAGCGGGTCTTTGTTCTCAAACGATGTCCCACGGTCCACCTTTGCTGTGTGTTACTGGCTTACGCAGGCTGTGGGGTCGGCGCTTCGGCGTCGGTTACCGACGAGCAAACCGGTTTTGTCTCCATCACCGAGGAGAACGATTCCCTCAGCAATCCGTTCGGGACGCACCAGGACCGGCATTACACGCAGGGGCTGAAAATCTGTCTGTTTGGCGGAGACGACTGGATGCCCGGGCTCACGAATGTGCTCAACAGTTTTTTCCCCAAGTGGGGAATCGAACCGCAAGCGGGCGACCTCGGGTTGATTCTTCTGGGCCAGAACATGTACACGCCCAACGACCTGACGAATTCCGCACCGATCAAGACGGATCGGCCGTATGCGGGCTGGCTGTACACGGGCGCCATCTACCAACGTCGGGGCGAATACGCGCCGAACGTTGCCACCATGGAGAACTTCGAGATCAACCTGGGGGTGGTCGGCCCCGACTCGATTGCGGAAGAGGCGCAGAAGACGGTTCATGGGTGGTGGTTTTCCAACGATGTGCCGCTGGGCTGGGGCCACCAAATCAAGAATGAACCGGGCCTGGTGCTGAAGTACGAGCGGCTGTGGCGGTTATCACCGACGACCAATACGATGCACTACGTGGACGTGATTCCGCGCATCGGCGGCGATCTGGGAAACGTGTTCACGCTGGCCACGGCGGGCGCGATGATGCGGCTAGGCTATCATCTTCCACCGGATTTCGGCGTGCAAATCATCGACTCGCCGGGAGCGGTCAATGGCGGGCTGACGCGTCGGACGCCGTGGTTTTTCGGGTACGCGTTCGGCGCGCTCGATGGCCGGGCGGTGGGCCGCGACATCACGCTGGATGGCAATTCATTCCAAAGCAGTGCGAGCATCCCCAAGAACATACTGGTGGGCGACGTGAGCTGGGGAATGGCGCTGCAAATTTTCCGACACGTGGAGATCACGTACACGCACATCATCCGAACCGAGGAATTTCGCGGGCAGGATGGCAACGATATTCTTGGCTCGTTGACGATCAAGGGAAAGTACGATTTTTGAAGATCGCCGGGCCAGCGCGTCCATGTGTCCGTGGGGGTGAGGGAGCGGGCGAAGGGAGCCCGCTAGTGTTTGGAGAAGCGCACGGACAACGGTGCACGCTGGCGCGGCGAAAGGTTCTTCTGCTTTCGGATGGGCAGTAGATGGGCGACACGAATGGGCAGATGGATCAGTTCGAACTCTGCCTGGAGCCAGTCATCCAATTCATGGCCGGGCTGGCGGCCGCGTTCCAGATAGATCTCGAAAGCGCGGGCCCGAACTTGTTCCTCCGATGGACCGTTAACCATCATCTGCGACCTCGCCACCACGCGCCAATATAGTCCACGCCGCGCGGAAAGCAACTGGGCGAAGGGACGAATCTGGGCCAGACAAACGCCTGGGTCGGGAGACGCGAGTGGGAAGGACGATGGTTCACCGACGGATGGGGAAATTATAAAGCGCTGAACCCTTAGACCCCTTGGACTATGCTGCCGAACTCGAGCCACTGATCACAAAGATGGCCAGGTCGGCATCGAAGTTGGGATCGTGGGACACCTCGGTGCCGTCTTCGGTATTGAGCGCGATGCGGCGGTGAATGCGGATGGATTTCGCGCAGCAGAATTCCTCGAAATCCGCGATGGACAGAAACCGCACATCCGGGGTGTCGTACCACTGCTCGCGAATCCAGCCGTAGCCCCGTGGCGCCCGACCGTCCTTCGCGAGGATGTTGCGTAGTGGTCGAAAGGCAAGGTTTGGAAAACTGACGATCCCGATGCGACCGACGCGCAGGATTTCGTTGATGACTCCGGGCACGTCGCGCACCGCCTGCAGCGTTTGGGAAAGCACGACGCAGTCAAACTGCTGGTTGCCGAACCCGCGCAGTCCCTTGTTGAGATCCGCCTGGATCACATCCAGGCCGCGGTGCACGCAAGCGATGACCGCTTGTTCGTCGAGTTCCACGCCGACCAGGCGATGATGGTCACCCTGCCTGAGGCGCGCCAGCAGGCCGCCCCGGCCACAACCCAAATCGAGCACGCTTGCGTCCGCCGGGATCAATTCCACGATGCGCTCATAGTCGATGCGCCGCTGATGAAAGATACTCGTTGGACTGAGACCGTCTTGCGCCTTGCGGCCGATCGCGAAGCCGTCCGGCGGCGACGCGACATCGTCGTCAAGAAATGCGCGGATCAACTCCCCGTAACTGGCGATCTCGTTGGGCAACAGGAAGGCGTCATGCCCGCAGTCACTCTGGACATTGCAATAACTGACGGGCGCGTTGTTGGCGACCAGGGCGTTGACGATGTCCCGCGATTGGTCCGGGGGAAACAGCCAGTCACTGGAGAAACTGATCACCAGCCAGCGACTGCGTGTGCCGCGGAAGGCCGAGGCCAGTTCCGACGGCGTACCGCCGAGGTCGAACAAATCCATTGCCGTCGATAGCGTGATGTAACTGTTGGCGTCGAATCGTTCCACGAATTTTCGCCCTTGATGGCCGAGATACGAGCCGACCGAGAACGTCTTTTCAAACTCGACGGCCTCATCCCGCGGCTGGAGGCGATTCGCGTCGAATTTTCTGGTCATCGCTTCGCGCGACAGGTAGGTAATGTGGCCGATCATGCGGGCGATGGCCAGACCCACTTCCGGCCCGTGTTCGGCGCCATAATACCGTCCGTCGTGATAATCCGGGTCGCGGCGGATGGCATTGCGCCCCACCACGTCGAACGCCAGTGCCTGACTCGTCAATCGTGGAGACGTGGCGAGCGCAACCACGCGGCGGACGCGTTCCGGCCAGCGCGTCCCCCACGTGAGTGCCTGATGCCCGCCGATGGAGCCACCAACGACCGCGCGCAGTCGTTCGACTCCGAGGTGATCGAGCAGCCGTCGCTCGGTCTCCACCATGTCCCCGATGGTGATTGTCGGGAAATCGCGGCCGTACGGTTCACCCGTTGCGGGATTGGTGCTGCCGGGGCCCGTCGTACCCCGGCAGCCGCCGAGCAGGTTCGGACAAATAACAAACAGATGATCGGTGTCAATTGGTTTTCCCGCACCGACCACGACGTCCCACCAACCGGGGTCGTCATCCGCGGTATGTTGGGCCACGTGCGAGTCGCCGCTGATCGCATGGCAGACGAGCACGGCATTGTCCCTGGCCACGTTGAGTTGGCCATAGGTTTCGTAGGCCACGGTCACGCCGGGCAACTCGCCCCCGAGTTCCAGTTTCAGCGCGTGATCGAACGTCGCGGTTTGCACGTACCGCAACGGTTTCGCGTGCCGCACACTGTCGCTGCTGTCGAGGAGGTTGTCACCCATCGGAGGCACGAATCATTTTTGTGACATCTTCAGCGCCTGGTCGAGGTCGGCGATGATGTCGCGCACATCCTCGATGCCCACGGACAATCGGACGAACTCAGGGGTCACGCCGGTTTGGAACTGCTCTTCGGGTGTGAGCTGCGAGTGCGTCGTCGTGGCCGGGTGGATAATCAGGGATTTGGCGTCGCCGATGTTCGCCAGGTGGCTGAACAGCTTGACGCTATTGATCAACTTCGCACCGGCTTCCTTGCCGCCTTTGATACCGAATCCGACGATGGCTCCCTGACCGTCCGGCAGGTATTTCTTCGCGCTGGCGTAGTCGGGGTGGCTCGGCAGACCGGGATAATTCACCCACAACACCGCGGGATGCTTCGACAGGAACTCCGCCACGGCGAGGGCATTTTTCGAGTGCCGCTCCAGCCGCAGATGCAGCGTCTCCAATCCCAGCAGCGTCAGGAACGATCCCCACGGACTCTGGGCCGCGCCGGTGTCCCGGAGCCAGTGCGTGCGGATGTAGATGATATAGGCGATATTGCCAATGGATCGTAGCGCCTCTTCGAATACCATCCCGTGGTACGAAGGATCGGGAGCCGTGAATTCCGGCCATTTCTTTGGCTCCTTGGCCCAGGGGAATTTCCCGCTGTCCACAATCGCGCCGCCGAGATGGACGCCGTGGCCGCCGATGAACTTGGTGGTGGAATATACGACGATGTCGAAGCCGTGTTCGATCGGCCGGAACAATGCCGGCGTCAGCGCTGTGTTGTCGATGATTGCCGGCAGGCCGTGACTGTGCACGATGTCGGTGATCTTGCGGTAATCCGGCACGTCATTCTTGGGGTTGCCCGGCGTCTCGATGTAGACGGCGCGGGTATTCTTGTCCACCAGCTTGCTGATGGTCTCCGGTTTGGCGGGATCGAAGAACCGCACCTCGATACCGAGCTTCGAGAACGTTTGGGTGAACAATGTCCACGTTCCCCCGTACAGGCTGTTGGCGGAGATGAAGTTCTGTCCCGCATGCACGATCGTCAGCAGGGACGCCGTAATGGCCGCCTGACCGCTGGCGAAGGCCAATCCCGCCGCGCCGCCATCCAGCGCCGCCAGGCGCTTTTCGAGGACGTCGGTCGTGGGGTTCATCAGGCGGGTGTAGATATTGCCGAATTCGCGCAGGCCGAACAGATTCGCCGCGTGCTCCGTGCTATGGAACACGTAGCTTGTCGTCGAGTAGATTGGCACGGCGCGGGCCGTGGTGGTGGGGTCTGGCACCTGACCGGCGTGCAGCGCCAGGGTGCCGAGTCGATGAGTTGGTGTATTATCCGACATTGTCGTTTTCTCCTCTTTCGTTAGGCCCAATCCTGGAACAGCACGGTGGACAGGTAGCGCTCGCCTGCATCGGGCAGCACGGTGACAATGGTTTTGCCCGCGAACTCCGGCTGCTTCGCGAGCCGCACCGCCACGGCGGCGGCTGCGCCGGACGAAATCCCACCCAGGATGCCTTCCTCACGGATCAGCCGTCGGGCGAACGTGACCGCCTCGGCGCTGTCCACCTGTTCGACGCGATCCACGATGGATAGATCGAGCGTATCGGGGATGAACCCCGCGCCGATGCCCTGGATCTTGTGCGGACCGGGTTTCAGTTCCTGGCCCGCGAGTTTCTGGGTAATGACGGGACTCTCTTTCGGTTCGACCGCAACCGAGAGGATTTTTCGTTTCCTGGCGCCTTTGATATAGCGAGACACTCCAGTAATCGTACCACCCGTGCCCACGCCTGACACGAGAATATCGATCGACCCGCCCGACTGTTCCCAGATTTCGGGTCCGGTGGTCTTCTCGTGGATGGCGGGGTTCGCCGGGTTTTTGAACTGCTGGGGAATAAAATACTTCCGCGGGTCGGAGGCGACAATCTCCTCGGCCTTGGCCACCGCGCCCTTCATGCCTTTCGGTCCCCCGGTCAACACCAGTTCGGCGCCGAACGCGGCGAGTACGCGACGCCGCTCGAGGCTCATCGTCTCCGGCATCGTGAGCACGATCTTGTACCCGCGTGCCGCGGCGACAAAGGCCAGCGCGATGCCGGTGTTGCCGCTGGTCGGTTCGACGATGGTGCCGCCGGGTTTAAGCGCCCCGCGTTTTTCGGCGTCCCAAATCAACGCCGCACCGATGCGGCATTTGACCGAGTAGGACGGATTGCGGCCCTCGATTTTGGCCAGCACCGTGGCATTCGCGCCGTCAGTGACGCGATTCAATTTGACCAGCGGGGTGTTCCCGATGGAGAACGAGTTGTCTTCGAAGTAATGTTGCTTGCTCATGTTGCCTCCGTTGCCGCCACGGGGAGGAATGCCTCCCGCCGCGGCGGCGAATTGATTTTGCGGTATTAGAACTCCCATTTCGTGGTGATACCCCAGACGCCGTCGGCTTCGTGGTTCAAGACGTTGCCGAAATGTCCGTATCCAGCGGCCAGAGTGAAGTGATTGTTGACAACATAGGCGGCGTCCAGCGTCCACCAGTCGCCCTCCTTCTTTACGAGATTGCCGATCGGTTTGTACTCGTTGGGCTGCTCCCGGTACTCGGCCGCCAGCGCGAAGTTGCCGGTGACGAACACGACCACATTGCCCTCGAACAAGAAATCGTACTTGGAAGTGAAGCCCCCCAGCCCATTCCACACGCCCTCGGTGGCGCGTCCGCCGGCTTCGATGAGAACTGGCCGCGGCAATTGGGTGATCAATTTCGAGGCGTAGAGCGTATAGTCCTCGCCGTCGTGATGTTTGATGCCCGCACTGGACAACGCGCCGCCCAGATCCTCGTCGATCTTGCCGATCCCGTCGTTGTATTTGAAATGGAACCCGAACGTCAGTGCCGGCAGCCATTTTTGATTGAACTCGCCTTCCTGCAGCAATTGCAGCCGGGCGTTGAAGTTGTGGAGTTGAACATCCTGTTCATGGATGCTCACCTTGGTGACGTTCTTGATGTCCAGCGGCAGGTCGCCCAGGTCCAAATAATCCCAACCGTAGCCGAGTTCGAGCCGTTTCCACGGCGACTCCGTCAGGGTGAGTGCCTCCAGATTCTGCCCGTGACCGATGTCAACGAAAGAGAAACCGGCGGCGGGACGACCGACTGGCTCGCCATTGCGCGGCGGGTTGACGATGTAGGCGGACAAGGTGGAGAAGATTCCGCCATTGCCTTCAATTTGATGCAAGGGCAACGGAGCGCCTTTCTCAGGGGGCGGGGCCTTCTCCGCAGGTTTGGCGGCTGCCGGCGGCGAGTTGGTGCCGGCATCATCGGCGCGCGTGGCGCGCAGGTTCACGAACAATTGGCTGGCGGCGAGCAGGGCGGCCAGTACGACGCGACTGGATTTCATAACCGTGACTATTCTCCTGTGACAGAACTTCCAGTCGCCTGGCCAGCTCCGCGATTATCTGTTGAGTCATTTGCCTCCAGTGAATCTGGCCGGCATCAAATTCCTTCCATGGACCCCAGGCTGCCTTCATTGGCCAGGCGGCTGGCTTCGTTGAGGCGCAGTTTTTCCGTCCGCTCGATCTGCACCACCTGGGCGTTGTGAACGACAATCTGCACAACGCCGAAGCGCAACGACCGAACCTGCCGCCGCACGATGAAGAGCCAGGCGCGCTCTTCCTCGGTCAGACGAGGGTCTTCTTTCATTTTCTCGTGAGGCAACGCCAGTATCTTGGGCGGGCCTCGCTCCTACACCAGACAACCGGGGTAATGTCTACCATTATGGTAGACATATTAAACTCTACTACAATGGTAGGTTTGTGCAAGAACTTTTTTTGCCGGGGTGGACGCGGCCTGGGGTGGGACAACGCAACGTCCACGCTTGCAGGCACTCCCGCCAAAAGCCGTGAGGGATCATTCTGGGGCCAATGGGGCGGAGCCTACTTCGCCGAGGCGTGCCGCCTTGGCTACGAAGGCCGGGGGACGATGGTTCACCGACGGATGGGGAAATTATAAAGCGCTGAGCCTTTTCATCACAATCCGGGTTTGGCGGACGGACTCACTACTCGGCGAGTTGGGCGTGCACGAGTTCGCACAGCTTCACGGCCAGTTTGTCTTTTACGGCGTAGTACACACACTGGCCGTTTTTGCGGCGGGCGAGAACGCCGCCGGCGGCCAGCAACGCGAGATGCTTGGAGACATTGGCCTGGGTGGACCCGACGGCCGCCACGATCTCGTTCACGCGGCGGGGTTCCTTGCAAACGGCCTGCAGAATGCGCAATCGCATCGGTTCCCCGAGCACCTTGAACCGGCTGGCAATCCGCTCGAGTTCCTCGGCGGTGAGCAGACGCGTATATTTCCCCTTTGACATATAACTGTATGGTTATATAATTATACCATGAACGCACCGATTGTCCATTCCAAAACGTCCATCACACCGCGGGAACTTCATCGGCGGATGACCGAAGGTCTCCCCGTTGAATTACTCGATGTTCGCACCCCCGGCGAGCACGCCGCCATTTATGTCACGGGAAGCCGATTGACGCCGCTCGACAAGCTCGACGCGGCGGCTTTTCTGCGGAATCGGGGGAGAAGCGACGTCCCACTGTATATCATGTGCCAGTCGGGAACCCGGGCCGCGAAAGCCATTGAGAGGTTCCGGCGAGCGGGTTTTGAGGATTGCGTGCCGGTCGAAGGTGGAATCGAAGCATGGGTGCAAGCCGGGTTGCCGGTGGAACGCGGCGAGAGCCGGGTGTTGCCGTTGATGCGCCAGGTGCAGATTACCGTGGGCTTTTTGTCAGCGGCGGGTGCGGCGCTGGCGCTGGGGGTGAGCGTGTGGTTTGCCATCATCCCGCTCGTGATGGGTTGCGGTCTGTTGTTCGCGGGACTGACCGGCACCTGCGGTCTGGCGTTGCTCCTCGCCAAAATGCCGTGGAATCGCCGGGTCAACTGTTCGTCAAACTGCGGTTGTGAAGTGAACCATTGATTTTTGTGACTTATGAATGCTCCTCGTCGAATCATCATCATTGGTGGCGTAGCCGGGGGCGCTTCAGCCGCCGCCAAGGCCCGTCGCGTGGATGAAACCGCCGGAATCCACGTCTTTGAACGCGGCCCGTATATTTCCTTCGCGAATTGCGGTCTGCCGTATTACATCGCTGGTGAGATTGATGACCGGGAGAAGCTGATCGTCATGACGCCCGAGACGTTCTGGGCGCGTTCCCGCGTGCAGGCGCATGTGAACCATGAAGTTTTGTCGATCGACCGCGCGGCGCGGACGGTGCGGGTCAAGGGCGCGGATGGCAGCGAGCGCGATGTGCCCTACGACAAGCTGATTCTCAGCCAGGGCGCCAAACCGATTGTCCCGCCCATCCCCGGCGTCGGGTTGCCGCACGTGTTTACGTTGCGCGACATCCCGGACATGGACCGCATTGCCGCATTCGTGAACGAGCGCAAGCCGCATCGCGCCGTGGTGATCGGCGGCGGGTTCATCGGGCTGGAAATGGCCGAGGCGTTCCACCGGCGCGGCTTGCACGTCACCATTGTGGAACGGAACCCGCAAATCCTGCCCTTGCTGGATCGCGACATGGCCCGTCATTTGCAGGACAACATCCGGCGACCGGAATTCGATTTCAAACTCGATGCTGAGGCGTCGGCGTTTACTCTGGAAGGCGTGGAATTTGCCGACGGGAGCAAGTTGCCGGCGGACTTGATCCTGCTCAGCGTGGGCATAAAGGCCGAAGTCGAGCTGGCCCGCGCGGCCGGGTTGGAGATTGGCGTGACGGGCGGCGTCAAAACCAACGGGCGCATGGAGTCGTCCGACCCGAACATTTACGCCGTGGGGGACGCGGCGGAAACGATGCACGCGTTGACCGGCGCGCGGGCGCGGATTGCGTTGGCGGGCCCGGCCAATCGGCAGGGACGCATCGCCGGAGCCAATGCAGCCGGCGCGCGCATGACGTATCCGGGCGCGCTCGGCACCTCCATTGTGCGGGTGCTGAACATGACCGTCGGTTTCACGGGGATCAACAGCGCACAAGCCGCCAAGGCCGGGTTCAGTGTGTTCACCAGTCTCACGCGTGACAACAGCCACGCGCATTACTACCCGAGGGCGACGCCGGTGCTGATCAAGTTGATCGCGGAGGAAGGCACCGGCAGGCTTCTCGGGGCACAGGTGCTCGGCGAGAACGGTATCGACAAGAGGGTGGACGTGCTGGCGACGGCCATCGCGGGCAAAATGAGCGTGTTCGATTTGGAAAACCTCGACCTCGCCTATTCGCCACCGTTCGGCGCGGCCAATGACCCGGTGAACATTGCCGGGTTTGTGGCGGGACACATTGCCCGTGGAGATATCGCCACGGTGGCGCCGGAGACGTGGCATCCGAACGGCGACTTCTTGCTCGACGTTCGCGACCTCGATGAATTGGCGGACTTTGGCCGGCTGGCCAATGCGGTGAACATTCCGCTGACGCAACTGCGCGACCGGTTGGGCGAATTGCCGCGCGACCGGCGCATCGTGACGTATTGCCAGAAAGGCCAACGCGGTTATCTGGCCGCTTGTTTGTTGCACGGGCGCGGCTTTGAAAACGTGGCCAATCTGCGGGGTGGGTTTTTACAGGCGGTGCTCTGGGACCACGCGATAGTTCACCACGAAGACATGAAGTAGACACTAAAGACACGAAACATTCACCACAGAGACACAGAGAACACGGAGCGTCTACCGCGGACAAAAGGCGAGCCACGGATTCACACGGATGGCAACGATGAGGCGGGCGGCGGAACTGGCTCGGCCGGTTGGGGACGGGATGGAAGTGGCGAGGACCGAAGGAGCAAGCGGTGAGTCGGTTGGTCTGAATGCAGCGGGGCGGCGGTCTGAGAAAGGGAAGGGACGACAGGAAGAAGAACATGTGGATGGCGGTGTTGCTTCTGGGCGGGGTTGGGAGATGGCGTGCGTCCGCCTTCGCTTGCCCGAAGCTACGGCGCGACAGGGGAGTCGAGTTCGGGGTCGACGTCGAGGTTCGGCCAGCAGAGAAGGTGGTGGTGGACAATCGGGAAGGCGGGGGAAGAGAAGCGACGGGAAACCAATGGGCGAGAAGGTTTTGGGCGACAATCGAATTTTGATGTTGACGGGTGTATCGGAACGACGATATACTATGGGGGATGACAATCGGAATGGCGAAGCGGAAGGAGGGGCAGGCAGCAAGAAGCCAGGAGCAAGGGGCAAGAGGAAAGTAGCCAAGTAACCGAATAGCAAGGAGTTAGGAAGTTGGAAGACAGGAGACAGGATATTGAGATGCGCTGGGGACGGTCCTCCTTCGCCGAGCCCGCCTTGGCGGGTAAAGCCAGGGAGGACAAGGGGTTGGGGGCGCGGCAAAAAGTAAAACCCGCCAAAGGCGGGCAAGCCGACAGTTCGATATGCTGGAAAAATGTGTTTGCGACCCAGGCACAACGTGGTCGCTTCAAAACAACATGATTTTGCAAAACGAACCCAAGTTTATGCAAGCCGGCGTGGAAATTTGCGAATTAGAAAGCCAAAAACGAACCCATTTTGGATCAAAACGAACCCAAGTTAACGGCTGAACGGAGCCGAAATGACCCCGTCGGAGGGCCAAGAGACGTAGGCAGGGAGATTTGGCGTCCGCCTTCGCCGTCCGCCTACGCAATGCTTCGGCGCGACAAGAGGCTACGGCGCGACACGGGGGCTGGCGGGAGGGGCGTTGGTGTCGATGGGGAAGGTGATGGCGGCATCGACTTCGTCTTCGACGGCCTTGACCTCCTCGGGCGTGGAGTCGACAAACGGCGGCAGGCTGCGCCAG
>Ga0208820_1001731_pt1 | contig 11644 bp, 14 predicted proteins | sample June2015DPH_16_5_FD_184713 | JGI IMG/M metagenome (GOLD analysis project Ga0208820, IMG submission 184713) | Peatland microbial communities from SPRUCE experiment site at the Marcell Experimental Forest, Minnesota, USA - June2015DPH_16_40... | ecosystem: Environmental > Terrestrial > Soil >...
CCTCATGGCCAAAAACAAAACCCGGCCGGGAGGATAATCCTCGGGCCGGGCTCACGCGTCCCCGGCCTTTTAGCAACTTGTTTTACGTGGCTGCAAGCCGGCCGGCTCAAATGACCACGGGATAAAATGGCTCATACGCCTGGCATGTCTTTCCGTCAAGCCGGGCATCGGGTTAGATCGCGAGCGCATCATATTTCCGCCGCCGCTCGACACGGGGAAACGCGTGCCGCTCTCGTTTACACCTTCGGACAAGGGGATCCTGCCCGACCGCATGATCGCGGCGCTGGCAGAGGCGGGTGGCATTCGCGCGGCTTACCCCTTTGCTCCCGGCCAGATCCAGCCGGCGAGTCTCGATCTGCGCCTCGGCGCCGTCGCCTATCGGGTGCGGGCGAGCTTTTTGCCCGGTCCCGGGACCGCGGTCGCGCGCCGTATCGCCGAACTGAAGCTGCACGAATTCGCGCTCACCGAGGGTGCGGTGTTGGAGACCGGCTGCGTCTATATCGTGCCGCTGCTCGAGAGCCTGGCGCTGCCGACAGACATCGCGGCGGCCACCAACCCGAAAAGCTCCACCGGACGCCTCGACGTCTTCACGCGCGTGATCGCCGACGAAACGCGCGGCTTCGATCGCGTCGCGCCCGGCTATCACGGGCCGCTCTATGCCGAAATCAGCCCGAAGACTTTCCCGGTGCTGGTCCGCGAAGGTTCGCGGCTGTCGCAGATGCGATTGCACCGCGGCGATGCCGTGCTCAACGCCGAGGCGTTGCGCGCGCTGCACGCGCGCGAGCGGCTGGTCGACCGCGCCGAGGCGGTGATGGGAGACGGTGTCGCGGTGAGCGTCGACCTTTCCGGCGCCGGCGTCCGCGACGCGGACGGCATCGTCGGCTATCGCGCCAAGCGCCACACCGCGGTCATCGAGGTCGAGCGCCGCGATGCTTATGACATCGCCGACTTCTGGGAGCCGATCGCCGCGCGCGCCGACCAAAGCCTGATCCTCGATCCCGGCGAGTTTTATATCCTCGCCTCCACCGAGGCGGTGCAGGTGCCGCCGGATTATGCCGCCGAGATGGTGCCGTTCGATCCGCTGGTCGGCGAATTCCGCGTGCATTATGCCGGCTTCTTCGACCCCGGCTTTGGTTATGCCGGCGCCGGCGGGCTCGGTTCGCGCGCCGTGCTGGAAGTGCGCTCGCGGGAAGTACCGTTCATCCTCGAACACGGCCAGATCGTCGGCCGGCTGGTTTACGAGAAGATGCTGGCGCGGCCCGACCAGCTTTACGGCAGCGGCATTGGCTCGAATTATCAGGCGCAGGGGCTCAAACTGTCGAAACACTTTCGCGGTTAGAGCATGATCCGGAAAAAGCCTGCCCTCGGACTTGATCCGAGGGTGGAAGCCGGTTTGCCGACAAGATCATGCTCCACCAAGATATTAGAGCGCCAATCGATTCAGTCTGAAGCGATTGCGCTCCAGGCGGGCCAGTCGGGCGCGCTTGCGATTCCTACGCGCGACGGCGCGGCCAAAACCCCAAGATTCTTGTAGCATTTCGCCGCGAAGAACGGTCTTCTGTGCGCAGGGGCACAATCGCGAGCCAACGCGAGAGCGGCGCATGCGAGCACGCATCATGGGTTTGGCCGTCCTCATCTGCGCGGCGATGGGGGCGGTTTCAGGCATTGCGCCGGTCTCTGCGCAATCGGGCTACGATCGGCCGGGCGGCGACTACGCGACGAGCCCGGTGACCAACGGCGACCCGGCGGTGTGCGCGATGCGCTGCGAGCACGACAAGAACTGCCGGTCGTGGAGCTTTTCCTATCCGCCGGCCTCTGGCGGCTCGGCCGTGTGCCGGCTCAAGCGCGAAGTGATGCCGCGCGTTAAATCGAGCTGCTGCGTGTCGGGGGTGCGCGGCGGCGGCGTCATCGAGCCGCGGCTCGGCGAGCTCGAATATTCCATCGATCGCGTCGGCGGCGATTACCGATCCTTCGAAACCTCACCCGACGCCCACGGCAAACCCTGCGTCGAGGCGTGTCAGGCCGAATCGCGTTGCCGCGCCTGGACCTATCGCCGGCCGGGCTATGGCATCGCGACCGCGCACTGCTACCTCAAGGATGTGATCAAGCCGCCGCACCACCGGCCCTGCTGCATTTCGGGGGTGGTGCGCTAGGCCGTGTATGGCGCCATCCACGCGGGGGATCACCCTCACTGACTGAGTCATTACCAACGATCATCACGCCTAAGAAATTTTTGTTTGGACATCCCCAGACCCGACTCCGAGGTTCCCGATTGGGTACCGTAAGGCACGTTGGCGAGTGGAGACGTTACATTATCGTAACGTCTCGAACCCCCTCCAGATCGCCGCCGACCAATAGGCGAGCCGACATTCGGTGCCAAAGAAGGATCAATCATGACACGCGCAATCATCGTTACTGTGTTGTTGTTGCTTTCCGGCGCAACAGGTTCTCTGCTCGTTGCCGATGCTGCGTTTGCCAACGAACTCGCGCCGACTTCGCCCGGGACGGTTAGACGCACAGTCGATTCCGGCGTGGAGTTGGTGCTCTCGCGGCCAACGTTTTGGAACAGCGCGTGCAATGCCCGCGGTGTCACGGTGACCGTAACCCAACCCCCAGCTAATGGTATGGTTTCGGTCACGGAAGGATTGAATACGGCTCCCGGAAATCCAAAATTCGGCACTGCCGGACGCTGCGGCGGCATGCAAATCATGGGAAAGCAGGTCGTATATCGGTCCAGACCTGGCTTCCATGGCACCGACGTCGTGGTTTACGAATATATTTCGGATCGGGGAGAGAGAGCTACGGCAACTGTTATCATCACGGTGCGATGATATAATTGAGGCCGATATGTCTCTTCCTGGCCCAAAGACGACATCCCGGTCGCCGCGAATCGATGTCCGCTTTTGGGGTGTGCGTTCAACCGGTCAGTGCAACACCGCTTGTAGTCTATCGGCTGGCGTTTGGAAGCCCAAGGTCTTTCGCGGACGTTGATTGAGCCGCAGAGCAATCGCGTTCAGATAACTCTGAGAGATGCGCGAGAAGTCGGTTCCTCTCGGGAAGTACTGACGCAGCAGGCCGTTGGTGTTCTCGTTTGAGCCGCGCTGCCAGGGACTGCGCGGATCCTTCGGCCTGCAGTGTCTCGGCCAAGGCTTGCATCGCCTCGCGGCGGCGGGCGACGAGCACGACGTCGTGGCCGTCTTTTGCTAGCTCACGCGCGAGTTCGGCGCCGATGCCGCTCGATGCGCCGGTCACGAGCGCAACGGGACGCGTGGAAGAGACCATAGCACGACACCTTCCGCTTCGGCCGGCACTGATGGTCATTAGACCGGCAAGGTCACAGGCCTATGAATTACCGCCCGGTGAAAGCTTATCGACGAAATGCGCCACACCAAATCAATTAGGCAGTGGGCCGCAATCGTGGCTTTCGTCTTTCCGGCCATAGGCCAACTACAACCCGCATCATCACCAGCTCAAGGCTTTGGCAACACGTCCTGAGAAAGGACAAAAACCGATACCGCCAAACTCAGCTCTTTATCGATAATGGGAGAACCGACCGCGCTGCAACTCTCCGATGACTCTGGCAGCTTCCCATCCCTCGGGGCAAGAAGAGTGAACTCGTACTTGCGTTAAGGCACGGCTGAGCACCTCCCTAGCCTCCTCGAACGTAAGTATCTGCTTATCGAAGAGGGTTTCAAGAAGGGCGGCGGCAATGGCTCCGCCAGCCAGTCCGCTACCAATCGCCTTTGCGTCTCCGGGCATTTAGGCCTCCCTTGATCCGAGTATGCCAAACTACAACTCATGGGCTCAGACTCTCGGCGGCCCATGCCGTAGGAAATATTATGGGTCAACCATGACATGACAACCAATAGTGTAAAAGTTGCACACCTGCCGAAGTCTCGATTTGGGGAACGAGCTCAAGGGAGCGCGCCATAAACAGCACCAAGCGGTCTGCCGCTGCCGTGACCAATAAGCAGGAATTTCGTCGACGTGGTAACACTCAAAAGCTGCGCACCTATCTTACACATGCGGCAGCCTTTTTCCGTCCTGCACGGGAGCTAATGCCCGCACTTCTTCGAGCACGACCGACTTGAGGATTTCTTCCAGGCGCACCAGCGCGCGGGCGACTGTCGAGCCATCCATCACGCGGTGATCATAGATGATCCGAACATCGAGCATCCCGTCCTTGCTTATAACGCCATAGTTGAGCAGCGTCGTCATCGGTGACAGAGGATGCAACGATTCAACGTTCAGCGCAGAGTAAACCGACAGCGCGAAAGTACCGAAATAATTTCCACGCTGCCGGCCAATATTCAGGCCTAGCCACCACAGCACACGCCGCAGCGGGAGCGGGAGCCGTGTGAACTGCAACGCTCGGCTGAAGTCCTTGATTTCTTCGATCGGCGCGGTCGCAGCCTGCTGCAGCTGCAGTTCGATGTCCTGCAATGACTGGCGTGCGGGGTCCTTGATCGAGAACGACCACACAGCCCGCTCGCCACGGTAGTCGCGTTCGACGATGACTGTCGCTTTGCTGACGGGATATTCGTACAAGTGCGGCCATGGAATTTTGACATAGGCCCGGCGAAGCTCAGGAAACTCCTGGGCCAGCAACGAATAGGCCTTGGTGAATATGGCGGTCCAGCGCGGTCTTTCTCGGCAAGCGGCGCGTGCGGCAACCAGCGGGGCGAGCGACATGCGCTTTTGCACCGGCACGGTCGGGATTCCTCTTGCGAAATACAGCAAGTCGATGACCATGCGTCGATGTATCGACAACGGGATGGCACGCCCGCGCATTGGCTACCTCCTGCTGCTGGGAATAACTAGATGATCCATGGAATGAGCTGTTTAGTGTGGGCCATATAGACGCGATAGTCATTGCCAAAGCATTCGAGCATCAAGCTTTCCTCGCGCCGAACGCGAAGAGCGTAGAGGACGCCTGCACCAATGAGTCCGGATGCGTCCGCAAGCCAATTCGACAACAGGAGCATTTGCGCCAGACTCAGGAGGAAAAACGAAGTATACATCGGATGCCGGATGAACCGATAGACGCCGGTTTTTACCAACGCATGCTGTTCGCGGATTTCCAAAGATATCGACCAATTTCGACCGAGGTCCACATGGCTTCGGCGAAACAGCCACAACGCCGCGCACAGCGGCGCCAAGCCGAGCCAGGCGACGGCCGGGATAAAAGGACGATCAAGTCGTGCCGGAAAGCCGATCAATGCGTAAACCGCCGGTATCACGAGCAAGCCGAGCAATGCAAACGCCAGAATGCTCGATTCCCGCCAATCAAAAAGCGATTTACTCACCCTGATCTTCTTCGCGCGTCGAGCGAAGGGATAGCGGATGATGTACCAACCGATGAGCCCGGCGAACCAGACGAGTGCAGCACTCATCTGCGTCATCATGAAGTCTCTTTAAAGACGATGACGCGGATGCCACGTGCACGAAGTTTTTTCACCATCGCCGCAATATTGGCGGCGCGACGCTCCCTGGTTCCGAAGAAGCGGAGATCGTTGAGGTCCGGCTGCAGGATCACGACGTCTGTGCCCTTGGGCACGTCCGCGTCAAGGCGGCCCAGCATGCCAGCCGTGGTATCGCCGGGGACGCCGGCGCTGGTGACGTTGGCGTTGATGCCTCTCTTGCGCAGCAGCGCCTGCAATTGCGCGGGATAGGCGTTCTGCGAGGCGACGCCCCAGCCCCACGTGTTGCTGGCGCCGATTGCAACAATGTTGAGCGACGCAGCCTCGACGACAGAGGGGAGAACGAGGGCCGCCGTTAGCACCAACGTTCGCAGTGGAAAGACCATCGTCCAAACTCCAGACGGCGCGTGCGTTTAAATGCCTCCACAGGGCGAGAAATCTTAGCGGAAGTTCGCCGCAATTGAAACGCGAATTAGAGGTCTCGGAATCGCTAATTAACCGTAGGCCATCACCGAATGCGGCCTCCTGACCAAACAACAGGTGGTGCCCAGCGTGCGACGTTTGCCAGCATCATGATGGGACGCTTCATCACACATCAAGGAAATTCCGTGGGGCGGTGTCCGACCATAATCAGGACGATCGCCTTCTGCTTGTCGTAAAACGCCAATTGATGAATTGAAAGCAAACAATCGGGAATTCGGGGCCCGTTGACAGCGGCGTACGACGTCCTATTGTTTTTGTATGGTCGAAGCCAAAGTCCGCGGGATAATGGAAACGCACGTCATGAGCGATCATATGAATCGCTTGTATTCAAGTATTCTTTCCCTGGTTACGATTGTGTTCGTGACCCTTGTTATAATTTGCCCCTCATCGTCGAGAGCCCGCGAGATCGTCCATCTGAGCGGCTATTCCGAGGGCACCATCATAGTAAAGACGAGCCAGCGGCGCCTTTACTATATTGTCGGCGGCGACACGGCGATTCGATATCCGGTTGGCGTCGGTAAGGCGGGAATGGCTTGGTCGGGAACGGCTTACATTCAAGGCAAGTATATCAGGCCGGCTTGGTCGCCACCGGAAATGATAAAACACGAAAATCCCAAGATACCGAATGTCATTCCGGGCGGCAGCTCGGCAAACCCGATGGGTGCTGCGGCAATGATCCTGAGCGGTGGCGGTGAATACGCTATCCACGGCACTAATAATCCAAAATCAATTGGCGGGTTCGTTTCTCATGGTTGCATTCGCATGTATAACGCTGACATCATGGACCTTTATGAACGCGTCAATCTGGGCACAAAAGTTGTTGTGTTGCCCTAATCGTCTTCTTGTTCAAGTAAGTGAGGAGCAAAATGAGGCGCCCTACAATCACATCGGTGCTGATTGCCGTCGCGACGCTTACGAGCTCGGTTCCATCTGCGCTCGCCTATTGGCAGTTTGTCGCGAAGGGCCCAAGCGGCGAACGGCAGCCATCTCCCCATTTTAGCACCGAAAATGAATGTAAGGCCGCGCTCAAGGCCACCGAGGCGAGGTTGGGGAAAAAATACCCAGAGCGCTATCCGCTTGTCGGAAGCTGCGAGGAATTTCATTAAGGGGTGTCCAGATTTTACAACATGAATGGCCGCCTCCGCGGATTCGCGTTCTTCCAGATTCATGCTGTAAATCAAGAACTTGGATTACTGCGGCTCCAGCTCCAAAGAGCCGCCGATGCATTTGTTTTAGACTGTGGCTTTTGTGCACTAGTTCGTGGCCGTGAGATGAAGTTTACTGAATGCGCACCGAAACCTGGGGGTTGGTCGCTATGAAAAAGTTTTTCGCTATCGTTTGTTCGCTGGCATTGGCCTTGAGCGTTGCCGGCTGCGTGGGCAAAGGCAAGTACCCGGTTGGCAAGGGAAAAGCACCTCCGCCTCCCGTCGTAACCAAGGGCTAGTTTGGGGGGAACGATCGCGTGCTCGTTTGCGATCGTTCATTCCCAACCTATATGCGATTCCTGAACGATCCTTCGTGAAGCAGGTTGGTGCGTTGATGCGCAGTCCAACTTTGGTTCTCTTGATGAGCAACTGGCGTTCCGGTTGGAGAGCTAATTATGAGGTATGATTTAGGCAGCGCCGCCGTCTTGTTGTTCGGAGCAGGTTTGACGGCTACTGTAGGGCTGCAATCTCCCTTAGCCCGCGCGCAGGACGCTAACGCCGAAACTCGTGTTCCCGTTGCGTCGACGACTATGGCGCTCTCAAAAAAGATCGCGCCGGCGGCAAAAACTGCGGCCGCCGGCCATAACACCCCGGCCAAGCGGTATTTTGTCGAGTTTCGCGCGCGCAATGCCGCGAGCTATGGCCATATGTACGTCATTTACGGCGAAGTAAACGATCGGCAGGAAATCATAAGGAGCGAGATCGCCGGCTTCTATCCGGCGGGCGACAAGCGGGACTGCCTGAATTGTAGCGTCTACAACTGGACGGTGGGGCATGTGGTACCTGTCCCGTCCGAAATTGGCGCCGGCGACGGCGATCTTGAAGAACAGTACGTAACCGCCCGTTTTCGTGTCTGGATAGATGCAGCTCAGTACCGACGGCTGGTGGCTTACATTGCACAGCGAAAAGCTAACAGAACGCCTTGGCACGCCTTGTTTAACAATTGTGTAACTTTCGGACGGGACGTCGCGGTATTCATGAACCTAAAGGTTCCACCTTTAGTCGCGCTATCACCGACCGTTATGCTGTATCCGCAGACTTTGGTGAACATGATTCGCGAGGCCAATGGGGTGGAGAAAGAGCAAGCCCCACTCAAGGACGCATCCGGATCGCTTCCGGAGGAGGTCGCGCCTAAGATGCGCGGCGCAGGTAGTGCGCAGCCTACGCCGGCAAAGAATTTACATGCGACAAAGAATTTACATGCGACTTCAAACCCGGAGAAGCCGGCGGCCGACGAGGGCAAGATGGCATCGAGTACGATCCACTGATTTTCTCGAGGGGGTTTATCCCGCTTTTACTCCTCAATACAAATAAGCGTTATTTCGGATTTTGCTGCGGTCGCCGACTGAACGCTGATTACCCGCCCTTTCAACTTCGAAACCTTTGATGAGGTTGCCCGTTTCAGCTTTCTTGTTACCCGTCCCGCATCGACCTTCGGTATCAGAGGCAGCTGCCTGTCTCTCAGTTGAGCTGAATGAAGCTGACTGCCGCGTCCCGTCATCAAAGCCCCCGCCGTTCGAGCTTTTGGCATCAGTAACCGCAGAAGAGCTGATTCGTTATCCTCAAATCGCATGATCTACGTCCGACGTCGGTGAATCGCGTTCTCTCTGCCCTCAATAGTAAGCGGTTCTCTGCCCCCACCTTGTAACGCGCGATTTGAGCGGCAAGATGCGGACCAACTTGGGCAGATCGGTTCGCATATATGGTTGACCATATAGTTGACGCTTCGGAGCCACGGGGCCGGGTCGATATCCGGGTCGGAGTGGGAGGCCGGCGTCGCTGGAGCGGCGAGGCCAAGGGGCGGATCGTCGCGGAATCGTATGTGCCGGGGGCGGTCGTGTCGGAGGTGGCGCGCCGGCACGACATGTCTCCGCAGCACCTGTTTGCCTGGCGCAAGGCGGCGCGTGCGGGTCTGCTCACGTTGCCGGCCGATGATGCGGCGCCGATGTTCGTACCGGTCGTGAGGGAGACCCGGGACGACGGTGCTGCCGGGGCGGCTGCGAACGGCTCCGGGGCAATCACCATCGAGATTGCCGGCGCGGTGGTTCATGCGGAACCAGGTGTTGATCTTGGCTGGCTGCGGGATGTGCTTTGGGCTGTGAAGGCGGCGACATGATCGCGGTTGCGGCGGGGGTGAAGGTTCTGGTGGCCACGAAGCCGGTTGATTTTAGAAAAGGTGGAGATGGCCTTGTGGCGCTGGTGCGGGAGACGCTCGGGCAAGATCCATTCTCTGGAACAATTTTTGTGTTCCGCGCCAAGCGAGCGGACCGTGTAAAAATTGTGGCTTGGGACGGGTCGGGACTGGTCCTTTTCTGGAAGCGGCTGGAACAAGGCGCATTCAAGTGGCCACCGATCACTGACGGCGTGATGCGGTTGACGTCGGCGCAATTGGCGGTGCTTGTTGACGGGATGGACTGGTCGCGTCTGCACGCGCGAGAAGTTGCACGACCGACGGCGACATCGTGAGAGCTGCGACTTATTGAATCAAGACTGCGTGTTGGGCATCGCAAATGCGCGCGAATCTGATTCAATACTGCGCGTGAGCGAGATCGCAAATCAACTTCCTGTGGACATCGAAGCGCTCCATGCACTGGTCGCGGTGGCGCGTGCGGAGCGTGATGCCGCCATCGCCGAGCGCGATCGCGCGCTGTGGCAAATTGATCGCCTGCGCCATCTCCTGCGCCAATTGCAGCGTGCGCAGTTCGGCCGGCGTTCGGAGAAGCTCGATCCCGAGCAGCTGCTTCTGGCACTCGAGGATATTGAGCAAGCCATTGCCGCAAACGAGGCCGCCGATGACAAGAAGGACGCAGTGGCCGCAAGGGCACGTGCCGAAAAACGCCGCGCCAATCGCGGCGCACTTCCTGCCCATCTGCCGCGCGTGGATGTGACGATCGAGCCCGACGACACGAACTGCCCCTGCTGCAGGGCGCCCATGCATGTGATCGGCGAGGAGACGTCGCAGCGGCTGGACGTCATTCCGGCGCAGTTCCGGGTGATCGTGACGCACCGTCCCAAATATGCTTGCCGCGCCTGCGAGCAGGCGGTGGTTCAGGCGCCGGCGCCCGAACGGCTGATCAAGGGCGGGCTGCCGACCGAGGCCATGGTCGCCTATGTCCTGGTTGCCAAATACGCTTGGCATTTGCCGCTCTATCGACAAGCTCAGATGCTGCTCGCTCAAGGCCTCGACATCAAGCGCGCGATCTTGGCGTTCTGGGTGGGCTATGCGGCCGCCGAGCTCAAGCCGCTTTATCTTCGGCTGCGCGAACTCATTCTGGCCTCAGGCAAGATCGGGGTCGATGAGACCGTGGTGCCAGTGCTCGATCCCGGCCGCGGCCGCACCAAGAAAGGATACTTCTGGGCCATCGCCCGTGACGACCGGTCCTGGGGCGGGACGGATCCACCGGCCGTCGTCTACAGCTACGCTCCGGGTCGCGGTGCGGTCCACGGCCTGAAGCTGCTCGAGCACTATCGCGGCATCGTGCAATGTGATGGGTACGCGGCCTACAAGAATATCGCCGACGCAGCCAGCGGCGAGGCGGTGACGCTTGCCTTCTGCTGGGCTCATCTGCGTCGCAGGTTCGTCGACATTGCCAAGGACGGTTCCGCTCCGATCGCCAGTGAAGCTCTCGAGCGCATCGCGGCGCTCTATGTGATCGAAAAGACGATCCGGGGGTACAGCGCCTGCGAGCGCCGCGCAGTGCGCCAGGAAATGAGCAAGCCGCTCGTGCTGGTGCTCAAAGCGTGGTTCGAACAACAGCTCGCGCGCGTCTCGGCCAAGTCCGTGATCGCCGAAGCTATCCGCTACGGCCTGAACCACTGGGATGGCCTCACCCGTTTCCTTGACGACGGCCGCATCGAACTCGACAACAACAACGTCGAAAGAAGCATACGCCCCATCGTGCTCAATCGAAAAAACGCGCTCTTCGCCGGCCACGATCAGGGTGCAGAGAACTGGGCCTGCATTGCTTCGCTCATCGAAACCTGCAAATTGCATGGCGTCGATCCGCAAGCTTACTTCACTGACGTGCTCACCAAGCTCGTCAATCTCTGGCCCGCCTCGCGCCTCGACGAACTCATGCCCTGGACCTGGGTGGCCGAGCGCTCCACCAATAGGCTCGCGGCGTAACGCAGCAAATCGCGAGAAGCCTCCGCAGAAAAAACAAGCCGCCAGAGCCGTGTGATCTGAAGACCGCTTACACTGCTTTGTCGGATCCAATCCCTGTATTTATCGCAAGATGCGCACTAATACCAACTCTCGGAGACGCTGACTCATCCGGCGTCACGGCTAGAGCTCACAGCGCACAGGCAACTGATTGAAATCAATAATGATTTCGTGTTCGATCGCTCCACAATAGTCAAGCTTGAAGAGTCGCCGTCTCCGAGATTTGGTATAAGCTCGTTCTCCGCAATGAACAAACGCTGGCGCCCATCAGCTGAACCTTAGCAGCCGCGGCAAATCCCCTCGATCGCTCGTCGGACGCCCCGCTCCTGCTTTTCTGTTTCTTGCTGCTCTTGCTCCCATTCCGGCGAGCCCAC
>Ga0208820_1001735_pt1 | contig 11620 bp, 4 predicted proteins | sample June2015DPH_16_5_FD_184713 | JGI IMG/M metagenome (GOLD analysis project Ga0208820, IMG submission 184713) | Peatland microbial communities from SPRUCE experiment site at the Marcell Experimental Forest, Minnesota, USA - June2015DPH_16_40... | ecosystem: Environmental > Terrestrial > Soil >...
CCGTCGGCAACTTCGGAATTCGGGTTAAACGATGCTAAAACCCCGGCATGAATTCTTCCAGTTCGTCCGTGCTTCACCCGGCGGGTGAAGTCGTTTACCTTTCCCACCTGCGGCGGCAACGTCCGTCTGTGCCCTGCTGATGACGCGCTCACACCCTTTGGCGGACTGGTGCCGTGGGCCGCTTTCCAGCTTACTTGTTGAACCGGAAGTTGGTCAGGTCGTAGTCCTGCATGACGTAGGGCTTGGTCTCCAGCCGCATTTTGTTGGCGCGCTTGGCCTGCGTTTCGCCGCCCGCCGCGATGAAATCCGCGTAGCTGATGATTTCCGCGCGGATGAAACCCTTCTGGATGTCCGTGTGAATGGTGCCGCCGGCTTCCCAGGCCGTGGTGCCCTTCCGGATCGGCCAGGCGCGGTTTTCCTTGCCGCCAACGGTCAGAAAACAGATGTAGCCGCCCTCCCGGAACGCGCGCAGCAGCAGGGCGTCGGGATTTTCCAAATCCGCCGGTTCGGCCACCACGATCGGCTTGGCGGTGAAAAAGTTGTGCGCGGCAACGGCTTCAAGGTCGGCCGGCGCCAGACCGGAATTGAAAACGAATTTTTCCTGCTCGAGCAGCGCCTTGATTTTTTCCAGCGCCTGGCGCTCGGCCTCCTGCGGCTCGCGCCCCAGGCGCGTCTCCACAAATTCCAGGTCCTTCAAAATCATGTCCGCCCGGCCCTCCACCGACACCAGGATGGCTTCGGCGTCAATCAACTGGTCCTCGCCCACCACGTCCACCTGCGCATGGGTTTTCTTGTCCGCCTCGACCAGCTTGTCGGCCTCGTCGAAGCGCGGGTCCTTGAGGTTGTGTTTGCCGGTTTTTATCCCGGCCAGACCGAATAACGCTATTTTCATAAAGGTTGATTCAACGACTATTGCAAAACCCGGCCCAGATACTGTCCGGTAAAACTTTCGGCGCAGCGGGCCACGGCTTCCGGCGGCCCTTGCGCAACGATGCGGCCGCCAGCATCCCCGCCCTCCGGGCCGAGGTCAATAATCCAATCCGCCGTTTTGATCACGTCGAGGTTGTGCTCGATGACGACGAGGGTGTTGCCCGTGTTGCGCAATTTGAACAGCACTTCGAGCAGCTTGGCCACGTCGTGGAAATGCAGGCCGGTGGTCGGCTCGTCCAGGATGTAAAACGTGCGCCCCGTCGCCTTGCGGCTCAGCTCCGCCGCCAGCTTCACGCGCTGCGCCTCGCCGCCGCTCAACGTCGTCGCCGCCTGTCCCAACCCGATGTAACCGAGGCCGACCTCGGCCAGCGTCAGCAGCGGATCATAAATCTGCGGCACCACGCGGAAAAAAGTCACCGCCTCGTCCACCGTCATCGCCAGCACGTCGGCGATGTTTTTGCCCTTGTAGGTGATTTCGAGCGTCTCGCGGTTGTAGCGTTTGCCGCCGCACACCTCGCACGTCACATAAACCGGCGGCAGAAAATTCATTTCGATTTTCAGCAGACCGTCGCCCTCGCATTTTTCGCAGCGGCCGCCCTTGACATTGAAGCTGAACCGGCCCGGCGCGTAGCCGCGGATTTTCGCCGCCGGCAGTTTGGCGAACAAATCGCGGATATGGTTGAACATGCCGGTGTAGGTGGCCGGGTTCGAGCGGGGCGTGCGGCCGATCGGCGACTGGTCAATCACGATGACCTTGTCCAGGTTCTCATAACCCCTGAGCGCGCGATGTGCGCCGGGCGTTTCCTTCGAGCCGTAAAATTTGCGGAACAGCGCGCGGCACAGGATGTCGGCCACCAGCGTGCTTTTGCCCGAACCGCTCACACCGGTAACGCAGGTGAACGTGCCGAGCGGGATCCGCGCGTCAATGTTCCGCAAATTGTTTTCGCGCGCCCCGAGCACTTCGAGCCAGCCGCGTTCCTCCGCCGGTGCCAGGCGCTTTTTGGGAATGGGAATCGTCAGTTCACCAGTGAGATATTTCGCCGTGAGTGAATTCGGATTTTTCAGAATTTCCGGCAACGTGCCCGCCGCCACCAGTTCGCCGCCGTGAACGCCCGCGCCGGGGCCGAGATCAACGATGTAATCCGCGTTGCGGATCGTTTCGGCGTCATGCTCGACGACGAGCACGGTATTGCCGAGGTCGCGCAGGCCCTTGAGCGTCGCCAGCAGGCGATTGTTGTCGCGCTGGTGCAGGCCGATGCTCGGCTCGTCCAGAATGTAAAGCACGCCGACCAGCCCCGCGCCGATTTGGGTGGCCAGCCGGATGCGCTGGGCCTCGCCGCCGCTCAACGTGCTGCTCTCGCGGTCGAGCGTGAGATAGCCAAGGCCGACGTTTTTCAGGAATCCCAGCCGGGCGCGGATTTCCTTGATGACCTCATGCGCGATTTTCTCCTCAAATTCCGTGAGCTTGAGACCGGCGAAAAATTCATCGGCCGATTCGACTGAAAGCGCGCAGACGTCCATGATGGAAAGGCCGGGAAATATCAGTCCCGAGTCCCGAGTCCGCGGTCTCCGGTTTCCAGTTTCCGCGGATGGCGGACTGTGGACTACGGACTGTGGACTCTCAACTCCGATCCTCACCGCCAGGATTTCCGGTTTGAGCCGTTTGCCTTTGCAGACGTCGCAGAACTGCGGGCTCATGTAGGGCTTGATGCGGTTGCGGACGAATTCGCTTTCGCTCTCGGTGAACAGCCGCTCCAGGTTCGGGAGGACGCCCTCGAACGGGCGGCGGATGGTGTGCAGGCTGCCCGCGCGCCAGAAATTAAAATCGACCTCGTCTTCGCCCGAGCCGTGCAGCAAAACTTTTTTGAAATCGTCCGGCAGGTTTTTCCAGGGTGTTTCCAGGCTGACGTTGAAATGCACCACGACCGACCGCAGCATCGCCTTGTAATAAATGTTCATCCGCTTGCCCGCCCGCCGCCAGGGCTGGACCGCGCCGTCCTCGAGTGATTTTTCCGGGTCGGGCACGACCAGGCTTTCGTCAAAAATCATTTTCTGGCCGAGGCCGTGGCAGACCGGGCACGCGCCCGCCGGGGCGTTGAAGGAAAAATGTTTCGGCGTGGGCGGATCGTAACTCTTGCCCGTGGCCGGGCTGCACATTTTGTTGGAATGCAGGGTCTCCTGCCACTCCGTGGCGTCGAGGGCCGAGGGCCGAGAGTCGGGAGCCGGACGCGCTTTCGTGCCCTCGACTCTCGACTCTCGACTCTCGACGGGCGTTTGATGCAGCGTGAACATCACGCCTTCGCCCCAGCGCAACGCGGTTTCGACCGAATCGCCCAGCCGCACGCGGATTTTATTGTCAATCACCAGCCGGTCCACAACCGCTTCGATGGTGTGAAATTTCTTTTTGTCGAGCTTGACGCGCGTGTCGGCGGCGAGTTCAACGAATTCGCCGTCCACCCGGGCGCGGACGAACCCTTCGCGGGCGAGGCGTTCGATGACGTCGCGGAACTCGCCTTTTTGCCGGCGGACGACCGGCGCGAGCAGCATCACGCGGGTCTTGGGCGGCAGCGCGAGGATTTTGTCCACGATGTCACTGGTGGTCTGGGAGACGATGGGCACGCCGGTATCCGGGCAGTGCGGTTTGCCGATGTGCGCGTACAGGAGGCGGAGGTAATCGTAAATCTCAGTGGTGGTGGCGATGATGGAGCGCGGGCTGGAGCCGGAGCTGCGCTGCTCGATGGCGATGGCCGGCGACAGGCCTTCGATGAAGTCCACCTCCGGCTTTTGCATCTGGTCGAGGAACTGCCGGGCGTAGGCGGAGAGGCTTTCGACGTATTTGCGCTGGCCCTCGGCGTAGATGGTGTCGAACGCGAGCGACGACTTGCCGCTGCCGCTGAGGCCGGTGATGACCACCAGCTTGTCGCGCGGGATGTTCAGCGTGAGGTTTTTCAGGTTGTGCTCACGCGCCCCGCCAATTTTGATGAATTCTTTGCTCACGGCTCCGAAATTCTCGAATCAAACAATCGGTAAATTTACCGGAAAATTTGGGAGAAGCAAAGGAGAACCGCGCAGGTGGAGACTGCGACCACATCCGCGCACTGCCCCCGGAGCGCCGGCCTCCGGCCCGGCAGGTGTCAGGCTTTCTCAGAAACGCGCCGGACCGGAGATCGGCGCTCCACTGTTGCCATCGGAATCGGGGGCCGTGTGCGGATATGCGCCGGCTGCGACGATTCGGTGTGTTGGAGCGGGATACCGGGTCAAACACACCTAATTCACCAGTTGCAGGCGGAAAAAGCGTTGTGGCGAATCGCCAAAGTCATTTGTGAGCGTCAGCGTTCCGCCAGTTCCTGTCACCGGATCCCCCATCGGCGTCCAAGTCGGCGCCGTAAGATCGTCTTTGTATTCGAGTTGATAAGTTTGACCCGCTACGGCCGGCCAGTTCAGGAAGATGTTTGTGCCTGAAATTTGGATGTTCACCGGCACGGGCAGCGGGACAGTGGCCGAGAAACTTAAATTGTCTATGCCCAAGCCCTGGGCTTTGCCGGTTGAATCCGTCATTTGCCAGACCAGCCACAACGCCGCGCCGGGCGGCCAGTTGGTAATGGTTTGATCCAGCACGCTCAAGTTGGTCTGGTTGAGTGGCGAGGTGCCGTCCACCGCAGCGCCACCCGAATCGGCACCAACGGTCGGGAAACTCACATTCAAGCCCGGCAAAAATGCAGTCGCGCTGCTGGGGAAAGCAGCGGTGCCGGTGGGATCAATGAAATAATAGAATTGCAAGGTCTTGGGCTTATTGGATTGACGCCAGACTTCTCCGGTAAATTGGAGATTCATCCGGGTCAAGGTGGTGGTCGTGCCGTTGATGAACCGGACGCCAAAGGCGGTTCCGCCCGTGGTGCTGGTCGCCAGCAAACCCAGGGCGCGATTGGAACTGTTGGCACTGTTGGTCGGGCCGAAACTGTTCTGCCCGCCGGCCGTCCAGTCACCCGCCGACGCGCCGAACCGGGATACCAGCGCACTGGCGCCGTACCAGCCGGCCAGGGCGGAAATGCCCAAGCCGCCGCTGGAACCGCTGGCGACCACCGGGTAGGCGAAGTCATACGGATTGGCGAGGGAATAAGTGATGCCATTGATGGTTACTGTATTGCCGCTATCCACCGTGGCTGCCCCCGGATCAGGCAGCGAATCAAAGTTCTGGGTATAGACCGAACCCGGCACCGCGTAATCAATGAACGAAGGCGGCGGCATGGCAGTTCCGTTGTTGGGCGCGCCGGGCGTCGCCTGGAAAAATTCCTGGCGGTTGAAGCTTTGTCCGTCGGGTAATGAACCGTAGGAATCGTTGAGGCCTATGTTTGCGTAGTCAACATAGTCGAGCACCTGTTGCTGGCCGTTGGTGGCGAGCCGGGTCAACGCCAGCGACCCCGTGCCGCTGGGCAAAACAAAACCGGTGTGCAATTCATTGGTGGTTGAAAGGTTGGTCTGGCCGTCGGCGAAAATCACTTCGAACTGGCCGGCATTGATGACCGCGTTGCTCGGAAACGCCCACTGCAGGAGGTTGGTATAATTGTTGGCGAGATAGAGTCCGTTCAGCGAGATCACATTGGTGCTGGGGTTGTAAAGTTCCAGCCAGCCCGTGTGTTGACCCGCGCTGTTGGTGATGCCCGTCAGGTTATCAGCCTGCAATTCGTTAATCCAAAGCGACGGGAATGGCGTCAGCACAGCCGCGACGCTGTTGAGTGTGCCGGGTGTGGCGGGCGCAATGGCAGTCGTCGGCGGAGCCGGGTTGACAGTCGCCACCGTGCCGGAACCGGACAATCGCACGGTGAGCGGGCCGCCGTTCGTGCTCTGCAAATACCAGAAACTCAAGGTATAAGTGGCATTCGTCGTCAATGCCGGCGAAATAATTTGCCAGATGGCGCTGCTTTGCGTGGTGCCGGCGCTGGTGGAAATCAGATGCAGGCTGGCGTTGCCGGAATGTTTGATGCTGGTGCTCAAAACTGAACCAGCCAGATTTGCAGAAACCGTCCAAGGCCCCGGAAAGCCCGATTCGAAATCGCCGTCAGCCAAGGTGTTCGCTCCCGCTTCCGGCACGCTGCCCGCGACGAGTTTGATGTCATCAATGTAAACGTCTCCGGCAGATTGCAGGTAAATGTAAAGCAGGGAAGTGGACGCCGTTCCGGTGGCGGTGACGTAAGTCCATTGCGGCGTCACGGGGGCGTTGGTGGCCACCGCCGCCCAGTTGCCGACGCGCCAGTTGTCCTGATGCGGGTCAATCAGTTGCAGGGACGCGCCGGTTCCGTTGGCGTTCGTTGGCCACGGCAACTGATTTTCATATTCCACTTCGGCCACCGTCACATTGCTGGAAGTATTCAACACGAGAGTTCCGCTCGCCGGCAACGTGCCGCTGAAAATGTCAAACACCGGATTGGTCGCGCCGTAAGCTCCGGCGAAGGCGGCGCCATTCGCTGCCAAAACCAAAAAGTTGGTCGGCGCGATGATCGAACCGTTCGGGAAGGTGTAGGCCGATCCTTGAAGCTGCCAGCCCGACAAATCAAATGTCATGTTGGTCGAGTTGTTATACAGCTCGACAAACTGCGCTTCGGCCACAACTGGGTTATACATGATTTCGTTGATGACCACCTGGCCGACAGGTGAAGCATTGGTTCCATTGTAGGTGACGCTGACGCTGTTGCTATCGCCTGTTATCGGCTGACCGTTTCTGTCCACACCAACCACGCTCAACTGGTTTGTTCCGTTGACCAACGGTAAAGCCACGGTCCAGTTGGTCAAGGTTGTCCAGGTCAGTGGATACGCCACACCGTTGATCCAGACGGTGTCCACATTTACGGGGGCCGTGCCGGTCACATACGCCACGTTATTGCTGGTCGTCACGCTGGGATTGACGGTGAACGACGTGGCATTCACGGCGGCCAGTTGCGAGGCAATGCTGCTTTGTGCCTGGGAAAGCCACGGTTCGATGTTCACGGTAGGATTTTCGACACTTAGCCCGTTGGTGGTGAAGGCGTTGTATTTGGCCATGAGCAGCGGTCCGCTATTGGCGACATTGAGCGGTCCATTGACCAACTCCTGCAAGGCGCGCCAATACATTCGAAGGAAAGCCGGGTTGTTGAAAATGGCCTGCAGATTGGGGTCCGAGCTGTTAACGACTAAAAGATCTTGACCCGGCCCCCAGGCCTGGCTGTTGCCAATCACCATGTTGAAATCAAACATCAGCAGCGAATACTTCGTGCCCAGTGTGCCGATGTAACCGTAGAGGTTTTGGCCGCTGGTGCCGCCGAAGCTGTCCCAATTGCCCGCCGCGTGGTTGGCGGCAAAAACCCGCATCCAGTTTTCCATGTCCGCCAGGTTTTCCATGTTTGCCACATAATTTGGACTGCTGGAGGAGCCTGCCGCATCCACCAGCGAAAAAACGTTCGTAAAGTCGCTGGCCGAATCCGGCGTGCGCCGAACCAGATAGTTGTAGCGATAGCGCGCCACTTTTTTCACCCCGCCGGTTGTCGTGTAAGGCATGAGGGTGGCGCCCACGACAGTGCTGTTGAAGGCAATCGTGCTGCCCGAGGGGAATGGCGCAAACTCAATCCACTGTTGCATTTTGTAAAGGTATCCATCGGAATCATTCGGAAAATGCTCCTTCACCACGTCGGAATCGGGGCATTGCGCGTCTTCCATGAGCGGGCCGCGGCGGTTGCCGTTCACATAAACGGCGACGTAACGGCGATTGAGCCACGGCACGCCCAGAGTGCGGAGGAATGTGTTCGCCAGTTGCTCCCGTTGCAAGCTCGCGTCGTCTCCCGCGAAATTGCCCGGCTGGTGAAGTTTGTTGAAGGACGTTGCGCCCAGAAGTTTGTCATCGTCCGGGAACATCCATTTGTAATGGCAAAGCGCGCCATAGGGCGTGTCGAAATCCTGATGCCACGCGCTGCCCGCGAAGCGCCCTTGAGCGTTGTAAATGACGCGTGAGCCGTTGACGAACGTGCAATCGTTCCCCTCGTTGCTCAAGTCGGACAAGTTGGCCCAGCGCGTCGCATTGGTTTGCGTGATCCACAAGTGATACACGCCAAAACTGCCGCCCGGATTGCCGTCGCCAAACATGACCACACATTCGCGCACCGGTTCATTGTCCTGCGGACGCAATGCCGGGAAGCGTGTGGTTGCGCCCAGACCATCCGTGGCCGAAATATAAAACGCCACGATTTGATTCGCAGCTTGTCCGGGAATGGTCGCGCTGAAAACGCCGTCCCCCGCGATGGCGTCGCCGCCCGTGCCGTCGTCTTTCATCGTGACGGCGGTGTAAGTCGTCGCCGGATCAATCCGGTAAAATAGCGTCGGGCTTTGCACGCCGTTGGGATCGTGCATCTTCGCCGTCACCACCACCGGTTGATTCGCCGCTGGCAAGGTCGGCGTGTGTGTCACGTTATAAATGGCCGGTCCCGCGTTCGTCGCGTATCGGCTGTTGGGCAAACCCGGCGAACCAAGATTAAGCGGAACCGGCAGTGCGCCCGCCGCTTCCAGCCAGTTGCCATTCAAACGCAACAGTGCTTCCGGCCAGCCGTGCAGCCAGCGCGCTTTGAACCGCAGCGTCGCCGTCTGACCGGATGCCAGCGAGTTGGCATTCAAAGCCACCTGGCAGGAATTGTCCCCCGTCCAGATGTGATCGCTGCAACGGATGTGCAAGGAATGAGCACTGGAATAACCGGAATTCTCCAAACTGGAACGTGTCATACAGCCTTGGAACGACCAACCATTGGTGCCGGATTCAAGGGTGGAATTTGAGACGTAATTCGAGCCGTTGTAATCCACCTCAATGTTGTCCACCAGACATTCGCCCACGTCAAGAATGCCTATCTGCGCGTAGACAATGCCCGAACTGTTGTAATTGATTCCATTGTCGAGCACGCCGGTGTTTTCGATGTCCACCCAGGAAGACTTTTGGGTTTCGTCGCTGTCCGCCCAGTTCGAAGCCAGCCGATGGTTCGCGCGCGGGTCAATCAACTCCAGGCTGCTGCCGCCGCCGGAGGACCATTCTCCCCAGCGACCGCCGGTGCCATAAGTTACTTCGTCTTCCTCAACGTAAATCGTGTTCGTCCCGTAAAGTGTCTGTGGCATCGCCAGCGCGAGCAGTTCGCCGTTGTGCGACAACTTGCCGCCGTAATTGCCCACCGTGTTCCCGCTGTTCAGGTTTGGATATTTGGCAAATAAATTGGTCAGGTTGCGCGCCACGACCAAATAGCCGTTCGGCGCGAGCGTGACATTGGGAAAAGTGAACGTGACACCCGACGTGAACTGCCAGCCGGTCAGGTTCACTGTGTTCGTGCCTTTGTTGTAAAGTTCGATGTATTGGTCGTCGTTATTGCCGCTGATCGGGTCATACATCAATTCGTTGATGACAATATCGCCGATCAAAATCGCGCTGTTGTTCGTGCCCGGCGTGTTGGTGGTGAAGGCATAAAAATCATTCGCGCCATCCGGCCAGCGGCCATAGGAAACGCCGTCGGCCTGCGCCCCAAATTGCACGGCGTCCAAAATCCGGCTGTTGTCGGGCTTGATGAAATACAGTGTTTCACCCGCGCCGTTGAGCGTGAAGCCGAATTGCGATTGCGTGAAGGAAACAAAGCCCGCCGGGCCGATCACGGTGCCCGCGGGAATGATAAATTCGTTGGTCGTCGGATCATCGGTCAAAATACAGCCCGAAACGTCCACGCTGTTCGTGCTGTGATTGTAGAGTTCGATGAACTGCGGCACGGCGGGATTTTCCGAATGCGGCAGAATTTCGTTGATGACCACGTTGCGCAATGGGCTGGGAGTGAATCCGTCCATCTGGCCGGGTGAACCGCCCACGACGTCGCTAATATCCCACGCGCGCGGGTCGCCTTCGCCGTAGGTCGGGTAGGCCAGCACAATGGAGTGCCCCGTGCCGTCGGCGGCAACCGGCCAGGGGTAAGTATCGGTGTAGGGCACCGTCAGCAATACGTTGCTTTGTTCATCCAGCAGTTGGAGGGTCTCGGAATGCTTGAGACTGCCGGTGTACGGCCCAAAGACATTGGTGGTGAGGCCATAAACATTGGCGATGCCTTGCGGCGAAGCGGCCACGACAAAAAAGGCGCCACCGGGGATCAGGGTGTTGGTGGGGAAGGTATAATTCATGTCCGCACAGGTCACTTGATAGCTGCTGATGTCCTGGAAAAAGGGATTGGAATTGTAGAGTTCCAGAAACTCCACGTTGTTGCCGTCGGTGCGCGGCGCGGGCTTCCACATGATTTCGGAAAAGACAATCCCAGTCATGCGGCTGGAAGGTCCCAGCGGTTCGTGGGGGTTGACGGACGTGACCACCACCACATTGGTGGTCCCTGCAGGGGTTATTTGGAAGCCATCCAAGTCGGTCTCCAAGGCGCCTGTACCACCTGCTACCCCAAAGTTGATGACCAAGTTCCCCGAACCATCGGACGTGGCTGTTAAATACTGGACGTAAGTACTACCTGCGATTAATGTGTTGGCCGTGCCGTTCCACAAACTGGTCTGGGTAATACCGTTGACCGTGAAACTGCTTGTCCGGCCAGTGCCGACATTTTGATCGCCCGCGTTATAGAGAACCAAATTGAACGTTTGATTTGCCGCAAGGCCGCTTAACGTGATGCTCTGCGGAACGTTCGCGTAGATCATATCCTGCATCAAGTTGGAGTACGGACTGCCGGCAGTGGTAAATGCGCTGGTGTTTCCCCAACCCGGCTCATTGGCATTGTATGTACCGTCGCCGGTGAGGCTCATAGTAACCGGCGAGGCACTGCCATTTGCGTAGATCAGAGCAAGCCCGCTGGCACTCACGCCACCTGGATAAGACGAAAAAGTAAACGAACTATCGCCGATATTGTTCCATTGGTCACCTGCGGAACCAATAACTGCCGCACCAGTCATAGCAGGCCCAGGAGAAGCAACACCACCACCGCCGTACGCCGTGCCGACTGAATTGCCGACGAAATTGACATCGATTAATTGGGCCTGTAAACTGGCCAAACCAATGACGCCAATTGCACTAAGAAGTACCAATAGAGTTTTTTTCATAAGGCGGGGCCGTGAAACTGACCAGGGTGTTGGACGCGATGGTATTCGGCGTGCTGGCCAGGTCGCGAATATTATTAATGACAGCACAGGAGCGCTTGGGCGCAGGCCAGCCATCCGCCAAGCTCGACCGTATTCTGGAACGTGCGCGGGAAAATGCGGTGGAGTGTCGAAAGTTTTCATGGTAAACGCTAAAGATAAGCGTTGTTGGGATGTTTTTCAAATTTAATTCAGGAAAATCGGGGAGGCAATGGGCGCATCCCAGCTTCTGAGCGGGTCATGGGCGGGCCGACCAGTTGGAAGAGGACATGTACTGACTTCAGTGTGTATCCCGCTGAGTTGGTCCCCGTGGTGAAGGTCTGGCCCGGTTCGCCTCTGTTATCCCGCAGGGCGGCGAAGATGAAGCCGGCCTGACAGCGGTTCACCGAACCCAGCTTTCGCTGGATGGCCCGCCAGTGTCCCTCCAGCGTGCGGGGAGAAACTCCAAGCTTGTCGCGCGGGATGTTCAGCGTGAGGTTTTTCAGGTTGTGCTCACGCGCCCCGCCAATTTTGATGAATTCTTTGCTCACGGCTCCGAAATTCTCGAATCAAACAATCGGTAAATTTACCGGAA
>Ga0208820_1001736_pt1 | contig 11618 bp, 16 predicted proteins | sample June2015DPH_16_5_FD_184713 | JGI IMG/M metagenome (GOLD analysis project Ga0208820, IMG submission 184713) | Peatland microbial communities from SPRUCE experiment site at the Marcell Experimental Forest, Minnesota, USA - June2015DPH_16_40... | ecosystem: Environmental > Terrestrial > Soil >...
TTTGAACCGCCGCCACTCACCCGCCACACTCACCCGATGATGGGGGAAGTCCTTCCGCCCGGTCATACCGCCAGTCCTGCCGCCGAGCATCGCCGTTGGTTGAACTGACGGCTCTGCCACTTGGCAGTGCCTCCTGCCAACAAAGCCCCCGCTTGACAGCCCGCGCCTGCCTTGTCAGTCTGTTGGCATGAAAGCATCAGAGGATCTAGCTAGGCAAATGATGAGGAAAACCGACCAAGAATTGCTTGATATGGTTGGCGACACTGTCGGCTATTCCCCCGAAACACTTGACGCAGTAGCGAAAGAACTTCGTAAGCGAAATATTAACTTAAAATCTCAGAACTTACTTCGGTGGGAACAATCTGGGTTTCCTCGAAAATGGATGGATGATCACCGTGGGCAGTGGAACCATACGGATTGGCTGAACTTACTTGAAAGCCTTAAGCGCACCGAGTTTTGGCCGATGGAGCCGGACGCAATAGGAGGAGTTTTGGAAAACCTAAAAAGGAACGTAGCGACAGCTTCGGTAGGCAAGCGGAGACAAGCCCAAGCAGAATTGACATCGCTTATTGAGAACCTTTGGTCTAGGGATGTGGCCGAATCCGAGGGGAAATCACAACACGAGCGAAATTTGCTGAGGCATGACTTAAGGAGCGCGTTCTTTATAGGGTCACAGGTTATCGCTGACATGTATGGGCTTTCCGCATCAGAATTAGATGAGTGCCTTAACTCTCTCGATTTCTATGTGTCCGTCAAACTCCACGATTTGATTCGGGGTTAGTAGTTCTCCACTTTGGGTTCTGTCTCTTTCCTGCTGGGATTGCCCGTCAGGGCTTCAACAAACCCGCTCCCGTCGCGCAAGGCGTCAACAACCGCTCCCTCAGTTGTCCCATGCTTTGAAACCCACTCCTCAGTGCCTCCTCGCCCTTGACCAATTTCCACCGCCCCGGCAGCTTCTGTCCGATGATTCCCGTCAACAGAAGCCTTCCGCTGCGTCGCCCCTACCGCCGCTTCATTTTGACGAAAGTCGGCGAATGTTCGTACCGTCGCAAAGCAAAAGGGAATTGGAGCGGGCGATGGGAATCGAACCCACCTCGCCGGCTTGGGAAGCCGGTGCATTACCACTATGCTACGCCCGCGTTTCCGGTCCAAAGCATAGTCCCCGCGCGTTCCTGAGTAAAGCCGTTTCCCGTAACGGTGACGCTCTCCCAACCCCTCAAAACGAAGCCAATCCGGCAGAACGAAGCCAAGTGCCAAATCGGCGCACTCACGCTGCTAACTCGCTGTCCCTCAAGCCAATCCGCATCGAGGCACACCTCGAAAAATTGGCTTCGTTTCGCAGAAATAGGGGGGAAAGGTGTTCCTCTGTTGTAGGCCGCATGCCCCCATGCGGCGCTCCCCCCTGTAGCGGCGCCCTAACTCGCCGGAGCCGAAGCGCAGCGAAGACGCGACCATATCGTGCTCAGGTCGCAAAGGCCGCCCCGTCGTGCCTTGCCGGCAAAGCGCCCTGAGCCTGCCGAACCGCCGAACCGTCGAATGGGCTGATCGCTGACAGCCCTATGTCAAACAACCGCTCCGACTCTACCACAACCCCCGCGCCGCGTCCAGCACAATTTATCGTTGCCCGATAACCAGAGAGATTGTAGGCAACCTGCCCGAAGGTGATGGCGGCGGCAGGAGGCAATGGCGGCTGGCCGCTACTGGCTCCAGCTCTTGATGCAACGTGACCGCTGACGTGCCGTACAACCCCGCGTGGCGAATTCAAAGAAGACTTCGTCAATGGTCTTTCGTTTGGAAATGGCACGGTCGATAATTTCGGTGTAAACGTCATCATCGACCACGATGCGTTGCGTGGGACCATCTTTTTCGTCGGAGCAGGAGATGTAGAGCAATTCCCGCCTGCGGAGGAGGCGGAAGACGTACGTCGAGATTTCCAGCACCTGTCCATTCATGAGACCGAACCTCGACTCTCCACCGCAACGTAAGCCTGATTGCGGGAATAGCAACCGCTAGTTTCGTGGTGCGGCGGGACTGGCGACGCTTCGTCCGTAGGCTCTGGTTGACCGCAATCATCAGGCAGGAGGCTGCCGGGGCGGTGGAAATTGGTCAAGACGGAGGGAGCACTAGATGTGGCGGCGTATCTGGCAGCGATGCTCCAAGAGCGGGATGGAGCACGGGGCGGGGAACGTCAGGAATTGCGGGTCGAGGGAATCGGCTCGTTTGACTTGCGTAGGAGTGGGAGCGAGAGCAGGATTGTGCCGTTTACTGGATTTCAATGAGAACACGCAGACGCTCTTTCGCAGGATGGCCTCTGACTTGTCTCATCATGGCTTGCGGAGTCGGCATGGCAATTGGGGACGAGGCTCCATCCCAGCCAAGCGTCGCTTCCGCCCTGCTTGCCCGCTATCCTCAGATCGGATCGGCGGTGGTCGAGTCGCACTTGGACGCAGATTCGAACTTGAAGAAATGGAAGTTCATTCTGGACATTACGCAATTCTCCGGAGGAACAGGTACGTCGTCACAAGAGTGCCGAGTCTCCGCCGATGGCCGAGTATCGGAATCATGGTTTGACCAGTCAGGCGGGAAGGAGGGTTATCGGTATTCCCTTTCCTCGAACGAATTCCAAAGGCTAACCGAAGCGATCGACCTGCTTCCCGATGGCAAAGATTTACCCAGCCTGAATCGCCTCTTGATCGTCAGTTATTGTCGAGGCACGAACTGGGTGACGAGCACGTACGACATTGACTGCCTCCCCAGACGGGCGAAATCGCTGTTTTATATTTGCGGATGCGGTCTGGGATATGACCCTAACAGATTCAGGTGGTTAAGCGATTCCCCCTCCACAGCGTCAACCGAGAATGGCACGAAATAGCCTGACCACACTCGCTGGTCGAGATGCTATTGGAGGGGTTCCTGCCGTGGGCAAAAAAATGGCGACGTGCTGCCACTTAATCGTGCGCCCCTGCGAGGGTCAATCAACAGGAGTGCCTGACCAAGTCTCTCACGCCGCCACCCGTGAATGAGCCCTACACGCCACAAATATGCAAGCTTCTTTTTGCAGGGGCGAAAATCGCCCCATCGGGTGGGTGTACGGGTGAGTGCTGTTGGGGGGAGGTTCGGGCAGGGATTTGGGCGGGATGCGGGCGGGGAGACTGTTTCCTGATTTCCAGCAGAACTGTAAACTACTTCTTTGCCCGCTTTGGCTTCCAGTTTGCAGTCTTCAAAGCGGTAATTCTTTGTTGAAGAACCGCAAGCTTTTGACCAAGAGCCCCCGACTTCCTGACCAATTCGTCATGGAGTTCTATGAGTTCAGCAAGCGTCTTGGTCTCATAACGGTGGAAATTTAGCTTCATGGAAGAAGACTACACAAACAAGTGGGCGGGACGCTATGGGGTCTTGACCCCATCGGGCTGCGTTCCGGAGGGATGGTGTTGGGGCGCATCGGGGCGGATTTTGGGGAGAGATCAGGCGGCGGAACTGCGGGCGGGGGGATTGCGTGCTTTGGTGGGCTACCTTGAAGACGGATTTGCTTTGTTCCATGCGGTGATTGCCTCTTTCTGGGAATCGAACATCAAACGCTTCTTGCAGCCGCATTGAATGAAGAATTTGGTCAGGGGTTTACCCTGTCCCAGCTCGAAATAACTCATCATCATCAGGTATTTCGAGGGCATTTTACACTTCACCCCACATTTCCCGGATTCGCTTCACGAGTCAATGTTATTGAGGTACGATTCAGCCCCATGAACAAAGGCTCTGGTCGATGTTGAAGCGACAAAAAGCGGAGGATTCAATGGGTGCAACCAACAAATCGGCTCTGCGGGTGATTTTCGATAGTCGTTTGAGGCTGGAGTTTCACGGTTCAAGGTCACCTCCGATGCGGGCCTGCTGGCCTACCGTGAACTCGATGAGGCACTGGAACTGACCGCACGGAGTGGTGGCCTGTTGGACGATTGGCGCACGGGGAACAACACGCAACACTCGCTGGTGGCGCTTCTGCGTCAATCGATCTTCAGCCGTCTGGCGGGCTACGAAGACACCAATGACGCCGAACGGCTCGCCGTTGATCCGACGATGCGGCAGGTGGTCGGCGGACGCGCCACGGAGCGGACGGCAGCCTCGACCGGTCAAATGAGTCGCTTCGAGACGGAAGTGTTGACGCAGCCGAGGAATCTGGCGGAGCTGATGAGGTTGTCGGGGATATGGATTGAGGAATTGAGGGAACGCCACCCCATGAGGGAACTAATTCTGGACATGGATAGTTCGGTCAGTGAAACCTACGGCGAACAAGAAGGCACGGCGTACAACGGGCATTTCGACTGTACCTGCTATCACCCGCTGTTCTGCTTCAATCAGTTCGGCGACGTGGAACGCGCCCTGTTGCGTGAAGGTAATGTCCATAGTGCTAAAGATTGGCAGGCCGTATTGGAACCGGTGGTGGCCCGCTATCGTGGCCAGAAGTTGTCGCATTACTTCCGAGCCGATGCGGCCTTTGCCAACCCGGAGGTGTATGAGTTCTTGGAAACCGAAGGCTACGGGTACGCCATCCGCCTCCCTGCGAATGACGTGTTGCAACAGGAAATCGAGCCGCTGCTAACCCGTCCGGTGGGCCGTCCCTCGAACGCGCCGGTGGTCTGGTATGATGACTTTTTGTATCAGGCGCAGAGTTGGGAACGCGCCCGCCGCGTGGTAGCCAAGGTGGAATGGCACAAGGGCGAACTGTTTCCTCGGGTCGGGTTCATCGTGACCAATCTGGACAGACCAGCCAAACAGGTGGTGCGGTTCTACAACCAACGGGGCACGGCGGAGCAGTGGATCAAGGAAGGCAAGAACGCCGTCAAATGGACGCGCCTATCCTGTCACGACTTTGTGGACAACCAAGTGCGGTTGCAGCTATTTGTGCTGGCGTACAATCTGGGCAACTTTCTGCGGCAGGCCGTGTTGCCCCGAGAGGTGCGGCACTGGACGCTGACGACGTTGCGGGAGAAGCTGATCAAGATCGGCGCGAAGGTGGTGCGCCATGCCCGGCAGGTGGTTTTCCAGATGGCGGAGGTAGCGGTGCCGCGTGATCTGTTCCGAACCATTCTTCAGGCAATCGACCGCCTGCGCCTGCCCGCCGCGGCCAGTGGATGAACGAAAAACGGATGAAAACGTCAGTCAACACGGGTGAAGTGTCTCTGGTCAGGCCCAAGAGGCTGGTTGAGGGGTGAAAATCGGTGGGGAACATGGCGACGGCACTGAAAAACAGGGGTTTGACGATGCCAAATGGCTTGCAAATCCAACCGCTGGGAGGAGAATTACGCAAACGACCTGCACCAGCCAATTTAACCCCATGAACAACAGGTCAAATGGGAAATCTCGGCTTAAACCTGTCATTCTGAGCGTAGCGAAGAATCTCAGTCTTTGGCAAGCAACCAGAACAACAGAGACCCTTCGACAAGCTCAGGGTCTCGGAGCCGCAAAAAGGCTTGATAGTAGTGTCAGAGCGGATAAAATGCTGATCGATGAAACTGAATGGCCCCTGTAGTGCCCCCCGATGGTCGCGGGCATGAGTCATATGGGAAATGTCGGTTTATGTGGGAGAAAGTAACAAAATGGAAACACGACACACCAAACAGTTCATTATTCTTACAGCGTTCATTGCGTGCAATGCGTCGGTCGTGTTTTCCCAGACGGCTTATCCGGATTATTCCAATCAGCACATCAAAAACTCTGCTGGCGCTCCCTTGGGTCTTATCAACATAGCAGGCTCCGACGGCCAAACGGTGGCGACTCTTTACATTACCGGAAAAGATGCCTACTTCGGTCCGAACCAGGTCCTTACCAAGGGTTCCGGGTATATTCAGTCCATTCCGGATAATTTCTTTCGCATATTGCCCGTGGTCAGATATAAGAAGAATGGCGAGGCAAAGGAGTTATTTCACCAGGTCGCGCTCTATGTTCGTCGTATAGAATGGGATGATAACGGCATGACCACTCATATCGTTGGCATTAAACCCGAAATGGACACTGACGACGGCGAAAAGATGCACATTACATCGGATGTACAGAATCCGACACTGAATGCCGGTCTGTTATTGCTAGAAATAAAGGAGCTCGGTAAGGTCTCAGCAGAAATGCAATTCGGGGGCCTTCAAAGTAGCCGTTTGGTCGTGGAGACGGATCTCACTTGGCCTGTCTGCAAGAGCGATGTTCATAGTGTCAAGGCCCTGCTTGCTGCAGGTGCGAATAAAGAGGCGACGAACAGTGACGGCGATACGGCGCTTATGAAGGCAGCCGAAACCGGCAATCTTGACTGCACCAAGGCACTTATCGGCGCCGGCGCGAACAAGGAGGCTAGGGACAGCAATGGCATGACGCCTCTGATTGCGGCAACATACGCTGACTTTAAGGACGTGGTGGGATTGCTTGTGGCCAATAAAGCTGATGTCAACGCCCAGGACAAAACCGGCGGGACGCCCCTGTTATGGGCAGTATTCAAAGGCGATAAGGAAATGGTAAGGTTGCTCTTGGCCAATGGAGCGAATGTCAACGTGAAGATGAAGGATGGGATGACTCCTTTACATCTAGCGGCCTCTGGCAACGCGGATTTGGTGGAGTTGCTTGTCACCAATAAGGCAAATGTCAATGCCAAGAGTAACGACGGCACCACGCCTCTGGGTTTGGCAATCAAATATGGCAAAAACGACGTGGCCGAACTGTTACGCCAACACGGCGGGCTTGAATAGACTGTTATGGTATCCAGGAATAATTGCGCGATGGTCGCTGGCGTAGGCCATATGGGGAATGTCGCTTGAGCTAGTACGATGGGAAGTATAGGTTTAAATATGAAACTTATTACGTTACCCTTACTCGTCAGCTTGCTTGTTTTCATGATTGGATGTGCAGGTCCATTATCATGGGAAGAGAAAGAAAGGTATTTTGCGGCTGCTGAAAAGCAATTAACGGCAAAGCAAAAGATGGTTTTCGGTGCTGCAAAAACAGTTTACTTTGAAAAGGTAGGTGATATTGATCTCAGGTGGTTGATGGGGTCTGTTGAATATCTGGGCCGGACGATTTCCGAGACGAAGCCTGCTGATCTAATAATCACCGTAAAATATAATACGCGAACAGTTTTCGGCGGCTGTTACTTTAGTCGCCGTACGGGTTCTGTTCTTCAAGCCACGTATCAGCCTGAATGGGGATGGATAAGGTTTTCCGCACCGGGCGTCGAACCTTGGCAGGTAAGTTTTAAAACATATGTGCCTCAAGCGTCGCTTACAGCAACGTTTTATAATGGGAGAATTACTGAGGGATGCTCCGGCATTTATGAAAATGAAACATTAGATCATATGATGGATAGTATTGGCTGGCGTAGAAACAAACAGCAATAAATAGTGTCAACTTAATAGTCTTGCAATTCTGATCGTCGGAGATAGGGGTCGAAGGGGTCAACGCTCCACACGGCACGCTTTATCGGTCAGAAGTTTCGGTGCGCGACGTTTCTGTCGAGTTGTCATTTGACGTATTATCGAGTTATGATATTCTTGCGCGTGATGAATTACTTGTTGGTCGTGTTGTCGTCGGCTTGGTGATTGGCCCCAGTCCCCCATAAATTATGCGCCAGGCCGTCAGCTTTTCCAAGTGATTATGCCATCCGGCGCAAATTGAAGCCAAGAAGCAAAACGACCCTTGGTAGCTAACGCTTCGTAAGCAGCCGTCTTTCCGAAGCCAAGAGCCTTCAAAGTGGCCACGGCGGATGTCCGTTCACACAGGGATTTAGTCTTTTTGTCCCCAATGTCGCACCGCACTGGCTCAGCAGATATTTTATATTTCCGAGGCTGTGGGAGGCAAGCGAGAATCAGGGGGTTTCAAAGCAGCCCACTACCGGGGGCGGGTTTCGGTGGGGAACTGGCGGTGGGCAAGCGGGCGAGGGGATGCAACGGCGGCGACTTTCGCCTTTCGTTGGCTGCCATCGAGCCATATACTGCCACTGGCAGAGGTCAAGTGATGCCCGACATTCTCTTCAAACGCGGGTCATGGGGAAGTTGATGAACGCAAAATCTGCACCGATTGCATTGTCCGCGATAATCGCTGTTTCTCTGCTTCTGGCGTCTTGTGGTAAACCGAAGCAGGAAGCCAATGCTCAAGTTGACCTTGCGACCAACAATGTTGGACAACTCACGAATGATACCGCGGCGCCAGCACAGGAACAGCGTGAACTGCCTGAGTTGAGGCAGAACGCTGATAAGGGCGATCCGTCAGCAGAGTTTTTGTTGGGCAAGCGCTACGAAGACGGTTTGGGCGTTGAGAGCAATCAAATCGAAGCGGTCAAGTGGTATCGCAAGGCGGCGGAGCAAGGAAATGCCGATGCGCAGTATCGCCTGGGTCGTTGCTGCGTCCGGGGTCTGGGTGTCGCAACCAATCAGACCGAAGCCTTCCAATGGTTTCGCAAGGCTGCCGAGCAGGGACATGTATGGGGGCAACTTGGCTTGGCCTCTTGCTACGACGAGGGTGAGGGTGTCGAGAAGAATCAGGCGGAAGCCGTCAAGTGGTATCGCAAGGCTGCGAAACAGGGAAATGCGCAGGCGCAGTATAACCTGGGCGTTTGCTACTCCGATGGTGAGGGTGTTGAGAAGAATCAGACGGAAGCCGTCAAGTGGTATCGCAAGGCCGCGGAACAGGGAAATGCAAAGGCGCAGGTCAATCTGGGTTTTTGCTGCGAACGCGGTTCGGGTGTTGAGAAGAATCTGACGGAAGCGGTCAAATGGTATCGCAGGGCGGCAGATCAGGGAGATGCCGGGGCGCAGTTCAACCTGGGCACTTGCTACGCCCTTGGTGAGGGTGTTCCGAAGGACTTGGTGGAGGCATATAAATGGTTCAATCTCGCCGCAAGCCAGGAACTCACGACCGCAGCAGAAGAGCGTGAGCATCTTGCCTTATCAATGACGCCTGCACAACTCGCCGAAGCGCGGCGTCGCTCATCTGAATTCGTTCCAAAGAAAGAAGGCAAGGAGCGACGGCGGCAGAACTATGGCGACTGAACCCGGTCGGGGGCGAGGATGGGAGCGGAATTAGGCGGGGAACGCCCATCCCGGAATCAGCAGCGGTTGGCATCGCTTGCAGCCCGGGTTTCCGCAGTTGGAGATCGCGTGGCTGGTGAACGATTTCGCCGTCCCGTCGCCCCGGCTCATTTGTTTCTTATTGGACTTGGCCTGCGAGGCGTATAAGGCGGTGCGGGCGGCTTTGGCGGCGTGTCTTTCAGCCCGCTTGGCGTCTGACCGTGCGGATTTGGATTTCTTACCCATCGTGGTATTCCCTTTCAGGTTCTGGTTTCGTTGACGAAGTTGCCACCGTTGACGCCATCATCGCCCGCTCAACAACAAGACGGATGAATCTGACAACTACCTGATGAAGCGGGCACGGGCTTCTGCCTTTGCCAGTTGCGCCTCGTACACTGTGATTCGGTTTTCCCATGAACTCTTGAAGGTGGGATCCGTCGATTTGGCGAGATAGCGGCGCACCTTGCCGAGTTGTTTGCGGATATTGCGCTCTTCAGGGCTTCGTTTTGAACCAGCTTCAGAAATGGGCAGGGTGCCCTTTATTTGCGTCATGCTCTAAATTACGCAAACAGATGGCGCGTGCGCCATGGGGTGTTAACCCCATGGGGCAGCGTCGGGGTGATGGTTTTTCGGGGCAGAAATGGGGGCGGGGGACGGGCTTCAAGAAGAACTGGCGGCGGGATGCGGGCGGGGACTGGGCGGGATGTAGTAGCGGCGTATGGTGGGGCAAAGGCGGCTAAAAAAGTTATGGCTCCATTTCTTTGCTGACAACCGGCAACGTCTTCTTGATTTCGTCGGGGATCTTCCGGGGGCGCCCGCACTTCGCATCAACAAACACCCAATCGGTTTCGGCTTGAGCCACAACCGCTTCGTCGCCAGCACGGATAATCTTGTATTTGCGTAATGAACCAACTCTTCGGAAGTTGGCAACCCACGTCAAAACGGTGATTGTGTCGCCTGCAAATGCCGGTCGGAGATATTCGACATGATGGGTTCGCACCACCCATGTTGCGCCCAGAGACAACGACACCTGAGTACAACCAGATACTTGGGCGTGGTGGACGGCGGCATCCTGCATCCATTGGATGTAAGCGACATTGTTCACGTGCCCGTTCCCATCGACCATGTCGGCGGTTACAGTGATGTCATGTTTGTAGATGGGGTTCATTTCGTCTCGCCCCGTTCTCCACATCCAATTGATTGGATATATCCCTTCCGCTGTAAATGAAATTCCTTCAACCGAGGTATCGCGGCAGAACGCAGTGGCGGCTGACGGGCGGCGGGGCGCCTCTTCACTGAATTCCTCTCTCGCCCACCCCCTTCTGTGTCAGGAAAATACTGACTTGCACGGCTGTTTTTCGTTGACATTGCCCCCGAGCAAGTTCATCCTGAACCGCTAACGCAGCGTCCGGTGGCTAAATTCGATTAGGGAAAGAAGCATATGGGCATGTTCTCCGCAGCAATCGCATTGTTTGGCAACGCTGGCGTGAACCAACAGAAAGAGCTACCGGAGCGTCCTTCCAACGACCAGGTTGAAACAAAATCCACCATCCTGGTCATTGATGACGACCCCATGCTGCTCCAAACCGTCAAATCCTTGCTGGTCAAACGTGGCTTCAATGTGCTGACTTCGTCTTCGGTCCCGAGGGGATTGGGCGTGCTCCGCAATGCGGTTGGTGACATCCGAGTCGTGCTGCTCAGTTACAGCATGCCGAAACTCAACGGTGACAAGTCGCTCAAGTTTGTAAGGCAACTTCGCCCAAATGCAAAGGTCATTGGACTCACAGCAATGACCCTCGACTCAGTGTCCAAGGAGTATCTCGACGGCGTAGACAAGTTGCTCACGAAGCCGGTAGTCGCCGCCACCCTGATCGGAGCCGTTGACGAGCTGCTTGGCAATGGGCAGACGGCTTCGGCGGCGATTGAGGCGTAGACCCACGAGGCGCCCAGCCCCGTCGAAGTTCCTATACTGACAAGGAACATCACCCAACGGCGAGGCGGCGTGCGGCTGATGGCGGGGCATTGGCGACAACACAAAAGTGGAGAGTCGAGTCACTTCTCTCGCTTTTGAACCCACGAGCCGTTCCCAAGGGTGGGTATTTCTCCCTATAACAATCTTACTTGACGAGAGGGTCGCCCAACTCTCCAGTGCGATGATAAGCCCAATCGCAGGAATAGCAACCGATAGTTTCGTGGTGTTTGGCGGGACTGGCGGTGAGGCTGTACGGCGGCAGGAAGCAGTAGCGGCAGGGGACAAAAAAGGGGAGAGCCGAGGCTCGAACTGCACTGCTCTATGCTAGCAACTTCAACCAGCCCTCGACTCTCCACTTCAATGTAAGCCTGATTGGGGAAATAGCAACCGATAGTTTTTCGGGGCGACGTTGGGGGCATTTTCAAGGGGGACCTGGCGGCGAGGAGGCTACAACGGCGAGAACTATGGCAGGCTGTATGCTCATTTTAGGAGCATGGCAGTGTAGCGATGGACATGCTCTCGCCTCGACAACGCAGCGTCGACGTTCCTTGCGGCATGGCTGAAAACTACACTGCCATTATTATTGAAGTCAGGGAAATGGCTGGCGG
>Ga0208820_1001742_pt1 | contig 11594 bp, 9 predicted proteins | sample June2015DPH_16_5_FD_184713 | JGI IMG/M metagenome (GOLD analysis project Ga0208820, IMG submission 184713) | Peatland microbial communities from SPRUCE experiment site at the Marcell Experimental Forest, Minnesota, USA - June2015DPH_16_40... | ecosystem: Environmental > Terrestrial > Soil >...
CGCCTTTCATCCCCTTCGCGCCTTCGGTAAGCACCAGGTTGGCGCCGAATGCCTTCAGCACCTTGCGCCGCTCCAGTGACATGGTCTCGGGCATGGTCAATGTGATCGAGTAACCGCGCGACGCCGCGACGAACGCCAGTGCGATCCCCGTATTGCCGCTGGTCGGTTCCACCAGCTCTATGCCGGGCTTCAGCACGCCGCGTTTCTCGGCGTCCCAAATCATCGAGGACCCGATGCGGCACTTCACCGAATAAGAAGGGTTACGGCCTTCTATCTTGCCATACACCTTCGTCTCCGCTCCGTTCACAATGCGATTCAGCTTGACGAGCGGCGTCTTTCCGATGCTGAGTGAGTTGTCTTCGAACGTTGCCATGATGAGTTATCTCCGCGGTTGCCGATTACAATCCGTACGACACTCCCAGGGCGAATTGGTGCCGGGCTTTCAGAGTCACGCCCGGTTCGATCGTGCCGGCCGCCTGGGCCACGCCGAAATCGATATTGAGTTTCCGTTCCGCCAAGGGCACAATCCGCGCGGCGTAGGTGATCGTCGTCGGCACGATCGCGCCCGGCAGGTTTTGCACCTGGCGCGGCTCCTGCGAAAACTCCGACCCGAGGATGATTGCGCTCTTGGCCGGTCCCTTGAACACAAACGCCGCCGCGCCGAACAGCCGGCCTGTGTATGCCGGCGCATTCCCAGCGAGTCCGTAGACGGAAGCGTTCGTCTCCTTGTATCCAAGGTTCAACACAATCGGCACTGGCTTGGTTTGGGTGATGGTCTTGCTCGCGACCAGGTAGAAATCGGCATTGGAGTAGTTCTTGGCAGGTGTTACCAACAGCCCGCTCACATTACGATCCTCGGTGCGCGCAACAAAGCCCGCGGAGAAAGCGGGCAGCCAAGGATTCTTGCCGGCGTTCTCCTTCACCACGTTCACTTTCGCATGAACGATGTTGAAGCCCGAACTCCACAACGGGCTGAGCCCCGCCGTGCTGCCGTCCTGGTGTAAGTCGCGCGTGTACCCGAATTCCACGCGTCCCGCGAGACCTTCCGTGACCGAAACGGTGTGGAAATCGCCCAGAACGCTGCCGGCGTTCAGAAAGTGATACGCGACAATCGGCAATCCGAAGTTGTTGTTGGGGGACGCCGCTGTGTAAGCAAGTGGTGTGATGAAGACGCCGGTCTGGCCGTCCCAATTCAGGCTCTGAGCGCCCGCTGCGCCAGCGCCCAGAAGCCCGGCGAGTAGCAGGGCTGGCACCATGCTCACTCGTCCGACTGCAGAGTTTGAGGTCATATAATCCATTATGTCTATAGACTATATAATATTCGTTGCAAGACAGCAAGAGTCGGCTATCGGGCACGCTCCCTCACAGACCGTTAACTGCTTGATTCTATGCGTATTACTCCATTACAGAATATTACATAAATTAGATGGACATGGTGGTGATTGACGCGGCCGTAACGGCTTCGATTTTCCGAAGAGTGGCGCCAAGGCGACTGTTAGTCCGGGCTCCGTGGTCGCGCAGGGCGTGCCCGAGGGCGCCATTGTCTCCGGCAACCCGGCGCGCAGTCTTTCTGTCGTGGTCAAACCGCTTTCGTAAGGCGAAACGGAGTTGAGCGCGTGCGTGGCCGGCCAGAGGATCCACGCCAAGCGCTATCGACGCCGGTTAGGATGAACCGATACCCGATCCGAAATGACACAAACCTCCCGGCGGCAGATCCAGGCCAAAATGGTCGAACTCGCCCGCCAGCTTGGCCGTGACGCCAGCCACCTGCGCTTCGACGAAGACATACCGGCAACCGGCTTGCTCGATTCCGCCGCCATCATGGAACTGATCCTGTGGTTCGGCAACAACGAGGCTTCCAAATCACCAGGCAACTGGCCATCTCTTACCCGCAGCGCCCGGCAGTTGAATCCTCTTGGGGTGGTTGCCATGGTCGTCGAAAGCGCCAACTGAATCCGCAACTCGCCGGATTTCGCCGCGTGTTATATTGATGCGCTACGCGAGCGCTGCCGCTCAACTCGACGCTGGTCGTCCTTGCAATCCTGCTGGTCTGGTCTCTGGTCAGGGCCGCCAGGTTCGGCATGCTCGGCGCGCAGGCGACGTGGGAGCTTCTGCCGCGCATTCTGTCCCGGCGCGCCGTGCTGGCCGTCCTTCTGCTCGGGGCCTGCGCCAACGTCGCATTTTCGGGCTTGGCGGGCTACATCAACCCCAGGGACTACCTACAGGATGTCGTCGCCGCGCGCCAGTTTCTGAAGCACGCGACCATGTATCCCCCCGATTTGCCCCAAAGGGGAATCGTCGAGTTGTCGGCGCCTATCATTGGGCGGGAAGAATTGCAGCGGCTGCCAGTCGTTCGGCACGATCTGTACACGTTGACGGAGCCGCCTGCTCCCGCGAATGCGCACCCGCCATTGCTCGGAATCGCGCTGGCCTTTCCCGTGCTTCTGCTTGGGTTTCGCGGCAGCTTCTTGTTAGTGTTCTTGCTGTCCGTCGCGCTCCTGTATGTGTCGGTGGCGGCGATCCTGCGCGAGTTGTTCCCGGCTTGGCCCTATCGGGCGTTGTGCGCCGCGATGGGATTAGTCTTCGGCTGGTATCCGGTGGGCACAACCTTGCGATCGGGCCAACCTAGCATTGTTCTCTTCGCCCTGATTACGGCGAGCTGGCTGATGCTGCGCCGGAACAGACCGTGGATGGCGGGCGGAGCGATAGGACTGGCCGCATGTCTTCATGCGTTCCCGGCGCTGCTCGTGCTTTACTTCGCCGTCCGTTCGCGGCGGGCGTTCGTCTCGGCGGTTGGCACCATAACGCTGCTCAGCTCGGCGGCCGCCGCGCTGACCATCCAATCGACCTTTCGGCAATGGCTGAACACGGCGGACATGATCGGCCAGCGGTTCATTCCGAGAGCCGGCAATCTTTCGCTGGCGGGGCTGATCGCCAGTTTTTCGGCCGGAATCGGCTGGGGCGCGGATGTGAAGATCGTCGCGCCGGCAATGCTCCTGATCGTCGCGGGAGGGCTGGCGCTCTTCCTGTGGCCTTGGAATCGCCGCGACGCTCTGCCGGAGCGGCTGGATGTCGAATACTCGGTGTTCGTGTCCGCGATGCTCCTGGCTTCGCCCGTCTCGTGGGGACGCTACCTGCCAATCATGCTGCTTCCGCTGGTGGTGTTAATCCGGAGTTGGAACCGGAAGCGGCCGCGCCTGGCCGTCTCGGCGTTGCTCACGGCGCTTGTTTTCATGTCGTTTCCGGACGCCACGTCCGGCTGGCTGTGCATCTGGCTTACCCGCAACCTGGGCTTTGCGGCCGGCTGGCTTCTGAATGCGATGGCGTCGCTCTCGATCCTCGCGATTTTGCTATGGCTCGGCTTTTCGGCGCGCTTCACGAGGGCAAACGCCGAAGCCGTCCAGGAAACGGCGTAACTGTGGCGGGACGTTCCAGCCGCGGCGACCCCGCCAAGGCATGCCAGAAGGCCGCTACAGCCGCCGGCGCGCAAGTAAGTGGCGCGGTCCATCGGTGGTGAATTGCTCCTCGCGGGACGGCGCCGCTGGCATGGAAGCTTGCCCATCGTGGCTCGATCTCATGGTTCGCATGGCCGCGTAGTTGAGCGTCACGGCGAGCCCCACCATCGCCGGCAACTGGTACGAGTATGCCTGCGCCAAAAAGACCAAAGCCACCAGGTGACCCGTCATCGCGAGCAGGTAACAAAAGCACCCGTTTGCGATTTCCTCGTAGCCCTCCCGCGTGGCCTTGCGATAGGTCCGTAATACAAGCAGCATTGCCGACCCGAGGCTGGCAGTAAAGAAAAGAAACGCAGGCACGCCGCACTCCGACGACACTTGAGTGTAAGTATTATGCGTTACGTGCCAATTGCCGTGTAAACCTTGCGCCCGGCTCGACTTCCCCTCAAAATTCGCGAATTGAGAGGGACCCACGCCAAACACCGGGTGCTCGATTGTATACTTCACGCTCGTCTTGAAGAGATATTTGCGCGATTCCATCGATTCATCGGCCTCCTTTTCCTTGGACCCAAACAAGGAGCTCAGCCGGGTGAGAGTCATGGAAGGTAATACTGCCAGCGCCAGCAGTGTGATCGTGCCGGCGAAGACAATTAGCAACAGCCTCTGCGGCAGCGAAGCACGAATCAGGATGCAAAGGAGCACCACCGCCAAACCAATCAGGGCGCCGCGGGACGCGGTTCCCAATATGATCCAAAGCCCGTACAATAACAAACCCAGCACCGCCATCCGGACAACTTTCCATCTGTTCCGGCCCAACATAAAGAACAACAGAAAAGGCATCACCAACAGTAGCTGCGCCGCCAGATCGTTCGAATTGCCGATAGACCCGCTCGACTCCAGGCTCACCCGGCCGTTGGCGACTTTCTCGAAAAGGCGCGTGGAGACCAGATTCAGCACGGCGGCGGCGGCTACCGCGCGAAATATGACGCGAACTTCATTCCAGTTGAGGGCCATGCCGCCGACCAAAACCAGAAAAATGACATCGGTTCGCAAATACCCTATCAATGTCCTCGCCGAACCTCCCTGCCAGGAACTGAACGGTGTGGCCAGGGCCATCCAGACAAGGAAGGCCAGCCAATAGTAGGAAGCGCGCGCTTGGAATGCGCGGCGCACGCCTCCCTTCAGCAGCGTCGACACTATCGCCAGCGGCGCGACCAGGTACAGAAGGTAGGTGTTGACGTGGGTGAGATAAAGGATTAACTCGGGCACGACGCCGAGGCGCAAGAACAGCGCTGCAAGGCAAAAGTAGAAGGAAATCTTGCGGACTGGCTCAACTTCCCACGCGTCGTCAAACGAGAGGGAGGCTTGCCCAACAGCCACCTGGGCCGCCGTGCCGGGCGACATCGCAGGGGGCCTCCGCACCGCTCCGGGAAGACCGGCCACCGCGCGTTGTTGTTGATTGGATTGCATACGTCCCACTTAATCTTAGTACTGACGCAACCGCCCGTCAGTCGTCATTGCGTGCGATGCCGCGGCCATGGCACTTGCGATCACGCGGTGCGCATGTATTTCCAGTAAATTCTCATGATGTCGCGGAAGGCCACAAGAAAGTCGCTTGGCTTGACTTTGGAACCGGCGACGTCGCGCCAGACCATCAGCGGGAATTCGTAGATTCGCGCCGCTGCCGCGCTCGATGAGCCGAGCCGGCGGATGTAGCGGGCGAACACCTCCACGTCGAACACCCAGCGGCTCGAGAAAGGTTCGTCGAAGAGACCGGCCGTCGCCGGCGCGACTCGAAAAACCTTGGCGCCACATTGGGTGTCGTAAACCGCCATTCGCAACACCATGGAAGCCGCGGTGGCAAAAACTCGTCCCAGGTAATGACGTATCGCATGGCGCTCTACCTTGCGGCCCAGCAGTTTCACGCGGGAGCCGAACACCATATCGATTTCCGGCCGCGCCTCGAGCACACTCAGAAACTCGGCAATGTCGTCGAGAGGTGTCGCCAGGTCCGCATCCCAGAAACCGACGTACGCGGCGCCGCTCTCCAGCGCAACCCGCATACCGCGCCGCACTGCTTCGGCCTTTCCTCCGTTCTTGCCGCATTCGACCAACTTGGCGCGGCCTTCGTGCCCGGCGCAAATGCCACGCAACACTTCCACCGTATTGTCCGTGCTGCCATCGTCGACAAACAGCAGCTCGGCGCCCGGCCGGTCGAGAAACTGCCGAAAATCCGCAACCGGCAAGCGGCGGCCTTCGTTGTAGCATGGGACGACGATCACAGCCCGCCGGGACTCCGCTGTCAGATGATCCTGCGTCATGGGTTTTGAGTGCGCGCTGGCCCCCGATCGTGCAATCGCGATTCCTGACGCGTTCCATGGACGGCGCCATGGTCATTCACATCTTCGCATACGCTCTCCCTCGCGTGGCGCCCGATTCGACGCAATCGGATTACCTCAAGCTGGCGGGCTCGGTAACGCCGGCGGTTTTTGCCGCCGGTGATTTGCCACGATTCCGGAACCGTCGAGGCGGTTTTCGAGCCTGTCTTGGGCAGCGGATCGGACGCTGAAAACAGGTACACTGGAACGAACCCAAGACGGTAATGCCCGCATATCATTTCATGGCCGCCGACGTGAAGGGAAGTCTGCTGGCCATCTTGATTTTCCCGCTGTTCGTGTGGGCGCCGGGATATGTCCTTGGGTTTGCGTTCAACCTGTTTGAATTTCGACGCCGCAGCGCCGCTTTTCGCGCCGTAATCAGCCTTCCGCTCGCCATCGCGCTTTGCCCGATTCTGACCTATTTCGTGGGCCGATGCGGCTCCATGAGCGCGGCGCAGGGTGCGTACCTGGCGGTGGACCTGGCGCTACTGGCGCTTCTGGCATTTCACGCGAGGAAGGGTTGGCCGCGCCGGCCGCGGCTCCCCGAAGGATGGGCGTTCTTTGCCGTGGTCGTCTCAGTGTGGCTGTTGGTTACGCTGTTCTACCTGGTAGACGTGCAGGCTGGCGACCGGCTCTATTATCCGACTAACTCGTTCGATTATTCCCTGCGCGCCACGCTGATTCATTCCGTGACGACCACGGGCGTTCCGCCTCAGAATCCGCTGTTCCTGCCCAGCCCGCCGGCGGCGCTCCGCTATCACTATTTCTGGTTGATGATGTGTAGCCTGGTGAATCGTCTGGGCTCGCCCTGGGTGAGCGCGCGGCATGCCGAGATCGGCGGCGCGTTCTGGTGCGGCATCGGGCTGATGGCTGTGCTGGCGGCCTGCCTGCGCCTGTTCGTCGCAAATTCCGAAGTCTCCCTGGTGCGGCGGTTGCGGGTCGGCGTGCTGCTGATGGGTATTACCGGCCTGGACATCCTGCCGGGCATGTTCCTGCTCTTTCTGTACGCTCGCGGGCAGATGGATTTCGTTCTCCCCAGCCTGGAATGCTGGAACGAATACGTCGACTGGTTTCTGCATAGCGCAATCTGGGCGCCGCATGCAATTGCCGCCTTAATCGCGGCCCTCACCGGCTTTCTGCTGCTGTGGCACGGGGCATCGAAGACCGGTTGGAAAGACTGGGCGCGTTACGGCTTGCCGGCTGGGGCCGCATTCGCATCGGCGGCCGGCACTTCGATCTGGTTCACCTTCGCCTTCGCCGCCTTTCTGTGTGTTTGGACGGCGATCTGCGTTGGCAAGCGCTGGTGGCGCGACGTGACGGTCCTGGCGATTGCGGGCATCGCCTGTTGCGCGCTGGCTCACCCGTACTTACACGATCTCGAAAGTGGCCCCGCTGGACCCGCAGCCGGCCTTCCCATTCAATTCACCGTGCGGGCCTTCTCGATGGCGGCCCTGATTCCGATGTGGCCGGGCATGCCAGGCTGGCTGCGCCTGATTCTGGTGAACGGATCGCTGCTGCCTCTGAACTACGCACTGGAGTTCGGCTTCTTTTTCTTTGTGGCGGGAGTCAAGTGGCGTCAGTACCGGGTCGGCGACGAACCGCTTTCCCGCCAGGATGCGGCGTGTCTGACCATGCTGGTTACCAGCACTCTCATTTGCACCTTCCTGCGCTCCAGCGTGATCGGCAATAACGACCTAGGCTGGCGAGGGTTCCTGCCCGCACAGTTCGTGCTGCTCCTCTGGGCGGTGGATCTCTGGCCGCGGCGCGACCGGCTGAGCTTCCTTTCCGCCCGCCGCAAACGGCTGCTGGCGGCTTGCATCGTGCTCGGCGCCGCCGGCACCGTATACGAGATCGCCATCGTTCGCTGCTACGCAATTCTGGCCGACCGGGGGGTGCTCCCGACGCTGAGCTGGATGGCCCCCGACCGGCACTTCGGCAAGCGGAACTACGCCGTGCGCGCCGCTTATGAATGGGTGCGCACCAATACGCCGGAGACTGCCGTATTGCAGTACAACCCCGACGTCGTCTGGCAGGAGACCGCCGCCATGCTCTACAGCGATCGCCGCGCCGTGGCCGCGGGTCCGCAGTGCGACACAACGTTTGGCGGCGATCCCAAACTCTGCGGCCCGATCATGGCTCGCCTCGACCGGCTTTTTCCAGCCGCCGGTCAACCGGTCGGAATCAGCCTGGCGGAAGTCTGCCACGATCTGCCCATCGACGTGATCGCCGCCAAGGACACCGACCCCGTCTGGCGCGATCCCCATAGCTGGGTGTGGACGGTAAGGCCTGTATTCTCCAATGCTTATATGCGGCTGTTCAGTTGCCATAACATGGCGGACGCGCCGTGACCGGCCGTTGAAGCCCGGATCACTCCACTCTCTGACCGATCATTGTTGATGAAGGCGGGATTTGCCCCACCCGTTGCACAACGTTGCGCAATGTAGCTCAATCATGACCGCGATTCATGCTGTTCTTGTGTAGAGGTTTTCAACAAATCTGCGCCAAATGGCCGGTTTTTCGATCAAGAGGCCTGTTGGTGATGATATTGCCACGGCCTCATGGGATCATCCTGCGTAAGGGTATTGTTTGCACGGAAAGAGGGAGTAGTGCGCCGTCTGTTGCGGGACGCTGGTCATTTGATTCGCCCGGCCCTGGTTTTGCTGGCCGGTGTGGCCGCATTTCTGGTGGTGCGCAGCGCGATTATCCCCAAAGCGTTTGGACAATACGGCCACTATCGCCCGGGTGCCCTTGCGCTGGTCCGGCAGCGGCCCATCGCGTACGCCGGGCAGGACACCTGCGTTCTTTGCCATGATGACGAAGCCAAGGCGCGCGCCGCCGGCAAACACGCTCACGTAGCGTGCGAAGCCTGTCATGGGGCCCTGGCGCAACACGCCGACGATCCCGCGGCGCACGTTCCGCAACTGCCCGACGTCGCCAACCTCTGCCGGCGTTGCCACGAAAAAGACGCCGCCAAGCCACGAACTTTTCCCCAGGTTGTGACCGCCGAGCATTCCGGCGGCATGGCCTGCAACCAGTGCCATAAACCGCACAACCCGCATCTCTGAGGCAAGGAGACGAGTATGGATATCAGCCGGCGCGATTTGTTCAAGGTAGGCGGTAAGGTGCTGGTGCTGGCATCGGTGGGCGCCACGCTGGAACAGATCATCGGCGCCGAGCCCCCGAGCGATGCCTACCGGATGGCCGATCACTGGTGGGGCATGATCGTCGACATCGACTTGTGCATCGGCTGCGGCAACTGCGTGCGCGCCTGCTCCAGAGAAAACAGCGTGCCACACGGCTACTTCCGTACCTGGGTAGAACGGTACCAGATTGAAGAAGGGAAGCAGCCGCGCGTGGATTCGCCCGATGGCGCCATGGAGGGCTTCCCTCCGAACACGCGCGAGGATCTCAAGAGCTTCTTCGTTCCCAAACTGTGCAACCAATGCGCCGCTTCACCGTGCGTACAGGTCTGCCCGGTGGGCGCTACCTTCGTCAGTCCGGATGGCGTGGTGCTGGTGGATGAAACCTATTGCCTGGGCTGCCGCTATTGCGTGCAAGCCTGCCCGTATGGGTGCCGCTACCTGCATCCGCGGACGCAGACGGTGGACAAGTGCACGCTCTGCTATCACCGCATCACGAAGGGCCTCACCACGGCCTGCTGCGAAAGCTGCCCCACCGGCGCGCGCCTGCTGGTGGATTTCAAGAACCCCAAGGACCCGGTGCACGAGATCCTGCGCAACAACAAGGTCGAAGTGCTGAAGCCTTACATGGCTACCCAGGCCAAGGTCTATTACAAGAACCTGGACGGCGCGGTGCGTTAGAGGAAGCGATCGATGATACCTGGCGTGAACGGTTTCATGTACCCGAACGAGGTCGAGTTGCAATGGAGCGTTCTCATTGTCCTCTACCCGTATATCACCGGCCTGGTGGCCGGCGCCTTCATTCTGGCTTCGCTCGAACGGGTGTTCAAAGTGGAAGCCGTGCGGCCCACCTACCGGCTGGCCCTGCTGACCGCGCTGGCCTTCCTGCTGGTTGCCCCACTGCCCTTGCAACTTCACCTGGGGCACCCCGAGCGGTCGTTTGAGATGTACCTGACGCCGCACACTTCCTCCGCCATGGCCATGTTCGGCTTCGTCTACCTGTGGTATCTCACAGTCGTGCTGCTGGTCGAAATCTGGCTCGAGTACCGTGCCGAAATCGTGGAGCTGGCGCAGAGCACCACCGGCATCCGCCGCCTGATCTACCGCGCGTTGACGCTGGGTTCCGACAACGTCAGCCCGGAGGCCCGCCGCATCGACGACAAGGTCGGCTATGCCGTCACCGTCATCGGCATTCCGTCGGCGTTTCTGCTGCACGGGTACGTCGGCTTCATCTTCGGCTCGGTGAAGGCCAATCCATGGTGGTCCACGCCGCTGATGCCGATCGTGTTTCTGTTCTCGGCCATGGTCTCCGGCATTGCCGCGGTGATGGTGCTCTACGTGGTTTGTTCAAAACTGCGGAAAGTGGCCATCGATATGCGATGCCTGGACACCATCGCGCGTTATCTCTTCTACACCTTCGTCATCGACTTCACCTTGGAAATGCTGGACCTGGTGCACCGCACCTATGAAGCGGACGAAAGCTTCCGCAGCCTGGATTTCATGGTGCACACGCGCCTGTGGTTCTCCCAGGTGATTCTGCAAATCATGCTGTGCACGCTGGTACCGCTGGCGATTCTCGCGGCCAACCAGTTGTGGAAGTTCTCCGTGGGGGTCCGCAAGGCGATGTACATGACCGCCGGCGGTTTGACGCTGATCGGCATTTTCGCCATGCGCTGGAACGTAGTGATCGGCGGGCAATTGTTCTCCAAGAGCTTTCTCGGCTACACCAGCTACAAAATGGAGCTGGTCACGCGAGAAGGGTTGCTGTCGGCCATCGCGCTGATGATACTGCCGTTCGTGATTTTCCTGGTGCTGATCAAGCTCCTGCCGCCCTGGCAGGCAGAAAAAGCTCACTAAGCCGGGCAACGTGGCGCGGGCTGTCAAGCCTGCTGTGTCGAGATTCATCTCGACATTTCTTTCTGCGTGGACGCGCGCGCCGCCTCTATTTCACCACTACCTTGTCCGTCGCTTGATTGGCGTAATCGTCTTCCACGCGGATGGCGATGGTGTGCTCGCCCGGCGCGGCGTCTAGCATCAGGGCGTAATCGAGCTCCAACGAATCGGAGAGCTTGGTTACCGGAGCAGCCAGGGTCCAATCGCCGCCATCGAGCGAGTACTCGGCCTTGGTGACGTTGCTGAGCGCATCGGCGGCGTGCCAGCGCACTTCGAGTTTGCCGCCAGTGCGGGTCGCACTCAACCCGCCGATGCGCGGCGGCGTGTTATCGATGGTGAAAACCTCGCTCACCAGTTGCCCGGTGAGCGAATCGGCGGGCGGATTCGAAGGCGCGTCGGAAGCGGTGATACGGACGCGGTAATCGCCATCCGCGAAAGCCGTGGAATCCCACGTAAAGTACTTCTCGCCGAGCTTCTGCTTGAGCGGCTTCCACTCGGTTTCGGCTTCGCCGCGGATCTCGACGGTGTAGTTCATGGAATCGCCATTCGGGTCGGACGCCACCCAGCGCGCGCCGATCCATCCCTTGGCCCACTGCAAAGCCGGCGTGCTGGTGCCCGGCAACTCCAGGGTAAGCACGGGCGCCGGAGCAGCGCGTTTTCCGAGCGGCGGCAGATTCAGCGATTGCGGTTGCGAGCCGGTTGGCATCAGCGTGACCGGCGCGGGGAAT
>Ga0208820_1001743_pt1 | contig 11591 bp, 7 predicted proteins | sample June2015DPH_16_5_FD_184713 | JGI IMG/M metagenome (GOLD analysis project Ga0208820, IMG submission 184713) | Peatland microbial communities from SPRUCE experiment site at the Marcell Experimental Forest, Minnesota, USA - June2015DPH_16_40... | ecosystem: Environmental > Terrestrial > Soil >...
ATATAATCCGCATATCCATATCGCCAAGAATTTCATTGCCCTGATCAATGCGCTGTTGAGCAAGGCGCCGACCGTTCCCTATTCGAAGACCGTGGTCGGCGACGACGAGCTCACGCTTCCGGTGCGGCCCCTGAGCGCCGCGGCGCGCGATAGGGTGGATACGAAAATCAGGACGCTCGCCGGGCGTGATCCGGCACGGTCGCGGTTGGTGCTCATCAACGCCAATGCCAGTGACATGCTGCCGCAGCGGCGCTGGATGCGGGAAAGATTCGTCGAACTGATCCGCCGCATTCTGGCGGCGAACGACGACGCTTTCGTTTTGCTCACTGGCGCGCTGGACGAGCGCCCCGACGCGGAGGTCCTAGCAGCGCAATGCGCCAGCAATCGTTGCATCGCCTTTGCGGGACATACGGAGCTGGCAGACCTGCCGGCGCTTTATGCGCGGGCCGCGGTGATGGTGAGCAACGATTCAGGACCGGCGCATTTTGCCGCAGCCTGCGGCCTGCCGACGATCGTTCTGTTTGGACCGGAAACGCCGCACTTGTATCGGCCGCTCGGCAATTCGACCGCGCTCTACGCTGGACTTGCCTGCTCCCCGTGCGTGAGCGCGAGCAATCACCGCAAAAGCGCGTGCAACGACAATGTCTGCATGCGGGCAATCAGCGTCGAGCAGGTGTTCAAGGCGGTCGATGACGTGCTGACGGCGCAGGTTCGCGAGCCGACCTAGTTGGCGACTCTGTCGTACGGTGACGGCAAGGGCTTGCGCAAATCGCGGCCGAAGAAGATCTGTACTTCGATCTCCTTCATCCCGGAGCGTCCGAATACGAACGGCGGCAATTCCTCGATCGAGGCAAAATAGGGCGCGAGCCCACGCGCGACATTGGCCATTCGCCGGCGGTCACCCATGATCAAAGCGTCGCGGCCGAGCAGGCTGTCTGGCCTGTAGCGGAAAGCGTATTGCTTGCTTTCTCCGAATACCACCATCGGCATCGAATCTTCGAGCGCCTGATCGATCTTGCCGATATCGATCGGGCTTGCCGAAATGACGAACAAGCCCCGATGGTCGAGAAGGCCGCGCTTCTGCAGTTCCTTCCGCAGCGGCGTCCATTCCAAGGCCTCTAACGTCGGATCGCCCTTGGCGAACACAGCCGGGAACAGCAAACGGCCATAACCGCTCACCGCATGACCCACGACCAGGACCGCGACAATCACGAACGCCACGGCCGACCAGATCGCCCAGATTCGCGGCCAGCGCCGCAGCGCTACCTCCCGCGCCAAATGATCGCCGAGCACGGGAAAAAGCATCAGCCAACCCGGCATCTGCCAGTGCGGCAGTCCGCGATCGCCCCATAACGGCACCAGGGTGACGATTAGGATCGTCGGAAGGCCGAGGCAAAGACAGAACCAGGAGCGGTCGTTGGACCTGCCTTCGCGAAAGGCGTGGTAGCCGGCCATGACCATCGGCACGAACACCCAGGGTGCCAACCAAAGGAACTGGCCGCCGAGATTAGCCAAGAATTGCCCAATCTTCGGAAAGCCGCCGGAATCGCTCGCTCGACCGCCTTGATAGAGGAACGAGACCCAATGATGTTCGGCGTTCCAGATCACGACCGGCATGACAATAATAAGTGCGAGCATAGCGCCGGCCCACGGCGCTCCGTGCCGCAACAGCTTCCGCCTTTCCGGCATACTGAGCAAATAAACGAATAACCCAACGAGGAACAGCGCCACGTGATACTTCGACAGTCCCGCGAGCCCGATCCAAAACCCGGCTATCAGCCAAGTCCGCCAAGGCGATACCGGCCGTTCGGTGGAAAACAATCCGTGCGCGATCGTGCACGCCGCAGCGGCAAGGCAGAGCATCAACGGCCCATCCGGCAGAATCCATCCGCCGGCAAGCGTGAAGAACGCCGATAGGTTGAGCGCCAGCACCGCCCAGACGCCTGCGGTGGCGCCGAACATTTGTCGCGTAAACAGATAAACCGTCCATGTCGTGCCGGCGAACAGCGCAATAAACGGTAGGCGCAATGCGCGGCCCTCGCCGAGCAGCGGGATGAAGACATGGACAATCCAGTAGCTGAGCGGAGGATGGTCGAAATACGAAAGCTTGAAATCATGTGAAACGCCAATGCCGTAGGCTTCATCAACGCCAAGCCCGAGAGTTGCCGCCAAAACGACACGAAATACCAGGAACGCAAGAATCAACGCCACGGCCGCGCGTTCGGGCGAACGCGCAATAACGGACGGCCAAGCCCCATGTTTGGTCAGCGAGACGAGTGGCATAGCGGTTGAATGCTCAGATGCGCTCTAGCTTGCCAAAATTCCGCGAGACAACAAGGGCAACACGTTCTCAGGGTCGTTTGCTTTCCGTAACGGCAAAAAGGGGGGTAAACAATGCTGACGATCCACTACGTCGACATCCCTGATTACCCCGCACTGCATTCTCCATACTCGCATGCCGTCGTTGTCAATGGCTTCGTGTCCGTGTGAGGCCAAGCTTGCGAAATTTCCGCGTCGCTATAGGCCAATCGAAAGCAATATTGCCCTTCCCGCAAGCGTCTCATCAATAGTGATGCCGCTCGCGCCGGTGACGAGAATAGACTCGGGCATGATCTCTCAGACGCGCTTGCGCTGCTTGGAATCCAGCGGCAATGGAGGTCGCGCAGCGCGTTCTCGACCGTCGAAGCGGCCAAGAACCAGCAATCGCCGACAATGAATAATGGTTTTCAAAATTATCGGCGGACGTTATACCGGCGCGTGCCCATCATTCTCCGGCAGCAAATAGAGCAGCCAGACCACGCCCCCGGGCAGCGCACTCACCAGAACGACGGCACCGAAGCACAGCGAGAACATCAGCGCTGCCTCGGCCGCGACCCCGTGAGCGTCGAGCAATGACACCACCGCGAGTTCACGCAATCCCCAGCCGCCGACCGAAATCGGTATGATCGCCACGCCAACCATAAGCGAGAACAAAACCGCGCAGTCGTATGCCGAAAGCGAGAACCCCAGCGCGCGGCTGACCGCCCACACGGCGACGATGGTCATACCGTGCAGCAGGCCCGCGGCGGTGAAGATGCTTGCCGCCTTGCGTCCAAACAGCACGCGCCGAGCGTCCACGGGAAAGCTGGCAATCCAGGAGGAATAGCGCCACAGCCGCAAGAACGAAGCAATGGCCGCGGCGAATACCAGCGCTAGCACTCCGACGACCAGCGCTCCACCGAAACCGACCATCACAACGTCGCGATATCCCGCCAGCGCATTCAGCGGCGAGGGCAGGAGCAGAATGACAAACGAGAACGCGAACAAGGCGCCGACGCCGACGCAACGATCAATAGTTACACTGGTCAGCGCCTCCCGCCAACTGCAACCGAGCCGTACCAGGAACCAGGCTCGTATCCCCTCGCCCACGACGCCGGGCACGACTTGTCCGAAGAAACCGCAGATCGCCGTCACGGCATTGGCCGCGGCAAAGGTCAGGCGCGTGGAGTCGCGAGCAAGGACTTGAACGATGGCGCGGATGCGCAGCGCCACCAGTGGAATCTCCGCTACCAAGACCAGCACCGCAAAGCCGGCCCAGCGATAATCGAAGCGCGGTAGAGCGCGAAAACCTCCGCTCACATCGACACGCCGCAACACCAACCAGAAGCATGCCGCGGTGATGAGCAGCTTTACGCCAAACAGCAGAGGCTTGGCGAAGCCGCCGCGCCGCTTGGCGCGCGGCAGGCCAACGTCACTTGCGATCGGTGGCGCGTCGTTCGATTGCGGGTGCATTTGCGGGTCCTGCGCGACGACCGTTCAGCATCGTCCCGGGACGCATCCTGAACACCAAGACCGCACACGGCCAGGTTCTTGGCACGTCGTTTGCGGCATCGGCATGGCGCTGCTTGAGGAAACCCCTCATCGATCACAAGTTCGGTTGCATCATCAACGCCAACATCGCCGTGTCGGTAAACGCGGACGTGCAGGACGTCAAGGTCGTCTTCGTCGATGAGCTTGACGACAGCAATCCGCTTAGCATCAAGGGCGTCGGTGAGATCGGCTGACGCGATGGCCCTTCGAGGGTTGATGGTGTTGCCCGGCACGTGATTCAAGGTCCGAAACTGAAATCCTCGAATCATGCGCTAAGGGCACGCAAATTACTCGCCGCTGTTATTGCCCTCCATCGGGGTCACGCACTCCGCACCATCGCGGCCGCCGACGTGCTGTGGATCGCGCGGATTCTGTGGGCGAGTCAGTGACGCCCTCGTCATTGCGGGCCAGGCAGGCGCGGTGAGGCCGGTGTGCGGGCATTAATTAGGGCGTGAGCTCATAAATGCGCCGGGGCGGAGGATTTAGGAGAGTCCGCCTTGCCCCGAAAGCCACCGTCAGCGACCGCCGCGCAACATGTCGCGAATGGGATGGACCGGCCGCGCTCCCGCCCCCGATGGCACTCAGAGTGCGCGGGGGCTTGTCAGGAGAAGGAGCACCGCCATGCCTCGCCCGTCCACCGTTCAGACAGTGACCACCATCGGAATAGATATGGGTAAGAACACACTTCACATGATTGGCCTCGATTCGCGCGGCGCCATCGTGTTGCGCGAGAAGGTCTCACGCGGACGCATTATATTGCGGCTTGCGAACCTGCCACCCTGTCTCATCGGCATCGAAGCGGGGATGGCGACGCACTACGTTGCTCGTGAGCTTGCCGCGCTTGGCCACGATGTGAAGCAGGTCCCGCCCGCGTATGCGAAGCCGTTTCGGCAGGGGCACAAGAATGATTTCCGAGATGCCCATGCCGTAGCCGAGGCTGTGCAGCGGCCGACGACTCGCTTCGTTCCAGCCAAGACCGACGAGCAACTGGATCTACAAGCGCTGCACCGGGTCCGGTCTCGCCTGGTTAGTGAACGGACCGCAGTGATCAATCAGATCCGCGGCTTTCTTCTAGAGCGCGGCATCATCGTCCGACAAGGACTGCGTTTCCTTCGCCAGGCGCTGCCCGACATCCTGGCCAAGCGGACGGACGTTCTGTCACCCCGCATGGTGCGCATCGTTGCTGATCTTGCCAGTGACTGGCGGCAGCTCGATGAACGAATTGAACCCGTGACCGACGAGATCGAGACTTTGGCAAAGAGTGATGGCAGTTGTCGAAGGGTCATGACCGTGCCGGGCATCGGCCCGATCATCTCGAGTGCGATGGTTGCAGCGATCGGCAGCGGCGCGGCATTCGCAAGGGGCCGGGATTTTTCAGCCTGGATTGGGCTCGTCCCTAAGCAGATGTCGACCGGAGACCGAACCATCCTCGGGCGAATCACCAAGCGCGGCAACGGTTACTTGCGCACGCTCTTCGTGCAAGCAGCTCGGGTCATTCTGTTGCGGCCGGCGAGCTGGCCGAAGCACGGCTTCGGGGTCTGGCTCGCTCGCGCTGCTCAGCGCCTGCACCGTAACGTTTTGGCCGCGGCTCTCGCCAACAAGCTGGCGCGGATCGCCTGGACGGTGCTGGCACAAGAGCGCAACTATGAAGCACGCATCATGAAGGCAGCAGCTTGAAATGAACGCGCTCAAGTTCACCAAGGGATAGCTGACGGTTCAAGTTAATCCGAAAGCCACGGTTGGCTTTCCCGCCGAGGTCTGCGAGTCGGAAAGAGGAGATGGAGAAAAGGTCTCGCCAGCGCGTTCGTGATCAGGTGGCCCATCTGGCCTTCGGGGCCGAGTCGCGAATGAGATCGAACGCGCGCGGATATCCATGATGGCCAGGAGCTCAAAGGCTCCATCAATAGGCCGGATACAGAAGCGCAAGACCAACCTTCTCCAAATCATCATTTTCGGCTTGCAACGCGCGGCCGGTCCATACAGATGGGCCAACAACGGACTCTCGCGCGCTGCAAAATAAGATTAAGCGGACCAACCACCAAGGACTGAAAGGCATGAGGGTTCTGTGGGAGAGGTCGTATCGCATGCAATGCGCCGTACCCGGACAGGACGACACGATCAATTCGCTGAATTTCGTTTTTATAAGGGTTTTGTAAACCACAAGATGCGCTTAGGCACGTTACTTAACTCCCATTTTCGCGATAATTAACTGCGCTCCAATCTACTCACTTGGCGCTTGCATAGTCCGCCATAACGGCCGGCCGGACGGGCACGCACCGAGCGCGAGTGGGGTTTATGCGCAACGACAGCCTTTTCGAGCGCGGCCCGGCACCTACGAACGAGCCGGAGTCCCAGGCGGCGATCCACGCCGAGCAGATCAAGGCGCTCTATCACGCGCCCGCGATCATGCTGTTCAACCCGATCAACGCATCGCTCCTTGCCGCGGTGCTCTGGCCAGCGTCGCGCCAAGGCCTCTTCGGCCTCGCCCTTGCGGCACAGGATCACGAGATTTATCCGGCGTGGATCCTGCTGCTTTGGGTCGGGCTGTTCTGCGTCGTCGTGGGCGCGCTTTTCGTCGATCGGGCACGCTATCTGCGGCAACCGGACGAGCGCCGAGACGAGGTTGCCTGGGCCACGCGTTTTACCGTCGGCGTCGCCGCGATGGGTTGCCTTTGGGGCCTCACCGCATCGGTCGTTTTGCTATCGCCGGATCCGATCGCGCACGTCATGGTCACGTTCGTGCTCGGCGGCACGGTCGGCGCGTTTTTCCAGCTTTCGGCATATTTGCCCGCCTTTTTCAGTTTTGCGCTACCCGCCGCCGTTCCACAAGTCGTTTGTTACTTAGCGAAGGGGGACCGAATCTCAATTGCGATGGGCCTGATGCTGGCGGTCTACGTCGTGATTGTCGCGTTGATGGGACGCTACCTCAACCGGTGGATCGTGGAGACCGCGCGGCTGAGACTCGACCAGGCCGCCGTCAATAGCAAACTCCAGGCCGCAGTGGCCGAGAGCAAGGCTGTTCTCAACGAAATCGAGCAGATTTACCGGTATGCGCCGGTGGCTCTCTGTTTCATAGATACCAATTATCGCTACGTGCGGATCAATGAGCAAATGGCTAAGATGCACGGACTGCCCGTCAGCGCGCATATCGGCCGCACGTTGCGCGAGATCGTTCCCGGAATTGCGGACGAGCTTATGGAGATCTTCCGACCGGTCCTCGAGCGCGGCGAGCCCGTCCTGAACGTCGAGCTTATAGGCCAGCTTGCGAATTACTTCCCGTTCCGTTCCGAATCGGGGGAAGTGACCGGCCTGATCGGGGCGGTGACGGACATCACCGATCTCAAGCGAGCGCAGTTGGCATTGCAGCAAAGCGAGGAGCGCTTCCACACCATCTTCGACTCCGTCAATGACCTCATATTCGTGCGTGACTTCGAAACCGGCGCCCTCGTCGAGGTCAATCAGCGGGTCTGCGAGATGTTCGGCTATACGCGCGACGAGCTGCTTAAGCTGGACATCGGCGATCTCTCCGAGAATAAACCGCCATACACCCGCCAGAACCTGTTGTCCGAGATGCAGAAGGCGCGATCGGGGACGCCGCAAACGTTCGATTGGCGCGGCAAGACAAAGGATGGGCGGTTGTTCTGGGCCGAAATCTCGATGCGTCGGGCTACCTTCGGCGGACGGGATTTCCTGCTCTTGACGGCCCGCGAAATTTCGCGACGCAAGGAGGCCGAAGGTCAGCTCAAGAGGATGGCGCAGTTCGACCTCCTCACCGGATTGGCCAATCGCGGCATATTCGTCGCCGAGGTAGTCCGGGCGATCGAGCGCGCGCGTCGAGGCGAGCGCAGCTTCGCGATTCTTTATCTCGATCTGGATCATTTTAAGGACGTCAACGACACGCTGGGACACCCGATCGGGGACCGGCTGCTCCAGTCCGTTGCCGAGCGGCTGCAGGCGAACGTGAGAGCGATCGACACCCTCGCCCGATTTGGCGGTGACGAATTCGCCTTGCTGATGGCCGACATCGGCGACCCGACGGATGCCGGAGTGCTGGCGGACAAGCTGCTGCAGATCATAGTCAAGCCGTTCCTGCTCGACGGCAACCAAATCCAATCCGGGTTCAGCATCGGCATCGCGACATACGAGCCGGACGCTCCGGATGCGGAAGCGCTTCTCGCGCATGCGGACGTCGCACTTTATCGGGCAAAATCGGAAGGCCGGCACACGTACCGGTTCTTCACCGGCGCAATGGATGCGGAAGTGCGCGAACGTGTGACCCTGACATCCGAGCTGCAAGCGGCGATCGCCGCCGGCCAGCTGTTCCTGGCGTACCAGCCCCAGGTAGACATGGAGACCAGTCAACTCGTCGGGCTGGAGGCGTTGGTCCGCTGGAATCATCCAACACGGGGTGCACTCTTGCCCGGCGAGTTCCTGCCTGCGGCGGAGCGTAGCGGCCTCATCGTCATGCTGGGAAACTGGGTTTTGCGCTCGGCTTGCCGCCAGGCCCAGCAGTGGCTGCAAATCGGCGTCGCGCTGCCTCCGGTGGCAATTAATGTTTCGGCGCTTCAGTTCAAGGCGCCGCGCGAGCTGGAAAACGAAATCGAGGCGGCGCTCGCGGAGACAGGGATTCCGCCCGGAACGTTGGAAATCGAACTGACGGAAACCGCGCTGATGGGAACGTCGAGCGGGCGCGAGAATGTCGTCGAGCGGCTGCGCGCCCGCGGACTGAGGATCGCGATCGACGATTTCGGCACGGGCTATTCGTCGTTGCTCTATCTTCGGCGTTTTCCGGTCGATCGGATCAAAATCGCGCAGGAATTCGTCAAGGATATCGGCGTCGAAGCCAACGACACGGCGATCGTCAAGGCCGCGATCAGCTTGGCGCGCGAGCTAGGAATCGGAGTCATGGCCGAGGGCGTGGAAACGGCAGACCAAGTGCGATTGCTGCACGAGTGGGGATGCCGACAGGCCCAGGGATTCTACTTTGCCGCGCCAATGCCGCCGGAAGAGGTTCCGCCGCTCTTGCGCAGCGGCAGCGTCATGCATTGGCTGGCAGGGTCGTCGATCGCTCCCAGCCGGCCGCGGCGCCTGGGGGCTGTCAAGTTACGACGCCTCCATCCCGCTCCCAAAAAAGGCGTGTCGCATTGAAACGCAAATCGCCGGATTCTTGACCGCACCGCGGCCCCCGCGTCCGCTCAGGGCCAGAAAACAGACTTCGGTTTTGTCTTTGTACTCGTCGCACTATGCACCTCAAGGTGTTGACGATGCGGCGGCGAGGACATTGTAAGCCGAAATGGGATGGCGGATGCTTTGAGTGTAAATTCGCCCACGGGCTCGACGGTCACAGCATCTTCGACCGCCATGAAGACACGAGGGCTAATCAGAATTTGACCGGGTTTGGCGGCGCCAATTTCAGACAAATTCGAGAAAAACCCGAGCGTGGGCGTTAGCCCGCTCGCAATAGCCGTTCGGTACGCTGTTCGCCAAGAGGGTCTGTCGCCACTCGTGAGGAGCGGCCACAACTTCGGGTCTTGCATCCATTGCTTTCGTCGGAGCCTGAAGAGAAACGCCAGTCGTCGCGCCGCCGCCTCGGGCGTCTGGCAGTGCTCAAACTCGGGAATGCACAGCACTACTGCCTCGTTACTGACATTTCCGAAGGCGGCCTGCGGCTTCACGTCAACGGATTCAACGTTCCCGATGACTTTGTGCTGGTCTTCCCCGAAGGGGGCCCCGCCCAGAGTGGCAATTACAAGGTTGCCTGGCGGAATGGCCTAGACCTTGGCGCCAAGTTCATTAGTCCCTAAGTCAACGCAATTGAAATTGGCGCCCGCTCTAGGCATCGAAGTGCCATAGGGTAGTTTGTCGCAGACTCCTGCCGGATGGCACGCCGCGATTGGCGTTCGACGATGTCGGCTTCGGGTCTTGGTTGTGCGAGAACGCTTCGCAGAAGCGTTGATGGATAGCGGACCTTCGCGAGGTAGGCGCGTTCGGTCATTTTGCCGAGTTTGGCGCTTTTTTTGTCTGGAAGCGCTTCTGATGGGATCCCGGCCGACCTGGGCAGTTCCAACAAAGCGGAAGGCCGCAGATTAGCGGCGAACTATGCCCTCATCGCCGCCATGAGCGGTTGGACACCCATAATGTTCATGACGCGGGTCAGATTGTAGGCAAGTACATGCAGCGCCATCTCGCTGGCGACCCGTGGCAGCGTCTTCATCAGGAAGTGGGTTGCTCCCATCCGAGCCTTGATCGTGCCGAAGGGATGCTCGACCGTCTCGCGCCGCTGACGCATCTTTTCCGGATACTCATCGAGCCGGCGCTGCACCGCATCGATAATGTGCTCATGCTCCCATCGTGAGATCCGTCGCTCCTTGCCTTTGGTGCAGTTGTGCTTGATGGCGCAGTGTCGGCAGGCGTTGGTCACGTAGCGGTGCACGACCAATCCTTTGTCCTCGGTCGTGTAGTAGTAGGCGAGCCGTTCGCCGGCAGGACAAACGTAAACATCCTCCTCAGCGAGGTAGCGGAAGTCCTGCTTACCGAAGCGCCCTTCCGCCTTTGAGTTCGAGGTCATCGGCTTTGGCAGCGTGACCGTGATGCCAGCTTCCTCGCACTCCAGAATCTCTTCGCCGTTGAAGTAACCGCGGTCGGCGACGACATCGAGCTTGTCCACGTCGAGCGTCGCTTTCGTCTCCTTGGCCACATGGGAGAGCTGCGACCGATCGGATCCCTCGTTGGTTACCTCATGCGTCACGATCAGATGATGCTCTGCCTCGACGGCAATCTGGACGTTGTAGCCCACAACACCAGAGCCGCGTCCGCTGGTTGCCATCGAGCGGGCATCGGGATCGGTTAGCGAGATCTGCTGGTCCGGTGTGGCGAGCATCTCCACCTTGAGAATCTCGAGACGCCGCATCTGCTCCTTCAGCTTCTCGATCTTCTCTTTCAGGCGGCTCGTCTTGGTTTTGAGCACCTCGGACGGCTCCTGCCGGTCGGTAGTGTCGAGCTGCTGAAGATAGCGCGCAACGCTCTCCTCAATCTGCGCCATACGCCGCTCCATCTTCGCACGCGTGAAGTTCCTGTCGCGGTTGTTCACCGCCTTGAACTTGCTGCCGTCGATCGCGACGCTGGGTTGCGTGAGCAGGCCTATCGTGCGGCACAGCGCGATGAAGCGTGCGCAAACCTTGCGGATTGCAGTGCCATTGTCCTTGCGGAAGTCGGCAATCGTCTTGTGATCGGGGACCAGCCGGCCCGTCAGCCACATCACCTCAACATTGTGCCCGGCCTCACGCTCAAGCCGTCGGCTCGATTGAACCCGATTGAGATAGCCGTAAATATAGAGCTTCAGCAGCATCGATGGATGATACGAAGGCCGGCCGGTCGCTTCGGGATCGACCCCGCCAAAGCCAAGCTCGCCCAGATCGAGCTCCTCGACAAAGACGTCAATCACCCGAACCGCATTGTCCTCGCCGATCCAGTCTTCCAGGCATTCCGGAAACAGCGTGCTCTGCCCGCGATCCGTGCCCGCAACAAAGCGCTTCATCCGACCCCTCCGCAAATCACGCAGGAATCATACCGCGAGAATCAAATGAAGCAGTGCGTTTTCACACAGGCTAGGTCATTAGCGACCGATTTTCGATGTCCGCGCAATGTCCGCTTCTCCCCACATAGCGACCAAATTGCTGCATTACGGCAACCGTCGCTTTGGGCCACGAACTGCCTCACGCACCGCAACATGAAGCGCCAAA
>Ga0208820_1001746_pt1 | contig 11581 bp, 20 predicted proteins | sample June2015DPH_16_5_FD_184713 | JGI IMG/M metagenome (GOLD analysis project Ga0208820, IMG submission 184713) | Peatland microbial communities from SPRUCE experiment site at the Marcell Experimental Forest, Minnesota, USA - June2015DPH_16_40... | ecosystem: Environmental > Terrestrial > Soil >...
GTCGCTTTCGGCGCAAAGCGGAAATGGCGCTATCATCACTCCCATGCGCCGCTTCCCGCCGCCCTGGACGATCGATGAGGCAAACGACGCCTGCTTCATCGTCCGCGACAGCACCAGACAGGCGCTCGGCTATTTTTACTTTGAGGATGAGCCGGGGCGACGATCAGTGGCAAAGTTGCTCACGCCGTCTCCGGCCACTGTTGAGGGACGCGAGTGCGACCGCTTGCGCTTCCGATGCAGCGCTAGCCGACATCTGGGTGAACACGTCTTGGCGTCAGATCGTTGTGGCAGAAACCATCGCTTGCAGTTCTTGCACTGGACAGGACGCCTTTCGTCAACGGGTTTTCGCATCTGTTGAAGGATTGCCTGGGCGACCGACCGCCCTTTGGCGGTCAAAAGAACCCGTGCGCGTGCGCGAGAATGCGTTGGGAGTTGTTTAACGGTCACTAGGCCAAGCCCTGGGCCGCCGTTCCTCGCCCGCTCACCGATGTCACGGAGATAGCGTGATACAATACGCCGATCTTTTACGCCAAGCGCGCGCGCGTATGCGCTGACGCTTTTGCCCTCATCGAGGACAACCATCAAAAAAATGGTCACCCAAGGGAGCAGGATAGACCAGCGCAAATTCAGCAGCGGCGTGAGCGCCCACAAGAGGGTCTGGATGACCCTCTTGTCGCTTTGTCTGATCGGTGGCTTAGAACCTAAGCCTGTCACCAGAATTTGTAGTTGATGCCGGCGCGGACGATGTTCTCGGTAAGCGAGACGGTGGTGGGAGTACCGGCAGGATTAGCGAAAGCCGTCGAGCAATACCCTACCCCGCAAGATTGGGTGCCGAGATCGACGTAGAGATATTCGACCTTGGCGGTCAAGTTCGGCGTGAAGGCGTATTCGACACCGCCGCCGGCGGTCCAGCCGATCTGCGTCGAGCTGCTGAAGGGCAATGAACCTGCGGAAGCCTCCAGATTGCCAAACGCGCCGCCGCCCGTCCCATAGACAAGGAACCGATCGAACGCATAGCCCACGCGGACGCGCGCGGTGGCGAGCCAGTCGCTCTTGGTTTCGCAACCGTAAGAACCGCAGGTGCTATAGGTGGTGCCGTTTAGGTTCGACCAGTCCCAGTCGCCCTCGACGCCGAGCACGAACTGGCCCCACTGGTAATTGCCGCCGAGCGTGCCGCCGAAGAGGAAGCCGTCTGTGCTGAAGTTGCCGGTCGCCGGCGGAGGAGCACTCCAGTTGCTGTCGCCGAAAGCATAACCGCCGTTGACGCCGACATAGATGCCGGTCCAAGTGAACACCGGTACCGGTACCGGAGCGTAGGTCGCCGGTGCCCGCGGTGGCGGTGGTCCCGGAGGAAGATCGGCAGCGAGTGCTTGTCCCCCGGCTGCGAGCGCAAGCGCTACAGCCATCAAAATACGCTTCATGTTATATTCCCCATCCCATTCCTGACAGGCATTATCGTCTGTCGGTTAGCGCTACACAACCGCTTCTGCCGGTCAGAGTTACGCAACCATTAACTATCATCCTCTTGTCGGCGACTTTAAGGCAATAGTGCCCTGAGATACTATGACTGAGGGGCCACACCAAACGACAATCTGCCCTCGAAATCTGCCCTGAAACTGACGCAATTCGGAGGGGCATGGGTTGAATTCGGCGGGACTGTAACGCTTCTCGGCTTCCGGGCTTCCGCCGATATCGGAGCCAAATGCGCCTTCAAGCGCGCGGGCGGCGACCGCCCGCGGATCGCTGTATCGGCTCGGGTCGCAAGCAGCCGCTCGATCTCGCTTAAGCTGCTCACGAAGGACGAGGCCCGCCGCATGGCGGCGAACTTCGCCAAGCTGCCGGAGCTGCTGCGGCGCTGAAGGAAGGCCCGGCGAAATCGACAGTACAGCGCCCAACGCATTACGGCTGAAGCTGGAACGCATCCCTGCCGCGCAAGACAGGGATCGCATTGTTACCTCTACGGACGTAGAGCACCCACCGCGTCCAGATCGTATGACCCGACACGCGGCCGTGCCACACAGTCATGGATTTGCAATCCGTCACCCAATTTTTCCACACAACGGCGAACCCCACGTGATCGCGCCACACGCGCCCTTCCAAGTCGTAGGTCGTGTTCTGGCAACTAAAGCCTGCGGCACGGTTGATGAACACGCCCAGGAACCTTCCTTGAGCGTCGATGTTGTATAGTTTCATCTCGGAGCCGCGCTGGTTCAGCCAATAGGACGGAACCGGCAGGCTCTGGGCAGATGCACTGACGGTGACTGCGACGAGAACAAAAAGAGCGGTGATTAAGCGGTACATAGTCTACCCTCAACGGTTGGAACGACGGCACATCATGCGGCGCCTAGCGGCGCCATCCACCGCATTCTATCAACCGAACGCAGAAACAGTGTTACCGAAGGGTTACTGGCGGCGGAACTTTTCCGGCGACCGTGCGGCAGTAAAACGGTGGAAGCAGGGCCGTGAGGGTCTCTACCGCGTCATCCGGGTGTCGTGTCACCACTGAACATGTCCAACGCTCTGGTCTTGCACGGCAGCGGTGCGGCCAGGTGTTAGTACGCAATCTCCCGGTGCCGCTACTGAGGCGTTCGGCACGCTGTGTGCCTGGCAACCATCCTGCGCACGCGCGCGCGGCCCTCGCAATGAGGCGCGGCACATTGTAAGTGGCTGAAATCCGCTTAACGTCTGCCTTTAACCACAAACTCAATTGATCGCACCCCTTTCGCCACATTTGCGCGATCATGGCTGATGCAGCGGCGGAGGCACCGACGCGCCGGAATCTCACACGATGTAAATGGGAAGTCGTCTTGGAAACGTAATTTATCGAGTAGCGTGCATAGCCGCAGTGCTGTGGGCGGTTTTTATTCTCATAGCAACTTCCAATCTAGCTCATCCGGATTGGACTATATCTACGCCCATTGCGTTAGTTGGCGCAGTCGTTGTTTGGGGCCTTGGCCGCGCTGCCCGCTACGTTTTAACCAAGTAGCTAATAGAATTCGGTCACGAGCACGCCGATGGTGAGTCACCGTTGTTTATTCGTCCCGTTGCAGGGCGCAAAAGATTCAGCCGGTGTGTGACCCGCGCGCTACAGCTAATACCGGCGGTAGGTGCTATGGTGCAAGAATCGCCAGTCCAACAGCGAGAACCTACGATGATGGCGCACGCGGTGTACGAGGGCAGATTGTTTTGGCTGAAGACTTCAGAATGGTCGGTGCTGCTCGTCAGCGTGGCGCTCTGCGGATTCCTAACGCTGCTTTTCTGATCAGCATTCACCATCCAGGTCGCAACGTCCGGCGTTCTCCCTTGAATGTGGAAGGAAGCGCCAAATGCGGAAGTCTCCGCGCACTCGTATGGACGTCCCCACCAATGCGACCTCGCTAGCAGAATATTGGATTACGACGCCAACGGCCGAGCGCTCGGCTATTTCAACGATGAGCCACATCGCCGCTCGGCCACCAACCGGCTGACCCGCGACGAGGCCCGCCGCATGGCGGCGAACTTTACCAAAGCTGCCGGGGATATTGCGCCAATTAAGACGGCAGCCGTAAAAGCGCAACCGCATTTGCGCAGCGCTGTTGCCAGCCTTGCCTACTGCTTAAACTTCAGCGATTGATCTTCCTCAATACCTACATCTCAACAGCGCGGTATTAGGTCATCGCAAAGGAAGGGGGAACGATACTGAAAGGGGGATGACGGTGAGCGTGCGTTCGTGGGAAGTACACGATAGGCAACGCCGACAGCTAGTGATTGTCGTTATGGGCGTTGTGGTAGCTATTTGCTTTGTGGCGGTGGTCTACGAGTTGGGATGAGTGGATCGGGTCGGCTGTTTATCTGGCGATGACCCGTATCTCCGCTCGGCGACCAAATACGGCGACCCAAACCCGCGCATTGCAGCCACAATTAGTGCAAAAGGGGTGACTGTGACGATGAGTGTTGATGATGCGTATAACAGAGGTGACTACGCTACCGCCCTTCGCCTCGCTCGACAACTCGCTGACCGAGGCGATGCTGCCGCGCAGTACAATCTCGGTGTCATGTATGCCAAGGGCCATGGCGTATCACAAAATTACGCTGAGGCTCTGAAGTGGTTTCATCTCGCTGCTGACCAAGAGTACGCCAGCGCCCAGTACTATCTCGGCATCATGTATGGCAATGGCCAGGGCGTGCCGCAAAATGACGCTGAGGCTTTGAAGTGGTATCGCCTTGCGGCTGATCAAGGCGACCCTCCCGCGCAGTGCAGCCTCGGCAACATCTACGCCAACGGCCAAGGCGTGCAACAGGATTACGGTGAAGCTTTGAAGTGGTATCGCCTTGCGGCCGACCGAGGCGACGCCGCCGCGCAAACCAGCCTCGGAGCCATGTATGCCAAAGGAGCCGTCGTACAGCAAAACGATACTGAGGCTTTGAGGTTGTTACGCCTTGCGGCCGACCAAGGTCACGCCGACGCACAAACCCATCTCGGCGTCAGGTACCACAAGGGACACGGCGTGCCGCAAAATGACGCTGAGGCTTTGAAGTGGTTACGCCTTGCGGCTGACCAAGGCGATGCCGCCGCGCAGCGCAATCTCGGACTCATGTACCATAACGGCCAAGGCGTCCCGCAAAACGACGCCGAGGCTTTGAAGTGGTTACGCCTTGCGGCTGACCAAGGCGATGCCCTCACACAGTGTAATCTCGGACTCATGTATCACGACGGCCAAGGCGTACCGCAAAACGACGCTGAGGCTTTGAAGTGGTTACGCCTTGCGGCTGACCAAGGCGACGCCCTCGCACAGTGCAATCTCGGACTCGTGTATGCCGAGGGCTGGGGCGTGCCTAAAGACCTAGTCCGCGCACTTATGTGGTTTAACCTGTCGGCTGCGCAGGGTGACCAAGATGCGGCAACAAATCGACAAAATATCGCACCGCTCATTACCCCAGTGCAGATAGCCGAGGCGCAAAAGCTCGCACGCGAGTGGAAGCCAACTACGCAGCCGCATCGCTAGCTCCATGCCCACCGCTCGCCGCTTTCCGCCACCGTGGACGATCGATGAGGCGAACAACGCCTGCTTCATCGTCCGCGACGGCACCGGGCAGGCGCTTGCGTATGTGTACTACGACGACGAGCCCGGTCGGCGCTCGGCGGCGAAGCTGCTCACAAGGGACGAGGCCCGCCGCATCGCGGCAAACGTCGCCAAGCTGCCGGAGATGCTGCGCCGAGGCGGTCAAGTCGGCGAGTGACCGCAATAACCCCGACAGCCCCAGGGCTGATCTCCTGTCGGCGTGGCGGGCAACACACCGCCCTTTGGCCGGTTACTCCGAGCGACTGAATGAAGAAGAGGCCGCGCCCAGCGTTTTATGCGTTGACGGCTTGAAATCGCCTCATGTGGCGATCGCACCACGGCACTGGCCACGTGATCCGAAGGTCAGTCGCCTTCTTTCAGGCTCAGGATATAGGCGATGATATCGTTGATATCGTCGCCCTTGATCACAACGTTCGGCATGGTGCGATGCGAGGTCTGCAGCGCGGCAGCGAGCGCCGCGCTCGACAGGCCCGGCGTATTGGCAATGGCCTCGAAGGTGGGTGCATTGGCATCGGTCGAACGCCCCGCCACTTTGTCCACGAGGTGGCATTGGGCGCATGTCTCACGCGCAAGCTTGAAGCCCTGCTGAGCACTGCCGACCTGCGCTGCCTGCGCGCTGCTCGCCGTCGCCCATATCATCGCCGCGATGATGAAGCGGACCATAAGGTGCCATACCAATCAACACGAGCCTTGGACGGCCCACGCTCTCGCGAGACCATAGCACACGAGCGGGGTCAGGTGTGCCGCGCGTCACAGCCTTATTTCGATTCACCCTCGTCGCGCCACGGTCGCCCATGCCGCGCCCGCGGTGTGCCAGACCCGCAATGGCTGCGGTCGACATGCCCTCAGCACGCCGCTTCCCGCCGCCTTGGACCATCGAGGAGCAGAGCGTGCTTCATCGCGAAGGACGCCACCGGGCAGGCGCTCGGCTATTTCTGAATTGAAGATATCGGCGTGATTGCCAAAATGTATCCGCATGCAGATCGCGGGGGTTATTTGCAGCTTGATCTAAATCAAAGTGCTGGCGGCGTTTTGGTGCTGCAAGGTCCAATTGATAGGTTCGGGGGGCCCGCTGTAGCGAGGTCGCCATGAAGATCCCCTTATTGATTGTTCTCACGGCGGTTGTCATCGGGGTCGGCAGCACCCTGGCGGTTATGAACAACTCGTGCAAGAGCAGCCATCACGCTTGGTGCGCTCCAACTTCCGACATCCGACACCACACAAAGACCGGACTAGGCTAGGCGTGTCGCTCGGCTGCGAGGCTGCTCACGGAGGACGAGGCCCGCCGCCTGGCGGTGAACTTCGCCAAGCTGCTGCCGGAGCTGCGGTCGCCGCAACTCACATGACAGCGCGTGACCCCGCTGGCATTATTCAAGCTTCAATGGTTGATTGAGGCAGACCATGACCATCAAGATCGACGGTGAGGGAACCAGCATCTTTCCAGCAGTAGAGGGCATCGACGTCCGAGACGCGGGTCGCGAGGTCGAGGTGATTTTCGCGACAAGGGTCGAGGGTCAGCTTGTCCCGGTGACCATCAAGTTGGACTACAGAAAGGCCGACGCTTTAGCAGCCCTCTTGGAACCATTTCGAAAGGCCTAGGCTCGTGAAACGGATAACGGCGCTTGGTGCCCTTGCCAATGAAGCCGCATTTGCGCTCGCGTTTATCGCTCTCGTGATTGCTTCGCCGGACGCGAGGTCACAAGAACTTCGCATTGGACATTTGGAGGCAACTGACGATCCTGGCGGCATCAATTGGGCGTTCTTTCATTGTCAACAAAACGGGCAAGTGATGGAATGCGACGTGTTTCAAACACTGATCCACCATGAGCTATCGCCCGACCAGCGTGCTGAGTACATCAATAAATCCATGCAGGACGACCTTAAGCAATTCACAGATAAGCGTTTCTGCGACAGCGTCTCCGCTGTAAAGCGCATTAGTACAGATGCCGTTAAGACAGGAAAGGGAGCGGATGGTCGCCCAATTAGTCTAGGACAAGCTCAGGCTACGGTGCTCGTTATGGGCGCTGCGGACGACGCCTGCCGAAATCCAAATCTCACAACAGCACGTCATGCTTTCGAAGCAATGGCCGATCAAAAAATGAAAACGTGCAAGGTGTTGAACGATTACTCGCATAGTCAATTCAAGTGGAATTTGCCCACACAGAGCTGGATCTTTCAGAGTGGCCCGACCGGGTCTTGCGGAATAGTGATTGTCGGTACGTTGGAGCGTGACAAGAATGCCGATAGTTCTGCCAGCAAGCTCGCCACCGCGACTGGTGCTGCGGGGTTTTGGCTGTATACCGAAAGGCACATGTACACTGACCGTAGCGGCGTGCTGCCAAACGGGCTGTCTTGCGGAGGCTTCCCCGACATAACGCTGCATTACACTTGGAAAGCCGCTTTAAATTTTAGTGACTGCATGATTATCGAGAATTGGATGAACTGATTGGACGCACGCCGCTTCCCGCCGCCTTGGATCGTCGAGGAGCATAACAATGCGTGCTTCATCGTGAAGGACGCCACCGGGCAGGCGCTCGGGTATTTCTATAGGTGGGTCGACGCCGTTTATTTTTCCATATACCCCGCGACGAAGGCGTCAAATTCATGCCGGTTGGCGCAAATTTTCTTTTTCGGAAAAGTCGGAATTAATTCACAATCCAGTGGCGGCACTTCTTTCTTTGTCGGGCTCGATATCCCTATGTAGTTGGCGTAAACGTAACGCTCGTAAGCATCCATCAGCGTCACCGAAGTTGTAACGCTTCCCTTGCCGGAGGCCAAGGTCGACATGCCTGATATCACAATCAGGCACTTGCTGATTTTAGTATTGTAGTGGCTTTCGTAGTCGCTGGAGAGCGTTTCAACTAACGGCACCTTCTTCGATATGTTTTCCCATTCCTGAAATGCTTTCCGCGCCTGCGCGGCGCACCTTTCCTGATCGTCGGGCGTCTGCGAACGTGCCGGTATAGTACTCGCAAGCAGCACCACAGCGAGTGCCGCAAAACGCGATCTCATTTTGCCACTTCTCCGCAACCGCGTGCCGCGCCGCAGAGATACTAGCGGCGAACCGCCGTGTTGTCATTCTCCGTGCCTGACCGCCTGTCAGGCCGCCGCTGTGCTATCATCCCTCCATGCCCTCCGAACGCCGCTTCCCACCGCCTTAGACCATCGAGGAGCACAACAACGCGTGCTTCATCGTGCGGGACGCCACCGGGCAGGCGCTCGGCTATTTCTATTTCGAGGACAAACCGCAGCGCCGCTCGACCACCAAGCGGTTGGCCGCACGCGGTGCACCGTCCGCAGCGCGCACGCGCCAGAGGGGATCAGTCAGCGGGATGATCCTCGCATCCGGCCCGACAAGCGCGAGCCGGAGCGGAGAATCTCCCGCCGGATCATTTCATTGTTGGCCTTGCGTAAAGTCCAGCGGTCGCTTTTGCGACACTGATGTTACTTACCGCGCCAAACAATAGCGCGTACAAGGGAGGCTGGACCGGCAAAGGTCGCAGAGCATGAAGCCTACTCTCAAGCACATCCTCGCCGCCGTAGTTCTGCTGTTGAGCTTCGCTGCCCCCGTGGCGGCAGGGCCGTTCGAAGATGCTGTTGCTGCGCGTGACAGGGGCGACTACGCGACCGCTGTGCGGCTTCTTCGTCCGCTGGCTGACCATGGTGAGGCCCCCGCACAACGTTACCTCGGAGCCATGATCCGAAACGGTGAGGGCGTACGGCAGGACACCGCTGAGGCGGTGAAGTGGTATCGCAAGGCTGCAGACCAAGGTGACGCCCTCGCACAACGTTATCTTGGTGCCTCGTTCCTCAACGGTGACGGCGTACCGCTTAACTACGCTGAGGCGGTGAAGTGGCTTCGCCTTGCCGCCAACCAAGGTGAATCGGCCGCCCAAGTCCTTCTCGGGCTTATGTACACCAAAGGCAACATGGGGGTGCTGCAGGATTATGTCCTCGGATATATGTGGTTCAACTTGGCGGCAGCACAGAACGAGGAAAATGCGGCAGGCGCGCGGGACGAAACCGCAAGTCTCATGACCCCCGCGCAGATAGCCGAAGCGCAGAAGCTCGCACGCGAATGGAAGCCGACCAAGCAGACGCCTGTATCTTCACAGACCCAAGAGACAAAGGGCGCACCGCAAGTCCTCATTGGCAAATGGGGTAACAGTGCGCGCCAGTGCCGCTCATACCATCGGAAATCGGACGACATTAGCTCTATCTACGAAGACGAATACGATTTTTGCGGCGGATCGGCCTGTGGAGCCACAATACTTGGCTACCAAAAGACCCCCGATGGTTATGACCTCAAACTCGGGGGAGGATCAAATGTCTGGCAATTGCACGTTAGAGTTATAAACGAAAACGCTATTGAGATGATTAGGGACGCATCGCCCGGTGAGATGCTTGTGAGATGCACCAAATCGGATGCAATCGCGGGTATTGGTCTCGGCGACACAAGCGCCTATGAAAAAAACAATGTCTCGCTAGATGCGGTTTTTGCTGGTTATTACGCCCTTGCTATACCAACTCAGTGCCCGCATCTCGCGCCAAACGTTTCTGCGGCCGAGGCGATCATAAGAGCTGGCGGACGCGCGTGGACGAAGTTTCTTCTGGAGCAGCCGAATGAGAACTATCACTTCGCCGAACAAGGAATACAAATAACGAAAAGAGAAGCCGAAAGCGCAGTGCGCCTAGACGCTGGCGAAATCAAGAATTTTTGTGATGAAGTCTTAGGAGCTTTCGGCAATGGTGGCCGCGTATTGCCAAACCTCATCAAAGACCCACGCAAAAAAAGCTAGGGCGCTAAGGGGGCGTTGAAGTTCAATTTTGACCGGTGATCCACCGCCCGCGCATAAGTAAAATCGGACAACGCAGAGAGAGGGTACATGAAGGGGCTGATAATCGACCGCCGCGAGGTAAGTCTGACCGGTGGGAACTTGCGAAACGGGCACATCTATTTGAAGGCAATCCTTGACTTCTTTCCGTCGGAGGTCGTCGGCGGTTCTGACAAGACACAAATCGCGGATCGGCTGCTTACGGTGACCTTCGTGCCCGGCATGACGGTTCGGTCTGATATTGCCGGAGCCGACCGCTTCAATCGGCCGCGACGCTCGAACCACCGCTTTCTACGTGATCGCACTGCAGTAAGGGATTTTTTCGAGCGGTCCGGTGCTAAGCCCGGCGATGTGGTTCAGATTACCCGAACCGGCACGTACGCCTATACCTTCTCGCTCGGATGATTGAATGAGGTTTGATGGCCCCGTTAGGGGGATCGGCAAGTTTCGTGGTTCTTTTTAGATTTTGAATTTTCGGTTTTTGGTCGGAGCGAGCTAGGCGCCTAAGGCTGGCGCACCCAGCTTGCATAGAAATGCCGCAGAGCCGCTCGGCGACCAACCGGCTAACCCGCGACGAGGCCCGCCGCATGGCGGCGAACTTCGCCAAGCTGCCGGAGCTGCTGCGCAGATCCGAGGTCTGTTAGCCGCCGCTTAGTCCAACGCCGCGCTCGGCCAGAAGTTGTTGAGCTTTGCTGGTAAGTTTGTATTTTGCAGGCGACTCTTGGTCAGCCGACACAACAAATCCCTTCGCAATAAGCTGATCAAGAACCTTCCTTTTATCTTCATTCAAATTCGCGCCCCATCCTTCCATTACATCGCAAAGGATCGCAATTTCTTGGTCAGTGACGAGGGCATCTGCCATTACACGGCCCCTGAAGGGAAGCGGAATTCTAAGCCGCGCTCCTGCGCCGTCATGCATCGTACGCCAGGTGGTTTTGACCGGCAATGGACGCTTCATAGAAGACCGCGTGCTGAGTCTGGCGTGACCGCTGGTGCGTTCTGCCGCTATCATCGCTCCATGCCATCCGCACGCCGCTTTCCGCCGCCCTGGACGATCGAGGGACTGTCCTCCGTTCATTGCAAAAATGCTGGTGGAATTGAAGCAAAAATTCTGGTGGAATTGAACAAGCAGGCGATTCGGCATTCCCAAAGAGAGGGGAAAGCCATGGACGTTATAAGACTGCCTCAGTCGTTCAGGCGCACCGCTATCCTCGAAGCCGCTGCGCTTATCATATTGACGGGGCTGGTAATTGCTTTCGTCCATAGCGTCGTTCCCTACATTACGGAGCGTCTTTGAAGCTCTCGCACTTATATGTTCTCGCGTTGCAATTCCCCGACCAACAGTGCCGAGTAGGCGTTGCGCATTGGATTGGAAATTCAAGGAATGATCCATTGTTCAAGATCGTCGCCGTGCTCGTAACCGCGGGGCAGCCCGCCGGAACATTCCCCTCGGCTCTCCCGCCCGTTCCAACGCTCGAAGCCTGCCAGCTTGAGCTCACATCAGAGAAGGTCAAGCTCGCACTGGCCGTTCTACAAAAGGAAGCTAACCGCTATTCCGGGTTCGCCGATGCCCCGGTGGAAGTCAAAGGGGAGTGCAGACCGATATGAGACAATGTGCGTATGGCACCTCGCCCTGGTACAGCAATGGGCCTTTCAATCGCTTTTTTCGCGATGTGTTGCTTG
>Ga0208820_1001754_pt1 | contig 11554 bp, 6 predicted proteins | sample June2015DPH_16_5_FD_184713 | JGI IMG/M metagenome (GOLD analysis project Ga0208820, IMG submission 184713) | Peatland microbial communities from SPRUCE experiment site at the Marcell Experimental Forest, Minnesota, USA - June2015DPH_16_40... | ecosystem: Environmental > Terrestrial > Soil >...
TGCCATCACGAACGTGCAGACCGGCGTGAGCCAGCAACTCACAACGGACTCTACGGGGGTTTACGAAGCGCCATTCGTGCCACCCGGCCAGTATTCCATAACGTTCGCAAAGGACGGGTTTAAGACATACGTCCGCAATGGAATTGTCTTGCATGTCGAAACCATCAAAGTCGATGCCGTTCTACAGGTGGGATCGGTGTCGGAGAACATAACGGTCACTGCTCTCCAGCCCTTGGTGCAGACGGAAACTGCCGAGAGGGGCCTGACGCTAACGACGCAAGTTGTCACGGACGTTCCGAATGTTAACCGCAGTTGGGACGAATTATTGGGAACGCTCCCCGGCGTGAATGGCGGCGGCGGTTCAGATGCTACCGGACAAGGCATCGGTGTGAACGGCCAGACGGCATATCAGTCCAATTGGCAAATCGATGGCGGCATCGCCATGCTCGGGGCGTCTCAGAACCCAGACATCCTGCAGCCCCCGTTGGACACTATCCAGGAACTCGATCTGAGCACGGCGAACTTCGGCGCCGAGCGAGGAAGTGGCCTGTCCGTTTTCAACGTCACCACCAAGAGTGGAACCAATCGGTTCCACGGGAACACGTTCGAATATGTTGGAAACGATAAGTTCGACGCACGCAATTATTTTGCAGATCCCACCCAGCCGAAACCCGCCCTTCGCTGGAACGAATTCGGTTTCACCATCGGCGGACCCATCAAGCGCAATAAGGCCTTCTTCTTCGGCAGTTTTCAGGACAATCCTGCAAGCACTCCAAGCACAGCCTTCTATTCCTATCCGAGCAGCAAGATGCGTACGGGCGATTTCTCGGAGTTGTGTCAAACCGGCTTTGATGCCAATGGTCTTTGCATCCCCGCGCCGCAAGGCTCGACTCTGACCGCCGTCCAACTCTATGACCCCGCCACTTATAACCCCACCACTAACACGAATCAGCCGTTTCCAGGGAACATTATTCCTCTTTCCCGGCTTGATAAGGTGGCCGGAGCCATACAACAGTACTTCCCTTTGCCCCAGACCGATGCGATCGTCGGCAATTTCAATACCAGCGTCAGCTACCCTGTCGACACGAAATGGTTCACCGGGAAAGTGGATTATGACATTTTGCCAGCCAACCGTTTGACGGGATCGTTCATGGTGGTCCATCAGACCACTACGTACTCGGATCCGATCTGCAGCATTGACTGCCTAACCACCCCTCAACACGACATACAGGGCCAGATCACCGATGTTTGGACGATGAGTTCGAACAAGGTGAACGAATTGCGTGTTGCCCTTACGCGCGAGCACTTTATCGCCTACGTCGCAAGCATGGGCCAAGGTTATCCGGCCAAGCTGGGGTTGAACAATCCTGCCGGTGATCTTTTCCCGGACACCTATATCGACGGAGTTTTCAGCACCACGATCGGGGTTGACGCAGCAGGGTTTGGCGGTCCGGCAGTGGATGCCGAGACTACGGTCGTGCCTTCTGACGTTTTCACCTGGATCAGGGGGAAGCATATTTTCAAATTCGGAGGCGAATTCGAGAGGTGGCTGGTCAACTCCGGCTGGCCTACAGCTAACGAAGGGAATTTTGATTTCAGCGGCCTCTTCACCCTTAACCCAGCAGACCAAGTAAACCCACCCGCCGGACTCATTGAGGGGACGGGTTATGCAGATTTCTTCCTGGGCCTGTCGGACGGTTGGTGGATCGACCCACAACCGGTAGTTGGGGCGCGTAGTTGGAGTGCGCAGAGTTTCGCACAGGACGAATACAAAATCACCCCGAACCTCACTCTGACGATGGGGCTGCGTTACATCATTCAAAGCGGATGGAGCGAGGTCAACAACAAGATATCCGGTTTCCAGCCGAACATCATCAACCCAGGCACGGGTACGCCAGGTGGGTTGTGGTTTGCCGGTCAGCTTGGGCACAGGGCGGAAACGGACACGATTTACGATTTCTTTGCTCCTCGGTTGGGATTTGCCTGGGCGCCCCGGAGTGACACGTCGATTCGGGGTGGATTCGGGATCTACAACGTCATTGCAGGATGGAACACCTACGCATCCGGTGGGTTTGGACAGGGCTGGGCGCCCATTGGTGGTTTGAGCACTACCGATGGGCTTACGCCCGTTTTTCAGCTATCCCAAGGGCCGCCTCCGCCCATCTATCCCGGTCCTCAGTTGCGGACTCCAGACATACTGAACGGCCAGAATGTTAATTATCCGCTGTTTCACAGTCCGCTGGGCTACTCCGAGGAATATCAGCTGAGCATCCAGCACCAGTTCAAAGGCGGCATAGTGCTGGAGACTGCATATGTAGGAAACCGGGGGATCCATCTTGCTTATACGCGGGATATCGACCAAGTGCCCGAGAGCGAATTGGGGCCAGGCAATGCTCAACTGAATCAACCTTATCCCCAATACTTGGGCGTCGCCGCTTCGTTCTTCGACGGCATTTCCAACTACAACGCTCTTCAAACCAGCGTGAAGAAGCAGGTGTCCCACGGGCTGTTGTTGACGGCCAATTACACCTGGTCGAAGACCATGGACGAGATCACCAACTCCGGCTTCGTCGGTGGGGGCAATGGACATGCAGAACATGGCGGGGCGCTGCAAAACCAATATGATCCAAGATCGAACTACGGCCCTTCGACCACGGATTTCCGTCATTTCTTCAACGGGAGCTTGGTCTACGAACTTCCCTTTGGGAACGGCAAGCGTTTTCAGAGCGAGAACGGCCTGTTGAACGCGGCTCTAGGCGGATGGGAAGTCTCATCTCTGTTCCAGATACACTCGGGTAGTCCTTTTACGCCGTATGTCGGCAGCCCCAACGAAACTGGTTCGCTGGCGGGGGCTTGGCGTCCGAACCGCATCGGAAAAGGAACCGTTGCGCACCCGAATATTAATGAATGGTTTGATCCGAGTGCATTTGTGGTACCGGACGCGTATACCTTCGGCGATTCCGGACGAGATATCTTGTACGGTCCACGCTGGACTAACATCAATGGGGCATTGCTCAAGAATTTTTCCGTCCGGAAGCTTGGTGAACAGGGAAAGCTGCAGTTCAAGGTAGAAACCTATAACCTGCTCAATCACCCCAATTTCGGGCTGCCGAACGCCGCTATCGGCACAGGCCAGGGTCCCGGCGGTGTCGGCACAATTACGAGCGCCTACACGGGCCGCACTATGCAGCTTGGAGCCAGCCTGAGCTTCTAGCCGGGGTCCCCCGCGGCGGCTTTTCGCTGAGTCCGCCGGGCTCGTTCCCGAAGCTCAGAGGTAGTTTCGCAGACATGTCTCCAAGAGGACAAGTTGTAGGCGGTCTTACAGACAAGAGGACACGTTAATGAATCGCTTGCTAGTTCTGTGCCTGTTAGTTTTCTTGTGGCCGAGGCAGATGTTTGCTCAGCAGTTTCCTCATCCACAGCCCGCGACGCCGCGCGATTTTGTCGTCATGCCGTGGGACGACGCATCATCCGATCCGGAGCTTCTGCGGGGCATGAAAGATGCGGGCATGAATATGGCGGGGTTCTGCCGGGCGGAGGATGTCGAGCGCGTCCGGGCCGCTGGTCTAACCTGTGTCCTTCGAGACTCACGAGTAAGCAATTACGACTGGAAAAAACTGCCGCCCGAGGATCAGATCCGCAAAGACGTCGCCGAGCTGGCGCGTGAGTTCGGCAGCAATCCCACAGTACTGGGATTCTTTCTGAACGATGAGCCCCGCACGCCTGAGATGCCTGCTCTCGGACGCGTAGTCGCTTTGCTGCGCGAAGCCATGCCCGACAAACTCCCCTACGTGAACTTGTTTCCCTACCGAGAGGGGGAGCAGGAGTGGTACACGAACTATGAGGACTATGCCAAAGCGCTCGTCGATGTGGTCCATCAGCCATTCCTGAGCTTCGATAACTATTCACTGTCTTACGCCGGCATGGGAGACGAGTTCTTCACGAACCTTGAGATCGTGCGCAAGGTCGGATTGGAGAGTAAGACTCCCTTCTGGAGCTGCATTCAGGCCGTAGCCCATTTCGGCTATCTGGTGCCTTCGGATGCCACCTTACACCTGCAGGTATACAGCGCGCTGGCCTACGGCGGGCGGGGCATCCAGTACTTCACGTACTTTACGCCGGAACGAGGCAACTACCGGATGGGTGCGATCGACCAGTTTGGAAACAAAACCGCGACCTGGGACGCGCTGCGCCGCATCAACTACGAGATCCACGCACTCGCTCCAACACTGGTCGGACTGCGGAGCACAGGCGTCTACCACTATCCCGACGTGCCCAAGCAAGGCCAGCCGCTTTCTGAGAGCCGCCTGGTGCGGTGGATCGACATGGTGAAAGACGAAGATCAGTATATACCGCCCTCCGTCGCGGCGCGCTTTCTGGTCGGTGAATTCGAAGACGAAAAGGGGCGATCCTATCTGATGATCGTCAACAAGGATCTGACGTACTCTTTCCGCTTCGACATTCAGTTCAAGCGGGAAGTGTACGACGTTGTGCGCGTGAATCCTTACTCAGGTCGAGCGGAGCCCTTCGAAGGTGAGCAAAACTGGCTCGCCCCAGGTGGGGGGATCCTATTGCGGGTGGAGTAGCACATAGCTGGAGAGGATCTTGCGGTTTTGCTGTTTTGCTTAATGGTTCGCTCAGCATCGCTCCCGGTTTGTCGGCCAACCCGAAGTTGGCAGGAAACGGGGTTAGGACCGATCGGCTGGCATACCTTGCGGCATTCCTACCGGGCATGGCTCGGGGACAACGGCGAGCCTCTCACGGTCCAGAAGGAACTCATGAGGCACGCGTCCATTCAGACCACGCTGAATACGTATGGTGGAGGGATGATGGACTCGATGCGCGAAGCTCATGGGAGAGTCGTGAAGCAGGCGATGGCGCGTTAATGGACGCTAGTGGACGTCAGCGCATCGGCTAAGCAGCTTCACATCAACGAGTTGATGGCGGAGAGAGTGGGATTGTGTTCCGACCAATTTCAGAAATCACAACAACAATGGAAAAATCGTTCTATCCCTTTGTAATGGCAGATACTTTTAGAGTTGCTGCGATGAAGTTCGACGATGGTTAACGAAGTCCACAGCAGCCAAAACAGGACGGATTATACCCCAAAAAAGTAACAAAAAAGTAACAAGGACTTCAAAAGTCAGCCGTTCGCGACGGCAATCTAGGCACTCTTTCCTGTTGATCCGCTGCGACGACCGAGCCAAGCGTTGAGCGCTGGCGAGCCCCAGAGGTATGCCAATGCTTTGGGTGCCAGTTGAGGTGCGGCTTGTCCACGATATTTAAGAAGCCACCCTTGACGTCGCTGTATTCCGCGTGAGCGGCTTCACCGTCACGAACACCGCTCTTGAGGAAATAGTCGAGCGTGAACCGTTCTTCGTCGTTCTTCGCTGCCGCGTACAAAGCTTTTACCTGCTCTGCGTCGTAATAAACCACAGGCTTCTCGGCGAACTTGGGATATTCGCTCTTCTTCAGAAGGCGGTTTATGCCATTTGCGCTGAGGAAGATCACGACGTTGTTAACCTTGTTGAAGTATGTCCGGTTCGGATCACCGGACCTGCGCTGTTTACGAGGTGTGCCGTCTTTCCGCAGTTTCGGGGGCTGCTTCCGCAGCCATCCCATGAAGTCGATCAAGTCCTGCCTCCCAATCTCGTCCAAGAATTTCTTGGTACATGACTTGCGGAACTCTTCGACCGCCACCTTATAAACGCGGATAGTTTTCGGGTCTTTCCCCTGCGAGTGAAGGTTCTTGAAATACTGCTCGACCGCATCGTCGATGCTGAGCCGACAGCTTTCCGTTTTAGCGTTGACAGGCGTTTGAGGAACGACCCGCCGTTCCCGGTCCCGGAGCCACCGCTGCTTTTCGGCAAGCTTGTCCAAACCGACGAATGGGTCTTTGCCAACCAGCACAAACTGCTGTTTCCCGCCGTCCGTTCCGAAACGAAGGTAGTAGACCCCCTCCTTGTGGTGCTCCGGTTCGCGATTGACCATTGCGTATTGGGGCTTGAGGCGACCCTTAGATTGGTAAACAGGCTTGCAGAACGAGCTTCTGCCGTTCTTGGTGATGCGGATGTACAGCGTTGCGGTGCGGTATGCTATGAGATTCCCTTGAATCCAATACCGCGAAACAAGGAACTCTCACGATTTTTAGTAACAGGAACCGCTCAAAAATAGTAACAAGCTCGCGGAACCCGCATTTTTGGCTGTGATTTGAGAACTGGCGGAGAGAGTGGGATTCGAACCCACGTTACCCTTTCGAGTAAACACGCTTTCCAAGCGTGCGCCTTCAGCCACTCGGCCATCTCTCCGGCGCCGTGCGAAGCGATTATTTTGATTCTAACAGTGCTGCGGACTGCCCACGAACTGCAGATCCCTCCCCTTGGGCTTCGCTCCGGGTCGGGATGGCAACTGAGAGGGCCGGCTGCTGCGCTTAGCTTTCCTCGGGCTTGAGCAATTGCTGGGCCAGGTAATTCTCGTAGGTCATCTCTTTAATCGCGTGCAGTTGCCCTTCCAGCCAGTCGATGTGATGTTCTTCATCGAGCAGGATCTTCTCCATTAACTCGCGCGAACCGTTGTCGCCGGCCGCCACGCTGGCCTTGATGCCGTCATTCAGGCGTTTCACGGCCGTGTATTCGAGCTGCAGATCGCTCTCCAGTTGCTGCTTCAGGTTTTGCCCGATATTGATTTTGAAAGTTTCGGTCATGCTGGGAGCGCCATCGAGCAGCAGGATACGTTCCATCAGGATTTCGGCATGGTGCATTTCTTCGATGGATTCCTTGCGGGTGTGCTTGGCCATCCGTTCATACCCCCAGTTCTCGCACATCTCGGCGTGAAGGAAATACTGGTTGATGGCGGTAAGCTCGGCTTTGAGTGCTTCGTTCAGGATGGCTATAACTTTTTCGTCGCCTTTCATAGTTTGCCTCTCTTAGGGACAGTTCCCAGTTGCCAGTTCTCAGTGAAAAGTTCAACAATTCTAACCGAGAACTGAAGAAGGAATTGTACTAGAAGAAAAGAATTAGGAGCGGGATGATCCCGAAGCAGCAGCCGCGGCATTGGGCGTCTCTGGCGCCGCCGGAGCGTGGCCGTTGGGTGGCTGGGCGGGCTGGGCGGCGGGCTTTGCCTGGCCGGTGCCCTCAAGCACGCGGTGATTCAGGCAGTAGAGCGCGAGTTCCAGACGGTGTTTGTCGTAGACCTTGCGGAGATAATTCTTGACCACCTGCTCGGTGGTGCCGACCCGTAAGGCAATCTCTTTATTCTTCATCCCCTGCGTAACGCAGGAGACGATGAGCGACTCTTTGGGCGTGAGCGAAACTTTGGGACGCGACCCTGCCGGACGCACGCCTTGCGTGCGATAAGCCTGCATCACCCACGCGACCGCGCGGCTTTCGAGCCAGGGTTCACCCTGGGCGACTTTGCGCAGGCATTCCACCAGCATTTCCGGCTCAATTTCGCGCGAAACTATGCCATGCGCGCCGCGCCGGAACAGGTCGAGCGTCATCTCCTGGTCGGGCTCTTGGAGCACGACGACAAAGCGGCAGGTCGCACTTTGCCGGAGAAGATCGGAAACAGCGTCCGCTGGATTCGGGGCCAGCGCCGCTTCGAAGATCACAATGTCGGCGGAGAATTTTTGAATGGCGGCAATGGTCTGATCGAGGCTCTCAGCCTGGCCGACAACGCGTATGTCATCCTCAAGCGCAAAGATCTTACGCAGCCCGGCGCGGAAAATGGCCTGGGTATCCGCCACAATCACGCGGATGGTGCCTTTGCCGTCCTCAGGCTGAATACCGTCGCCTGGCTCAACACTCACCGAACTGCTGACCGAAGTGCTGCCCATCTCTCCTCTTTTCGCGTCCTACCTGTCGCGCCCTACCCGCGCGGCCGTTCTTTCACGGCAGAACCGCGTAAACTACCTGCGCTCAAAACGGTACTCGTCAATCACCACACCGACTCCACGCCGGCCACCATCCGCAAAACTGCGCACCACTCGTCCCCGGCAATCGACCTGTACGTCGGCTTCCGCGCCCAGGACATCGGCGGGAAGAGAAATCGTAAAATCGACAGCCGAACCTACGGGCACATCGGCATCCATGCGGAACAGGACGCCGTTGGCGGAAATGTTCTCGGTCTCGACCGTCTTTCCCGCGACTTCAGACTGGTTGACTGCCGACTTCAATGCCACCGGCAGTTTGATGGGAAAGCGCGGCGCGCCTTGCACGTCCGTATAACCCCTTCGATTCTTGTTGACTTCAGCAACGGTTCCCTTGGCGGCTTCAGACACGTTTGCGTCGACCTTCCTTCCGGTTCGTGCCATGCACCACTCCGATTGAGCATGTGCACATTCCAGGGCGAGATTACACCCCAGCATCGGCAATGCAAAGTTACGGAAGTCATGGAACAACGGCGGCGAAGTGCCCGTGGTACAGGGACTTAGGGGCATAATCAAACCGCGATGCGCAGCCGAGATGCGCGGCTGACACATCCGCACTCGGGTCGAATGCACTTAGCAGTTAGCCGTTAGGCTGGAGCGCAACCGGAAAGACTTTCGCGATCTACTTGGGTGTGGAGTGGGCCGCGGGTTCAGAACTTCGTCGCCTCGGTGAAATTAAACTCTTTCACCTTCATCGCCGGCGTCACCATGTCAAACGATTCCTCGCCGCAGGCGCGGACCGGGGCGCTCATCGTATCGACATTCGATAGCATCGAGATCAGGCTTTGGTTAAAACGAAAATTGCGCAGACCGCGCTGGATCTTGCCGTCCTCCACCAGGAAAGTTCCGTCTCGCGTCATGCCGGTCACGATCTTCTCGTACGGATCCACTTCACGGATGTACCACAGTCGTGTAACCAGCACGCCGCGCTCGGTTGACGCGACCATTTGCTCAACGCTCTGCGGATTTTCTGGCCCTCCAAAAACAATGTTCAGCGGCATCTCGCCCACCTCGTTGGGCAAGGGAAATCCGTGGCCGGTGGGTTCGATGAGGCCGACTTTGCCGGCATACTCGGAATTCTTCATCTTCCGCGCCGTGGCGCGCGCATAGACCACGCGCTTCACCACGCCGTTCTCAACCAATTGCACGCGCTGGCGCGTCATGCCCTCGCCATCGAACGGCGAACCCGCTTGCAGAGGATGCGCGGCGTCATCGCTGATGTTGATGTTTTCTCCAAATACTTGGGTGCCGATCCGGTCGTTGAGAAACGAGCGTTGGTCGAGAATCGCCACGCCGCTGTAGTCCCAGAACATGAAGCCAACCATGTCGAGGACCGCGGCCGGTTCAAGAATTACCCTGTACTTCCCCGGCGCAATCTCCCGCGGATGGGCTGATTCGACCGCCTTTTGCGCCGCCGTCTCTGCCAACCGAATGGAATCGAGATTACTCACATCGGGCGAATTCAATTTCTGCCAGCCGGAAGAATCATCGGCCAGCATGGTGATGGAAACCTCCGCCAACGTCTGGCGATGCCAATTCGCCAAGCCGCGCGAGTTGAAGATTCCTTCGCCGGATTCCGAAGTCGAGTAGATACCCGCCGTCGCCAGCTTGTGTTTGCCGGCAACGGACACAATGCCCTCGACTACCTCCGCGCGATCGGCAGGAGTAATCGCGACGGTCTGGCTAAAAAAACGTGTGGCGCGGGCGCCCTCGCCCGCGGCATTTGCTTCTTCAGACGTTGGCATCGGCAGCAAATCGGGGTCGGGGGTTTGCACTCGCGCAAGATTCTCCGAAGCCGTGATTGCCCGCTGCAAACTCTCGCCGTCAAACTGATTGGTGGTGGCGCGCGCCGTCCGGCCGGCGAAATTCGTGCGAATCGAAACGATGGAGTTCTCTTCCTCAACGTTCTGATGAATGGCGTTGTTGGCGAAGCGAGTCAAGGCAAAACGGGAGCCGGTGAAGATGGCTTCGACCTCGTCGGCCGACGAGAAGCGACGAATTCGGTCGAAGATGTCCGCGGCTTTTTCTTTGGTCAGCATTGATGGCAATTGGTAACTGGGTAGTTCCTAGAGCGTGTTTCAAAAATCGGTTTTGGGTAGGGCACGGCTTTAGCCGTGCCGCCATGGGCCAACAGAAATGCGGGCTTTAGCCCCTGAGGGATGCGCCGTCCGACCTGAAAGGCATTTTTTAAACACGCTCTGGTAATTTGAAACCAACCTCACGCTCCTTGATCTGGGGTTTTTAAATTACCAAATTACCCGATTACAAAATTACAAATTCTTTGCTAGCTCCCCTGGTACGCCGAGCCGACGCGAATATTTCGGAACCGCGCCGGGCTCGCGCCGTGTCCCGTGCCCACGACCTGCTGTGGCTGGCCTTTGCCACAGTTTGGAGTCCCCCACAGTGTCCACTCGTCGCGCGAGCAGATTGCGTCCATCGAATTCCAAAATTCCGTCGTGATCCCGGAATAAGAAGGATTTTTCAGCATCCGCACCCGCTTGCCGTGCTTGATCTCCCACGCGATCTCACATCCAAACTGAAAGTTGTAGCGTTTGTCGTCGATCGACCACGACTTATTAGTCTCCATGTAAATGCCATCGTCAGTCGCGGCAATCAGCTGGTCCAGAGTCATCGGTTTCTCTCCGGGCAGAATGCTGACGTTGGTCATGCGAATCATGGGCAGACGGTTCCAACTTTCGGCGCGTAGCGTTCCTCCCGAGCGCACGGCGCCGATGGCGTGGGCGGTTTCGCGCGAACTCAGATACCCGGTGAAGCGTCCATTCGTAATAATTGGCGTCGACTGCGCGGCCACCCCTTCGTCGTCATAAGCAAACGTCCCGAGGCCCGGCCCATGTTCTTGCCGAGCGTCGGCCACGACGTTGACCAGTTCGCTGCCATAGCGCAGATTGCCGAGTTTTTCGAGCGTGAGAAATGATGTGCCCGCAAAATTCGCTTCCATGCCAAGCACGCGGTCCAGTTCAATCGGATGTCCGATGGACTCGTGAATCTGTAGACCAAGCTGCGAGCCATCCAGAATAATTGTGGCCACGCCTTCTGGACATTGCTCGGCCCGATGCAACGCTACGGCTTCTTCCGCCACGCGCCGGGCGTTCTCCACCAATTTCATTTCTTTGATCAGTTCGTAGCCGCGGTTCTGCCATTGCCCGCCGAACGAGCTCGGATAGGACCGCTTCTGAATCTCGGAACCGGCAAACGCATACGCCGTGTATCCGGCGCCGGTCGAATATTTTGTCTGGTGGATACGAGCGCCCTCGGACGAAAGAAACCAAGATTCTTCGCGCTGGAAGTTCATGCCGGTTTCGGCGAGCGTGACGCCCGGACAGGCGCGCATCTCCGCGTCAACCTTCAGCAGCAGATCGAGATTCTGCTCCACCGACGTGGTGAAAGGATCGACTTTGTATGGCGTCGTCCACTCCGCCACCGCCGCAGGTTCGGGAGCCAGTCGAACATCTTCGCGCTTCACCCGCGCCGAGGCCCGCGCAATTTCGACCGCCCGCGCGGCGGCCGCTTCCACCGCAGCGCGGCTCAAATCCGCAGACGCGGCAAACCCCCACGCACCGTCCGCGATCACGCGCACGCCGATGCCGAGCGACTCGGACTCCGACG
>Ga0208820_1001759_pt1 | contig 11521 bp, 9 predicted proteins | sample June2015DPH_16_5_FD_184713 | JGI IMG/M metagenome (GOLD analysis project Ga0208820, IMG submission 184713) | Peatland microbial communities from SPRUCE experiment site at the Marcell Experimental Forest, Minnesota, USA - June2015DPH_16_40... | ecosystem: Environmental > Terrestrial > Soil >...
CTTCACCGTCGCCGTCGCCTATGTCGGCGACGAATGGCCGCCGGCGGACGTGCCGCGCGTCGCCGGGCTGTTTATTTCCGGATCGAGCGTCGGCGGTTTCTGCGGCCGGTTCGTCACCGGCGCGGTGGCCGATCTGCTCGGCTGGCGCGTTTCTTTTGCCGCAGTGGCTCTGCTCACGCTGGCCGGAGGGCTGATCGTCACGATCGCGCTGCCGCGCGAACGCCGCTTCGTCCGCTCCGACGGTTTTTTTGCCTCGGCGCGGCAAATGCTGGCGCACCTGAGCAACCCGCGGCTCCTTGCCATCTATGCCGTCGGTTTCGGCGTGCTGTTCAATTTCATCGCCACTTTCACATATGTGAGCTTTCACCTCGCCGCATCGCCGTACTACTTCACGCCGACGCTCTTGGGCGCCCTCTTTGCCAGCTACCTCGGCGGCAGTTTGGTGGTGCCGTGGGTCGGGCGCGCCATCGCCTTGTTCGGACGCCGCCGCTTCGTGCTCGGCATCATCGCGCTGTGGGCGGCCGGCACGCTCATGCTGCTCGCCCCACCCGTCCCGGTGATCGTCATCGGACTGACGCTCTGCGCCACCTGCGGGCTATCGTGCCAGGCGGTTTCCACCGGCTACGTCATCACCATCGCCAAGGAGGGACGCTCGGCGGCCGCCGGGCTTTACGCCTCGAGCTTTTATATCGGCGGCAGCGCCGGCGCCTTTCTCGTCGGATTTGTCTGGGATGCCGCCGGCTGGACCGGCTGCGTCGCTATCATCGTCGCCAGCCAGGCGATCATGGCGGCGATCGTCGCCACCGCGTGGGAGCGATCGCGGGGGTGACGGCAGCCCGCGGCTGGTCAGGTTGACCCTCCGTCACCCCCTCCATAGACTGACTTGAATGCCGCAAGATATCGGCGCCGACGGTCGAATGGCGAAAACTGCAAATGGTGCTCGACCGCGCCGGTCGGTGGCGGCAATGCTGAGGCGGGCGCGCGGCGTGTGGGCGGCCGGCGGCCATTCGGGAGCAATCGTCCAGCGGTTCTTTGACGGCGGCTACCGCGCGGCGGGGTCCGAGCAAACGGCGCCACCTCGTCAGGGCGCTTCCATCGAGGTCAAGAACCTCTCCATTGCCTATCGCGACCGGCCGGCATTGAGCAATCTGACGGGGCAGTTCGCGGCCGGAAGCCTCACCGCGGTGGTCGGCCCGAACGGGGCGGGCAAGAGTTCGCTGATTAAGGCGCTGGCCGGCATTTTGCCCCCGCGAACCGGCGAGATCCGGTCAACTGCCGCCGTCGGCGAACACTTCGCCTATCTGCCGCAGCAATCTGAGCTCGATCGCGACTTTCCGATCACGGTCGGCGAGCTGGTGGCGCTCGGTGGCTGGCGGTCGTTCGGCGCGTTCCGCCGTCCGCCCGACACGCTGACCGTCCGCGTTGCCGACGCGATGGCGGCTTCCGGCCTCGACGGTTTCGGCGCGCGCCGGATCGCAGATTTGTCGGCCGGCGAATTCCAGCGCGCGCTGTTCGCGCGTCTCCTCGTGCAGGATGCGGCCGTCGTCCTGCTCGACGAGCCTTTTACGGCGGTGGACGAACGAACCACCGACGACCTGTTGCAACTGGTGCGGCGCTGGCATCGCGAGGGCCGCACCGTGATCGCCGCGCTCCATGACTTCGATCAGGTGCGCGAACATTTTCCGACCACGCTGCTGCTGGCGCGATCATGCATCGGATGGGGTGACACCGCTGCGGTGCTGACCACCGACAATCTGATGCGCGCCCGCAAGATGCTGCAGGAGCGGCCCGAGAGCCGGGAGCTCGAATGAGCTGGGCATACGGTCTGCTGATCGGCCCGTTCGAAATGTTCGGGTTCATGCGCACGGCGCTTGTCGCTTGTCTTGCGCTCGCGCTCGCCAGCGGCCCCGTCGGCACGCTGCTGCTGCTGCGCCGAATGAGCCTCGAGGGCGACGTCCTATCCCATGCGGTCATGCCGGGAGCGGCCCTCGGATTCCTTTATGCCGGCTATTCTTTCACGGCGCTGAGCGTCGGCGGTCTCTTGACGGGAGCGCTGGTTGCCGTTTCGGCGGGATTGACGGCGCGGCTGCAGCCGAAACGCAAAGAGGCGAGCCTCGCCGCGTTCTATTTGGTCTCCCTGGCGTTGGGCGTGATGATCGTCTCCGCCCGCGGCAGCAATGTGGACCTGACGCACGTCCTGTTCGGCACCGTGCTCGCGGTCGACATGCGCGGCCTGCTGTTCATCGCCGCCGTCAGCAGTGTGACCTTGCTGGTGCTGGCAGCGATCTACCGGCCACTGGCGGTCGAGTCATTTGATCCGGCCTTCCTGCGCTCGATCGGTGCCGGCGGCGGCCTGTTTCGGGGCATCTTCCTCGCCGCCGTCGTGCTCAACCTGGTCGCCAGCTTTCAAGCATTTGGAACTTTGCTGGCGATCGGGCCGATGTTACTCCCAGCCGCAGCGGCGCTGTGTTGGACCCAAAGGATTTGGCCGACCATCGCGCTCAATATCGCGATCGGAATGACGGCCGACTATGCCGGGCTGCTGACATCGTATTATGCCAATGTGCCGTCCGGACCGGCCATTGTGCTTGCGGGCGGCATCATATACGGCCTGTCCCTGATTGGCGCCGGTCGAATGCGCCTCGACAAGAGGAAGGCTGTGGAGGAGGTTGCTCAATGATCCATCGGACCGGCATCGCCATGGTGGCGCTAGTCGTTCTCGTCGCACTCGTGGTGTTGCCGACTGCCCCTCTGCGCGCCGCCGACAAGCCGACCGTGGTTGCGACTTTCAGCGTGCTCGCCGACATGGTTGGGAACGTCGCCGGCGATCACATCGACCTCGCAACCATCGTCGGCCCGGACGGCGACACCGAGCTCTACCAGCCGACGCTTGCCGACAGCCGCACGGTGGCCGCGGCCCGGATCGTCTTCATGAACGATCTCAACGACGAGTTCGAGCCGTGGCTGGAGCCGCTGCTCAAGCAGGCGGGCTTCACCGGCACCAAGGTGGTGGCAAGCCGAGGCGCGAAAACGATTACCGGCGAGGAGGAGCACCCGATCAGCGGCAAGGAAGCGGCACCGGTCATCGATCAGCATGCCTGGCTGGATCCCAAGAACGGCATTGTCTACGTGAAGAACATCGCTCAAGCCCTGGCGCGGGTCGACCCCGCCAATGCGGCCGACTACCAGGCGCGCGCGAGCGCCTATATCAAGCAGCTGCAAACGGTCGATGCCTGGCTGCGGACCGAGATGGCAGCCGTGCCGGTGGCAAAGCGGCGCATCATTGCCTCGCACGATTCGCTCCAATATCTGGCGAAGGCCTGCGCGATCACGCTGATCTCGATCAACGGCTGGACCAACAAAAGCGAGCCGTCGGCGGCCGAGCTGGCGCGGCTCGCCCAACAGATCAAGGCGGAGCACGTGCATGCCCTGTTCCTCGACAGCATCACCGACCCGCGCGCAATGGAACGCATCGCCAAGGAGACGGGCGCTACCATCGCCGGCACGCTCTACGGCGATTCGCTGTCGAAGCCGGGTGGCGAAGCCGGCACCTATATCGAGATGATCCGCCACGACGTCGCCACGCTCAAGGCCGGCATGCTGAAAAATTGAAGCGGACCGACGATGATGGTATCGCGCTCGAGCCGCGGACCCTTGCTTGCCAGCGCAGGCGCGCGGTTGTTGATCGCCGCAATCGCCATGCTGTGTCTCTGGTGCGGCGTGCTCTGGGCCTATCTAGCGCCGCCGCCGCCGGCGGTAAGCGAGCGGCGCCCGGCGCCCGCCCTGCCGAGCCTACACCTCGTCGTCGCGTCCGGTCAGCCGGCTCCGACCGGAGGCAGCTTCGACCGCTTCGACATCGCGGCGCAGCCGATCGTTGCCCCGGTCAATGCTCGTGGGCACGTGGCGTTCTACGCGAGCGTGCTGCGCAGCAAGATGCGGGAGGGCATTTTCCTCGCGACCGGCCGCGGCGTGGTCAAGGTCGCAGGGATTGGCGACGTAGTGCCGGGCGCCGGCAGTTTGTCGGAATTCGCCGGACATCCGATTCCCGCGCTCAACGATTCCGACAAGGTCGCGTTCGGGGCAGCCGTAGCCGGCGCTCGCACCACCGAGGGGGTGTTCTTGGCCAGCGAGGGCACGCTGAAGCCGATTGCCCTGAGCGGAAACGATGCACCGGGCGTGTTTACCGGGACCTTCGTTGAGTTCGACGCTCCGGCTATCAACAACTGGGACGAGGTCGCGTTCGTGGCCACGGTGCGCCGCGGACGCGAGACCTTCCAGGCGCTCTATCTCTACAGCGGCGGCAAGCTCCGCAAGCTCGTGGCCGAGGGCGACCGGCTCCCACCACCCGCTCGCGGCACGTTCGACAAATTCGGCGTGCCGGCCATCAACAACAAAGGCGTAATCGCATTTCCGGCCGTGCTTGAGCACGCGGCCGTGCTCGGCGGCATCTTCCTGGCCGGGACTCGGGACTTGCGAATGCTCGTGGGCGTCGGCGATCTTGGGCCGAGCGGCGCTATGCTGGTGCGGTTGTCGGAGCGCGTCGCCATCAACGACGAAGACAATGTCGCGCTCGGCGCCCAGCTCCGATCCGGCGACGCCACCAAGGAAGCGGTGCTGCTCGCCACCCCTGGCGGCCTCATGGAAATCGCAGCCGTGGGGGATAGCGCGCCTGGCGGCGGCACATTCGCGACCTTCGGCGCATGGCCCAGCCTCGGTCCAGGCGATGTGGTGGCCTTCATCGCCGGTATCGACGGCGGTCCCGGCGCGCTGGGATTATACGCCGGTCAACCGCGCGACAACCTCAGACGGATCGCGATGGTTGGCGATCGCCTGACCAATGGCAAGGTCCTGCAGGGTTTCGCGATCAACCCCGTCGCATCCGCGGGATCGAATGGCGGCATGACCTTTGCAACAATGGCAGAGCCAGGGGCCGGCGAGAACAGCATCTACTATTTCGGGCCGCCCGCCACTGCGAATTGATTGTGTCGCGCCCGTTTCGTCGTCAGGCCGAAGGTGAGGATCGAACAGAGGGTAGATCCAAGTGGTTGTTGCTCAGCTGCCGGCGCAGCTCGCGAACCTCGGACGTCGCTTGCACAAATGGTGGCCCGAACGCTCCGGCCATCACATTCGCGTGACGAATATGTTGGGCGATGTCATCCGACTTGTTTCCATTGCTGTTTTGTTTTTAACGCCCTCCCATCCCGCCGCGGCGGCGGACCACGGACAATTAGGCCGACGTCCTCTGAAATGAGGGCTTGGGCGAACTCACTTCAGAACAAATTGAGCGAGGGCTGCTGCTCGACTGCCGACGGTTGGAAACCCGAAGCAGTCGAATACGACATGAGGGGCAACAAGTATCGGGTGAAGATAGAAGGCCAGTGGTATGACGTTCCAGCGAACGCAATGATCGACCTGCCGAACAAATTCGGCTTTCCTGTCGTCTGGTACTATAAGACTTGGGACAACGGGATCAGACCGTCCATTTCGATCCGGTGCTTCATTCCGGGAGCAGGCGGATAGGCGCACTCTTGTCTGGATCGGGCACTTTGGGCTGCCCCGCCCGGCGCCAATGTGGATTGATCGTGTCAATTCATGTCGTAGGGCGGGTATTCGATGAACACATTCCTCGCGGAAATCAGGATGTGCTTGGTCGTTGTTTTCGCCGGCACCTCGGCGCCTTGCAGCATTTTGATCGCTAGCGGCAACACCTCGTAGCCATACCGGTCGAGATAATAGGCCACCGATCCGAGAACGATGCTGCTGCGGTTGCTTGGATCGAGCTCCTTCTTTTCGCTGGCGCCGCCATGGATACTGCGGTCGACGCCTTGGCCCACGATGGCGCAATCGCCGATGCGGCCGGCTCGTTCGATCGCTTCCTTGGCGGCGAGAGCGGTCGGATCGTCCAGAGCCGCAACCAGAACCTTCCGCCTGGTCTGGGCGGCCAGGAATTTACCGAGCAGACCTTGCACCCGGACAGGATTGCCGCTGGTATCGAGCCGCGTCACCGCAATATCCGGAAGCACCTGCTGCAGGGCTTCGGTTATTCCCTGGACCCGGTCGGCCAGATAGGGCGCCGTATTACCGAGGTCGCCGGCGATGACGGCGACCACCGTCTGATCCGCCCAGTTCTCCCGGGCGAACTCGCCGAGCGTCTTGCCGGCGATGCGGCCGGCCGCGAGGTTGTCGGCCGCATAGAGCGGCGCACCCGGCACCGGATAATTCAACGCCAGCACCGGAATGCCGGCCCTGTGCATCCTGCGGCCAATCTCGGCATTGGCCTCGATATCGTCGTTGTACTCGATCAGCAGATCGACTTTACGGGCGATGGCATCGTCGGCATTGGCGACCGCCTTTTCGCCGTCGCCGGCATTGTCGTAATAGATCAACTCCACCGGCAAAGTGCGCGCCGCCAGTTCGAAGCTGCGCCTGACCTCGGCTCCGGTGAAACCGAGCCCATCGAGGTGCGCGGTCGGGTCCTCGTTGAGGTTCGCGAACGCGATCCGGAACGGCTCGCTGCTCTCTCGCGCGTGCGCCGGCGCTGCCGCGAGGGCAGCGCCGACCAGGACCGTAAGAAACTGACGGCGCCCGACTAGGGACGCCGTCGCCGTGCCATCCAAGTTCAAGCCGATAACTCGATGCCTACTGGATCGCTTCGAGATTGACGAAGGTGCCCGTCAGGCCGACGGCCTTCGGGACCGTCAGCGACAGGAAGAAGGTCGCGCGCTTGGTGCTCGCCGCCTCGGCGGCGATCAGATCCGTGCGAACGTTCTCGATGATATGGATGCCGTTGTCGGTGAGCAGGATCTTGTGCACCGGGAAGGCTTCCTCCTTATCCTCGCTCGGGATTACTTCCACAGCCCAGGTATCAGCTCCCACCACGACCACCTTTTGATCCGCCAGCCATTCCCCCGCCGACTTGCTCAAGCCCGGTTCGGAACTGTTGTAGGCGGCGTTCTGCTTCGGGAACTGCTGAAACAAATTGCCCCAGCCCGTATTCAGGAACACCGCATCACCCTCGCGCAGCGTCACGTTGTAAAGCTTCAACCCGGCGTGCAGATCCGCTTCGGTAATGACCGTTCCGCCATCGAGGCACGGGCTGGTGCAGGCGGCGTTCGCCTTCAGCTTGCCGGCATCCTGGAACACTTTGACGAGGTCGATGATGACGCCGCGGGTCGCGAACGTCTTGATGTGCTCGATGCCGAGCTTCTTCAAATAGTTCTGGGTCACATACTTGCCCATCGGCGTCTGATTGTAATAGCAGTCCTTGATGCCAATATGGCCCAACCCGTCGAGGTGCGTACCGACGTGGCTTTGGCTCAAATACGTGTCTTCCATGTAGCTGAGCTTGTTCTTGCCATACTCGGCGCCGGGCACCAGCGCGAAGCTGGTCAAGACCGTCTTCGTGAACCTCGTGCCAAACAGCGGCACGCCGTCGACGAGATTAAAGGCCATTGGAGTGACTTTACCGGTCTGGATTTCGGCGGCGGCTGCCTTGGTGACCGCCGGGGTGACCCGATTGGTCGCCCCGGTCTCGTCATCCGGACCGAACGGCGACGCCTTGACCAAGGTCTTGCAATCCGATTGTGCCATGGCGGCGACTGTCCCGCCCAGCGAAGCCACGACGGAAAACGCAACGGTTGCGACCAGCGCGACAAGCTTCATGGATACCTCCCTACGGTCCTTGGTTGAGGACCCAATACACAATAACATGTTATTTATTACGGTGGAATGATGTTCAGACGCCTCGAAGCAATCGTTGCGCGTCCCCGCGGTTAAGCTTCCCCGCGGTCCGCACGGCACTGCCCGTGTCCGTACATTTGGTTGAATCCCGCAAATCCCAACGGCGACATGCATGCTGCTCGTATGGCGAATGCCGCGAACAAATGTCATAATGCTGCATTGCGTCATACGTCCCCCCAGCGGCGCGATCGCGATCACCAAGGCAATGATTTGCAACTATTCTTTCGCGCTCGGATGCCAGCGCGGTTGGTAGCCGGCGGACAGGACCGCAAGAATCGCCGGCGGGGTGAGCACATCGACAGCGATGCCGCGCGGCCGCAGCGTGCGGGCATCGTAACCTGCCGGCGTCCAGCGCAGCAGCGCATCGCCGCGGACCGCGAAGGCCGCCTGCTCCAGCGCGACGAAGGCGCCGTCGGGTAGTTCGTCGAGATTGCGCCGGTGTAGGCGTTTGCCGCGACCGCGCAGGCGTTGCGCATGCAGCACTTCGTCCATCTCGCCGGCGCGAGGCCGATCCACGAGGCCGTGCACCTCTCGCCATGTCTCGGCAAAAGTCTCCGCATCGCTGCGGCGGCACTCGAAGCAAGGCCGATGCCCGGCCGCAAGCGCGGTCGGCTCGTCAAGAAAAAACAGCTCGGTGTAGAAACGGCCCCAGACGTCGCGCCGGCGGCCCTTAAAGTCGAGCACGCAGCAGATCCATTGCCGCGACGCCCAGCGGCGCGCCGTCAACGTCTTCGCATCGGTATGAAATCGCCCGCCGCGGTTGCCCATGAACAACCCGCGCGCCGACGAAGCAGATAGCTCTCCGAAAGGGGTGACTCGATTTTGCAACGGCATTGCTTCCGCCGCTACTTCTCGACGAAGTCCTCGCACTTCTGGATCTGATCGTTTGCGCCCCACGGCATGATCGGTACCGACGAGGTGGAATTCTTCGGCGAGCCTTCGATGAGGCGGTCGGTATAGACCATGTAGACCAGGACGTTGCGCTTGGTGTCGCAGCCGCGCACGATCTGCATCTTCTTGAAGAACATGGAGCGGCGCTGGCGGAACATGTCCTCGCCTTGCGCGAATTTCGCCTTGAAGCGGATCGGGCCGATCTGCCGGCAGGCAAGCGAAATGTCCGACACCTGCTCGGCGACGCCGATCCAGCCCTTCACGCCGCCGCGCTCGGGAACGGTAAAATGGCAGGCGACGCCTTCGACCTCGGGATCGTCGATGCCATAGGTGGCGAGCTTGTCGTTCGGCGTGAGGAATTTGAACACCGTCGAACGCTTGAAGATCAGGTCAGGCTCGTCGGCCGCGTGCACCGGCGTCACGACGAGGCCGGCAAACAGGAGCGATGAGAGGCAGAGAGACTTAAGCGAAAATGACCTGGACATCGCGACTCCTTGTCGATTGTCCACGGGCGGACCCGTCCGCTCGTAACCAAGCCGCATCAGCGGCTGTCGAGATTGGACGATTGCTTCACGTTCTGCGGCAGCGGCGCGACGAAGCCGCCGGCCGCGGCGTCGCCGAGCGCTTCGCGGTCGAGTTCCTCGTCGTGCTTATAGACGTCGTCGCGGAAGTTGATCGTGCCGTCGCGGGTCATCCAGCCGGTGAGATAGACCCAGGCCACCGGCATGCGCCGCGGCAGATTGATCACCTTGAGGACGCCGGTGGCGATGCCGGCATCGATCGCGGCCCGATTCCAGCCTGGCACGTCGTCCAATATCCAGGCGGCGAGATCACGTACATTGTCGACCCGCGTGCAGCCGTGCGAGTCGAAGCGGTAGTCGTTGGCGAAAAGCCTGCGCGCATCGGTGTCGTGCATGTACACCGAATAGGGATTGGGCATATCGATCTTGAGATTGCCGAGCGCGTTGTAGTTGCCAGAGTCCTGCCGGACGGTGAAGTCGGGCGAACGGTCGGACGACCAGTCGACTGCTTGCGGGCTGATCTCTTCGTCGTGCGGGCCGAGGATGCGCATGTGCATGCGGCTGATATAGCTTGGGTCCTTGCGCATGCGGGCGAAGATTTCTTTTTTGGTGATGGAAAGCGGCACCGTCCAGGTCGGATTGAGATTGATCGCGGTGATGTAGGCGGTGAGCGTCGGCGACGGCTTGTCGACCTTGCCGACGATGACGCGATAACGCCGCTCGACCTTGTCGTGGGCGACCGCCTCGACGAAGGCAGCCGGAATATTCACCACGACATAGCGCTCGGCGAAGATGAAATCCATGCCGAGCAGACGCTCGAGCGAAGCTTCGAGCTGCTTGATTCGCGCCGCGACCGGGACATTGAGCGCGCGCAGTGTCGGCGCGTTGACGCTGCCGGTCGGCTCGAGCCCGTGGCGCAATTGGAACCGCTTGACGGCCTCGCCGACGGCAGCGTCGTAGCTGTCGCCGGCCTCCTGTTGCGCGGACAGATCTTCGGTGATGGCGAGACGCCGGCGCAGCAAGGCGACGCTCGGCCCGCTGCCTCCCGGCGCGAGCTGGGCGTCGGCAGCGAGACTAGGCCAACCGCCGCGCACTTGAATGGCCGAATAGCTGAGCAGCGCCTCTTTGAGGCGCTGATAGGTGCCTTCGTCAAACAAGGGCTCGGCGGACAATGCCAGCGCCGCGGCGGAACGGCCTTCCGGCGTCGACGCGGGCTTGGCCACGTGAGGCGGTTTGGCGGGATTGGGCGGTTTGGTCGACGCGGCCTTCGGCTTGACCGTGACCAGCGGCTGGCCCGCGGTCTGCGCCGCGGCCGGCCCCGCTGCGAGGGCCAGCACAACGCTTGCGATCGCAATCGGCCGCATCGGCCCCCCCCGTCGTGACTCTTAAGCCTGCGGCTGCGGCTCCATCGACCCGGGCTCGGGACGCGGCCGGTTGCGGCCGGCGCCGGCCGTCGGCACCGTCGAGGTTCGCGGCGTCGAAGGCTCGATCACCGATTCGCGGTTCGGCCGCTTGCCCATGAGCAGGTCCTTGATCTCGTCGCCGGTCATGGTCTCGAATTCGAGCAGACCCTTGGCCAGTGTTTCCAGATCGGCGCGCTTGTCGGTGAGAATCTGCTCCGCCTCCTGATAGCCGGCCTCGACCAGCCGCCTGATCTCGGCGTCGATCTTCTGCACGGTCGCTTCCGAAATGTTCTGCTGCCGCGACACCGAGTAACCGAGGAACACCTCTTCCTGATTTTCGCCATAGGCGACGGTGCCGAGCGCGTCGGACAGGCCCCAGCGCGTCACCATCAGGCGCGCGAGCTTGGTCGCCTGCTCGATGTCGGAGGCGGCGCCCGAGGTCACCCGTTCGCGGCCGAACACCAATTCCTCGGCGACGCGGCCGCCCATCATAATGGCGAGCCGCGAGGTCATCTGCTCGAGGCTCATCGACAGCTTGTCGCGCTCCGGCAATTGCATGACCATGCCGAGCGCGCGGCCGCGCGGAATGATCGTCGCCTTGTGCACCGGATCGGTCGCCTTGACGTTGAGCGCGACGATGGCGTGGCCGCCTTCGTGATAGGCCGTAAGGAGCTTCTCCTCCTCCGTCATCACCAGCGACTTGCGCTCGGCGCCCATCATCACCTTGTCTTTGGCGTCCTCGAACTCGACCTGGGTCACCATGCGCTTGTTGCGCCGGGCCGCCATCAGCGCTGCCTCGTTGACCAGGTTCATGAGATCGGCGCCGGAGAAGCCGGGGGTGCCGCGGGCGATAGTGCGCAGATTGACGTCCGGCGCCAGCGGCACCTTGCGCACGTGCACTTTGAGGATCTGCTCGCGGCCGACCACGTCCGGATTGGGCACGACCACCTGGCGGTCGAAACGGCC
>Ga0208820_1001760_pt1 | contig 11517 bp, 11 predicted proteins | sample June2015DPH_16_5_FD_184713 | JGI IMG/M metagenome (GOLD analysis project Ga0208820, IMG submission 184713) | Peatland microbial communities from SPRUCE experiment site at the Marcell Experimental Forest, Minnesota, USA - June2015DPH_16_40... | ecosystem: Environmental > Terrestrial > Soil >...
GCGGGCGCGAATATTCGCGATTTCGCGCGGCGGCAAATGCCGCGGGCATGGATGCGGCAATCGGGCGGCGTGCGCGTGGGGCAGGTGGTGCGTCCGCTCGGCACGGTGGCCGCGTATGTTCCGGCCGGACGCTATCCGTTGCCTTCGACGATTCTGATGACGGCGGTGCCGGCGCAGGTGGCAGGGGTCGCGAACATCTGCGTGGCCTCGCCAAAACCGGTGGACCAGGTGTGGGGAACGGCGGCGATGCTGGGCCTGACGCGCGTTTTTGAAATGGGCGGCGCGCAGGCCATCGCGGCATTTGCCTACGGCACGCGCACGGTGCCCAAGGCGGACCGCATCGTGGGGCCGGGCAACATCTACGTGGCGGCGGCGAAAAAGCTGCTGGCGGGGGAAGTGGGCATCGACTTCGTGGCCGGGCCGACGGAGATTCTCATTATCGCGGCGGAGGGCGAGCCGCGCTATTTGGCCGCCGATCTGCTGGCGCAGGCGGAGCACGATGTGGACGCAACGGCGGTGCTGCTGACCACTTCGCGGCGGCTGGCCGCGGCGGTCGAGAAAGAAGTGGAGCGGCAGCTTGCCACGCTGCCGACGGCGGGCGTGGCGGCGCAATCGATCGCGCGCAATTCCGCTATCGTGCTGGTGCGATCGATCGAGGAAGCGGTCGAAATCTCCAATCGCTTTGCGCCGGAACACCTGAGCATTCCGGACGCGAAGCTGCTGCCCGGGATCGAACATGCGGGCAGCGTTTTCATAGGGCCGTACAGCCCCGAAGCGGCAGGCGATTACGCTTCGGGACCGAATCACGTGCTGCCCACCAGCGGAGCGGCGCGCATACGGGGCGGCCTGGCGGTGACGGATTTCGTGAAGGTGATTTCGGTGCAGCAATTGAGCGCGCCGGGATTGGCGCGGCTCAAGCCGGCGATCGTCACCCTGGCGCGCGCCGAGGGCCTGGAAGCGCACGCGCGATCGGTGGAGGTGCGGACCAATGGCCGGTAAACCGCTCAAGCTGCCGCGCGGCGCCATACAGCCGCGGCCGGCGGTGCTGGCGATGGCGCCCTATTCGCCGCCGACGGCGGGGCGCGCGGGCAAGCTGCGGCTGGACTTCAACGAAAATACGGTGGGGTGTTCGCCGCGCGTGATCGCGGCGCTCGCTCAAGCGCTCGATGCGGCCAGCCTGGCGGTGTATCCGGAATACGGCGAGGCCAAGCAGACCATCGCGACCTATTTCGGCGTGCAGCCGGAGCAGTTCGTCTTTACCAACGGCACCGACGAAGCGATCCAGGTGTTCATCAACACCTACGTGGACGACCACCAGGAAGTGCTGCTGCTGAAGCCGGCTTACGCCATGTACCGCTTCTACGCGGAAGTGGCGGGCGCGCGGATTCGCGAAGTGGAATATCCGCTGCCGGGGATGGAGTTTCCGCTCGAGGCGCTGCTGGCGGGCGTCACGCCGGAAACGCGCGCCATCCTGATCGCGAATCCGAACAACCCGACCGGAACCGGCGTTTCACTATTGGGAATCGAGCGCATTCTGCACCGCGCGCGCAAGGCCGCGGTGCTGGTGGACGAAGCATACTTCGAGTTCAGCGGCGTGACTGCGCTGGGCGAGATCGAGCGCGTGCCCAACCTGTTCGTGAGCCGCACGTTCTCGAAAGTATTCGGCATGGCGGGCATGCGGCTGGGCTGCCTGTTTTCGCATGAGGCCAATATTCGCTTGCTGCACAAAGCGCAATCGCCGTACAGCGTGAACTCGCTGGCGGTGATCGCGGCGCAAGCGGCGGTGGCGGACGCGGACTACATCCGGACTTATGTGGCCGAAGTGCTGGCCGCGCGCGAGCTGCTGTGCTATGGCCTCGAAAAGCTGGGCGTCCGCTACGTTCCCAGCTCGGCGAATTTCGTTTTGGGGAGCTTTGGCGCGCGCGCGCAGGAGGTGTGCCGGGCACTGGGCGCGCAGGCCATCCTGGTGCGCGACCGCAGCTACGAAGCGCCGGGGTGCGTTCGCATCACGGTGGGCACGCGCGAACAAACGCGGCGTTTGCTGGAAGCGCTCGAAGGAATCTGGCAACGATGAGTCAACCGATCCTGATTTTCGATATGGATGGCGTGCTGGTGGACGTCACGGAATCCTATCGCGCGACCATCGCGCGCACGGTGGAGCATTTCACCGGCCGGCGCCTGGCGCCCGCCGAAATCCAGCAGTTCAAAAACCAGGGCGGTTGGAACGACGATTGGAAATTGTCGCACCACATCGTCAGCACGGCGGGCGTCGCTGCGCCATTTGAAGAAGTGAAGGCGCATTTCCAATCCATTTTCCATGGCAACGGAACGGATGGCCTGATGCTGCGCGAGCAGTGGGTGGCGCGGCCGGGGACGCTCGAAAAGCTCAACCGGCAATTTCGATTCGCGCTCTTCACGGGACGGCCGAAGTGGGAAGCCGAGCTGACGCTGCGGCGGTTCGCGCCGGAGATCGAGTTTTCGCCCATCGTCGGCATGGATGAAGTGCGGCGGCAGAAGCCGGATCCGGAGGGCTTGCTGCAAATACTCGATGCGAATCCCGGCGCGCAAGCTTATTACGTGGGCGACACGGTGGATGACGCGCGATGCGCGCGCGCGGCCGGCACGCCGTTTATCGGGATCGCAGCGCCAGCCAACCCGCTTTACATCGACCTGGTATTTCTGTTTCAGGAGCAGGGCGCGTACGCCATTGTCGACGACATCAATTATCTCGAAGAGGTATTCGCAGGATGAGACAGGCCGCTATTCGCCGCGACACCAGGGAGACGCGCATCGCGGGCCGCTTGAAGATCGAAGGCCGGGGCCGCTATGAGATCTCGACTGGCATTCGTTTTCTCGATCACATGCTGGAGCTGTTCACCAAGCACGGGGGCTTCGACTTGAAACTGCACGCCGAGGGCGATTTGGATATCGATCAGCACCACACGGTGGAGGACGTGGGGATCGTGCTGGGCCAGCTTTTCGCGCAGGCGCTGGGCGACCACAGGGGCATCAACCGCGCGGGGTATTTTGTGCTGCCGATGGATGAAACGCTGGCGGTGGTGGCGGTGGATCTGGGCGGCCGGCCGGCCCTGGTTTACAAAGACCTGGTGCGCGTGCGGCTGGTGGGAGATTTGCAGGCCGAATTGCTGGAAGATTTCTTCGGCGGCTTCGTCAATCACGCGGGCGCCAATTTGCATGCCAAGGTGATGTACGGGCGGTCGAGCCATCACAAGGTCGAGGCGATTTTCAAATGCTGGGCCAGGGCGATGCAGTATGCCTGCTCGAAAGATGCGCGGCTGAAAGGGCAGCTGCCTTCGACGAAGGGGTTGCTATGAAGCCGCAGCCGTGGCGCGGGCATTCATGCCTGCCGTGTCGAGATTCGTCTCGACATTTCTTCAATCAGCGAACCTCAAGAAATGTCGGCACGACTGCCGACACAGCAGGCAGGACTGCCCGCGCCACGCGAGATATCTCATGATCACCATTTTCGATTACGGGGCCGGCAATTTGCGGTCGGTCGAAAACACGCTGGCGGAACTGGGCTGCGACTACGCACTGGTGCGGGACAGTGACGGCTTGCGGCGCGCGGACAAGATTCTGCTTCCCGGCGTGGGGCATTTCGGCCAGATGATGCGGGCGCTGGACGAGCTGGATGTGCGCGCGGCGCTGGTGGAGCGCATCCGCGCCGGTGTGCCGTTTCTGGGGATCTGCCTCGGCTTGCAGGCGCTGTTCGAGGCCAGCGAAGAGGCGCCGGACGTGCGCGGGCTGGGACTGTTCGCGGGAACGGTGCGCCGGTTTTCGAACGATGCACGCGTGCCGCACATGGGCTGGAATGAGCTGGAAGTGAAACCGGATTCGAAACTGGTGCGGGATTTACCCGGGCGGCCGTTCGTGTATTTCGCGCACAGCTACTACGTGCCGGTGGACGCGCGCGCGGCGGCGATCTGCACTTACGCCGTCCCGTACACGGCGGCGCTCGAAGCGGACAATGTCTTCGGCGTGCAGTTCCATCCGGAAAAATCCGGGCCGGTCGGGTTGAAGATCGTACGGAATTTTGTGGAGATGTGAGTGCTGGCGAAACGGATCATTCCCTGTCTCGATGTCACTGGCGGCCGCGTGGTGAAGGGCGTCAACTTCGTCAACCTGCGCGATGCGGGCGACCCGGTGGAACTGGCGGACCGGTACAACCGCGACGGCGCCGACGAGCTGGTGTTTCTCGATATCACGGCGTCGAGCGACGCGCGCGAAATCATGGCCGGCGTGGTGGAGCGCACCGCGCGGAGGGTGTTTATCCCGCTGGCGGTGGGCGGCGGCATACGCTCCGTGGCGGATGCGCGGCGCATTCTCATGGCGGGCGCCGACAAAGTCTCCGTGAATACGGCGGCGGTGCGGCGGCCGGAACTGATCACCGAATTGAGCCTGGAATTCGGCGCGCAGGCGGTGGTGCTGGCGATCGACGCGCGGCGGCACGCGCCCGGCGAATGGCACGTCTACACGCGCGGCGGGCGCGACGATGAAGGCATCGACGCGATCGAATGGGCGGCGCGCGGCGAAGCCTTGGGCGCGGGCGAAATCCTGCTCACTTCCATGGATACCGACGGCGTGCAGGACGGCTTCGATTGCGCGCTGACCCGCGCGGTTTCCTCGGCCACGCGAATTCCCATCATCGCTTCCGGCGGCGCCGGCAAGCCGGAGCATTTCGTGCGCGTGCTGACGGAAGGCTGCGCGGACGCGGCGCTGGCGGCTTCCATTTTCCATTACGGGACTTACACTGTGAACCAATTGAAGGAAGAGCTGGACCGGCACGGCATTCCGATGAGGATGAGTGGATGATTTTTCCTTGCATCGATCTGATGGATGGCAAGGTGGTGCAACTGGTGCAGGGCCGCGAGAAGGCGCTCGAAGGCGATGCGCCGGAAGAGATGCTGCGCCGGTTCGCCGCGTTTCCGGAGATTCAGGTGATCGATCTGGACGCCGCGATGGGCCGCGGTTCGAATGAGGAACTGGTGCGAATGCTGGCCGCGCGGGCGGTGACGCGCGTAGGCGGCGGCGTGCGCACGGTGGAGCGGGCTCGGGCGCTGATTGAACAGGGCGCGCACAAAGTGATTGTGGGCACTGCGGCTTTCACGCCGCAAGGAATCGACACGGCGTTCCTGAGCGAACTCGGGCGCGCCATTGGCCGCGAACGGCTGCTGATCGCGGTTGATTCGAAAGACGGCCGCATCGTTGTGAAAGGCTGGCAGGAGGCCACGGAGTTCACCGCCGAACGGATGCTGGGCTTGCTCGAACCTTACTGCGGTGGATACCTAGCCACCTGGGTGGATCGGGAAGGCATGATGCAGGGCACCGATCTCGAATGGTTTCGCCGTTTGCGCGCGGCCACCACGCTCGAACTCACCGCGGCCGGCGGCATCACCACGCTGGACGAAGTGCGCGCGCTGCTCGGGATGAATGTGAACGCGGCGCTCGGCATGGCGATTTACACCGGACGCTTGAGCCTGGACGAACTGGCGAAGCTGGCCGCGTAGATCGACACGGACGAGCCCGATTATACTGGAGATCAGCCTAATGAACACCTCCCTTCAAATCGTGGTCTGCGGCAGCATTGTGCCCGACCCGTTGCAAACCCTCGAGCCGGTAACCAGCCCTGGTGGCCCCGCTCTCAAGAACGAAATGATGTTGCCGGCGGTGCTGGACCCGTGGGCGGCGCACGCGCTTTACGAAGCCGCGAATCTGGCGAAGGCGCAACCGGGCCGCAAGGTCTGGCTGGTCAGCATGGGGCCCAAGGCCAAGCTGCAACAAGTGATGATGACGGTGGCGCAGAAGGTGCCGTTCGAGCTGGTGGCACTGGATGGCTCGGCCTCGGGTTTCACCGATTCCTTCGCCACGGCGGCGGCGCTGGCCGGCGCCATCGAAGCCATTCCGGGGCTCGACAAATCGCGGTTGCTGCTGTTCGGCGGCTGGGAATCGGCTTCGCGCGGCTCGGGTTCCACCATCCAAATGACGGCCGAGCGGCTCGGCATCACCGAACAGTTTCAGGGCGTGGACCGGATCACAGTGCGCGAGGATGGCAGCTTCGAGGTGCTGGAGCGGATCGAAGGCGGCCGACACCAGGTTTCGGTGTGCGCCGGGCCGCCCGCCGCGTTGGGCTGGGCCACCGGTTTTCTGCCCGAGCCGCGTAACAATCCGCAAGTTGGTATGGCCAATATGAAGACCATTATGCCGGCGTTGCAGCGGGCCAAGGCCGCCCAGGCGGTGGATCCCAGCCTGAGCTTCGTTTCGGTCAGCCTTCCCAAGCAGCAGCGCGAGACGCGCATCGAAAAGAACATGACGCCGGAAGAGATCGCGCGCGAAATCGCGGCGTGGATCGGGGAGGAATAACATGGAATCGATTTTGCTCTTGGTCCATACCGAAGCCGATGGCACGCTGGCCACGCCGGCGCTGGAGGCGCTGACTGCCGCACTCGATCTGGGCGGCGAATTGAGCGTGGGACTGGTCGGCGGCGCGGTGGAATCCGCGGCCAACTTGGCCGCTGCCGCGGGAGCGCGGCGGATCCTGGCGGTTACCGGCGAGCCGTTCACCCAGCCGCGCTATGCGACCGATGCCGCCGCAGCCGAGGCGATTGTCCGCGCAGCCGGCGCTGCCATTGTGCTGGCGCCCGCCACCGCACGCTGGGCGCGTGCGCTTCCCGGCGTTGCCTACCGATTGGGCGGCCGCATCGATACGCACGCCACGGGTCTCGCCGTGCGCGATGGCGCGCCGGCCGTTAACCGCTGGTTCTACCGGCAGCGCATGGAAGCGGTTTTGACGCGTACCGCGCGGCCGTGGCTGGTGCTGCTCGATGCCGGTTGCTTCGCGCCGTGGAGCGAAGCGACACCTCAAGCAACGCCGGGGACGGGGGCCGGTGCGGCGCAGGTGGAGTTTGTCGCGGTCGACGCGCAGTCGCGCACGACCGTGACAGGCGTGCAGGCGCCCAAGGCCGATGAGCAGACCATACGCCCGGACGCCAAGCTGCTGTTCGTGGCCGGCGCGGGCTGGACCAAGAAGCAGCCCGATGGCGCGGTGCATGTGGAGGAAGCGCAGCAGCTCATCCTCGGCGTGTTGCGCGGCGCGCAAGCGTCGCTCGGCGGCAGCAAATCGCTGGTCGATTTGAGCGGCGAGGGCCAGGCCGTGCTGCCCTTTATGACGCATCTCAACCAGGTGGGGCAAACCGGCTCGACGCCGCGCCATCAGAAGGGCCTCTCCACCTGCTGTCACGGCGAGGAACCGCACGTGGTCGGCTGGCGCTTCGTGACCGAACGCCGCGCCGTCAACCTCGATCCCAACTGTGGCTGGTCGCGCGGCAAGGCCGATGTGGTTTACGTAGCCGACGCGTTCGCGGTGGTGCGGGAATTGAACCGGCTGCTGGGATAGGGCGGGGGCGGGCTCTCAGAATCGTCTCGACGTTTCTTGCGGCGGTGACGAAGCTCGCAAAGAACCGGCGGCAAAGACCGCCGGCGTTACGAGAGCGCGCGGCTATGGCTGCTGGCTGCTATCGGGGCGGCGCTTCAGGGTCGGGCGATCGCTGTCGTCGGTGGTACTCGTACTGGAGCCGCTGCCATCGTCCACCGGGCCGGTACCGGTGCCGGGAGCGCGGCGCAGGCGCGGCCGGTTCGGATCTTCCTTGGAATCCACCTTATGGCGGTTGTGCAACATGGCCAGCCGGCCCTTGACGTCGTTGAATTCCGAGGTGTTGACCACGTACTCGTCCTTGGGCTTTAGCTCGGTCTGGATTTCCTGCTGCGCCGCCTTGATCCGGTCGTCGTTCATCGGGTGGGTCATGAACACCTTGGCGATCGAGCCCGGCTTCCGCTTTTCCATGGTCTCGATTTTTTCGAAGAAGTCGACAAACGACCTCGGGTCGTAGCCCGACTTGTAGAGGTACTGCAAACCGAAATGGTCGGCTTGTCTCTCTTCGGCGCGCGTGAACTGCAGCATGGTCAGGGGAATTGCCAGGCTCATGCCCTGGCGGATGGCGTAGCCGGTCCAGGTCCAGCCGGTCAACATCGAGCCGGCGATCGCCCCAATCTCCATCAAATCACCCTTGGTTTGCTGGCGCGTGGCATGGCGGCAGGCGACGTGGGCAATTTCGTGCGCCATCACGCCGGCCAGCTCGGCTTCGGTGTCGGCTTTGAGAATAAGGCCGGAGTTCACGAAGAAGAATCCGCCGGGAAGGGCGAAAGCATTTACCTCTTCGGTGTCCAGCACCTTGATGGTGAAGGGCACCTTCGCGTCGGAGTTGCGGACGATATTCTGGCCGACCCGGTTTACGTATTCGGCAACGATCGGGTCGTCGACGATCTTGGCCTGGCGCTCCACCTCGGTTGCCAACTGCTTGCCCAGGGCGATCTCCTTCTCGAGCGAGTAGAAGTTGATGCCGCTGCCGACGTCGCGATCCCCGATGGCGTCGGGATCGTTGTTTTTGTTCTTGCTGTCATCGCCATACGCACTGCCAGCCAGCAGGCTGAACATGGCGAAAATTGTAACAAGAGAGGTGGAACGGCGCTTCATGGGGGACTCCCTCTACATACACTATACGCCCGAACGCGGCGCATGAATTAGATGCTCAATCATTTAACGTGGTGGCGGGAGATGTGGTTTCACCCCAAGCGCAGTGTTTTCAATACAAGCCGAGGCTGATGACTTTACCGGCTGAATCCACCAGTACGTCCAGCCGCCGGTCCATGTAGGAGTAGAACTTGCGGCCTTTGTTGGCCTCGGTGGCGCTGACCTCGCCGCTCCACTGGCGCCGGCAGTCCTGCCAGGTCATGTTCTGCGGATAGACGAAGACGGTTCTCAGCAGGCCGGTTCCGGATTCAAAGTCGAGTTCCAGTTCCTTGTAGTGGCCGGTTGGATCGGCAAACGCGTAAATCTGGCCGTTGACGCTCTGGTTGTCGCCGTAAGCCGGGCGCTGGCGGAGCGGCTGGCCCAGCAGAAAACGGGCGTCGTCGGCCGTCCACTGGCCGATCATCTTCTGGCAGAAAAGCGCGCTGTTCTGCTCGAAGGCCGGCGGATAAATGACTTTCGTGGAGGTGTGCGGAGTAGCTTCGACCGGAGTGGCGGGAGAGCTCGGCTTGGTGGATTCGGCTGGCGCGGGCTTGGCGGCTTCCGGCTTGCTCGCGGGTGCTCCCGGCAGGAGCACGATTACATCCTCTTGCTGATCCGCGTCCTGGTTGCGCAGTACGGGCGGCATCGGAACGTATCCGGTTCTCGATCGGTCCGAAGAGTCCGCCGCCAGGGCGAGCCAGCCAGCCATCAGGCAAATCGGGACAAACAAGACCTTTCTCATAATATCCTCAACAAAACACGCACCAATACCCTCTAAAAATAGCCGATTGGGGGCAGTGTTACGAGCCCGAATTTGGCAAGCAGCGGGATGTTGACCAAAGTTAAGTGCGTGAGCGAGGGTCCCCGGCCACTACTGGTGTTGGGCGCCTAGGAGGTTTTCAATGAAACTGCGTTCGATGGGCCAATAGCCGTAAACCCGTTTGCCGCCGCTCGTGAAACTGCCGGCCGCCAGCACGCCGCTCAAGTCGGCCGGGTTGGGGGTCTGATTCTCACGGGCAATCATCTGGCGGAGCACGCCGGTGACGCGGGTCAGTTCGATCGCCGCGTCCGCCGCGTCGATCTCATTGCGGCAGAGCACATCCAGTTTGGCAGCCATACGGCGGCCTTCGGGCCCGAAAGCCAGGGTGACGCTTTCCGCTTCGCTCAGGCTGTGCGCGAACATACGAGTGCCGGCAGGCAGATTGTCGCCGGAACGCAGTGTGGCAACTGGGACCGAAAGCCACACCGGCGATGCGGGCGGGATGGCGGGCGTACCAGGCGCCGGGGCAGCCAGGCGCAGAACCGCCGATGCATCCGGGCTGACCGCCAGCGCCATCAGGCCGGAGCGCAGGGGGAAGAACGAAATCCGGCGCTCCGGGAGAGTGCCCTGCATGCGGCACAGGTCGCGCTCGCAGCGGCCGCCCTGCTCGGCGACATAGGCCCGCAGGCGGGGCCAATCGAAACTCCCCTCGAGCAGCAGGAATTTGCCGGTGGGCGCGAAGGCGACCAGCGCCCGATCCAGATCGCGCTGGTAGTTGAAGTTGGTCTTGCGCACGAAGGCCTGGTATTCGGGGTCCTGGCCTGCCTGGGAGCTATCCAGCATTTGCAGAATTCCGGCGCGCCGCAGTGCCCGGAAATCGACCGAAAGAACCAGTGCGTTATCGGCGGGCAGCCGTTGCAACAGCCGGGTGATGGTGAACGGCTGCGAACGGTACCAGTCAACGCCGGCGATCACAAGCGCGGCGGCGGCCAGCGCCGCTGCCAGCCAATACAAGCGGGTTCTCAGAGTCACTACATCAGTATCACACCAGGCAGGGGCGCGGGTGGTCTACCCATAAGCGAAGAAAAGCCGAGACGACTCTCGGCTCAGGAGGCCCAACGGCCTGCGCCACGAAGGCCACGAAGCCTACATCTTGGTCAGCAGTTTTCGCCTTTGCTATCCTCATAAATTGACCGGCGGACTGGGTTTCCGCTCGGCCCACCCTATGCACAAACTTCTGGCTCTCAATCGGAGTGAAATAGCGATCCGCATTCTGCGCGCGGCCAATGAATTGGGGCTGCGCACGGTGGCGGTCTACTCGCAGGAAGACTCGCTCGCCTTGCATCGATTCAAGGCCGATGAAGCGTATCTGATCGGCCTGGGCAAGGGGCCGGTGGAAGCATATCTGGATGTCGACGGCATCGTGGGGCTGGCCAAGGAAAAGGGTGTCGATGCCATCCATCCCGGCTATGGCTTTCTTTCCGAGAATCCGGCGCTGGCGAGGGCATGCGATCGCGCCGGCATCACCTTCATAGGCCCCAGCGCGGAGCTGCTGGAGCTGCTGGGAGACAAAACCGCGGCGCGCCGGCTGGCGGAAAAGGCCGGCATTCCGGTGGTGCCGGGCACCGAACAGCCGGTGCGCAACGCCAAGCAGGCGGAGAAGATCGCCGGCGAGATCGGTTTCCCGCTCATCGTCAAGGCGGCTTTTGGCGGCGGCGGGCGCGGCATGCGGGTGGTGGATCGGCCTGCCGATTTCGCCGGGCGCCTGGAGGAGGCGCGGCGCGAAGCCGGAGCGGCGTTCGGCAACGACGCGGTCTTCCTGGAACGCTTCGTGCGCCGCGCGCGGCACATCGAAGTGCAGATTCTGGGCGACCGCCATGGCAACATTCTGCACCTGTACGAACGCGACTGTTCGGTGCAGCGCCGTCATCAAAAAGTGGTGGAAGTGGCGCCGGCGGTGTCGCTCGATCCGGCCCTGCGCGCCGTTTTGGCAGATGCCGCGGTGCGCCTGGCGCGCGCCGCCGGCTATTACAACGCCGGCACGGTGGAGTTTCTGGTGGATGCCGATTCCGGCGAATGGTACTTCATCGAGGTCAACCCGCGCATTCAGGTGGAACATACGGTCACCGAGATGGTGACGGGAATCGACCTGGTGCGCTCGCAGATCCAG
>Ga0208820_1001765_pt1 | contig 11504 bp, 8 predicted proteins | sample June2015DPH_16_5_FD_184713 | JGI IMG/M metagenome (GOLD analysis project Ga0208820, IMG submission 184713) | Peatland microbial communities from SPRUCE experiment site at the Marcell Experimental Forest, Minnesota, USA - June2015DPH_16_40... | ecosystem: Environmental > Terrestrial > Soil >...
GCGCGGATGCGGCGGATTGGGTCGTGGAAGGAGCGAAGCGCTGCCTCGAAGGCGAATTGGCGGCGCTGGCGACCGCGCCCATCACCAAGGAGTTGTTGCACCGCGCCGGCTATCCGTTCGTTGGTCAGACGGAACTTCTCGCGCACCTGTCACGCACGAAGCGATTTGCCATGATGCTGACGGGCGGACCGTTGCGCGTGGCACTCGTGACCATCCACGCTCCCTTGCGCGACGTCCCGAAGCTCATTCGCACGCGCAAGATCGTTGAGGTGATCGAGTTGTCGGACGAGATCTGCCGCCGATTTGGCATTCGGCGACCTCGAATCGCGGTTGCGGGACTAAATCCCCACGCGGGTGAAGGCGGTTTGCTCGGTGATGAAGAACAACGGGTGATCGCGCCCGCCGTCAAGCGCGCGGCCCGAAGCGGCATTGTGGTCAATGGGCCACATTCGGCGGATACGCTCTTCTATCGCGCTGCGCACGGACAGTTCGATGCGGTGGTAGCCATGTACCACGATCAAGGTTTGGCGCCGCTCAAGTTGATCGCGTTCGACGACGGGGTGAACCTGACGCTCGGCTTGCCGTTTGTGCGGACCTCACCGGACCACGGTACCGCACCCGATATCGCGGGCAAGGGGATCGCGTGCCCCAATGGTATGATTGCGGCGATCAACATGGCGGCTAAACTTGCCCGAAGCCGGTAGGCGCTGCTTATGAGAGAGTTCACCATTCGGACAAACAAACACGCGGAATTCCTGGAGATAACTGACAAGCTGCAGGAGGCGGTTGACGAAAGCGGAATCAAAGAGGGTGTATGCGTGGCGGTCGTGCCCCATACGACGGCGGGTATTACCATTAACGAGAACGCGGATCCCGATGTGGTGTCCGATATGATCTACGCGCTCGATAAAGCCGTCCCGTGGAATGACCCGCACTACCAGCACAGCGAGGGCAACACGGCAGCGCACATCAAGTCGAGCATGATGGGGCACAGCGTGCAGGTGATCGTGCGCGGCGGCAGACTGCAGTTCGGCACATGGCAGGGGGTGTACCTTTGCGAATTTGATGGACCGCGCAGCCGCAACCTGTGGGTAACGGTCAACGGTTAGCCGCGGCGGATGGGGCGCGCCAACAGAAAGTTGTCACGGACGCGAAGATTTCTGACCGTAGTAAGCGTCGTGACCGTGCTTGCGCAGGAAATGTTTGTCGAGCAATGCGCGCGGCATCGGCTTGACTGACGACTTCACGCAAAGGGTTTCGCTGGCCAGTCGCGCCAGGTGTTCGAGCACGACCGCATTCTCAACGGCTTGCTCGACAGTCGTGCCCCAGGCAAACGGCGCGTGGCTGGCGACGAGTACGCCGGGGAAGTGAAGCGGATTGGCTTTCTTGAACGTTTCCACGATCACGCGCCCCGTGTTGGCTTCGTAGTCCTGTTTGATTTCCCGGGCGGTGAGCAATCGCGTGCAGGGCACCGGCCCGTGGAAGTAATCCGCGTGCGTTGTACCGAACGCGGGGAGCTCGCGGCGCGCCTGCGCCCACGCCGTGGCATAGAGGCTGTGCGTGTGGGCGATCCCACCGATTTCCGCAAACGCGCGATACAAGACCACATGTGTCGGCGTGTCGGAACTGGGACGGAGCTCGCCTTCGACAACCCTGCCCGTTTCCAGCGATACGACCACCATGTGATCAGGTTTCATCGCGTCATACGGCACGCCGGACGGTTTGATCACCAGATGGCCGCTGGTGCGATCCACGCCGCTGACATTGCCCCAGGTCTGGACAGCGAGTCCCTCGCGAACCAATTGCCGGTTCGCTTCGCAGACTTTCTGTTTCAGTTGTTCGAGCATGATGTGGTCGCGGTGGATCAGGTTTCTAATGCCTGACTCGCGTGCGAATCTCCAGCAGTTTCTTCATCACCTCGTGCAGGTTTCCGTTCCATGTGCGCGTGCCGAAAGCGTCATGCAGTGTGCGGTACAGCGGATACAACTCGCGGTAGATGGCGTGAGCCCGGGGATTTGGCGTGTAAACGCGCTGTTTCGCACCGGTCATCGCCTTCTGGGCTTCCGCGTAGTTCTTGTGTGCTCGACCCACGACGGCACCGGCGACGGCCGCGCCGAGCGCGCACGTCTGCGCCGAGCGCGAGATTTTCATCAGACGCCCGGTCACATCCGCATAAATCTGCATGGCGACAGGATTTTTCTCGGCAATGCCGCCGCAGTTGACAATCTGCTCAACTTTGACGCCGTATTCTTCAAACCGGTTGATGATGGTCAGCGCGCCGAACGCAGTGGCTTCGATCAACGCGCGATAAATCTCGGACGGCGTCGTGTACAGCGTCTGACCGAGCAGCAAGCCCGTGAGGCGCTGGTCCGCGAGAATCGTGCGGTTGCCGTTGTTCCAGTCCAATGCGAGCAAACCGCTTTCGCCGGGCCTGAGTTTCGCCGCGGCGGCGGTCAACGCTTCGTGCGAACCACTTTTCTTGCCGCCCGGCTGGATGTAATTCACAAACCAGTTGAAGATATCGCCGACTGCGGATTGGCCGGCCTCCAACCCGTAATAGCCCGGCAGAATGCTGCCGTTAACGATGCCGCAGAGACCGGGAATGTCCGCGAGCGCCTGGCTGACCGGCGCAATCATCGTGTCGCAAGTGCTGGTACCGATGATCTTGACCAACGTGCCCGGCGCGATGCCCGCGCCGATCGCGCCCAAATGCGCGTCGAATGCGCCCACAGCGACGGGAATGCCGACAGTCAAACCCGTGCGTCTCGCCCATTCCGAAGTCAACCCGCCGACAGCGCGATCGATGGCATACGCTTTGGGTCGCAGCCGGGCGCGCAACTCGCCGAGCCTCGGATGGAGCTCCGACAGGAACTCGACATCGGGATAACCGCCCCAATCATCATTGTACATCGCCTTGTGCCCGGCAGCGCAAACGCCGACGGTGAGCCTGTCGGGCGCCTCCGTGCCGCTGAGCACGGCGGGGATCCAGTCGGCAATCTCCACCCAGGTGTACGCGGCGTCGAAAACCTCCGGCGATGAGTGCCAGCAGTGGAGGATCTTGCTGAAAAACCATTCACTGGAATATGTGCCGCCGCACTTGGCGAGGTATTGCGGGCGCATCTCCAGCGCCTTCTCGGTAATCTCCGCCGCTTCGAGCACACTCGTGTGGTCCTTCCACAGCCACGCCAGTGCGGCCGGGTTCTTGGCAAATCGTCTGTCGAACGCCAGGGCCCGGCCTCGATCATCCACCGGCATCGGCGTGCTGCCCGTGGTATCGATGCCGAGACCAACGACCTGATTGGGCTTGAAACCATTCACGGTGCGCTTTGCCTGTGCCAGTGCCTTCTGGATGGTGATCTCCGCGCCGGTAAGGTAGTCGGCCGGATGCTGGCGGGCGAGGTTCGGGTCGCGGGAGAGAATCACACCGTGCGTTCCATGGGCGTATTCCCAAACGGCGGTCCCCACCTCGCGTCCGTTGCTCACGTCGACGATCAAAGCGCGGACGGAGTTTGTCCCGTAGTCCAGGCCGATGCTGTATCGGGCGCCCATGAGCTTTGGTTTCAGGAGGTGATGATCACCTTGACGACCCGGTCTTTGTAACCGGCGTTCAAGACGAATGCCTCCGCCGTGTCACGCAAAGGGAAGCGGTGCGTCACCAAGGACCGCACGTCCGCTTTGCCTGTGGCGACCAGTTGAATCGCACGTGGGAACATGTGTTTCATTCGCCGGCTGAAGACAATCGTCAGACCTTTTCGGCGGGCCGTGGAGTGTTGGAAGGCACAACGGTCTTCGGGCGGGATGCCCACCAGTACGACGCGGCCACCGGGACGTGTGAGGTCCATGGCCTGTTCGATGGCGGCGCCACCCCACGCCGCTTCGATCGCCACGTCCACTTCCGCGCGAAGGGGCAATGGCTTCGCGCCCAACTTTACCGCGAGGCTGGCGCGCCACGGGAGCGGATCGCGGACAAAGATTTCGGCTGCACCGGCGAGTCTGGAGGTTTGGATGAGAAGCAGGCCAATCGGGCCGGCACCGAGGACGGCCACGCGGTCGCCCAGGCAGATCTTGGCAAGGTCGGTGGCGTGGAGCGCAACGCCGAGCGGCTCAAGCATGGCGACCGTTTCGTCATCAAGAGCGTCAGGCACCGGAAAGCAGGTTCGAGACGGCACGACCATGAATTCGCGAAGGCTGCCATCGTCTGGATACAGGCCGCAAAAGTGGAGACGCCGGCAGAGATTCGGATGTCCGCTCTCGCAGAGGTCGCAACGATGGCACGGATGAGCGGGGTCGACGGCCACGCGCGTGCCGACGCGCAAGCCTTCCACGCCGCTTCCGATGGCTTCGACGACGCCGGCGAATTCGTGCCCGAGAACGAGAGGGGACTTGAGAACGGTATCACCGATACGAGCATCGGCGAACGTATGGAGATCGCTGCCGCAGATACCCGTGGCGGTGACGCGCAACAAGACGTTGCCGGGACCAGGATTGCCGGGGTGCGGAACGCGTTCGACACGAATATCCCGGGGACCGCATAGCCGCGCTGCCAAGATGGGACGCAACGATGAACCCACCTTCGCCAAAGGGGCGGCGGGTAGAGTATGGGCGATAGGAGAAGGAGATCGCGGCGAGGACGCCGCTTTCAGAATCGTTTTAGTACGTCGGGCCATTGATTCAGTCCACTTCCAGTTGATTCTTACATTCGTCCGAGTCCCGGAGCGAGGCGATAGTAAATTTCGTTGGTGCGTAGTTGCTGCTGGAGGGCGCGGAGTTCTGTTTTGGCATCGATCACGACCAATTCGATGCCAGCGATTTCGGCGAAGTCTTCCATGTGTTCCGTGGTGACGGCGTAACTGAAGCCGGTGTGGTGTGCGCCGCCGGCATGAATCCAAGCCGCGCAGGCGGTCTTGAAATCAGGCCGACATTTCCAAATGGCGCGCGCCACGGGTAGTTTCGGCAACGGTTTCGGTGGTTTGATCACATCTACTTCATTCACGACCAACCGGAAACGATTACCGAGGTCGATGATGGAAGCATCGATTGCCGGGCCGGGCGGCGCGCTGAACACGAGGCGCACAGGATCTTCCTTGCCGCCGATACTGAGCGGATGAATTTCCAGAGAAGGTTTGTCGGCGGCGATGGATTCACAGATTTCGAGCATGTGCGCGCCGAGGACGAGGTGGCCATCGGGGTGGAGGTGGTACGTGTAATCTTCCATGAACGATGTGCCGCCTTGCAGATCGGCGGCCATCACTTTCATAGCGCGGAGCAACGCGCAAGTTTTCCAGTCGCCTTCCGCACCAAAGCCGTAGCTGTCGGCCATCAAACGTTGCACGGCGAGGCCCGGCAGTTGTTTCAAACCGTGCAAATCCTCAAACGTGGTGGTGAATCCTTTGAATCCACCGTCTTTCAGGAAGGCGCGGAGGCCGAGTTCGATACGCGCACCATCGCGAAGCGATTCATGGCGCGCGCCGCCTTTGCGAAGTTCTTTGGCAACGTCGTAGCGTTGCTCGTATTCGTCGCACAGACGGTTGATCGCCGCGTCGCCGACTTCGTTGACGACCTTTACGAGGTCGCCGACGCCGTAGCCGTTGACCGCGTAGCCGAGTTTCGCCTCCGCGGCTACCTTGTCGCCTTCGGTGACAGCGACCTGGCGCATGTTGTCGCCAAACCGGCAGAACTTCGCGCCCTGCCAGTCATGCCACGCCCGCGCGGCGCGCATCCAGGCGGCAATGCGATCCTGAACTTCCGTGTCCGACCAGTGGCCGGCGACAACCTTGCGATTCAAACGCAGGCGTGTGTGGATGAACCCCGCTTCGCGGTCGCCATGGGCGGACTGGTTGAGGTTCATGAAATCCATGTCGATCTCGCTCCACGGCAGGTCACGATTGAATTGCGTGTGGAGATGCAGGAACGGTTTCTTGAGAATCGTGAGACCGCCGATCCACATCTTCGACGGCGAGAACGTGTGCATCCACAGAATCAGTCCCGCGCATTTCGGTGCGTGATCGGCGTCGAGGCAAAGTTGGCGGATGGCGTCGGGCGTGGTGAGCACGGGCTTGAACACGATCTTCAGTGGCAGGCGCTTCGTTCCGTTCAACTCCTCCACAATTCTACGCGAATTTGCCGCCACCTTCTTCAACGTCGCTTCCCCGTAGAGATGCTGGCTGCCGGTGACGTACCAGATTTCGACGGTATCGAGGTTCTTCACAAGTGGCCTCCTGCTCAGATGAATTCGTTGATGATGTTCTCCAACAACTCCTGGCGACCGCTCGCATTGGCGTCGGCCTCGCCCTTCTGGAGCGCGTAGGCTTCGAGTTCCCTCAAGCCGAACTTGCCGTTCTCGATGTCGCGACCGATGCCCTTGTCCCACGATGCGTATCGCTTCCTGACGAATTCGGCAAGGCGACCGTCTTTGCGGATCGCCGCGGCGATCTTCAGGCCACGCGCGAAGGCGTCCACACCGCCGATGTGCGCGTGGAACAAATCCACCGGCTCGAAGCTCTCGCGGCGCACCTTGGCGTCGAAGTTCAGTCCGCCGGTTTTGAACCCGCCCATGCCGAGGACCACGAGCATGATCTGCGCGGTCAGGTACACATCGGTGGGAAACTGGTCAGTGTCCCAACCGAGCAATTCATCGCCGCGGTTGGCATCGATGGAGCCAAGACGACCCGCGGCGGCGGCGATGGTAAGTTCGTGGAGCATGGTGTGGCCGGCCAATGTGGCGTGGTTGGCTTCGATATTGAGTTGGAAGTCGCCAAGCAGATCGTACTCGCGCAGGAAATTGAGGCACGCCGCGGCATCGGAGTCGTACTGATGTTTTGTAGGCTCCCTCGGTTTTGGCTCGATATAAAACTGGCCTTTGAATCCGATGGCGTTTTTGTAGTCGACCGCCATGTGCAGGAATTTCGCGAGATGTTCCTGCTCGCGGTGGAGATCGGTGTTGAGCAGCGTGGAGTAGCCTTCGCGTCCGCCCCAGAACACGTAGCCCGCGCCGCCGAGTTCGTGGGTGACTTCGAGGGCTTTCTTTACCTGGGCGGCGGCGAACGCGAACACGTCGGCATTGCAGCTGGTCGCCGCGCCGTGCACATAACGGGGATTGGAGAAGAGATTGGCGGTGCCCCAGAGCGGTTGAATGCCCGTGCGCTGCTGTTCTTCCCGCAACACCTTCACGACAGCATCGAGGTTCTGGTTGGTCTCGCGCAGATCCTTGCCTTCGGGGGCGACGTCGCGATCGTGGAAACAATAAAACGGCGCGCCGAGTTTCTCGATGAACTCGAACGCGACACGCACGCGGCGCTGGGCGTTAACAACAGAGTTCGAGCCGTCGTCCCAGGGGCGGACGGCGGTGCCGACGCCGAACGGGTCGGTCAGTGGGTTGCGAAATGTATGCCAGTAGCAAACGGCGAAGCGCAGGTGGTCGCGCAGTGGTTTGCCGTCGAGTTTCTCGGTGGCATGGTAGCGCTTGAACGCGAGTGGATTCTTCGACTTCGGTCCCTCGTACTCGATTTTCGGAACGTCGGGAAACGCTTGTGTTGCCATGATGACCCTTGCGCCGCCAAAAACTGCCTGGCGAATGAGACTGGCGCCGATTCAGGTTCGTTTGTGCCACAGCCCGGCCACGCACGGCAACAGGTTTTTGAGATAGCAGAACGCTCCGACTGGCGGCTTCTCCGCTGTGCACCCCCAAGACTAGACGTTGTACGCGCGGGAGGTGGTAGTGCCGCCGTGGCCGGTCCAGTTGGTGTGGACGAATTGGCCGCGGGGTTGGTCGACGCGTTCATAGGTGTGAGCGCCGAAGTAATCGCGCTGGGCCTGGAGCAGGTTGGCCGGCAACCGCTCACTACGATAACCGTCAAAGTATGCCAGCGCCGAACTGAGGCACGGGGCCGGGATCCCGAGTTTTGTTGATTGCACGATCACGCGGCGCCAACCGGTCTGGCGGCTGCTGACAGCTTTTTTGAAGAACTTGTCGAGGAGCAGGTTGACCAGATCGGGGTTTCGCTTGAACGCCTTCTTGATGTCGGCCAGGAAGGCGGAGCGGATGATGCACCCGCCGCGCCACACGAGCGCGATGCCGCCGTAATTGAGGTTCCATTTGTACGCCCGGGCGGCGGCGCGCATGAGCTGGTAGCCCTGCGCGTAGCTGACGATTTTCGAGGCGTAGAGAGCGGCCCGCAGGTCTTTGACGACGTTTGCTTTGTCGCCCTTGAACGTGGAAACCTTGCCCTTGATTTCCTTCGAGGCGGCAACGCGTTCTTCTTTCACGGCGGACAAGCAGCGGGCGAACACCGCTTCCCCGATCAATGTCAACGGCATACCTTCATCGAGTGCGGAGTCAACGGTCCATTTGCCGGTTCCTTTTTGGCCGGCGGCGTCGAGAATGATGTCGACAACGGGCTGGCCCTGCTCGTCCTTGTAACCGAGGATGTCGCGGGTGATCTCGATCAGATAGCTGTTGAGTTCGCCCTCGTTCCATTCGGCGAAGACCTTTTGCATTTCCTCGTTGGACATGCCGAGGCCACGTTTCATGATGTCGTAGGTTTCGCAGATCAACTGCATGTCGCCGTACTCGATGCCGTTGTGGACCATTTTGACGAAATGGCCGGCACCGTTTTCGCCCATCCAATCGCAACAGGGTTCGCCGTCGGGAGTCTTGGCGCAGATGGCCTGGAAGATCGGCTTGATGTGCGGCCAGGCGGCTGGACTGCCACCGGGCATGAGTGATGGGCCATGCAACGCGCCTTCTTCACCGCCAGACACGCCACTGCCGACGAACAGCAGGCCTTTGCTTTCGACTTGCTGGGTGCGGCGGATCGTGTCGGTGAAGTGGCTGTTGCCCCCATCGATAATGATGTCGCCCGGTTCGAGCAACGGAAGCAGATGCTCGATCAATTCGTCCACTGCGGTGCCCGCCTTGACGAGCATCATCACCTTGCGCGGCTTCTTCAATGAAGCGGCGAATTCCTCCAGCGTGTGTGCGCCGAAGAACTTCTTGCCCTTGGCGCGGCCATTGATGAAGTCGTCGACTTTGGAGGTCGTGCGATTGAACACCGAAATGGGGAAGCCCTTGCTCTCGATGTTCAGGGCAATGTTCTCGCCCATTAGGGCGAGGCCGATCAACCCAATCTCCGATTGTGGTGTGGTCATGGAGCGCTCCTCTTTGTCAGGTTCGCCATATGTCTATATTGTCCGGCGGGGAAAACTGGCGTCAACAGGAATATGGAGCGTAACCCGAACCTACGGCTTTGGTAATGGCGGGTAAACAACCGAGTTTGCGGATTGGTTGGCGACGGACTTCGTGTTTCAGCCAGTGGCGCCGGGCCGGACGTGAAGATCGCCCGTATAACCCCCAAGATGAGCTATTCGAACCCCATTCCCTTCGGCATCAAAGCCACATCCCACCCGGCTCATCCTTGTAACCCTTTCCCCTTCACTCCTTCACGTCACGGCCCCGGCGCCTGCTGGTAGAATCTCAACTTCTAAAATACACAAGCACTCTCGCGGATGGCGGTGACATCGCGAGGGCGAAAAAATGACATTTTGGCGACAACCCTGTGATACCTCGATGGCGATTGCGTGACAGAGATGTCTGAAAAGCGGGAGCGCAACAGCGTGTATAATTCACCGAGTCGTGAATAAGGCAGTTGTTGGTTGCGTTGCCTTTTTTTACCGCCGTTGCGCCCCGCAATTTCCGATGCAATTGTTGCAAGCCGGGTCGGTCAGACGCGGCCCCATGCGTGATTGGATTCGAGACAAGGCCGAAAGGTTGAAGGATAGCTTCGCACTGCGCACGCATGACGCAGGCAAGCCCGGACAGGAGGCCCGCTATAATTGTCCAATTACTCTTCATCAACCGCACGCCCCATCGTGAGGGCCAAGTTGATCGCCGCCGCCACCCAACACTACCCGCGCCGGACCCAACCCGTCGGCTCTATTAGCCGTAAAACTTCCCTGTGCTTTGTATCGCGTCTAGCTGGAGAACTGATCGAGCTTCATTAAACCGATTAACTAAAGGTAAAATAAGCTGCTTTTGCGGTTTTGTCCAGTAATTTATCCTGAATAATGCATCGGCGAGCCGGGTTGGCAGGTGGACGAGCCTGACCCACGCATCGAGTCGCTGTTTCCGGCTTGAGTTTGGATCGCGGTTTTGTTCTGCTTCGCGCGGGCGGGCGGGAGCCGCATCGTCCGTGGTAATCCGGACGGTGATTCCCGTTTCCCACACAGCACTGGGCACAGGTGCGTTTGCGTGACCCCCAAATGCCTGGCCGCGCGTCGGGGCGGCCAACCGAGCCGGGTCATGCGCGGGCACGCATGATCGGCACTAGTCGCCGATTCCGAATATCTTACTGGCGATATTTTGTCGCCACACAACATCATCACTCCGATATTTTCTGATGGATTCATTTTCCAATCAATTGCGCAAGGTCCTGTCCTCGAAGCAGTGGAACCAGATGCGGGCGGCCACCGAACTCGGCCTCACGCAGTCACAAATCAGCGATTATCTCAGCGGAAAGAGCGAGCCGTATCTGAGCACGGCGGTCGCCATCGCGAAACGTCTCGGCATCTCGCTGGACGAATTGTCCGGTATCGACGCGGCGGGCGTAGTGGTCCGGGAAGAAGACGCCGCGTACCACGCCGACGAGTCATTCTCCCAATGGGTCGAACGACTCAAGCGCCGCTGGCGGCGGAAGGGAGCGTCTCACGCCGAAATGGAACTGGCCATCCGCGTTCTGTTTCCCGAAGAGGCCGAAAGCGTTATCCGCTGGTTGAACGCGCCTCAGCCGAAGTTGTAGCGAATCGGAGAGATTCGACAGATCACCCGTGTGCCCGGGCGCTTCCCGACGGGCGATCGGCACTGACGCTGATCAGCCGATGGACCACATTCTTGCATGGCAAGGGAATTTTTTACATCCCGTGCTTGCGGCAGGCGGCATTAGGCGTACAATACGAACAGCGAGGTGCGATGGCGTATGAAAAGGTGGGTCATTGTAGTCGCTTGCTTATTCTTCTCGGCAGGTCTCTCGTTGCGTGCTGCCGAGGCGCCGCAAGGTGAACTGTTGGAGTTGCATTCGTGCCAACTCTATATCGGCGGGTGCATTGCCTCTTCCGAAGTCACGCAAGACGGCCACTATCTCTTGCGTGTCTGGAGTTTTTCCGGGGGTTCGTATGAAGGCAGTCCGTTGCGCGGCTTGAACGTGGCGCTGCTAGAGGTTTCAGACAAGAATCTGGCGGCCAAAGGGACTCAGCCGGTCGAGTCCATGATCTATTTGCCGCAATCGGTTGACTCCGTTCGATCCCAAACACTCTTCCACTGGGTGAAGGCGACCAATCCGGAACTGGCACACACAAAATTGCGGGTGCGCACGGTTCCCATGGAATTTGGCCATACGGACCGCGCCATCTCCTTTTCGGCGGGTGACGCTGTTCGAATCGAAACCAAACACTTTGAACCCTGCGGGCTCATCAGTTGCGGTGAGTCGCTTTGGTACACGCCCCGTTCCACC
>Ga0208820_1001768_pt1 | contig 11502 bp, 14 predicted proteins | sample June2015DPH_16_5_FD_184713 | JGI IMG/M metagenome (GOLD analysis project Ga0208820, IMG submission 184713) | Peatland microbial communities from SPRUCE experiment site at the Marcell Experimental Forest, Minnesota, USA - June2015DPH_16_40... | ecosystem: Environmental > Terrestrial > Soil >...
AAACCCACCAGACTTCGGGCGGGGTTGCTTTCTGGGCGCATGTGGGAGGGTTCGTCTCGGGCGTAGTCATGATCAACGTATTTCAGGAACGGCCGCAACGGTATCGGTATGGGACTTGGTGAGAAGCTCTCAGCTGTCAGCTCTCAGCTCTCAGGAAAGGCAATCAATGCTGATTGCTGATCGCGAGCAGTCTCGGATTTCTTCAGCGGCGCGGTTCGGGCGCTGGGCCTGGGGGCAGCACCTCCTGCTCCCCTGCACTCACCTTGTGGCGGGTGACGAACCATACGGCTGCGGTCCAGGTGGGAAAGAGATCTGCGGCGGGAATTAGTTTCGCTGCCGCCGTGGGCAAGAAGGCCCAGTGCCATCCGAGCAGCCGAATCATCACGAAGGCGACGATCAGGTCGAGCGCTGAGTCGGCGGGAGACATTGCTCCCTCGGCGAAGAGTGGAAACGCCGCGATTTGGAGGACGTCGGCGGCTATCGCCACGGCCCACGCCATGCGGTGCTCAGGTCTTAGCGATTTGAAGTAATCGAGGAATGACATGTTCTGGCTCGGTCGTTGGTCGTTAGTCGTTGGTCGTTAGCGAACAACCGCAAAAGGCCAACGACGAAACGCACTCCATTGTTGGATGCTCAGGCAAGCGTCCGCGTCGCCACCACTGGGCGGTCTTCCTACAGTACGCCGCTTGAGGGCATGACCACGATTTTTTCTACGGTCGTGTTTTCGGGCAAGAGCAACGCGTCGACCACTGTGCGGGCTACGGTTTCGGCGGACATCATTTTTCGCCTGGGGGCTTTTGGCCACAGCGCTTGCCAGATCGCCGTATCGGTGGCGCCGGGCATTAGGGCAATTACGCGAATGCCCTTTGGCCTCAACTCTTCGCGCAAGGTGTTGGTAAATCCTAGGGCGCCGTGCTTCGACGCATTGTAGGCTGCCGAGCCGGGGAATACCCGCTCGGCGGCGATGGAGAGATTGTTTACGATCGCGCTTCCGCGCTTCATCACGGCTAACGCCGCTTGCGTCATCAGGAACATGCCGTTGAGGTTGGTGTCGATCACCTCCATCCAGGTGGGGTAGGGCAACTCGCCGACGGTTTGATTGGGATGTCCAATGCCGGCATTGTTGATGAGGATATCGAGGGGCTGGCGCAATCCGCGGACGAGCGCGAAGAGGTAGTCGACCGAGTCGGGGCTGCGGACGTCGCAGGCCTGCGCCAGCACCGGAACATTTAGTTTCTTTGGCAATTTCTCCTGCTGGAGTTTGTCCAGTTCGGTGCGCGCCTTGGCTAAGGCGCGCTGGTCGCGGCCGGTGATGATCAGGTTGCAGCCTTCACACGCCAGGGCGCGGGCGATGGCGAGACCGATGCCGCGGTTGGCTCCGGTGATGAGGGCTAGGCGACCGAAGAGCATGGGTTTGCGCAATGCGGGTTCGCGCAATGTGGGTTTGTGCTTCGGCATGCGGTTTTTGCCAGCCTATTCCAACTGCCGCGCTCTTTCGAGGAGGGAGTCTACAGTTCGTCAATAGCGTTGTCGCGGATCCAGAACTGTTGTGGCCAAAGGGCAAGTGCCGAGCTGTGTTCGGCTTGGACGGGGCAAAGCCCCGTCCCCGCACGAGCTATACAAATCAGACGCCGTTCGTTCTTTGGCGGATCAGCGACAGGAATTCGGTTCGCGTTTCCTCTTCGCTGCGGAAGCTGCCGAGCATGGACGAAGTTACCGCCGAAGAATGCTGTTTCTCGACACCACGCATCATCATGCACAGATGCCTGGCCTCGATGACCACGCCGACGCCTTGCGGTTCGATGGCGTTCTGGATCGCCTCCGCAATTTGCGTGGTCAAGCGTTCCTGGATCTGCAAGCGGCGCGAGAAGGCATCGATGAGGCGCGGTATTTTGCTCAGGCCGATGACTTTTCCGTTCGGAATATAGGCGACATGCACCTTGCCGAAAAAGGGCAGCAGGTGGTGCTCGCACAGGCTGAACATTTCGATGTCTTTTACGATCACCATCTCGTCGTAGCCGACCGTGAACAGCGCCTTGCGCAACAGCGCTTCGGGATCGTCCTTGTAGCCTTTCACGAGAAATCGCATGGCTTTCTCGACGCGCGCGGGGGTGTGGGAAAGGCCTTCGCGATCGGGATCTTCGCCGAGGCGGACAAGCATTTCGCGCACCAGTTCTTCGTAGGTGGCGCTGGTGAGGGTGGTGGATAAGTCGGCGGGTGTTTTCATAGAGTTAAGACGCGATTTGTAATTTGTGATTTGTAATTTGTAATTTAAGAACACAATTACAAATTACAAATTGCCAATTTACAAATCTTATCTTTCTCCCAAGTATTCGAACGAGTTCATCATGGTCTCTTCAATTCGTACCTTCTCTAGATGAGCCTTGTTGAAGCCGCGCTTCATAATTTCATAGATCGCTATGCATAGGTTTTCCGTGGTTGGAACCTCCTTTACGAATTCTGCAAGCAGATTTAGATTCTGATGGTCGTAGCGTTCGAGGATTTGGTTATGCACGAAGCCATCCAGATCGACCAAATTGCAGACCATACCGGTCTGGTCATCGACCGGTCCACTGACGGTGACTTCGACCGTGTAGTTATGCCCGTGTCCGTAGGGATTATTGCACTTGCCGTAGGTTGCGCGGTTTTCTTCCTCCGACATTTGCTCGCTATGCAAGCGGTGCGACGCCGAAAACATGTAGCGGCGGGTCAGGTGGGCCTTCATGCTTTTCGGCTTCATACTACTCGCTTCATGCTTCACCATAGAAATCGACGAACAGGTCGGGGGTTTCGTATACGCGCACGCGATGCAACTGCGCCGCGTTGAGTTTCGGGGCGAGGCGCTGCCAGATGACGATTGCGAGGTTCTCAGTCGTCGGGATCATCGTCGGAACAGCGGTCGAGAACTCGGGGACTTCCTTGTTGAGGAAGCGATGGTCGAGCGCGTCTAACACTTCCCTGCTCATGACGTCCTTCAATTGCTTCAGGTCGACGACGAATCCCGACTTTGGATCGACCGCGCCTTTAACGGTGACTTCGAGAGTGTAGTTATGGCCGTGCCCGTTGGGATTATTGCACTTGCCGAAGATGCGTTGGTTCTCCTCCGGAGTAAACCCCGGATTGTGATAGAAGTGCGATGCGGAAAATTCCGCTTTGCGTGTGAGAAAGACCATCGGAAAAGCTCTCAGCTCTCAGTTGTCAGCTCTCAGTTCTTAATCCTTGTTTCTCAATTTGTGGAATTACCTTTGCCGCTTGCGTTTCCCCTGGAGCGCTGACACTGTAGGCACGGCCCTTCCATGATACTCGACCGTACTTGTGGGCCTTCTTCGAATGTAGAAGCAGATACGCGAACATGGGCAGACCTACCGCAATTGCTAACAGGTTATTCACCGTCGTGAAATGTGCGGCGCGAATTCGCCGGTACACTAACAACCAAAGAACGACGGCGGCAATCCACACGAAATGGCGGCTGAGTGCTGCAGCGGCGGCGATGGCTATCGTGAACCATGCCACGAACCACACGAAAACACTCTGTAGCGCCAACCGGCCGGGACGAGGGAACAAGAGCGCCAGATTCTTCGTCCAGCCTTCGCGAAGTTGAGCCCAGTTGCGGTACATGCGGGTGCGCACGGCGTCTCCGCCATAACGGAAGTAAAGGCGCCGGCCGGCATTGCGGAACAGGCGGGCCAGCGCTACGTCCTCGAGTATTTCCGTGGCCACCGCGGCGTGGCCGCCTACGGCGTCGTAGGCGGTGCGACGGACAAGTATATACTGCCCGTTTGCAGCCGCGATTTCCGAACCCTGTCCCGAACTCTGTCTCGAACTTTGTTTCGAACTCTGTCCAGAATTCTGATCGCGCACTTTCCGGGGCGGGTAGTGCGCCGCGAGTTCCGCGAAGATTACGGGCATCACGGCCCTTTCGGCGAAGGTGACAACTACCTGCTCGGGCGAGTACGACAACAAATCGGCTCGCTCATTCTTCGCTTCTTCTAAAGCCCGCGCCAGCGATCCCGGCAGATGCACGGTGTCCGCGTCGGTGAACAACAGCCACTGCGCGCTCGCTGCTTTGGCCCCGGCAACGATCGCGTTGTTTTTCCCGGTCCAGCTCTTCCCTGCGCAGTCTTGGGGCAGCAACTCCGGGGAAATCACCCGCACTCCGGCATAAGTCTGCGCGATCTCGCGCGTGCGGTCGGTGGAAGCGTCGTCGACCACGATGATCTCGAACCGCGCGCCGGGTTGGCCGGTCAGCGATTCCAGACAGTCGCCCAGGCTGGCCTCTTCGTTCCGGGCTGGAACGATGATGGAAACCTCGGGGAGCGAAACCTCCGGGGTCGGCAATTGGGGCGGCGGAGTTGGAAAGGGACTATGCAAGTGAACTATCCATGTGAACTATCGATGTGAACTATCCATCAGTTTTTCGTTATTATAGCGGTGTGAGACGACAGCTTCTTCCTACGCTTATCGCCGCCCTTATAACCATTGGATTGCCGGCTGCCCTGATCGGATGCTACAGCGGGAACCATCCGGCGCGCATCGGATCGAATGCCCCGGACTTCACTTTGCAGGATTCCGATCATAAAGTCACGCTCAGCCAGTTTCGCGGGCAAGTGGTAGTGCTGAATTTCTGGGCGACGTGGTGTCCGCCATGTGTCGAAGAGATGCCGTCGCTGGTTCGGATGACGACGCGTTTTAAAGATAAGGGTGTCGTGGTGCTCGCCGTCAGTATTGACGCGGACGACGCGGCGTACCACAAGTTCCTCAAGGACTACAGCGTCAACATGGTCACGGTGCGCGATGAAGCGCAGAAAGCGTCTTCGCTCTACGGCACGTTTGGCTGGCCGGAAACCTACGTCATCGACCGCAATGGAGTCATCCGGCGCAAATTTATTGGACCCGTGGATTGGACCAGCCCGGAAGTCACGGATTATTTGAGCAAGCTGTGAAGAGAGCTCTCAGCTGTCAGGAGAAACCTACAAGAATGGCCCGCACTTGTGGTTACCAAAGAGGTTATTCACTGCTTGAGATCGCCGTGCAAACTCTCTTGCGAGCTGCGAGCTACAACCTCACCTTCCGCAAGCGCAACGCGTTCGTGATTACCGACACTGAGCTGAAGCTCATTGCGGCGGCGGCTAGAATCGGGCTTAGCAGCAGTCCGAATGCGGGATAGAGCACGCCTGCTGCAATCGGCACTCCTATCGAGTTGTAGAGAAACGCGAAGAACAGGTTCTGGCGGATGTTGCGCATGGTTGCCTGGCTGAGCTTGCGGGCACGCAGAATTCCTTCAAGGTCTCCTTTAACGAGGGTGATGCCGCCACTTTCCATGGCGATGTCGGTGCCCGTCCCCATGGCGATTCCTATTTGCGCTTGCGCCAGCGCGGGCGCGTCGTTGATGCCGTCGCCCGCCATGGCAACAATTCGGCCTTCGTTCTGCAGGCTCCTTACGATCTCGGCTTTTTGCGCCGGCAGAACTTCCGCTTTGAAGTCTTCTATTCGGAGGCTCCGCGCAATCTCCTGGGCCGTCGCCTGGTTGTCGCCCGTGAGCATGACCAACCGGATTCCCTGGGCTTGCAATTCTCGCAGTGCCATGGCGGTGGATTCCTTCACGGGGTCGGCGACGGAAATGTTACCGGCGTACTTGCCGTCGACTGCCACGTAAATTGTGGTGGATGCGGCAACTTTAAGAACTGAGATCGTGGCCTCGCTCCCGAACGCTCCAAGCGCGCGCATCAGAGCGATGTTCCCAGCCGCTACGCTCTTCCCTTCTACCGTCCCGCGCACGCCCTGGCCCGGCGTGGATTGAAAGTTGGCGGGCTCGCTCAAACTCAGATTCAGTTCATTCGCCGTCATGACAATCGCCGCGCCCAGCGGATGCTCGCTGGCACGCTCCAGACTTGCTGCCAGGCGCAGCAGCTCGTTTTCTGAGATGGCTGGCGGATTTCCGGCGGTTGAGATCGCCACCACTTTCGGTCTTCCCTCAGTCAGGGTGCCAGTCTTGTCGAAGACGATTGTGTCTACCTTTTCGAGGGTCTCCAGCGCCTCGGCATTCTTGATGAGCACGCCTGCGTGGGCGCCGCGTCCGGTGCCGACCATGATCGCCATGGGCGTTGCCAGGCCGAGCGCGCACGGACAGGCGATGATCAGCACGGCCACGGCGTTTATGATGGCGTGCGCGAAACGGGGCTCCGGTCCGAAGCTCACCCACACGATGAAGGTCACTACCGCTATTGCAATCACCGCGGGAACAAACCAGCCGGCAACTTTATCCGCCAGCCGTTGGATGGGGGCGCGCGTACGCTGCGCTTGGCTGACCATCTGCACGATCTGCGCCAGCATGGTTTCGCTGCCGACGCGCTCGGCTCGCATCACGAGACTGCCATTGCCGTTCACGGTCGCGCCTATGACCCGCGCGCCTGCCGACTTCTCCACCGGAACGGATTCGCCAGTGATCATGGACTCATCCACTGCGCTCGAGCCCTCGAGCACAACGCCATCGACGGGAATTTTTTCTCCCGGACGTACGCGCAGGCGATCTCCCGGCTTTACCTGGTCGAGCGGAATATCGCGCTCGTCATTTCTGCCGTCAGCGCTCGTCGTCATCACGCGTGCCATCTTCGGGCTTAGATCGAGCAGTGCCCGGATTGCGCTCGACGTCTGGCTACGGGCGCGTAGTTCCAGCACCTGACCCAGCAACACCAGGGTGACGATCGCCGCTGCCGCTTCGAAGTAAACGTCGGGGCGGTCGCCCATGCTGCGGAAGGACGCGGGAAAGATTTGCGGAAATAGGGTTGCGACCACGCTGAAGAGGTACGCGACGCCCGTGCCCATGGCGATCAACGTGAACATGTTGGTGCTGCGGTTGGCCAGCGACGCCCATCCGCGTTGGAAGAACGGCCAGCCGGCCCACAGCACAACCGGGGTTGCCAGAATGAGCTCCAGCCACGGGAGTATCAAGCTCCACGGCGGTAGTACTAGCCGGCCGCCTCGGTCGACGTCGATGCCTCCGCCCATGAGCGCGTGTGGCCACAACATGCTGCCCATAGCAATCGCGAGCAGTGGCACGGTTAGCGCCAGGCTGATCCAAAACCGGCGGGTCATGTCGCGCAGCTCGGGATTCGCTTCTTCGACGGTCACCGTGCGCGGCTCCAGAGCCATGCCGCAGATCGGGCAACTCCCGGCCTCGGCTCGCACGATTTCCGGATGCATGGGGCAGGTGTATTCGGTCTTGCTCGCGGGGAGAGCTGGCGATTCGGGATCGAGCGCCATTCCACACTTGGGACAGGGTCCCGGCCCGATCTGCCGCACCTCGGGGCACATCGGACAAACGTAGACTCGCGTGTCTTTTGCGGACCCGCCTGCCAGCTTAGAAACAGGAGCCGTAGCCGTGGAGCGACGGGCGTCCTCGCGCGTCCCCGGCGTGCTCGTGTTGGGCACACCAGTTTTTGCAGCAGCAGCCGGACCGACGATGGACACCAGCCCCGATCCCATCGTCATCGGCTTGGGCGGCGTTGACAGAATCTTCTCGGGATTTGCCTGGAACTTCGCTTGGCAACCGGCGCAGCAGAAGAAATACTCTTTGCCGTTGTGCACAGTTTTGAATCGAGCCGTTGCTGGATTCACATCCATCCCGCAGACTGGGTCCTTTTCTTGCGCCTTGGCGGAGGACGACGGGGCGTTCGGTATGTCGACGGGGTCGAGGTGGTCCATAGTCTAGCTGTCAGAAGTCCAAAAAGAATCCAGAGTACCGTGACTGCTAACGACCGCCGAGCTGCGCTCGGCTTGGACGGCCGAGGGCGGCCGTCCCTACACGAGCGCTTCAGATCGCGCTTGGCGGAATCTTTCGCTTATTAGATACTCATATTAGATTCACCAGAGCAGTCCTCGAACCTTATTCCTTGTTGGGAGAAATGACATGACGTACCTGGAAGTCACGTTTCGCTATCATACTCAGCCTGGAGAAGCGGAGTTGCGGGCCATTGACAGTGTCCGCGAGGTTTACGGAATACAGCGCATCCAGTTCAACGAGAAAAAACGGACGGTGCGCGTGCTGTTCGACGCCTCGCGATTGAAGGGCGACGCGGTAGCTAAGTTGCTGCGTGAGGCTGGCATCGACGTGCAAGAGCAACTGGCTCTCGCCTGAGAGCTTCTGGTGGGAGGTGCGAAGGAGCAAAACTGCACTCCGCCCGCTTCCCGGTATTAGGGGAGGATCCCATGGAGGGAAGCCGGCGAACCGGGCGGAATGCACCTTTAGCCACAAACGTAGCGACAAACGGAGTTGCAAAGGGGCATTCGGAAAGACCTCTGGCCGAAGTATTTTCCCAAATGCCCCCGTTGCGCGCCACTTCGTCTGCTACAGGAGGAGCATGTCGGATGCCATTTCTAACATCTTGTCAACATGCATATATAGAACGCCGGGGCGGGTAGGTTTTGCGCGGGGGGGGAAACTTTTACTCAAAATTACAAATATCGACAATAGATCGCTGCCATCTGAGTCGAACTCGGCTCTGCGCTGACCAGTCGTCAGACGACCACCGATTAGGGCAAGGCGTCCGAGTTTTGCTGTGCAGATTTTTGGGGCATTGAATTGGAGTCATTCATCATTAACCCAGAGGAGGTTTTCATCGTGAAAACTCGCACCGCGAAGGCATTGTTGCTGTGGCTCTTGCTGAGTAGCGCGCCGGTGTTGTTCGCCGAGACCTATCCGGAGGGACTCTGGCAGGGATACGACGGCGAGTGGAAGCATGTTTCGCAACAGTTGATCGCACTGGCGGAGGCGACGCCAGCGGAAAAATTCGCATGGCGCCCTGCGCCAGGAGTCCGGTCCACCAGCGAAGTGTACATGCACATCGTGATGGCCAATTTTTATCTGTTGAGCGTGATCGGCCCCCAAGATGCCTGCGGACCTCCGGGAAGATGCGGGAAAAACGGTAACGTCCAAGGCCGAAGTGATCGGCTGGCTGAAACGTTCGCTGGACGCAGTCAGAGACGCGCATTTGGCTGCAAAACCCAGCGACCTTGAACGTAAAGTCCACATCTTGGACAGAGATGCAACGGTGGATGGGATGTATCTCCGGATCATCGTTCATGCCAACGAGCACATGGGTCAATTGATCGCTTATGCGCGCATGGCGGGCGTGGTGCCTCCGTGGTCGAAGAACTGAAGGACGGTAACGGAGAGCGCGATCGGGTTGGGCGAAGCGATTGTGTTTCCGCTATAATTCAGAGACGCAATTTCTCCACGATGCGCCCGTAGCTCAATTGGATAGAGTGCTTGGCTACGAACCAAGAGGTTGGGAGTTCGATTCTCTCCGGGCGCACCATCTTTTCCTCCGACACTTTGCTGTTCCCCCAGATCCCTCGCTCTGCTCGGGATTTCGCCTGCGGGCTCCCGCTTCGCTCACGCCCGCAAGACGGCTCAAGTTCGATTCTCTCCGGGCGCACCATTTTACCCACCCATGGGTTTTCAATCCGTACGCCCGCGATCGTCTGTCCCGCATTCAGATTCTCGGAGAGGATCCCTAGCTGCTCCGCATTTGGCCGCGGACGCAACTATGAGGGCATCCCAAAATGCGATGCGGGATTCGTCTTCGATTCGAAACGCCGATGAAATTTCAGCCGGAGTGATTTCGACGCACCAGACAGCATAGCTGTTTACGACCGTGCGCGCCACATCCTTGGGGAGCGGAATCTTAATCTTGCGGGTCACGTTGACATAGAATTCCTGCAGCACCTGCATGCTGAGGACGCCGGTTCGCTGGCGCCAAAGTTCGCCGAGGACCCTCTTAGCGACGGTATGCTTTGATTTCGCATCGGCGTCATGAGCGTAAATCAAAATGTTGGTGTCGACAAAGACCCTATCGCTCATGCCATTGGTCTCGACTGGCTCGAATCACGCCGCCCATATGAAACCCCTGATCGAGCAGCGTCATGGCCTGTCGCTGCGCGCGCGCGTATGCTTCTTCTTCCCCCACAAGGATCTCAACTTGCTTAGCCAGCAGACCACTGATGGAGGTAGCCCGGCGGGCGGCGAGAACCTTCACCTTTTGGAGCGTCTGCCGGGTTAGGCTTATGGTCACGTTTTGCTTGGACATATCCCTTCGATCACGTAGCTTACGTGTAGCACGTATTACACGTGTTGTCAATTTTTCCGCGTTGTTGCCGCCTGAAAGAGAGCAGTGCTAGCCCTGCTTCAGTTTCAGCTTGCTCTTATTTTCTTCAATGAAAGCCTTAAGGTCGGGGACAGCGTCGAGCAGCTTCGTCCACTGTTCGTAGTAGAGCGTCACCGGAAAGCGGCCGAGTCCGTACACGCTGACGCCGCCCTTCTCGCTCACGCGAAACTCTATGGCGCCGCTTCGCTTTTTCGTTTCCACTTGCTTTTCCAGATCGGCAAGGCGAGCTCTTAATTCTTCGTAAGTTGGTTCTGTCATGAATGCACCTCGAATGATCTTTTGTATCATAGGGTAGCAATCATCGGGGGGCAGAAGGGGTGGCAGGGGGCTTTCGTCGAGGAGGGCGGTCTCTTGTCTTGCTACGAAACTCCACTAGGGCCTCACGGTTCCACTGCGGCCACAAGCTTCCCTTTAGGTGAAAAACTCTGCACAATCGTCCTTGCGAGCGGTCCGTCACCCGGTATCTCTTGCTGCCGCAACCTCTTGCGGCCCTTTCCTAGGTCTGGGAATGGAAGCGCGAATGCTAAAATGACTACAGCGACAAATTCCGACTGGAGAACACAGAATGGCGAAAGTAGTGAAGAAGAAAAATGCACTTCTTGAGAGCCTGCCCGCCCTGGTGCTGCTGGGGCTGCTTGCTGGCGCTGTCGGAGGCTTGGGAGTCGGCCTGATCCAGTTGAGGGCCATGTCGCAGGCCGCGAGCACCGCCTCTGGCAAGTAAGTGCTTCCTGCCGCATAGAACTTATCCCGTTCTTTGGTATGCGTGTTTTGTTACTCTTTTTTTGTTCCTCTCTGCGATCGAAACCTTGGTGCTCGTCGGTTTTCTCCTGTGCTGCCCAGTCATCGCCAGAGCGCGTGGCGATAAGGCGAGACAATATTTCGCGATCCATCGACTGTGAAAGACAGAGTCCTTTTCGCCTAAGTTAATCGTTCGCAGTTCTTAGCTCCGCTCTTGTCGAGGTAAAGGGACCCGTTTGACGCGCGAATGCCAGCCAGCGTGGCTCCTATGATGAAAGCGGGTCATCCAGCAACAGGAAGGTCACTAAGCAAACGCCACCAGATCGGCGGCCTTGGATCGCCTCCACACCACCTTTGTGCCTCGCGTTTATCAGGTGTTTCTAACAACCGAGCGGGGCCTCCGGCAAAGTTACTCTGCCTTATGTGCCGGGTTAGATTGGAACTATCCATAAGCAGTAGTTTCCGTAAGTTAGTAATTTTGGCTAAGCCATGCGGGGACTTGTAAAGAACTCACAAAAGGTTGAGAGTTTCGTCAGCGCCGATAGCTGACCCTCCTCCCCTAGCGCCGAGCGCCACAAAAACTAGGAGGATCCAAAAC
>Ga0208820_1001775_pt1 | contig 11440 bp, 12 predicted proteins | sample June2015DPH_16_5_FD_184713 | JGI IMG/M metagenome (GOLD analysis project Ga0208820, IMG submission 184713) | Peatland microbial communities from SPRUCE experiment site at the Marcell Experimental Forest, Minnesota, USA - June2015DPH_16_40... | ecosystem: Environmental > Terrestrial > Soil >...
CTGGCCGACCGAAAGATAGTTGGCGGCGCGCCAGTAGGCATCCATCCTGTGGAGCAGTTCCGGGGAAAGAGTTTCCGTCATCATGTTTCAATTCCCTTTTCTTCAGCCAAGGCCGAGAACGCGGCAAACCGTCTTGGCGATCATGAGTTCTTCGTCAGTATGAATGACGCGGACAGCGACCCGGCTGGCCGTCGCGGAAATCACGCCCTCGTTGGCGGCGTTTCGCTCTTCTTCAACTTCGCGGCGGTTGGTTATGAACGGCGAGGGTACGGATTTCGTTCTCGTCAGAAGTGTCCGCATCAAAATACACTCCCGCAGTCAACGCACCCGCCAGCAGAAAAGCGCTGTCTATCGTTGAAAGTTCGCATTGCCAGGCGCGGCCGCCGGTCCGCATGTCGAGAAATTGTAGCAGAGTCGGTGTTCGGCTCAGCCCGCGATCGCCGTTATTTGTCCTCCAGATAACCAGTGTGTCCTCGTCTTGCTGGCGTCACACGTCAGACTCGGCCTAAAATAGTGACCACCGCTCCACCTCGGTTGTGGCTCGTCACAAAACTATCGACTTGTTTTTAGGGCCAAACTCGAAGGCGGTGCAAAGTGGACGGCCGACGAGGTTAAGAAGGCCGTCAGCGAGCTCGGCAGTGAAATCGAAAGCCTTGGCGCGGTAACTAGTCTGGCGTTCCCGCGCCGACAAGCGCAGCGGCGTCGTGGGCATCAGATCAGTGAGCTCGCCGCTCCGGCTTTAGGTACGACAGGGTATAACGAACAACAGTAATGAACTCGCGCGGGAGAGATAAGGCATCCAAATCATGACGAAAATGAACTCAGTTGTAGCTATCTACGATACCCACTCCCAAGCGGAAGAGGCCGTAAGGAACCTGCAGAAGTCCGGTTTTGACATGAAAAAGCTGTCAATCGTTGGAAAGGACTATCACTCCGAAGAGCACGTCACAGGGTACTATAATACCGGCGATCGCATGAAGTATTGGGGCAAGGTCGGAGCCGTGTGGGGTGGCATTTGGGGCCTTTTGTTCGGAGCTGCCTTCTTCGCTGTTCCTGGGATCGGGCCGGTGTTGGTAGCTGGTCCTCTGGTTGCCTGGATTGTCGGCGCTCTCGAAGGCGCGGTGGTGATGGGCGGGTTGAGCGCGGTCGGGGCGGGGCTCTACAGCATCGGTATTCCTAAAGACAGCGTCATGAAATACGAGTCAGCGCTCAAGGCTGACAAGTTCATTCTCCTGGCTCATGGCACGGCAGCCGAGGTGGCCAAGGCCAGGGATATCATACAGACGACACACCCCGCGGAGCTTGCACTGCACGAGACCGAAGGCTAAGCGCCGGTTCCAGGTTTCCTGGCAGATAACCCTATCAAACAAACGAGGGTCTACGGCAGTCTGACCTGCTCCCCTCTCTAGCAGACTGCGGAAAAAGATCGCGATTGATAAGTGGGACCTGCCGCTCGTCCATTCAAGTCAAGCTGGTCTGGACCGCTGAAATGAAGGGCGACTTCCTATTCATACGGCCCAAAAATTTGTGGCAGATTTGTGGCAGAATCGGTGGCAAACCATTACTTCTCGACCACTAAACGAACAAACGTGCCGAGCGATACGTGTGTATCTCTGCGGAGAATTTTGCCGGTCTTTGTATTGCTTGCGCCGTACGGCAATCCGGGTTGAATTCCCGGCCGGGGCACTTGGCTTAATTTCCCGACAGCTCCAGGCGACTCGATCAAGCGTGACACGGGCGTTCCCTGCCGGATCAATACTGCGGCAGCGATGACGCTATGATTTTCGCAAGGCCGGCATTAACTCCTTGGCGAAGAGCTCGAGCGACGCCGTCCCCTTTTTCGGATCGAGTCCCGGCAGTTGGGTGCTCATGATCAGATGGGTGCAAACGAAATCCTTGCGGAACTGCTCGAGCTTGCGCGCAACCTGGTCCGGCGTTCCGATCATCATGGCTTTCCCCAGCGGCGAATTGCGTAGTTCGCGCGGTGATTTGAACTGGAAAACCTCTTTGTCGCCGGGCGCGTCATTCGCTTCCGCCAGGATGTCGCCGTAAAATTCCATCATGCTGAAAATATGGTCCTGAGTGTCCTCCCAGGCCTGGTCTTCAGATTTCGCAACGTAGGCCAAGCGCAATTGCGCAATGAAATAGTCAGTCGGCTTGCGCCCGCATTTCGCTAGTTCGTCGAGATACCACGGCGCCGGATCCGGCCCGATTGTCGCGAGCAAGTGACATCCATGGCGGGCAACGCGGCGCGTCGCCTTCTCGGTTCGGGCCCCGAGCCATAGCGGCATGTGCGGCGTCTGTACTGGACGCGGTGCGAGCGTCAATTCCTTGATCTTGGTAAATTTCCCGTCGAACGTCACCCGCTCCTCGGTCCACAGCCGCTTCAGTATCTCCACGCCCTCGGCGAAGCGCGCGGAACGTTCCTCGCGCTTCATGCACAACGCGTTGAACTCCTTGTACGAATAGCCTTGGCCCACGCCAAGGTCGAAGCGCCCGTTGGACCAGATGTCCACACAAGTCGCATCCTCGGCGACGCGCACTGGATGCTGAAATGGCAGCAGCAGCACGAAGGTACCGATGCGAATGCGATGGGTGCGCGTGGCAATCGCGGCGGCGGTCGGCATCAGAGATGGATTGTAACCGTCTTCGGCGAAATGATGCTCGGTGAGCCACACATTGTCGTAGCCAAGTTCCTCGGCCCGAACGATCTGGTCGAGGATCGCCCGATAGAGTTCCGGATTGGGTCTATGCCATTCGCGCGGGTTACGAAAATCTTGCATCAAGCCAATCTTCAACATCGACGCCTCCAATAAGCCTGCGGTTTGAGCCACGGACCAACTCTGCATCTACTACCGAAGGTGGCGCTGCGCAATGTGCCGAATTTCACCGCTGCGCAATCAATCGAGCGCGCAGCCCGGCTCCGAAATCATCGAGCGGATCGCGACCCGCTTGCCCGCATTATCAGAGCCGCGCTAGATCTTAGGCCGCGCGCGAACCATGCATTGCGTGCCGCCCGAAGAAGGAGTTGACAGCGTGAACCAGTGGAACATCGGCGACGTGAAAATTTCCCGAATTGTCGAGTCCGAGGGGCCGTGGGACGGCACCTTTATCCTGCCCGACGCGACCCGGGAGAACATGAAGAAAGAGCGCGACTGGCTTTATCCGACGTTCTCCGACGAGAAGGGCAAGCTGAATATGAGTATCCATTCGCTGGTGATCGAGTCGCAGGGAAAGCGCATCATCGTCGATACCTGTATCGGCAATGACAAAGTGCGATCGAACCCGGCGTGGAATAAATTGCAACTGCCATTTCTCGAAGACCTGCGCAAGATGGGCTATCCGCGTGAATCGATCGACCGGGTGATCTGCACTCACCTGCACATCGATCACGTCGGCTGGAACACCATGCTCAAGGATGACAAGTGGGTGGCAACGTTCCCCAACGCGAACTATCTAATCGGCGGCACCGAATGGGATTTCTACTCGCGCAGCGAAGATCCCTTCTTCAAGGACCCGGTCGACGATTCGGTTCGCCCCGTGATGGCGGAGGGCCGGGTCGATCTGGTCGACGAAAAGCATCGCGTGACCGACGAGGTATGGCTCGAATCGACTCCGGGTCATACTCCGGGGCACTTCGCGATCCGGATCGCATCCAAAGGCGAGGACGCGGTCATCACCGGCGACCTGATGCATCACCCGATTCAGTGCCGTTACCCGGAGTGGGATGACAACTTCGACAATGACGGACCCATGGCAAAGAAGACTCGGCGGGCGTTCTGCGACCGTTATGCCGATAGCAAGACGCTGGTGTTCGGAACACATTTCGCGATGCCGTCGCCCGGCAAGATAATCAGGAAAGACGATTCGTTCCGCTTCGTAATTGCCTGATTGAGCGAGTAGCGCGGCTCGCCGGCGGAGCCGGCCGCGCTACTGCCAGGCTATTATGCTCCTCCGGCAACGGCACCAACCCACGCAATCCTGACCACCGTGCACATCAGCGGACGTACGCGCTGTGCGATTGAGTTCGGTCGCCTCGCGCTACGACTACGCCATCGGCACTTCTTCGGTGATGAACGAGATGCAGTTCGAAATGTCAACGAACTTCAATTCGTCCGGACGGATGACTTCCAGATACCGGGGTTCGTTGAACGCCAGCGTAATCTCCTCCGGGTTGTCGAACCACAATTCGGCTACACCGTCGTAGGCGGCCTCCCCGCCGAAGGGAGATGCGCCCGCGACGAGATGGCATTGCACGTACTTGCGCACGTGACGCATGAACTCAGGAACGCTCCTGACCAGCGGGCCATGGTTATTGCGCCAGTAAGTATTGAATTCCGCGCGAGTCAGCCCCGCTTTACGCCTCGCGCAAATGATGAACTTTACCACGGTGTACTCTCCTCGATGAATTTCGCCTCGAACGGTACTCACTCGTTAGAGTTTCGCGGCCGGCTCAACCCATTCCTGTGCAAAGCTTTCAAGCATCCGCTCGAGTTCCACGGTGTTTCGCGGGGGCGTTTTCAAGACCGGGGAGAGATAGAGTTCGTCGACGCCGGCATCGCGATAGCGCTTGAGATCGGACGGCGAGGCGGTAGCGGGCGGCGACATCGACATTTCAAAATTCTCCGGTACGCGCCCGGCGGCTTTCATTAGTTCGCGCAGTCGCGTAATTTTCTGCGCGGTTTCTTCGGGCGTCAAATTAAATCCGCACCAGCCGTCGCCGTATGCGGCCGCGCGTCTGAGTGCCGGCTCGGTCTGCCCGCCAACCAGGATCGGGAGCTTTCGCCCCTTGATTGGTTTGGGAAAGCTCCGCGCATTTTCGAAACTGACGAATTCGCCCCGGTAGGTGCTACGCTCGTCGCCCCAGAGATTGCGCATCGCCTCCACATACTCCCGCGTGCGCTCGGTGCGCCGCTCCCACGGTACCCCAATCGCCTTGAATTCCTCTTCGAGCCAGCCGATCCCGATACCCAGCGCGAAGCGTCCATTACTCAGATAGTCGAGCGACGCAGCGACCTTGGCCAGAACGAGCGGATTGCGCTCCGGCAGAATGCAGATTCCAGTAGCGAGCCGGATGCGGCTGGTATGGGCCGCGGCATAGGTCAAAGCGATGAACGGATCGAGCAGCGGCGTGGTCGTCGGTATGGGTATCTTGCCGTCGCCGGAATAAGGATAGCGCGAGGCGAAATTCTCCAGCAGCACAACGTGTTCGGGGGCCCAGACCGTCGCGAAACCGAGTCGCTCGGCGACGGTCGCAATCGCCGTGATCATTTCCGGCCGCGCCGTATCCGCGATTCCAACCGCAAAGAAGCCAATCTTCATTCGTGTACACCTCCTCTATGATCCGCGCCAATGACACCGATAGGTTGACGATTAGTTCAGACTTTCTTGCGCACGCGACCGCGCGCCGCGGCGCCCCCGCGCGGTGGCCGTGCCTCATTGCCACGCGCCGGCGGAGAATCCGCGCCGCGCGCATGGCGCGATTCGGCCCATGATCGCCCGGTGCGGCGAAATTCGAGTCGCAGCGGCGTCCCCACGCTTTCCAGTCCGAGCGCGGTGCGGAAACGGCCTTCGAGAAAGCGGATGTAGTGTGCCGGGATATCGTGCTCGAGGTTGGTGAAGAACGCCAACCTCGGCGGCGCGCTGCTGATTTGCGTCACATACATCAGCTTGAGCCGGCGGCGTCCCACCAGCGGCGGATCCAGCGCCGCAGTGGTTTCGCCCAGAATCCGATTCAACATTGCGGTCTGGAACGTCGAATGCCACGCCGCACCCGCCCGCGTAGCAGCCGGCAGAATTTGATCGACTCCGTCACCGGTCAGCGCCGACGTGAACACCATCGGGGCAAAATCGAGAAACGGATAGCGCCGATAGGTATCGCGAACGAATCCGGGCACGTTCTTGTCGAGCTTGGCCGCCGCATCCCATTTGTTGCACACGATCACCATCGCCCGATCGTTGCTCTCGACCAGCCGCGCCAGTCGCACGTCCTGGTCGGTGATGCCCTCGGTCGCATCGATCACCAGCACCAGGACTTCGGCCCTTCGAATCACCTCGATCGCGCGCCCCACCGAATGGTGTTCGAGGTCGCCTTCGACTTTGGTCGGGCGGCGAATGCCCGCGGTATCGATCAGCAGAACATCGCGGCCACCCACGTTCAGGCGGACGTCCACCGGATCGCGAGTGGTGCCCGGACGGTCATCCACGATCGCCCGATCGAAACCCGCGAGCCGGTTCAGCAGCGACGACTTGCCTACGTTGGGACGACCGATCAGCGCGAGACGCAAATCAGGGAGGGTCTCCGGCGTCGCCTCGCGCGCCGGCAATTGCGCCACAATCGCGTCGAGCAGCTCCGCTACGCCCAGCCCATGCGCGGCGGAAACGAAGGTGACGCTAGGCACGCCAAGCGAGTAGGCGTCGGCCGCGGCCGCTTCATGATTCGGGCGATCGATTTTGTTGACCGCGACGATCGTCGGCCGGCCGGTCTCCCGAATCAACGCGAGCGCCTCACTGTCGCCACTCGCGATTCCCGTGCGTCCGTCGATGACGAACACCACCACGTCCGCCTCGCCCACCGCGCGCAAGGCCTCTTCGACCGCGCGTTCGGTGGTGTGCTCGCGAGCGTACAGTTCGAGTCCGCCGCTATCGATCACGACGAATTCACGCTCTTCGTGCACGGCGCGCGCCATATTGAGGTCGCGCGTGGTGCCAGCAATCGGGCTGACGATCGCGCGACCGCGCCGTACGATGCGATTGAACAGCGTCGATTTTCCGACGTTGGCCCGTCCCACCAGCACCACGACCGGTAGGCCGTGCGCGGCGGTCGCGATCGAGCTTGCCTCAGCGCTGGCGGCGGCTTTACCTCGGCGTGCCACGTTAAAAGCCCATCTCCTTCAGCCTGCGCGGATCGCTGGTCCATCCCCGCTCGACCTTGACCCGCGTTTCCAGAAACACCCGCCGGCCCAGAATTTCCTCGAGCTCGAGCCGCGCGGCCGTGCCGATCTCCTTGAGCTGTTGGCCGCCTGCCCCGATGATCATGCCCTTGTGCGACTCGCGCTCGACAATTATCAACGCCGAGATTTTCACCAGGTTGCGATCGGTCTCTTCAACGAATTGCTCGACTTGCACCGCGGTCGAAAACGGCACTTCCTGGCGCATCGTCAGAAAAATCTTTTCGCGCACGATCTCTTCCGCGATCATACGCTCGGTCTGATCGGTGTATTCGTCGCCCGGCATCAGCGCCGGACTCTCGGGCAGCAGCGGCTTGATCACGCGCACCAGCTCGTCAACGTTCTCGCCCTTCAGCGCGCTGATCGGCACAATTTCGGCCGACGGAATCGCGTCGTGAATCGCCTGCACCAGCGGCATCATTCGCTCACGCGTCGAGAGATCGATCTTGTTGAGCGCGATCACTACCGGCCGGCCCAGCTCGGCTAACTCAGCCACCATCGCCCGATCGGCGGCGCCGAACTTCGCATTGCCGGAAATCACCGCGACGATCACTTCGCCCTCGGCCAGGCAGCGACGCGCGGTCTCGACCATGTGACGATTGAGCGCGCGATGCGGTTCGTGCAGGCCCGGCGTGTCGATCAGGATCATCTGGGCATCGGCGTCATTGCGGATCCCGAGGATGCGCCGCCGCGTGGTCTGCGGCCTTGGGGTCACGATCGCCACCTTCTGCCCGACCAGGCAGTTCAGCAGCGTGGACTTGCCGACGTTGGTCTGCCCCGCGATCGTCACGAATCCTGCCCGATGAATGCTATTGCTCAATGCGATCCTGATCGATTTGGCCCAGCGCCGCGCGTGCGGCCGCCTGCTCGCTCTGTTTCTTGCTCGCGCCCTCGCCGACCCCGAGTTCGCGCCCCGCGATCCGGATGCGCGTGGTAAAGCGCTTCGCATGGTCGGGACCACGCGCCGCCACCAGTTCGTAAACCGGTTGTGAGCGAAACCGGCGATAAGCGATCTCCTGCAATTCGGTCTTGTAGTCGCGCTCGGCCGCCGGTCCGCCGATATCGTCCGCGAACAGGCGTTCGACCACGCGCCGCGCCGGGTCGAGTCCGCCATCGGTATATATCGCGCCAATCACCGCTTCGAACGCCGCCGCCAGAATCGAGGTCTTGTCGCGCCCGCCGCTCTTCTCCTCGCCCTTGCCCAGGCGCATCTCGCGTCCCAGGCCGATTTCGGTCGCCTTCACGGCGAGCGTGCGCCCGTTGACGATCGAGGCGCGCTCTTTCGACAGCGCGCCTTCCTTGGCTTCCGGAAAGCGCCGCATCAACAGATCCGCGATCGCCAGGTCGAGCACCGCATCGCCGAGGAACTCGAGCCGCTCGTAATGCAGTTCGCCTGCCATTACGGCGCTCGGATGGGTCAATGCGGTCTCCAATAATTCCGGCCGCTGGAACGCATATTCCAGGATACGCTCGAGCCCCGCGTTGCCATTCTCAGGCCGAGTAGCCTGTTGCGGCGCCGCGGGGCGCGTCGAACGTCCGAATAATCTGGCCAACCACTGCAGCGCCCTGGACAACCGATGCCTCCACCTCGACTTCAAAATTTGTCAGTTCCTCGGGTCCGTCCGTCAACACGCGAACGTAGTTGCGGCTGTATCCCGTGAGCTGCCCTGTGTCCGCTCGCTCTTCAAGCAATACTCTAAGTTTCGTTCCGAGCATGCGCCGCGCAAACCCCGTGCGCTTGCGGTCGCCAAGTTCGCGCAACGCTGCCGCACGCCGCTTGATTTCTCCCGCCGCCACGTTATCGCCAAACTTCGCTGCCGTCGTCCCGGCCCGCACCGAGTATGGGAACACGTGGAAGTAGGCCAGCGGCAGGCTCTCGACAAACTTAAAGCAATTGTCGAACTGACGCGACGACTCGCCCGGAAAGCCTACGATCAGATCCGTGCCGATCGCCGCATCCGGCATCGCCTCGAGAATCCGCTCGACCCGTTCCTGGTAATGCGCGGTCGTGTACCGGCGGCGCATCCGCGCAAGCACTTCGTCCTCACCGGCCTGCAGCGGCAGATGGAAGTGCGGGCAGAATTTTTCGCTCCGGGCGACGATCGATAATATGCGATCGCTCAATTCTTCCGGATCGAGCGAACTGATTCGCACGCGTGCGATCGGCGATCGTTGCGCGACCATTTCGAGCAATTCTTCGAGCGCAATCGGCGGGTCCAGATCTTTGCCGTAACCGCCCAGATGGACGCCGGTCAGGATCACTTCCTTGAAGCCCCGCTCATGCATGCCGTCGATCGCGTCCATTACCCGGCGCGGATCCACGCTGCGCGATAATCCGCGCGACATCGGCACGATGCAGAACGTGCAGAACTGATCGCAGCCCTCCTGCAATTTCAGAAAGGCTCGCGTGTGGCCTTCGAGCGCGACCGGTGCCAGTTCGATCGCGGCGCGTTCCTTGCGCAGATTCGAGACCATCACACGCTCGTGCGCGACCCCGTTGACCGCCCGTTCGAGATCGCCCGGACGGCCAAGCCCCACGATCGAATCGACTTCGGCGGCACCCGACAGCTTCTCCGGGCTCGCCTGCGCGAGACACCCCGTCATGATCACGCGCGCGTTCGGATTCAAGCGCCGGGCGCGCCGCGCCAGCCGCAAACTTTCGGCATCGGCGCGATCCGTAACGGTGCAGGTGTTGACGATATAAACATCGGCAGGCTCGTCGAACTCGCCGCGCTCCATTCCTAGCGCGCCCAGCCGCGCTTCGATAATGGCCGAGTCGTACTGGTTGACCTTGCAGCCGAGCGTGGCGATCGCGAAACGCATGAGCGCCCTACCCTTCCACCGCGTGCTCGATAAAGCCGCCGCCCAGCACTTCGTCGCCGCGATAAAAGACGCACGCCTGCCCCGGCGTCACGGCCGGACCGCCATGGTTGAAGCGAATCTCGGCGCGCGCGCCCGACAGCATCCGCAGTTTCGCCGGCAGCGCCGGATGGCGATAGCGAATCTTCACTTCGAGCGCGATCTCTGCGCTCTCGAACCACGCGCCATCGACCATCCGCACCTGACCCGCGACCAGGCCCGCCGAATTGAGTTGCGCGCGCGAGCCAACCACGACGGCGCCGGTCGCCGCACGGATTTCACGCACGTACATCGGGGTGCCCGCCGCAATTCCCAATCCGCGCCGCTGCCCAATCGTGAAATTGTGCACACCTCTATGCTCGGCAAGTGTCTGCCCGTCGGCAGTAACGATACTTCCCCGGCGAATCTCCGCCGGCGCCGCCGCCCGTTCGACGAAGCTCGCGTAGTCGCCGTCAGGCACGAAGCAAATCTCCTGGCTTTCGGGCTTGTGGGCATTTGCGAGTCCCAGCACACGCGCCCGTTCCCGAACTTCGGTTTTCGACATTCCGCCGAGCGGAAAGAGCGTGTGCGCAAGTTCGTTCTGGCCCAGCGTGAAAAGGAAATACGACTGGTCCTTTGCGCCGTCGTGCGCGCGCTTCAGATGAAAGCGGCCAGCCGCGTCGCGCTCGATTTGCGCGTAATGGCCGGTCGCAACGAAGTCCGCCTCGAGCGCGCGGGCGCGGCTCCACAAGCGGTCGAACTTGATCTCGCGATTGCACATCACGCACGGATTCGGGGTGCGGCCGCCGAGATATTCCGAGACGAAGTTGCCGACCACGCGCGCGGCAAAATCAGCGCGCAGATCGATCACATAGAAGGGAAAATCCATGCGCTCGGCCACGCGGCGCGCGTCCTCGAAGTCTTCATACGAACAGCAGGTGGCGCGGCGCCGCGCGCTTGACGGAGCAGCCTCGGGCGTCAGACGCATCGCGACCCCGACGACCTCGTAGCCCTGCTCGCGCAACAATGCTGCCGCAACTGAGCTGTCCACGCCGCCGGACATTGCCACCAGCACGCGCGCGCTCATCGCAATGCCTCGGCGTCGAAGGCTGGCTCGGCATTGGCGACGCGCCGCCAGACGCGCGGGATGATTTCCGCCGCGTGCGCGATGTCGTTGGCGGTCGTACTCCATCCGAGGCTGATGCGTAGCGAGCTGCGCGCCTCGGCGGCGCTGCGGCCCATCGCGGTCAACACGTGCGACGGCTCGACCGCGCCCGCGGCGCAGGCCGAGCCCATCGAGACTTCCACGCCCTCGAGATCGAGCGCGATCAACATGCTCTCGCCCAGCACACCCGGAAATGTGAGGTTGAGCGTATTCGCCACGCGCCCGTCACGCGGACCGTTGAGACATAAGGCCGGGATAGACCCGGTCAGATGATCGAGCAACGCGTCCGCAAGGACCGCGATGCGCGCACGTTCGTCGTCAAGTGCGCCAGTCACTTCAGAGGCTGCGGCGCCGAAGCCAATTGCACCGGGCAAATTCGGCGTGCCGGCGCGCAATCCGCTCTCCTGCGGGCCGCCCAGCATGATTGGAGCGAGGCGCGCGCCTGGCCGAATGAACAGCGAACCGATACCCGCGGGTCCGCCGATCT
>Ga0208820_1001777_pt1 | contig 11429 bp, 9 predicted proteins | sample June2015DPH_16_5_FD_184713 | JGI IMG/M metagenome (GOLD analysis project Ga0208820, IMG submission 184713) | Peatland microbial communities from SPRUCE experiment site at the Marcell Experimental Forest, Minnesota, USA - June2015DPH_16_40... | ecosystem: Environmental > Terrestrial > Soil >...
CGCAGATTCCGACGAAGGGAAACGCGTTCTTCGGTTATTCCTATGACCGCACTTCTGTCGTCTCGAACGACACCACGAATATGAATGGATGGGACGCGTCGCTTGAAGGAAAATTCCTGCCGTGGATTGGTCTGGTGGCCGATGTCGACGGGCATTATGGCAACCACAACTTCAGCGGCACCAGCGCGGACGTTACCGCGCACAACGTTCTGTTCGGCCCGAGAGTGTCGGTGCAGTACCACCGCTTCCGTCCGTTCGCGGAATTATTGGCTGGAGCGGGGCACATCAGCCGGAGCAAAGGAATTTCGGACTCGAATACTTCGTTCGTCAATGCGGTCGGCGGAGGGCTGGACTATCGCGTGGCAGGACCAATCTCGTTTCGCGGACAGCTCGATTGGATCAACACCCGCTTCTACGGCGAGGGCCAGAATGGCGTGCGCTTCTCGACTGGCATCGCGGTGCATTTCTAGATGGGGACCCAGTGTTGCTGTGCCCCGCTCGCGTAGGGGCGGACGCCCCCGTCCGCCCAGTCGAGCGAAGCTCGGCAACCACTCTAGATTCGCTATGAATTTAGACAGCCGCCTGAAATTGAGTTGCAGCCGCGGTGTGCCCCGCGCATTGTTCCAGGATCACGGGCACTTCGAACAACGCCCGATTGGAGTATTCATTGGCCTTCCGGCGGAATTCATTGAAAGTCGCATTCTGGAGTAAGCGCTGAACGGCGGGCGCAATTTTCTTGAAGCTCGGCACGACGATCCCGTAACCGTTCTCCGTTATCCATTCCGCGTTGTATCTCTCCTGTGGCAGCGTTCTGGAATTGCATTCCACGATGACGGGCAAGTGGAATTGCAGCGCCTCGCTGATCGAGCCAGGGCCTGGTTTCCCAATGAAGAAGTCGGCCAAGGCCATGTAGTATTCAACGTTCTGAGCAAATCCGACAACTAAGATTGGCTTTCCGGTCTGCAGGTTTTTTAGCTCAGCGGCGAGCTTCTCGTTGTGCCCGCAAATTAGGATTAACTGGACGCCGCTCGCGGCTTCGTTGAGTTTCCTGGTGATGTCGGCCATCACCTGGGAGCCATGGCCTCCGAACAGGACGATGCCCGTTGGACAATCGGTTTCCAGACCCAGCCGTTCCCTTTCAGCGACGCGATCGACGGCGGTCTTTTCGTAGAACCTTGGCTTCAGGATCATTCCCGATGTCTGAAAGATATGATCGGCGGCGTGGCCCATGGTTAATGCTTGTTGCCGGGCGCGTTCCGTGCCGGCGATGATGTATTCCGATTCCGGCTCGATCCAGAAGTGTGGCGGGTAATCCGCCAAATCCGTAATCAGAGTTACAAAAGGCGTCTTTGTGCCAGACGTTCTTGTGCCAACCGGGCGGAGACTTTCGGCGATCGCGCGATTGAAGTGCGGAATTACAGAAAGCGCTAAGTCCGCCGGATGCTGCGCCCAGTAAGCTCGGAGCGCCTTTACGATAGGAGAATGGTAGAGACGAATGGTCCCCTGCAGAACGACCAGTAATTGCGGCGTGAAGCGCGTCCAGCCTTTGCGGAGGATCAGGTTGTAGGTGTCCTGAATGCGCAGGCCCGTGGCGCGACGAAGCAGGTCGAGAGGATCGAGCAATTCCTGAATGTCGAGAAGACTGACGTCCCAAGGATGTTCTTGTCCTGCGAGCGTGGCTTTGAGAGCGTCAGCCGCACTTTGATGTCCTCCGCCAGCGTGGTGGAAAACGATAGTCAGTTTGCGCAAGAGTCACCAGATCTAGATCTGGTTTCATAAATCGGTTTTGGGCAGGGCATGGCTTCAGCCATGCCGTTAGAACCCACCATAGAAGTGGTTTTAGCCGCTGAGGGTCGCCCCTTCATAATATCCAGTTCTGCCAACGAAGACTTAATTAACACAATCCCTAAGACCGCATCAACGGAGTCGGAGTTGGCGTCAGCGGCCAACACCCTCGTACTCGCCATCTTCGAGCAGTCCTGCCTCGCCCGCGAATTCAACAGGTTCGAAATCGGTTCGTTCTTCGCCGGGATGGAGATCGTCAGGCCGCTCAACGTATTCATGGATCTGGACTCCCTCTTCACCAACGGTGATATAGGTAGGATGCGCGTCAATCCAGCTTCCGCAATTGAAATAGTCGGCTCCGTGCTCGTGCTTGTGCATGGCGGCATGAGTGTGGCCGCAGAAAATGCGCGCCGCCTGGCGGTGCCGGGCATGGGCCAGGGCGCCGTCGGCGACCTTTGGCGACAAGCGCAGCCAGCGCGTGTTAAGCCGGTCGAGAAAACGAGTCAAGGTTTTGTTTTTCGAATCCCACTTCTGCAGTTGCAGGTAGAGCAGCGTCCCGATCAGATAGCTGACGCGGACATTGCTCACCACGAAGCCGTCGAACTGGTGACCGTGCACGGCGGTATGGCGCAGACCCTGATATTCCCATTGATATTCCTGGTACACGCGGACGCCCACCAAATGGGACATGATTTGGGCCAGTCCGTGGTCGTGATTGCCTTCGACCCAGACCACTTCAACGTTGCGCTTGGGATTGGAAAGCTTGCGAATGAAACCGAGAAACTTCCAGTGCTCTTTCTTCAGCCGTCCGAAATTGAGGTCGGCGAAAATATCGCCCAGCAGAATGAGGCGGCGATATTGATTTTCCCGAAGCACGAGCAACGCCTCGCGGGCGCGGCTCATGTCCGCGCCGAGGTGCAGATCCGAAAGGATCAGCGTGTCGTAGATCTTCGGCGCGACGGCCTGCGGCGCCGTGATCTGCGGTGCTATGACCTGCGTGGCCACGGCTTCGATTGTCGCCGAGGAGTGTTACGAGGTGATTAATTGGCAATCGACTGAAGGGCCAGGGGTAATCTGTCAGTAACCTGCCTCCAACCTGTAAGTAAAACCGTCCGACGTCCGCAGATGGCTTGCCCCGCGCGGTTTTGCGCTTAGCGCGCTGTCTGTCTGAGTGCGCTCAGTGCGCCGGCGGGACGTATTCGGCTGGATGCGCCGATCCCTCGCCGAAGAAAAACTGCTCCATCTGCTGCACGATGACTTCCTGGTCCTGCTTGCGCGCCGGGTTCAGGCGATATTCGTTCAGAAGCATTTTGCAGTGTTCCATCCACTGGCCCCATGCCTGTTGCGAGACCTGCTCGTAGATTTTTTTCCCCAAGTCGCCATCGAACGGAGGATCGGGGAGCCCAGGCAATTCCTGTTTCAATTTTGCGCAGAAGACTTTGTGTTCTGACATAAGTTTCTTCTGAAATTATCGCACAGGCATCGCGTCTTCACTGGTTGCCGAGGGGAAGGTTCGGCCGTAGTGGTGGAATTCTGCCCGAGGCCGCCCGGCAAAGCCGAGCACGCACTTAACCAAAATCGCTCGGCACAGTGAAATTTTCATTGACAAATTACATACAAGTGGCAATATCTTGTGGTAGGACAGCTACTCATACAACAATTTGAGTAGTTCGGGCATCAAGGTGCCCTGTCGAGAACCTTGGGAGAACAAATCGTTCAAACGGAGGAAAACACTTCATGGCAACCAAGAAGAAAGCCGCCAAGAAAAAGAAACACTAAGCGGACAGATGCTTGTTCAGAAATTCCCCAAAGCCTCTCAGGAGAAGCACCTCTTGAGAGGCTTCTCCATTTGTCGGCGCGCCTCAACTGGAGCGTGGAGCGCCAAAAAGGCCTTGCGACGGCCCATCCCCACTTTTGGGGGTTGTCCCGCGGCGCGGCTCGTGCTAGAAACGCGTATAACAGAAGTACGGAAGCGGCCTCCATGAGCCTGCGCAAGAAAGTGTCGAAGAAAGCCGCCCGCAACGCCGAAATCGTCATTCCGGACAAGCTCTATTTTCGCATCGGCGAAGTCGCCAGCTTGTGCCGTCTTCCGGCCTACGTGCTTCGCTTCTGGGAAACCGAATTCCCGCAGCTCAAGCCCGTAAAAAGCAGCACTGGCCAGCGCATGTACCGCAAGCGCGACGTGGAGTCGGTAGTACGGATCAAGAAACTGCTGTACGAAGACGGTTTCACGATCGCGGGCGCGCGCGTGCAATTGCGCGGGGAGAGCAAGCCCGATCGGAGCCAGAGCACCCTTCCGTTCCCGGTGAATGCTTCCGTGAGTGTGGCGCACTTACGGAATGAACTGCAGCAGATCCTGCACATTCTTTCCGCGCGCCACTAGCTCGCTGCAGCCCGCCACGCACCAGACGGCAAGAAAAACGGAAGCCGCGCCCCTTCAAAGCATCCACTTTGACAAATGAATGTCCGACCCAGGACACCAGCTTCTTTTCACTTCGCATACTGATTCTTGACTACCTCGCCGCCCTTCATCACGAACTTCACTCGTTCCAGAGTTGTGACGTCCGCCAGCGGATCGCCGTCCACGGCAACAATGTCAGCCCACTTCCCCGGCTCAATCGTGCCGATTTTGTCGGACCAGCCGAGCAAATCGGCGTCGTTAATGGTTGCTGCCTGGATCGCCTGCAGCGGCGTCAGGCCCAGCTTCACCATGACGGCGAATTCGTGCGCGTTGAGGCCGTGCGGATACACCGCGGCATCGGTGCCGAACCCGACTTTCACTCCCGCGGCAAACGCGCGCGCCACGTTCTTCCGTGCGGCCGGCAAAACCTCCCGCGCCTTGGCGATCAAATCGGGCGGCGTGCCAATCTTCTCCGCGTTTTCAAGAAACCAATCGGCGAGGTAGAGCGTCGGCACAAGATAAGTGCCGTTCTTTTTCATAATGGCGATGCCCGCGTCGTCGATGTAGGAACCGTGTTCGATCGAATCCACACCCGCCTCCGACGCCCAGCGGATGCCCTCGGCGCCATGCGCGTGCGCCGCGACCTTGCGGCCGAGCCTGTGCGCATCCGCCACGATGGCCTTCATTTCTTCCAGCGTGTATTGTGAGGCCTGCGGATTGTCGCCATGCGAGAGCACGCCGCCGGTGGCGCAAATTTTGATCACGTCGGCGCCGTACTTGATGATCTCGCGCGTCTTGTGCTGGACGGCTTCAACGCCATCGGCCACGCCTTCGTCCTGCGCGTGGTACTCGAACGGCAGCATATCGTTGTCGCAGTGGCCGCCCGTGATGCCGAGGGCTGGGCCGCTGACCAGCATGCGCGGTCCGGGGACGTCGCCGGCGTTGATGGCATCGCGCAAGGCAACGTCGCTGAAGCCGCTCGCGCCCACGTTGCGGACGGTCGTAAAACCGGCCTCGAGCGTGACGCGGGCGTTGCGCGCTCCGATCAGGGCCTCGCGCGGCACGGAAATCGCCAGCGCCGAATAGCCGAAGCTGGTAGTGAACGTGATGTGCGTATGCGCGTCGATCAATCCGGGCAGTACGGTGGTGTTCGACAGGTCGATCACCGTGGCGTCCTTTGGCATGATCTGATCGACAGCTCCCGTAACCTTTGTGATCTTGTCTCCCTGAATGATGATCGTTTGGTTGGTCAGCGTCTTCCCGGTTTTCACGTCGAGCAAATGCCCGGCGCGGATGACAACCGTCTTCGGCGCGGACGCAACCTGCGCCCAGGACACACCGATGAAAGAAAGTGAAAGAATTAATATATGCAGACAGCGGCTGAGCTTCATTAAATCCCCCAGTGAGAATCGAGTCTTGGCCGATTACGTTACAACTTCAAGGAAAGAACGGCAACCTCTATCGGATTCTTATCCCGAATTCAGCGTTGGTCGTCCGCTCGTGTAGGGACGGGCGCCCCCGCCCGTCCAAGCCGAGCGCAGCTCGGCAGCTGCCTGTGGCCATATCAACTCTGGATCCACTATAGAGACTCATGACCGATAACACCGCCAACCCGGCCCCGAATGGAGTGCGAGCCATCGCCGCGCTGTTCGCTCTCTGCGGAATTTATCTGGGTATCGCAGGCGGGTTGATGCTGCTTCGTCCGGGCACGATATCAATGTCGGCAGGCGCGCCGCTCTTATTCGGCCTGGAATTGTCGGGCCCATACATGTTTCTGCTCATGGCCGTCGTAGGAGGCGGAGTCGCGTGGGGTCTCGTGGAACTCAACAACATCGTCCGCCACGCCGCGCTGCTGATCGCCATCACAGGAATCGTGATGCTAGTGCCATCAGTCTCAGCCGCAACCGTGATGGTTCAACCAAAAGCGCTAGCATTGGGCGGCCTGGGGATCATCGTGCGGGTAATGATGGTGTGGTATTTGTCACGCGGAGAAATCGCCGATCACTTCAAAGCCCCACCCCGAACCACGTAGGGACGGACGCCCTCGGCCGTCCAACCGAGCGAAGCTCGGGCCGACTTAAATCAGGAAATCCTCAGGCGAGGGAACTATTTGTTGTTGTGTACAACCGATAGATATTATCAAAACGAAACTCTCGCACTTATGTTCCACGTGAAACACTTTTAATCGAAAACAAAGGACCTAGGCGCGGCCGAGCCGCGCTCTACCGGGACGGTCGAATCGCCCGTCCCCACAAAACCCGCATTACTTCTTCGATTTCACCGGCTCTTTTTCTTTTACACTCTCACTGACCTTGAACGTCATCTTGCCCGCTTTTTTATCGGCGTCCACTATCACATGGTCGCCGTGCAGGACTGCGCCGTCCAGAATTTTCAGCGCCAGAGGATCCTGCACCAGCTTCTGAATGGCGCGCTTCAGCGGACGCGCTCCGAAGTTTGGATCGTAGCCTTCGGTGAAGAGCAACTCTTTCGCGTCATCGGTCAGCTCCAGCGAAATTTTGCGGTCGGCGAGCAGGCGGCGCAGGTCTTCGAGACGCAGCTCGATGATCTTGACCAGCTGTTCCTTGCCCAGCGGATGGAAGATGATGATGTCGTCCACGCGATTCAGAAACTCGGGCTTGAAATGCCCGTGCAGCGCGTCCATCACCAGCTTCGAGGCGCGCTCGAAGCCATCGGCGGTGCGAATGCTTTCCGACTGCAAGTAGGACGAGCCCAGGTTCGAGGTCATGATAATGACCGTGTTTTTGAAATCTACTTTGCGTCCCTTGCCGTCGGTGAGGCGGCCGTCGTCCATGATCTGTAAGAGGATGTTGAACACATCGGGATGCGCTTTTTCGATTTCGTCGAAGAGCACAACCGCGTAAGGATGCCGCCGTACCTGCTCGGTGAGCTGTCCGCCTTCTTCGTAGCCGACGTATCCCGGAGGCGCGCCGATCAGACGCGAGACGGCATGCTTCTCCATGTATTCGGACATGTCGATGCGCACCATGGCGCGCTCGTCGTCGAAAAGAAATTCGGCCAGCGCGCGCGCCAGCTCGGTTTTGCCGACGCCGGTTGGCCCCAAGAAAATAAAAGACCCGATCGGCCGCTTCGGATCGCTCAACCCGGCGCGCGAACGGCGGATGGCATTGGCCACGCGTTCAAGCGCGGCGTCCTGTCCGATGACGCGCAGCCGCAACCGGTCTTCCATATTGATGAGCTTCTTGACCTCGCCCTCGAGCATTTTCGATACCGGAATGCCCGTCCACTTGGAGACGATGCGAGCGATATCCTCCTCATCGACTTCTTCTTTCAACATGCGCTGTCCGGCCTTGCCGTCGATCTGCGCGGTGACTTTCTTCAGTTCTTCTTCAGTGTTGCGGATGAGGCCGTAGCGGATCTGCGCCACGCGTTCCAGATTTCCTTTGCGCTCCTCGGCGGCTTCTTCGATCTTGAGCCGCTCGAGTTTTTCTTTCAGGGCGCGGGCTTTCGCGATGACATCTTTTTCCTGCTTCCACTTCGCTTTGAGGGCATTTGATTGCTCGCGAATGCCGGCTAGTTCTTTCTCGACGTGGGCGAGGCGCTCTTTGGAATTCGGGTCGTCTTCTTTTTTCAGCGCCTGCTTTTCGATTTCGAGTTGTGTGGCTCGCCGTTCGAGCTGATCGATTTCGGTGGGCATGGAATCGATCTGGATGCGCAGCGAGGCGGCGGCCTCGTCGATCAGGTCGATAGCTTTGTCGGGCAGGAAGCGGTCGGAAATGTAGCGATGCGACAGGGTCGCAGCTGCGACTATGGCGGAATCCTTGATGCGGACGCCGTGGTGCACCTCGTACTTCTCTTTCAGCCCGCGCAGAATCGCAATCGTATCTTCGACATTCGGCTCGCCTACGAAAACGATCTGGAAGCGGCGTTCGAGTGCGGCGTCTTTCTCGATGTACTTGCGATATTCGTTGAGCGTGGTGGCGCCGATGGCGCGCAGGTCTCCGCGGGCCAGCGCCGGCTTCAGCATGTTCGAGGCGTCGATGGCGCCTTCGGCGGCTCCGGCTCCGACAAGCATGTGCAGCTCGTCGATGAAGAGGATGATCTTGCCCTGCGAGTCTTCGATTTCCTTGAGGACGGCTTTCAGCCGGTCTTCGAATTCGCCGCGATATTTCGCGCCCGCCAGCATGGCTCCCAAATCGAGCGACACGACGCGCTTGTTCTTCAGGACTTCGGGCACGTCGCCGGAGACGATGCGCTGCGCGAGGCCTTCGACGATGGCCGTCTTGCCCACTCCCGGCTCGCCGATCAGCACCGGATTATTTTTGGTGCGCCGCGACAGCACTTGCACGACGCGGCGAATCTCTTCATCGCGCCCAATGACGGGATCGAGCTTGCCGCGCCGTGCCTGCTCGTTCAGATCGCGCGCATAACGCTCGAGCGCCTGATACTTTGCTTCGGGATTCTGGTCGGTGATGCGCTGCGATCCTCGGATAGCGGTGAGCGCCCTCAAGATAGCGTCGTGGGTTGCGCCATGACGTGCCAGCAACTCCTGCGCCGGATCTCCGTGTTTTGGATCGCGCTTCAGACTGGTCAACGCCAGCAGCATGTGCTCGGTCGAAACGTATTCGTCTTTGAAGGCGTCCGCTTCCTTGAAAGATTTTTCGAGAACCTGGTTGACCTGCGACGACATGGCCGGCTGGTTCGCGCCGCTGCTGCCCGAGACTTTCGGCAGCTTTTCAATTTCTTTGTAGAGGTCGCTGAGCACGGCCTGCGGGCCGATGCCGATTTTTTCCAGCACAGGCGTGACGATGCCCTCTTTATCTTCAATCAGCGCGGCCAGCAGATGGAGCGGGGCAAGCTCCGGATTGCCGTGCTCGGAGGCAAGCTCGTTTGCGCGCTGGACGGCCTCTTGCGCTTTGACGGTGAATTTGTCCCAACGAATTGCCATGGATTGACTCCCTTACTCGCCAAGCCGATTGGGTCGGTCTTCTTGCTTCTCAAACGCGGATTACTCAATGATTCAAACTAAAACAGGCCCGAACTAATTTTGAAAGAACATCACCGCCATAAGCCTCTAGCGTTGAGTACCCGGTATGCGCATGCCGATCTACTCATAATGGAGTCATCCACAACGATCTCACCGCGCATTAAGCGACTACGAAAATACTCATTGAAGTGCTGCATTTGCGGATCAGGGGATTCGCTTGGAGGCTCTGGCGCGCCGACGGCGTAGAACAACGCTCTGTCAGTGAACTCCTTCCCACAGGTAGATCGAATTTCCCATAGAGCACCGGGCCATCCATTGAAACTCGCATCGGCGTTAAGATGTTTCTTACTGGAGAAACTCTCATTAAAGTACATGGACAGAATAGAGGCTGTCCACGAGCGGTTAAAATACACATTTGAGCTTTGACCATAAACATTAAGCAGTAGGGGAAAAGCGTAGTCTCCATAAACGGCCCTTATAGCCGCAGGGTCATCTACGGAATTCTTGCCGATGTACAGAGTCCGCTCGTATACGGGATCTGCAGGGTAAGATCCAAAAGAAGTAGAAGCGGCAGATGCAGATACGCCAATCGGAGGAACCGTCGTTGGGGCATGGAATCCGATTTTTGCAAGATATTGATAGAACGCCTCCATTTCATCAGCGATATGATTTTGTCGCGCCCGTGTAAGAGCGGGAGACTCTTTGAAAATTAATTTCAACTCGCGTGTTGGCCGAGCACTTGGAAGCTGACCGATTCCTTTGTGTGCATCGACGGATTTCTCTTCTGATTCCTTGGACGTTTCTGGTTTGTGTTCTGGAATTATCGCTTTAAGAAAGCCGTGAACTCCAAACAAAATCACGCTTACCAACACGAGCAGACCAATATACGAGGGAACCTGAATTCGCCAGATGTCCTTCCCGGCAAGCTTTCGAGATCGGTGGAATCCTAACAGGACGAGAAATCCAACGAACAGCAGTGTAGGGACGTGGCTGATTATGTCCACGAGAGCCGCCAAGATCGCCAGCGCAGTGATCACCAGCGGCTGTTCGACGACATCCACGACATGCCCCCAAGGCCCCCTCATGGCGTCTTGGGATTGCTCGGCTATGGGATTTGATGGCAATGGCAAGTCTGGCATCGCGCACACCTACACATCCGGCTCGCAAATAGAACGGGAGGCGCTTAATTTCTCGCCTCCCGCTGAGTTTACATCTGCCGGGGTTTGCCCGGCTGGACAGCCGAGGGCGGCTGTCCCTACGGGAGTCCGGCTGGACGGGCGAGTCGCCCGTCCCCACACGAGCATCGCTTATGCGGCTTTGCCGGCGGTTTTCGTCTCTTTGCCTTCCAGCGTCTTCTGGCCGCCGACGTTTACTTTGATCTGCTTCGGCTTGGCTTCGGCTTTCTTCGCCAGCTTGATCTTCAACATGCCCTTGTCGTAGTCGGCCTGAACGTTTTCATGGTCGACGGTATTGGGGAGCGTGAAGGTGCGGGTAAAGCTGCCATACTGACGCTCCACTCGGCGGAAGTTCTCTTCTTTTTCTTCCTTCTCGAACTTGCGCTCGCCGTGGACGGTCAGCGTGTTGTTCTCGATGCGGACGTCGATGTCTTTTTCGTCGATTCCGGGCACTTCGATCTTCAATGTCACGTTGTGCTCGTCTTCGTAAACGTCGACGGGTGGTGCAAATGCGGTCGTGGTTAGCGCCTCATCCTGGCCTTCCGGCCCACGGGGGTCGCGGAACAGGCGGTTCATGCGGTCTTGCAGGGTGACGAACTCACGGAAGGGATCGTAACGCGTAAACATGGTCATAAGGTAAATCCTCCTACTTGAAGTATCATTCTGGGAGCATTCAGAAGCTCCCGGTTTGTTAGTTAGCGTAGACAAATCATAAAATCTTAGTGTATTATTGTCAAGTATTTTATATACTTGTTTTTCAATTGCTTACGCTCAGTATCAGGCATTTGAGGTAGCTGGTTTCCGGCACATTCAGCAAGACTGGATGGTCCTTGGCCGCTCCACGGTTCTCCAGCAGGCGCAGGGATTTGTGGGCGTCTTGGGCGGCGTCGGCTAGCACCTTGAGGAAGTCATTCACGCTTACGTGGAATGAGCAGGAGCAGGTGATGAGAATCCCTGCGGGACGCAGCATTTTCATGGCGCGGAGATTGAGTTCCTTGTAGCCGCGCAGGGCTTTGTCAAGGTCGTGCTTGGTTTTGGCGAAGGCCGGAGGATCGAGCACGATGGTGTCGTAGCGGCGATTGGCGGCGGCGTACTCCCTTAA
>Ga0208820_1001782_pt1 | contig 11399 bp, 13 predicted proteins | sample June2015DPH_16_5_FD_184713 | JGI IMG/M metagenome (GOLD analysis project Ga0208820, IMG submission 184713) | Peatland microbial communities from SPRUCE experiment site at the Marcell Experimental Forest, Minnesota, USA - June2015DPH_16_40... | ecosystem: Environmental > Terrestrial > Soil >...
GTCTGCCGTCCCTGGCGCCAAACTAGCTGTTCCAACATTCAAATCGCGGCAAGTTCAAAACAGACTCAACTCATGACTGGCCCGTCATTTACCGTCGGAGCACCGTGCTTTAGCCGGACACTAGTGACCCTGAATATCAGCATGGCGCTGGGCCAGATGCAGGAGGTCGTAGACGTGACCTCAGAAGCTCCTCAGGTGGATACTACCAACACCCAACTCGGCGCCGTGACGTGAATGAGCTGCCCTTTAATACTCGCGATACTTACCAGTTTCTGCAGTTGCAGCCGAGGGTGCAGTCGCAACCGGGCAGCAGCGGCAGCACATTCTTCGGGGCCGACGATCCAGGCTTGGTTTCGGTAAATGGCGGCCCCACCCGCCCCAACAACTTCAGCGTGAATGGGGGCGACGCTAACGATCAGTCTGCCAACCTGCGGACGGTGCAGCCTACCCCGGACAGTGTGGCCGAGTTCCGGGTCATCACCAATACGATTGACGCAGAGTACGGACACAACTCCGGCTCGGTGGTGAACGTTATCACCACGGCTGGCACGAATTCCTTTCACGGCGATGTGTACGAGTACTTCCGCAACACGGTCCTCAATGCTCAGCAGCCTGTGGTGCAAGTCTGGATTCTGGAACGAAATAAGATTGCGTGATCCACAGGGATTGTTTGTAGAATCGGCGCATGGCAATGGGGACGCTGAACGTGTTTGCTGCGTTGTTGAGGTTTGCGTTTGTCGAAGGCGAGACCAAAGGCCGATATGGCAAAGGCAAGCTCATCTTCGCCGGGGGGAAGCGGTCTGGTGATGACTGTGCTGGGCATTGCGCTGGCCTTTTTCCCCGCTAACCAGATCACTTCGCTGTGGAAGTATGGAGCCAGTATGGTCGGAATTGCGCTGGGTTTCATCGTGTTGGCAGTTTTCTTCTTTTTTGTGTACGGCCGCCTCAAAGCGCCGCGTGCGGTTGTCAGCCCGGCGGGGCGGACGAGGGAGATTAGGTGAGCTTTGCTCGCCCGCATTTCAACCGGCCGGATCGAGCTGTAGTATTGTTCCAATTTTACAAGGAGGTTTTGCATGCCGAAGGGAATCAAATCCGAGGTTCGGACGTATCAGATGTACATTGACGGCAAATGGGTGGACAGCGCGTCCAACCAGACCTCTGCCATCATTGAGCCCGCCACGGAAGAGGTGATGGCGCAAGTACAGGCTGGAAGTGCCGAGGACGTAAGTCGGGCCGTAGCGGCAGCCAAGGCGGCGTTTGAGACCGGCCCCTGGGCTTCGACGACTCCGCAGGAGCGCGGGCGGGTTTTGTTCCGTCTGTCCGAGAAGATCCGCCAGAATGCGAGCAAGCTGGCGGAACTAGAGGCACGCAACTGCGGCAAGCCCATCGTCGAGGCTGAATTCGATATCAACGACGTGGCCACATGTTTCGAATACTACGGTGGGATGGCAACGAAAATCCTAGGAACGGTGAACCCGGTTCCGGACAACGCCGTCAGTCTTACGCTGAAGGAGCCGGTCGGCGTGGTTGGCATGATCACGCCGTGGAATTATCCGCTGCTGATGGCGACCTGGAAGATGGCGCCGGCGCTGGCCGCCGGTTGCACGTGCATTCTGAAACCCCCGGGAGTAACGCCGCTGACCGCGCTGGAGATGGCGAAGTGGCTGCCGGAAGTGGGTGTGCCGCCAGGCGTGTTGAACATTGTCACCGGGTCGGGATCGATCTGCGGGACTGCGCTGGTGCAGCATCCCGACGTAAACAAGATCGCTTTCACGGGCAGCAATGCCGTGGGTAAAGTCATCGTCAAGCAGGCCGCCGACACGGTGAAGCGGGTGACGATGGAGCTGGGCGGGAAGTCTCCCAACATCTTCTTCGCGGATGCCGACTTCGAAGCGGCCATCGACGGTGCGCTGTTTGGTGTCTTCATCAATCAGGGCGAAGTTTGCTCGGCGGGCAGCCGCATTTTAGTGCAGCGGTCAATCTACAAGAAATTTGTCGAGGCCATGACGGAGAAGGCCAAGAGGATCAAACTCGGGTCACCGTTGGAGCGCGACACCAAGATGGGCCCAGTGGTGAGCAAGGACCAGTACGACACGGTGCGGTCGTATCAGGAAATTGGCAAGAAAGAAGCCAAGATGTCCATCGGAGGAGGGCGCGCCAAGAAGTTTGCCAAAGGCTACTTCATTGAACCGACCATCTTCTATGACGTGGACAATCGCGCCCGCATTGCGCAGGAAGAGATCTTCGGTCCGGTCGCTGCCGTGATCCCATTCGAAGACGAGAAAGACGCAGTGAAGATCGCTAACGATACTCCCTATGGTCTGGCGGGGGCGGTGTGGACGCGGGACCTGTTCAAAGCCTTCCGTACGATCAAGGCCATGCGCGCCGGAATCATCTGGGTAAACCACATGCAGCTGACATATGTGGAAGCGCCTTGGGGAGGTTACAAGCAGTCGGGCTTCGGTCGGGAACTGGGGCCGTGGGGAATCGACGAGTACCTGGAAAATAAGCAAGTGCATATCAACCTCAACGAACAGCCAATCGGCTGGTACTAGAAGGCCAGTACCGAGTACCGAGTGAACCGCTAGTCTTGACGAGAAACTGGAAACCGGCCTCTAAGGTGAGATCGGTGGCGGTGTCGATCTGCTTCAGGAAACGTAGGAACTCCTGGTGCCGATGCCGCGGTTGGCACTGGGCAATGATCTTGCCGGCGGCGACGTTGAGGGCCGCGAACAAGGGTTGTACTCTGCCGTTCGTGGTCGTGCGTCTGCTCGATCAGCGCCGGTGATCCGCAGTTTGTCGCCAAAGTCCGTGACATCGTTGGTTCTCTGCTTGAATCCACCCGACCAGGCGATTGTGCTCAGTGTGGATGAGAAGAGCCAGATTCAAGCGTTGGATCGCACCCAGCCGCTTCTTCCTCTCCGGCCCGGCCTGCCGGAACGAAATCTGCCACCAGCACAGCGTGCTGTTCATCGCCGACGAAGTCCAGAGCGGCTTTGGCCGCACCGGTAAGCTGTTTGCCAGCGAGCATTACGGTATTGAGCCGGACATTCTGGTTTCCGCGAAGTCGCTGGGCGGCGGTTTGCCGCTGGCTGCGATCACCGGTCGCGCAGAAATTATGGATGCTCCCGGGCCGGGTGGGCTAGGCTGGACATTCGCCGGCAACCCGGTTCCCTGCGCGGCGGCGCTCGTCGTGCTCGACCTGTTCGAGAAAGAAAATTTGCTCGATCGCGCCAACGAACTGGGAAGGCATTTCCGGCGGCGGGCCGAGGAATGGCCAGAGCGCTGGCCGATCGTGGGCGATGTGCGCGGACTGGGCGGCATGCAGGCAGTTGAACTGGTGAAACCGCGCGAAAGCTGTGAGCCCGCTGCTGAAGAAAACCAAACAGGTTACGCAATCCTGTTCGAGCACGGACTGATTACGATCACGGCGGGATCGTATTCCAATTTGGTTCGCGTGCTGGTTCCGCTGGTGGACACGAGCGAGCAGATGGACGAAGCCATGGACGTACTGGAAGCCGCGCTACAGTAACTCCGCTCCCCAGCCAAGGTCCAACCGATTAAGGTCCAACCGATTAGTGTACTCGTCGCAAGTGATGGCGTTGCCAATATCGCCAACAAAGCGATTGTGGTCTTTCCTCGTATATCCTCTTACTCCGTGGGTTCCAACGTAATTGACACTGAAACCGTAGTCGTGGAGAAACTGGTGCTGGACGCCTGGTCCCCTTGGGAGTATTCGGGCTGCGAATCTTAGAACGTTGCCGGGGTGTTCACCCACAAGAGCAAGGTCTCCTTCTCGCTGAAACTCTGCCAGTGGTGGGACTGCGCGCTTTCAAAGTACAGGCTGTCTCCTGCCTCTAGCGCGTAGTGCTCAATCTCATCGATCCAGACTTCGAGCTTGCCCTGAAGAACATAAATGAATTCCTCTCCTTCATGGCTGTAGGAGCCGCCACTGTCGGCACCGGGAGCTATCCGGAAGAGATGCGGTTCCATAACCCTCTTGCCAGAGGCAAGCAGTTCCATTTGTACACCGGGGTTGGGCACCAGGACCTTCCGCTCTCGTGCTCGCACCAGTCGGTGCGAGTCATCCTTGTCCGCAAAAAAAGCCAGGACGGTCGTCCCATAAAACCGCGCCAGCTTTTGCAGGGTGGCGATGGAGGCCCTGGAATACCCACGTTCCAAGGAGCTTAGGAAGCTGACACTCACTCCCGTTTTCTGGCCGACCTCGGCAAGAGTCAGGCCGTGTTCCCGCCGCAGTTCCAGTAGCCTTTGCGCGATCGCTTTCTGTTTATGCTTCGCCGCGGAAGGGGCCCGTTCATTTTCCCGTTTGCCCTGCAGGATGGCCACGATTCCGGCCGGATTGACGTGCTGTGTGGTTCTCAGATGCTTGATCTTCCTCAGCTTTTTCAGCGCCTCTCGGGAATAGAGGCGATAGCGACACTGGCTGCGAGCCGCCGTGATCAGGCCCATCCGCTCCCAGTTCCGCAGGGAAGAGGCACTGATCCCGAGCATGTGGGCCGCTTCACCGATCCGAAAATAAACGGCGGTCTTTTTCCCAGGCATGGTGGTGATACAGCGTTATTTTCGCCGGCTTCTATCTTACGACCAAATCCGAATCTACCGCAAATCTCACAACCTTAGCGAAAGGTTTTCTTGACAAACATTGCAGGAATTCTAGTACAGTTGTAGCATGACAATCGCGGTCGGGTCTGTCCGTGGACTGAATTCGATACTGGACTTTAGACCAACCAATTTGGGCAGTCGACCGCAGCTTTCGGCCCACGCGTGCTGCAATTGGGTTTGAAGATCATGTTCTGAGCTGATGCTTGGGGCGAGCGCGGACTGGCGGCCGCCTCCATTCCTAGAGGACAAAAAGACGTGACCACAATCAACCTTCAGACGGAGATACCCGGACCGCACTCGGTGCGCTGGGGAGAGCGGCAACAGAATGCTGTACCGCGAGGGACGCACTGGACTGCGCCAGTTTTCATCGCACGGGCTGAAGGCGCCGTCTTACACGATGTGGATGGAAATTCGTTTCTCGATTTTGCGGGCGGCATCGGTTGCATGAATGTCGGCCACTGCGCGCCCGCAGTCCGCCAGGCGGCACAGGAACAACTGGGACGTTTTAGCCATCTTTGCTTTGCGGTGACCCCGTACGATGCCTACGTTCGGCTGGCGGAAGAATTGAACCGGCGCACGCCGGGAAGTTTTCCGAAGAAGACCCTGCTGGTGAACAGCGGCGTCGAAGGCGTGGAAAACGCGGTAAAAATTGCCCGCGCTTATACTGGCCGTCCTGCGGTCATCGCCTTCGAAGATGCGTTCCATGGGCGGACACTCCTAGGAATGAGCCTTACGAGCAAGGTGCATCCGTACAAGGAGAGCTTCGGCCCGTTTGTTCCAGAGGTTTATCGGATCCCATACGGCTATTGCTATCGCTGCTCGTACTCACTTACCTATCCGCAGTGCGAAATCCACTGTGCTCACGCTCTGGAAGACGTGTTCCGGCGCACTGTCGACGCCAGCACCGTAGCCGCCGTGATCGTCGAACCGGTCCTTGGCGAGGGCGGTTTTGTGGCCCCGCCCCGTGAGTTCTTTCATGTGCTGCGTGAAGTTTGCACTCGGCACGGCATCTTGCTGGTCGCCGACGAAGTGCAGACCGGCTTCGGCCGCACGGGTACGTTGTTTGCTTGCGAGCAATTGGGTATGGAGCCCGATCTGATCGTCTCCGCGAAGTCAATCGCCGCGGGTCTTCCACTCGGGGCGGTGACGGGCCGCGCCGAAATCATGGATGCTGCCACCCCCGGGGGGCTGGGAGGGACTTACGTTGGCAATCCTGTGGCCTGCGAGGCGGCGCTGGCGGTGCTGAAGATGTTCGACGACCAGCAACTTGTTGCCCGCGCGGTTCGCATTGGCGAGTGGATAGGCCAACGCACGCGAGAGTGGGAGGCGGAGTTCCCTCTGATCGGCGACATTCGCGGCATGGGAGCCATGCGCGCATTCGAACTGGTCCGCGACCGGGGCACGCGAAAACCAGCCAAAGAGGAAACAGAAAACATTATCAAGTATTGCTGGCAACACGGCCTCATCATCTTGTCAGCTGGAACATACGGCAATGTGATTCGGTTGCTCCTCCCTCTGGTGGTTACAGACGACCAGTTGGAAGAGGGTTTTTCAGTCTTAGCGGCTGCGCTAGCGTCGGTCTCTGCACCGGCCGGCGTTGCCATTCGGAATTAGAGGAGAGGCAAGATGAAAGAAAACTCGCCAATGGCGATTTTTAGTCGCAGAGCGTGGATCCGAGGTGGCGGTGCCGGTATTGCCGTGCTTCTTGCCAAGCCGCGATTGCTGGCCCAAGACACCAAAGTTGGTGACGCGCTGCAGTCGATGTCCAGCTTGACAGGAACCAAGTTGGAGCATCGATGGGTCGAACCGACTGCGACGCTGGTCAGTGCAATTCTTGAGGATTCCAAGTCGCTGCGCTCCCTCGACCTGGGGGGGATCGAGCCAGCCATTACCTTTTCCGCACGTTGATCCGCACGATGACGGAAGAACTCATCTCGCGACCCATTTCTGAACTGGCACCACTCTTGCGGAAACGGGCGATTTCTCCAGTCGAGCTTTTCGATGCGACGTTGCAGAGAATTCATCGGCTGCAGCCCAAACTGAACAGTTTCATCACGATCACAGAAGAAAAAGGCCGACAGGCCGCAATTCGCGCAGAAGATGAAATACGGCACGGCTATTACCGCGGGCCGTTGCATGGAATACCGATTTCGATCAAGGATCTTTTCGCAACCCGCGGAGTGCGGACAACCGCGGGGTCCAGGATTCTTGCGAACTGGGTTCCTGACTACGATGCCACGGCGGTCGCAAAACTGCATGAAGCTGGCATGGTGATGATCGGCAAGACACACATGCATGAGTTTGCTTATGGCGTCACCAGCGATAACCCGCATTATGGTCCGGCCCGCAATCCGTGGGACGCTATGCGCGTACCCGGCGGATCGAGCGGCGGGTCAGGCGCTGCGGTGGCAAGTTCGCAGTGTGCTGCGTCCTTGGCTTCCGACAGCGGAGGCTCCATCCGCATTCCGTCGGCGGTATGCAGCGTTGTTGGTCTCAAGCCGACTTACGGCCGCGTGAGCCGGCACGGCGCAATTCCTTTGGCGTGGTCTCTCGATCATGTGGGGCCGATCGCGAAGACAGTGGAAGATGCCGCGATTGTTCTGAGTGCCACTGCCGGGCCGGACTCGAAGGATCTATCCTCCAGTTCACGATTTGTTCCGGACTACCAAAAAGAGATGATGGGCGACATTCGCGGTCTTCGCGTGGGGATACCGCTGCACTTCTTTCTTGATCACGTCGATCCGGAGATCGGGTACGCGGTGAACCGAGCGATAAGAAAGTTAGAGGCGCTGGGCATGAAGGCCGTGGAGATCGACATTCCTGGGCTGGAAAACTGCGCAGCCATGGAAGCACATATCAATTTGGCGGAAGCGGCTTCTTATCACGAGCAATATCTCAAGAAGCAAGCAGACGCATACGGACCAGGGGTGCGCACTGACCTGGAGGCCGGGCGCTTTCTGCTGGCTTCCGATTATGTGAAGAGCCAACGGGCACGCGCCTGGTTGCAGCGGAACTTCAACGACGCATTTGGGAACGCGGACGTCATCGTTTCTCCAACCGTGCCAGCCTTCCCGCCCGTAGTTGGTCAAGTGTGGGTGCAATCGGGAGACCGGCGGGAACACATCGTTGACGCGTTTGTTCGTTTCAACATCCCCTACGATCTGACCGATCTCCCGGCAATTTCTGTGCCCTGCGGATTTGGTTCAACTGGCTTGCCCATCGGCCTCCAAATCGCCGGCAGGGCATTCGAGGAAGCGACAATCCTGAAGGTCGCACACGCGTACGAGCAGTCAACCGAGTGGCATCTGGCCAGCCCCGCTCTCGACTAGTGAAGGAATGTGACTGTGGGAGCCAAAGACGAGGAATCACCACGAAATGGGACGTTGCAACGCAGCAGTCGATAACTCCCAGTCTTTAGGAGGTACGTTATGTCCAGAATTGCGACAGAAATAACGCTGCAAGATCCACTGCTGTTTCGCCAGGCTTGCTACATAGACGGAACGTGGGTTGGGGCGCTCGGCGGCGAGGAAATCAACGTTGACGATCCCGCAACAGGCAAGGTTATTGGAAGGGTCCCGAGAATGGGGGCTGCACAGACGCTTCAGGCGATTGACGCGGCTGTTCGAGCGTTCCCCATTTGGCGCAAGCGGACTGCGAAAGAACGCGGCACCGTGCTCAAGCGCTGGTTCGATCTGATGATGTCGAACCAGGAAGACCTTGCCCATTTGATGACACTCGAACAAGGAAAGCCGTTAGCCGAATCGCGAGGCGAGGTCGCGTATGCGGCGTCATTTCTCGAATGGTTCGGCGAGGAAGCTAAGCGCGTCTATGGCGATACTATTCCCGCCCACCAATCGGACAAAAGGATTGTCGTTGTGAAAGAGCCGGTGGGTGTTGTTGCTTGCATTACTCCCTGGAATTTTCCGCTCGCGATGATCACACGCAAAGTTGCCCCAGCACTCGCCGCCGGTTGCGCGGTTGTGCTTAAGCCAGCATCCCAGACCCCGTTCTCCGCACTCGCGTTAGCGGAACTTGCCGAACGCGCCGGTGTGCCGAAGGGTGTATTCAATGTGATTACAGGGAAAGCGAGCGAAATCGGCGCCGAACTCGCTTCCCATCCTGTGGTGAGAAAGCTCTCGTTCACGGGTTCCACGCAAATCGGCAAACTGTTAATGGCGCAGTGTTCGAGTACCGTGAAGAAATTGTCACTCGAACTTGGTGGCAACGCTCCCTTCATCGTCTTTGACGACGCCGATCTGGACGCGGCCGTCGAGGGTGCGGTGGCCTCGAAGTACAGAAACACTGGCCAAACCTGCGTTTGTACGAACCGCTTTCTTGTTCAGGACAGCATTCACGATGCATTTGCCGCAGAACTCGCGACTGCCGTCAAGTCGCTCAAACCCGCCCCCGGTTTCGAGCCTGGCGCCACACAAGGGCCGTTGATCGACGACAGTGCAGTGGAGAAAGTGGAGGACCACATTCGTGACGCGACGTCGAAAGGCGCGACGGTTCTTGTTGGGGGACGCCGTCATGCCTTGGGTGGCCGCTTTTTCGAGCCGACCATCCTGACCGGTGTCACACCGGGGATGGCGATTGCAAGCGAGGAGACCTTTGGACCAGTGGCGCCGCTGTTTCGGTTTAAAACAGAAGCGGACGCCATCGCTCTCGCGAATGATACCCAGTTCGGTCTGGCCGCGTATTTCTTCGGGCGCGACATAGCTCGGGTGTGGCGCGTTGCTGAGGCACTCGAGTATGGCATCGTCGGTATTAATACGGGTCTGATTTCGACCGAGGTCGCTCCCTTCGGCGGAGTCAAGGAGTCGGGACTGGGTCGGGAAGGTTCGAAATACGGTATCGAAGAATACCTCGAAATCAAGTACCTATGCTTCGGCAGCATTGCGCCGCGGTGATCCGGGCAGGTAAAACTGGTTTTCTGTCACCCCATCCGCCTCGTGTTCCTCGACGGAGAACTCTGCCGAGAACTCGCCTTCTCGTAGCTCGCATGACCGTGCCACGATAACGTATCCCTTGTACCCCTGCCTGCTCTTCATGACTGCAACCTTTCAGGCTCCAATTATTGCACTTCGGGGTGGGGAGCTTCCTCTCAAGCCAACGTCGTCCGCATGTCACTTCTCAAACTGGTGGGGAGCCCCGAATACCGCCTCTGTGGACGGTCGTTGCGGGCTGCGATGCCCAGCGCCTTCTTCTGCCCGATCAGCACGAGCAGTCGCTTGCCCCGAGTGATCCCCGTGTAGATTAGGTTGCGTTGCAGCAGCATGTAGTGCTGCGTGGCAAGCGGGATCACCACTGCCGGGAACTCCGAGCCCTGCGACTCGATGGCGCTGCCCTACAATCTCAAAGTTGGATATCGACAGCCGATTCGCGGAGAGGGAGGGATTCGGTCCCACCGTCCGTATTGATAACACGTAACTTATTCATTCGAGATCCCTACCGACATCTGGCTGGGATCAGAGTTGAAAGCATTGAGCGAGGGACAGCGAGACCGCTGTCGAGACGCCATCTATCGGTATATTGTCCGGCGTCAAGCATTCTTTCCGGTCGTGCCGTGCTGCCACTTCTTATCCAGCACACGCAATTTTCCGTGTTGGCGGACGCGTCGCTCGAACTCGGGCACAAAGTGCCCGTAATCCGCCTTTACCAGCTTCCCGCTGACGTGAATGGCGAGCACCTTTCCGCTGTTTTCTTCATTGAGTTGTATGGGCATTGGGAACTCCCTTGATTCGATAAAGGTCAATTTGTTTTTCCTCGTTCGCTCCCGCTTATCCACCGTAAGATTGGTTCAGGCGCTCGCGCCTTCTCCGCTAGCGGTTTTCCTTTTGCGTTCCGTCTTGACTCCACTTCCAGTTCCGGATTTCCGGCATGTCCTGGCCGTACTGATCGATATATTGCTTGTGCTCGATGAGCTTGTCCCGCATCTGCTGCTTCAGGTAGGCGCCTTTGGAACCTAGGTGCGGCAGGCGATCCGCCACGTCTTGCACCAGGTGGAAGCGGTCCAGATCGTTCTGCACCCTCATGTCAAAGGGCGTCGTGATCGTACCCTCTTCCTTGTAGCCCCGCACGTGCAAGTTGCGGTTGGTCCGGCGATAGGTCAGACGGTGGACTAGCGACGCGTATCCATGAAAGCCAAATATGATGTGTTTATCTGTCGTGAAGAGCGAGTCGTAATCCTGCTCGGTCAGTCCGTGCGGGTGCTCCGAGCTGGATTGCAGCTTCATGAGATCAACCACATTGATCACCCGGATTTTCAAATCGGGCAGATGCTGGCGAAGGATGGAAACCGCGGCCAGGATCTCCAGCGTGGGCGTGTCTCCGCAGCAGGCCATCACCACGTCCGGCTCGGCGGCGTCCTGGTCGTTGCTGGCCCATTGCCAGATGCCAATTCCTTCCGTGCAATGCACGACCGCCGCGTCCATGGTCAGCCATTGCGGGAGGGCGTGCTTGCCTGCCACTACCACATTGACGTAATTCCGGCTGCGCAGGCAGTGATCAAAAACCGACAACAGGCAGTTGGCGTCGGGCGGAAGGTAAATGCGCACGATATCAGCCTTCTTGTTGATGACATGGTCGAGGAAACCGGGATCCTGGTGCGTGAATCCGTTGTGATCCTGCTGCCAGACATGGGAGGCGAGCAGATAGTTCAGCGACGAAATCTTCCGGCGCCAGGGTAGTTCCAGGCATACCTTCAGCCACTTGGCGTGCTGGCTGAACATCGAGTCGACGATGCGGATGAAGGCTTCATAACTGTTGAACAGCCC
>Ga0208820_1001785_pt1 | contig 11386 bp, 9 predicted proteins | sample June2015DPH_16_5_FD_184713 | JGI IMG/M metagenome (GOLD analysis project Ga0208820, IMG submission 184713) | Peatland microbial communities from SPRUCE experiment site at the Marcell Experimental Forest, Minnesota, USA - June2015DPH_16_40... | ecosystem: Environmental > Terrestrial > Soil >...
GTCTCGCTCTCGGTCATCGCTGGCACCCACGGACCGCAGCGCGCCACCATGAAGCTCGACGTCGACGGCAAGTCGCTGATCGAGGAGCGCGACGGCAACGGCCCGGTCGACGCCACCTTCAATTGCATCAAGGCGATGGTGCCGCACGAGGCGGTGCTGGAGCTTTATCAGGTGCACGCGGTGACCGAGGGCACCGACGCGCAGGCGGAAGTCTCGGTGCGGCTGTCGGAGAACGGCCGCACGGTGACCGCCAAGGGCGCCGATCCCGACACGCTGGTCGCCTCGGCCAAAGCCTATCTGGCGGCGCTCAACAAGCTGATGGTACGGCGCCAACGCGGCAAGCTCGAACCGATCGCCGTCGTCGAGCGTCGCATTCATTCGACGGATGTGGTGTAGCTACCTCTTTGGTCATTCCGGGGCACGAGCCAATGGCCCGTGACCCCGGAATCCACAATCACCGGCAACCGGGATTAGCGCCGCACCAGCGGGCAACCGCCGTCTTCATGCGAGCGGAATGCGCTAACACCTGGGACGGTGCCGAGCATGTTGTAATAGTCCCAAGGCTCCCTCGATTCCGAGGGTTTCTTCACCTGACCGAAATACATGTCGTGGACCAGGCGGCCGTCTTCCCGAAGGCGGCCGTTCTTGGCGTAGAAATCGTTGACCGGGATCTCCCGCATCTTGGCCATGACTGCTTGAGCTTCGTCCGTGCCGGCGGCTGTGATTGCCCGGAGATAATGACGAATAGCGGAATAAACGCTGGCTTGAGCCATGGTCGGCATGGCTCCGTGCCGCGCAAAGAAGCGTTTCGACCAAGATCGGCTCTCCTCGTCACGATTCCAGTAGAAACCGGTCACGAATTTCAACCCCTGTGCATTCTTAAGTCCAATGCTGTGAACATCGGAAATGAACACCAGCAGCGCGACAACGCTCTGGCCGCCGCGCGTCAGCCCGAACTCGTTGGCGTGTTTGAGGGCGTTGATCATGTCGCCGCCGCCATTAGCGAACGCCACAACCTTCGCGCCAGACGCCTGCGCTTGCAGCAGGTAGGAACTGAAGTCGGAGGTGTTCAGCGGATGGCGGACGCTACCGAGCACCTTTCCGCCGGCGGCGAGCACCGCGTTCGTAGCGTCGGCTTCGAGTGAATGGCCGAACGCGTAATCGACAGTCAGGAAGAACCAGGTGTCGCGGCCCTCCGCTACCACAGATCGGGCCAAGCTCGTCGTCAGCGCGTAGCTGTCATAGATCCAGGACGCTTCGGTTGGCGTGCACGCCTTGCCCGTGAAGGCTGTGCTGCCTACTGCCCCGGCAATGGCGATCCGATTATGCTCGGCCGCGAGTTGTTCGACGGCAAGCGCGACAGCCGAATTGTCGAAGCCGATGGCCATGTCCACTTTTTCAGCATCGAACCAGTGGCGGGCAATGGCCGCCCCGATATCGGCCTTATTCTGGTGATCGGCGAATATGACCTCGACCGGCTTGCCGAGCACGGCGCCGCCAACGTCCTCGATCGCCATTCGTGCGGCGACGACCGAACCTGGGCCGCCCAGGTCAGCGTAGAGGCCGGACTGGTCGTTGAGCACGCCAATTCTGACGATATCATCCGATACCTGACCACTTGCCCTAGCGGCGCCAAAGGTCGCGGTTGCAAGGGCCACAATTAGCGCGATTGGAAATCGCACGGCACCGCCCCTATTTTGCATTGGCGAGCTGATTCAGTTCGCTCTATTGCGCTTTACTCACCGTGAAGCTGCGCTCGGCCAGCATACGATCCTGATACCAGATCTGCTCGGTCCACACGCCGGGCACGATCTCCCAGCCGTTGTCGAAGCCGTAGCCGATAAGGCAGAGCGCGCCGATTTTCATGTTCGGAAAGGCCACTTTCGCGGTGTGCATCATGTCGCCGGTATTCGGATTGCGAATTCCCTGCGGCGGAAACGTGAACGCGGCATGCAGCGTCACGCCGTCGCCCGCGGGCGTGCCCTCGAGCCGGAATTCGATGCCGAACTGCGTTCCGGCCTTGCCGGCCACGTGAGGCGAATCCAACACGAAATGCCAATTGACGTCGGTGCCGACGGTCCCGGTCGGCGTATCTTGCCCGGGCCGGGCCGGCGCGCTCGTCGTCTGCGCCGTGTAGGTCCCGACCTTGGTGATGGTGATGCCGGTGACGATCGCGGTCTGTTCGGCGACCGTCGGCGTCTGCGCCGCGGCACCGCTTACCGCCGCCGCCAGCCAACAGAAGGCGACAAACGGCAGACGCATGAGTTCGTTCCCCTGTGGACCAACGGCGATTCTGTCCGGCTTTGCCGATTCCAGCAAGCCTGCAGCGCTGCGGTCCACGATTGCTGCGGTGCCGCAGGCCTTCGCCCCGGACTCGTCGCCGATCGGGGCCGAGGGCCGACGCGGCCAGGCCAAAGCGAGCTCTATCTCGCGCCGCAATCCCCGCTTGGAATTCCGCCGGCAATGTCCTAGATGTGCTCGCGCGGAGGCGTCGCTGTTTCGCCCGTGCGGCTTCTCGCAGCACGGTGGAAGCGCGAACGTCCGGCGGCGCGCAAGCGGCGCCCCGTCAATGGTGGTACGGCCTCGGCCGGGTCTTCCTCGGCTCGGGCGCATAGCTCAGTTGGTAGAGCAGCTGACTCTTAATCAGCGGGTCCAAGGTTCGAGTCCTTGTGCGCCCACCACAAAATCAATGACTTAGCAGCAACAAGCTCGGGTCATTCCGACACCGTTTACACCCGGTTTACAGTTTTGTTCTCTTTTCCTTCCGTTCAAGCCTGCGGATTGCATTCTCAGCGAGCGCGGCCCGGTCGCCGAGATAGTGTCTATCCAGGATCGTGCTCACGTCAGCAAGACTGTGCCCTGTGACGCCCGCAATCTCCTGCGGCGTGCTTCAGCTTCCGCAGTGCTCTGGCCTCGATCTGCCGAATTCGTTCGCGTGTCAGGGAGAACTCTCGACGATTCTTCGAATAATATCGATCTCGGCGTGGCGGCAGAGACAGCCATCGCCGCCGCAAACGTCCGGCGGACAACGCCATCTTCCAGCGGAAGGTCGGACGGGGGCAGTCGCCTCGAAACCCGCTTGACAGATTTCGGCAGTAACGTACCCTCAAGGCACGGTCGCTGGACAAAGCGACGTCCCAATCGGCCAAAAGACCGTCACAGGACGCCAAAAGGGGAGGGTACCGACGCCAGGTCCCAGGCGATCCAGTTTGATTCACGTTCTGACCTTGCCCGCGGGTGCCCATAGTACGCAGCCGCGACGGCCATGGTAACCGACGGCGCAATTTGCAGCCCGGCCGGCGGACATCACGTTTGTAGCTGCAAGAGCCGCTGACCTGCCAGGCCAGACGGAAACGATCCAAGGGAGGAGAGTGAAGATGTATCTTCGAACAAGGTTGATGACGAGTGCAGCGACGCTGCTCGCGGCCACGGCCCTAACGGCGACCGCCTACGCGCAGGACGCGAAGTCGCTTGCGGAGCCTAACAAGGACTGGGAGACTTTCCACGGCAGCTACAAAGATTGGAACTACAGTCCGCTCAAGCAGATCAACACCGAAAACGTCAAGAAATTGAAAGTAGCGTTTATCGAGCAGGTGGGCCGCTCGACCCGCGGTCTCGAGACGACGCCGCTGGCGAAGGACGGAATCCTTTACTACTCGGGATCCTACAGCAAGGTCTTCGCCGTCAAGGGCGACACCGGCGACATCCTGTGGTCCTACATTCCCAAGCTCGATGAGGAGACTGTCGCGCGCCAGACCCACTCGCCCTTCAACCGCGGCATGGCGATGGGCTACGGCAACCTGTACGTCGGCACCGTTGACGGACGATTGATCGCGGTCGACATGAAGACCGGCAAACCGGTGTGGGATACGAAACTGATTAATTCGCAGAAGCTCACCGTCGGTTTCACCGGCGCGCCGCTCCTGGTTAAGGACAAGATCATCATCGGCGCCCAGGGCGGCGAGTGGCCCTACCGCGGTCCGATCTTCGGCGTTGACGCAAAAACCGGCCAGAAGGTGTGGGAGTTCTTCACGGTGGCGGGCACGCCCGAGGCCGAGAAGACCTGGGGCAACGAGTCCTGGCGCACCGGCGGCGGCGGCGGCTGGATGCCGGGCACCTACGACGCCGAGACCGACACGGTGTGGTGGGGCACCGCCAATCCCGCGCCGCTGTTCGACTGGAGCGGACCCGACTACAAGACCTCGGGCGCGCGGCCGGGCGATAACCTCTACACCACCTCGGTGATCGCGCTCGACCCCGACACCGGCAAGCTCAAGTTCTATCACCAGGAACTGCCGCACGACGCCTGGGACTTCGACAGCGCCGTCGGCGAGTTCGTATCCATCGACCGTGACGGCAAGAAATACTACGTTCACCCCAACAAGGGCGGCTTCATCTTTGTCTACAACCGCGCCGACGCCAAGATCGAGAACGTCTATCCCCTCATCAAGAACTTCAATTTCGTGAAGGGTATCGACCCGAAGACGGGCGAGCTCATCGGGCGGCGCGACATGACCGAGGGCAAGCAGAAGGACCTCTGCCCGGCGATCAACGGCGGCATCAGCTTTAATGCCGGCACCTACAGTCCGCAGACCGGTCTCTATTACAAGATCGGCAACGAGTGGTGCATGGATCTTGACATCGTGAAGACCCAGCCGGTGACCGAGCCCGCGGCGCAGCTCAATATCGGCGCCACCTTTACGGTCAAGGACCCGCCGGGGGACAAGATGCACGGTCACGTCGACGCGCGCGACCCGATCACCGGCAAGGTCGCCTGGTCGGTGGACTATCCGGAACCGCCGCTCGCAAGCCTGCTCTCTACAGCAGGAGGGCTCTTGTTCGTGCCCGACGCCCGCGGCTGGCTGCGTGCGCTCGACGCCAAGACCGGCAAGGAGCTGTGGAAGGCCAACGACGGCAATCTCCACAATGGCGGAATCATCAGCTATGAGGCGAACGGCAAGCAATATATCGCGACGGTCACCGGATTCCCCAGCATGGTCAGCGAGGGCTATCCGGAAATGTTCGGCGCGCCATACAAGTATATGGAGCAGAACACCGGCACGCTGATCGTCTACACGCTGGAATGAGTTTGGTTCACGCGTGAAGGGAGCCGCGGAATCCTGCGGCTCCCTTGCGCTGTTCCTGCCCAGCGCGCGAGTCGGATGGTTGCGACTTGCGCCAGTTGCAATGGCCAAACCCGGAATCGTCCGGGTTCGGCCCGATGAGGCAAGCATGCCGGCGCCTCGAAGCCGATTGAGACGGATCGCCTGCATTGACGTGCAAGAGTAGGCAATCGGCCAGCAAAATCGACATGATGAAGCAATGGATCAATGCCGGCGGCGCGATGCTTTTGGCCGCCGCATTGCACGGCCATGCAACCGGAATACTGCCGGCGCGCGCCGCCGAGACGGCGTCGCCGACGAGCCCGGCCGACGCCGCACAGATCGCACATGGCAAGACCCTGTTCATCAGCTATGGCTGCGGGTGGTGCCATGAGGACGGAGGCCGCAAGGCGGGACGCTGCCCGCAGCTAATGAACACGCCGCGTGACGACGAGTTCATCATCAGCCTCATCGCCGTTGGCTCACCGGGAAAGATGCCGGCGTTCGGCGAAGCGCTGACCGAGGCCGACATCCACGCGCTCCTTTTATATATCCGCAGCCTCAAGCCGGAGACCAATCCGTGATGATCCGCAAATGCCAACCAGGTCTTTTCATCTGCACGCTTGCGGCGGTGGCGCTCGTCGCCGTTGCCGTGGCATCCGCCGCCGCTGCGCGTCCGCTCGATGCGATCAAACAGCGGGGCAGGCTGATGGTTTGCGCCAATCCGAACGCGCTGCCGTTCTCGAGCAAGAACGGCGATAAGCGAGGCTTCGAGCTCGAGCTCGGCGAGGCGCTGGCAAAGGAGCTCGGCGTGGCTTTGGAGGTGGGATGGGTGGTGTTCCCAGTTCATGTGGCGCGGGTCGATTGCGATATCCTGTTCGACTCGATCGTCGATCGGGAGACTGCCGAGGATGCGCATCTTCGGCTCTCCAGACCTTACACTGCCAGCGGGGTGGCGATTGCGCTCCGTCCCGGAATTGAAGGCATCAAGGGCTTCGGCGACCTCAAGAAGGGCCAGCGGGTCGGCGCGATTGTCGGCTCGCTCGCGAGCGTGAGACTCGGCCAGAAGGGGCTGCCGACCATTCCGTTCACCTTCGAGGATGAGATGCTCGAGGCGCTCGGCAAAGGCGAGCTCGACGTTGCGCTCGCGATCCCGGCGACGATTGGGTACTACAACATGACCCACAAGGACGCTCCCGTGAGCCTGGTGCTTGATTACGAGAGCATGCCGGAACTGCACTGGGAAGTGGCGGTGGGCATGCGCAAGGCGGACGATGCGCTCGCAGCGGCAATCAACGCCGCGCTGGACCACATGCTGGCGGAGGGGGTCGTCCACCGCATTTATGCGAGCTACGGCATCGAGCAGAGCCTGCCCGCCAAGCCGTAAGCGGCCAGAGTGAGCCGCATGCGGCGCCGCTACCTTCACGGAGACGATCGAAACGGCGCCCCACAAGCGGGGGCAGGTGGGGAAGTGAAGGACGAACTATCCCTGATCGACCCTACGTTCGATTACGGCGCGGATGGCAGCGGTTTCGTCCGCCGTACGGGCGATGCGCGGGCGGTCGATCGGTAGGTCGGCGAGCACGCGCGCGGGCGACGCCGAGAGCAGGAAGACCCGATCGGCGAGCCCGACCGCTTCCTCGATGTTGTGGGTGACAAGAAGGGTGGTCACCGGCCGGCGCGAGACGAGCTCGACGAGTTCGGAGCGCAGCCTTGCCGCAAGGGCGGCGTCGAGCGAGACGAACGGTTCATCGAGCACGAGCAACTCGGGTTCGACCGCGAACGCGCGCGCCAAGGCGACCCGGCGGGCGAGACCGAGCGACAGCTCGCCGGGATAATGGCAGCGGTGCTCGGCAAGGCCGAGCGTCGCGAACAGCGCGCTCAGTGCAGTGTCGCTCGCCTGCGGCGCGGCGAGCCTCACGTTCTCCTCAACGGTGCGCCAAGGCAGCAGGCGCGGCTCCTGAAAGACGACGCCGAGCCTGCCGTGCGCCGGCAGCTGGACTCTGCCTTCGAACTCGTGATCGAGCCCGACGATAATGCGCAGCAGTGTGGTTTTGCCGCAACCTGAGGGACCGACAAGGGCCGCGACTTCTCCGTTCGCCAAAGCAATCGAGAATTCGTCAAGCACGTGTAGCCGGCTGCCAGAGGCGGTGCGATAGAACTTGTGCTTGATATGCACATCAAGTCGGCCTGGCCCGCCAGCGGGAGATATATCGTTCAAAAGGCTGCACCAGGAAGGTTTCGATGGCGAGCATCACAGCGACGAAGGCCAGAGCATAGGCCAGGATGCGCGTGACGTCGAATAACTGGAAGGCAACGCCAATCTCGAAGCCCACGCCGTTGGGCCGGCCAAGTAGTTCGACGATCAGCACGATCTTCCAAACGAGCGAGAGGCCGGAGCGCGCGGCCGCGGCGAGATAGGGCGCCAGCTGCGGGAGGATAACGTGGCGCAGCCGTACCCACCTGCCCATGCGGAACACCGTCGCCATCTCGTCCAGCGTCCGGTCGAGCGCGCGTGCGCCTTCGCGCACTGTGACTGTGGCGATCGGCAGCTTATTTAGGGCAACGGCCGCGATCGCCGCCGTCTCCGTCAGTCCCGCCCATACATAGGCAAGCACGATGATCACCAGCGCAGGCAGGTTCAGCAGCATCACAAGCCAGGGATCCGCGAGTCGATCAAAAATAGGAACGCGGCCCATCGCGAGTCCAATTACAGCGCCGAGCGCCATCGCCATGGTGAACGACGCGGCGACGCGCGCGAGCGTGACGCCGAGATTAAAGGCGAGCGCGCCGGAGCGCGCCTCCTGGACGATCGCAAGCCCGACGGTTTGCGGCTCCGGTAACAGGCGCACGCCGACAATGTGCGAGCCGGCAAACCACGCCGCAAGCAGCAGCGCGATCGAGGCGGCCCGCAGCATGAGATTCATTCGCTTGGTCCCGCGCTGTAGAAGGTGCCGGGATCGAGCTCGCGCGCCGGCCCGACGAGATCGGCGCCGCCGATCTCGGCCAGCACGCGGTAGAGTGCTCGCGCATCGGCAGCCTCATCGGCGAGAGGCCGTCGCGGAATGCCTTCGAGATAGCGCCGACGATAGATGTCGAGCGCGCGGGCATCGCTCACCCCGATGCGCGGGGCGAGCCGCTGCCATTCCGTCGGCGTATCCGCGAGAATCTTTTTCGCCTTCTGCGTGACAGCGAAAAAACGACCGAGCAGCGCGCGGTTGCGTTGCGCCCAGCCACCGTCGAACACGTAGCCGACCATGGCCACCGGCCCCGTAGCGCCAAGGCGCTTCACGATGTACTCCATCGAGACGGCACGGTTCATGCCCTTGGCCTCGAGTTCGGCGCAAAAATTCCAAAACGTTAGCGTGGCGTCGGTCTCGCCTTGCAACGCCTTTTGCGTAAGAAGCGGCGGCGCGCCGTAGGCGATCTGCGCCTGCGTTCTGAGGTCTACGCCCGATCGGCGCGCCAACGCCTGTAGTAGTAGCCAGCTCTTGTCGAGCGGTCCGCCGGCGACGCCGAGTTTCTTGCCCTTGAGGTCGGCGATCTCTTTGATCGGCGAATTCGCGGGCACCATCACCGCGCCGAGCGCGCTCGAATACGGATAGAAGACCAGATCGTCGCCGAGCGCGCGCTCGCGCGTGACCCACAGCCAGTCGGACAGGATCAGGTCGGCCGAGCCGCCCTTTAGCGCGACCTTGCTGGCCTCGGTGCTCGCGAGCTCGGTGGTTTCGATCGCGAGATCGGCCTGCCGGTCGAGATCGTGGGCGCGAAGGATTTCGAGCTCCCAGGCTAGCGTACCGGTCTTCTGCGCGGCGATGCGAATGCGATCTGCTGCGAGTGCTTGCGAAGCGGCAAGCGCCAGCGTGGCGATCACTACAACACGCAGGCACCACAGCGTGCGTCCAGCCGGTTCACTACCGCGCGTCATAACTTTGCGTCTGGCTTTGCATATGATGGCACATGCTCATCGGCGCGGCCTCGGTGGGAACGCGCGGTTCGACCGCGATGGCAACCTCGTTTTCACCGGCGTCACAGCGAGTGAATTCCAGGCGCTCCATGCCGAGACACGCAGGCTCTTGTGGAGCTTGCAGATCCCATAAGCCAGCGCCGTCAACCTACCAAGATCGCGATTTTGCAACGCATTCTTTCGCTATATTGTGTCGCTAACGCGCAGCCGTCAATCCGCGACGGCAGGTCCGGAGGGTGCAATAGCGAAGCGTATTACGCCGCATGTGATGACTAGCAGATTACACTCCCGCCGCAAAAGCCGGAGGCTGCGGCCGACGCACTCGCTCAGACCAGTGAAAAGCTTGCCATGACCGGTCAACAGCGACTTCTAGACCAGCGATCTTAAATCAACATTATCTCGACTGCTGCAATGCACACTCCACTTCCGCAACGGGTCAAACTGCGACATCGCGGGGTGTCTGCGTCACGGCAGCTCTACCCCCGAAAGCCGACATTCGCTTGCGCTGCAATATCTGTCGCAACGGGCCACTTCCGGACCAAGTGCACCGCAGCAAAAATCGCGTCATTGGACCACGTCGGCGGTGGCGACCGAATTGTAACGCGTGGCGATTGTATCTAGGCGAGATCCGAGCGCAGTTGGGTAGCGATAGCGGTCTCAGGCCCGTCCCACTCGTCCAGCGTAATCGCGGCCGCATGATCGAGAACCGACTTCGCCTCCTCTCGTCGACCCCCTTCAGCTAGCATTCGCGCGAGCGGTATCCCGGCTCTCAAACGAAAAACATTTGCGCCCTGTTTATCAGCAATGCGTAGCGCGGTTCCGAAAAGGCGCTCTGCCTCCTGCGAATTGATAGCTGACTGCCGCAGTACCATCTCTCCACGAATCCGCCATAGCTCGGAAATAAAGGGGCCCACTTCCGGCGTGCTCGACTTATCGAGAAGCCGCGTGACCAATGCCAGCGCTTCCTGGTTGCGATCTGCGCTCGCCAGCGCATCGGCCAAAATGACGCCGGGGAGCACGCCCAAAAAACCGTAACCAAATGTCGCTTCGTAGGATGGTTCCATTTGCTTGAGCGCAGGTGCGACGTCACCTTGCAACGCATCGGCTGCGCCCAGCATGAACAATCCGACCGCGCGGGTAACCGGCAAATCGTACCTGGCCGACACCTGGGTAAGCTGTTCGGCGAATTCCCGGCAACCGTTCGCATCCCGAACAATTTGCATCACAAAGCACGCCTGGCTGTGAAAGAACGCCAGCGTCAATGGGTGTTGCAGGGAATTTGCAAGCGCAAGACCCGCGTCCAAAGCAGGCCTTACGCTCTTGGCACGACCTTCTATGCCTAATGCCAATGCCCGGCAACCATAGGCACAGACTCCCGGGTCATGGCCGGCAAAGACGTATGAAAACTTGTGATGGCGATCGCGATCATAGTGCTCCGTGCCTTCCGTCGCGTACTCGAGCATCTTCGCCGTTTGCCCAAAGAAGTATGCGGAACCCCAGCGGTGATGCAAGGCTTCAAACTTCAAATCGTCGTCGCCAATTTCCCGGCTGATCGTCGTCAACTCTTCACCCAGGACCTCGACCTTGTCGAGCCGCCGGTTCCGCGCCGCATTCAGGTACAATCCCCAGGTTGCCTGAAACAATTGCGGTCCTGCATTGGCTTCCTTGGCTAGCGTCTTTGCCTGTTCTAACGCCAAAGCCGCCTCGTTGGTCTGCGGCCCCTTGTGTATCGCGAGCGTGGCGCCGAGTCTTAGCTGAGCATCAAGCTTCAGGCGCGTTCGCAGTTTCGGGTCGGCGACGCGCTCCGCTTCCGCGAGCGCCGAGGTAAGATTGGCGACTGACTCAGCAAATGCCAGGCGCTGACCGGACCGATCCGCGGCGAGCAACCAGAAACGGAACGATTCCTCCGCTTCGGCAGCGCGGCTGTAATGGTGTGCGATCAGCGTCGGTTCGCATTCGCCCGTCGCGTTCGATTGAGATTCCAGATGATGGGCGATTTCCTTGTGCAGCGATTGACGCCGGCTTCGCGAAAGACTTTCGTAGGCCGCTTCCTGAACGAGAGAATGGTTGAAACTGTAACTAGATTCACCGTCGTTTCCTGCCTCGAAGATCAAGCCGGATTCGCGTAAGCGGGCCAAGGCGGCTCGAAGGTCAATGTCGCTTGCGCCGGCAATTGCTTCCAGCAACGCATAGGAGAATTGACGCCCGATAACGGAGGCGATTTGGGCGATGTCTTTGGCCGGTCCCAGCCGGTCAAGGCGCGCCATCAGCGAATCCTGTAGGGTGAGGGGCACTGCGCTGGCACCCAGTGAGCGTA
>Ga0208820_1001794_pt1 | contig 11345 bp, 10 predicted proteins | sample June2015DPH_16_5_FD_184713 | JGI IMG/M metagenome (GOLD analysis project Ga0208820, IMG submission 184713) | Peatland microbial communities from SPRUCE experiment site at the Marcell Experimental Forest, Minnesota, USA - June2015DPH_16_40... | ecosystem: Environmental > Terrestrial > Soil >...
GAAGGCGCGGCGGCTGATTGCGGTGGAATTGGACCGTGTCCTTTCGGCGCAGCTGCGGATGAAATTCTCCCTGCAACCCAATGTTGAAATCATCGAAGGCGATATTCTGACGATCGAACTGGACACTGTCTTCGGGGCGAAACCCGGCAGCCTTCGCACCGGCTTGAACTTCGCGCCCGAACCGGCCCGCGTCGTCGGCAATCTGCCGTATTACATTACCTCCGATATTCTGCTGCGGCTGCTGGAATATCACCGTTACTTTTCGACCATTGTCATCATGGTGCAGAAGGAAGTTGCCGATCGCCTGGCGGCTTCGGCGGGAGGCCGCGACTATGGTTTGCTTTCGGCGACGGCGCAACTGTACGGCCGGATCGAGCAACTCTTCACGCTTCCGCCAGCGGCGTTTGCTCCGCCGCCCAAGGTTCATTCGAGCGTGGTTCGCATTACCATCAAACCGCGGCTGGAGTCGCTGCGGGTTCCCGAGGCCGAGTTTATTCAGTTCCTCAAACTTTGTTTTGGCCAGAAACGAAAAACTCTCTGGAATAATCTGAAGACGCGGTACGATGAAGATACGCTGCGAGCCGCGTTGGCGAAAAGCGGCGTGAAACCTGCGATTCGGGCCGAAGCCCTGCCGCTCGAAAGAAGCGCCGCTTTGTTCCGCGCACTGAGTACGGCGGACAGCGAATAAGTAGCATGTCGAGTTAGCCACGATGAGCTGGATTCGGAAAAGTCCGTTTGGTCGCGATGTAGATCCAGCTAAGCACATGCTGGCGCTGCTTGCCAACGAAGCGGAAGAAGCAGGCACCCCATTCAGCGAAGAAGAAAAGGAAATTCTGGCTAGTAGGACCTCCATTCCTTCCGAGTTGGATAGCAGAGCGCGAAGTCTCATCGAGCAAATTCTCGAAAAAGAGAGAGTTGCCGGACCGGATAAGGAACTGAAGAGCTTTGGCAATTCTCTGGAATGGGCGGACTGCGACAGCGGTTCAAACGTTGTTGAATTGACTATTGCAGTGGCCTCAGATAAAAGAGCCATGTATCCCCCTCTAATACAATGGGGATTGTGGTTCAAGGACAAGATTGGGCTCGTCGGTAGCGCTATTGCGGTAGTGATCCTGTTGATGCTCTTCGCCGGAGCAGTGAGCTTCTTGTTCGGTCACAAGTGAAGCGGGATTGCGATTATCCACTGTCCGGTGCAGTTGTCTCCGCCAGGAGACCGCCTATGACTTCGACTTCCGCTGTACGAACTCCCGCAGTCGCCGGCAGGTTTTATCCGGGCCGCGCCGAGGAATTGCTGCGCGACGTTCGGCAGTACTCTCCCGCGGTTGCAACCCGCCGCATCGCCGCCATCGGATGCGTCGCTCCCCATGCGGGATACATTTACTCCGGTGGCGTCGCCGGGGCCGTATATTCGCGTCTCGAGATCCCCAAACGCTGTGTGATTCTGTGTCCCAATCACACGGGCAAGGGACGTCCGCTTTCGATTATGGCCAACACCACGTGGCAAACTCCGCTGGGCGAGGTTGCGGCCGATGCGGAAATGGGCGCTCGGTTGCTGCGGCGGTTTCCTGCGCTCGAAGAGAACAGCGCCGCGCACCGCGCCGAACACGCTATCGAGGTTCAGCTTCCTTTCTTGCAGGCGCGACAGCCAGAATTGAATATAGTTCCAATCGCCATCGGTACCAGCGACTTTGATGTGCTCCATGGATTGGGCGAAGCACTGGCGGATGTGATTGCCGGTCGTCAGGAAGATGACCCAGAAAAAGACGGCCAAGAAGAGGATCGAGCCGAGAAAGTCCTGATCGTCGCCTCCAGCGACATGAACCACTACGAATCCGATGCGGTCACTCGCGTCAAAGACCACAAGGCAATCGAACGCGTGCTGGCTATGGACGCGCGCGGACTCTGGGAGGTGGTGATGAATGAAGACATCAGCATGTGCGGGTTCGGGCCGACGATTGTCATGCTCACGGCAGCTAAGCTTCTGGGAGCGACTGCGGCCACGCTGGTCAAGTATGCAACTTCGGGCGATGTTTCTGGCGATTACGAGTCGGTGGTTGGTTACGCGGGAATTATTGTGGAGTAGGAAAGAAGCGTGCGGTGAAGAAAAAAGGCGGCGATTTTTTTGGGGCCGCCTTTTTTTCAAAAACAATTCTTGTTCTTAGTGATGCGACGAAGGGGTCGACGTGTGCGTCGCAGCCGTCGAAACCGGCCCGCCTCTCGTTGAACCTAGACCTGGACCTGGACTTGAAGTCGTACCGAAGCCGCGTGCCGGTTGCATGGCCGAAACTGGCTGAGCCGTCGAGACTACGACGGGACGAGAAGTCCGATTCATTGTTTTCGCTAGGCGATCGAGGTGATCGATCGATCCGCGTGGCACTCCGAAGCCAGCCGAGCCGGGATTGATAGTCAGGCGACGCGGCGCTTCCCCGGCCGGGTTTGCTGCGAGGCCGAGTCCCACCATCACCGTCTGATGTCCGCTCGCGGGCGCTGTCGGCACGATCATTCTGGCCGGCGCGTTCACTACCAGAGGGAGCGCATTCCACGAATTCCAATTCCCCGGTTGCCAAACGTATCCATAGCCCGGAGCGAAGGCCCAGTTGCCGTAATTGTAGGGCATCCATCCCCAGGGATAGCCCGACACCCACATGTAACCGGCGCCGGGGTAGAAGGCCCAGCCGCCATCCTGGAACGGGCTCCAATTGGCGCCCATGAAGTAGGGCTGCCAGACGTTACCATAGCCGGGCACGGTCATGAAGTTGCCGTAGTAATTCAAGTCGCTCATGCCGTAACCATACGGCGACGACAGGCTGGAGTTGCCGACGGAAGCATAGCGATCGTGATAGCCGGTCTGCTGGCGATCCCAGTCGTCGGAGGGATCGTCTTTGTAATTCTTGGCGATCACGAAAGTGTTTTTCTTGGCAGGATCGCTGGCAAGGTCGTTCTTCGTAGGATCGTTACTCGTAAGATCGTTTTTCGTAAGATCTTTATTCGTAAGAGCGATGGTTGCGCTGTGCTTCTCCGTAACCTCAATTTGTCCGGCGGGCGAAGTTGCGCTCAATTTGCCTTTGAACACGGCCAGAGTCGCCGTGGCAGCGGCGAGTTGCACACGGAAGTGCGCGGCCTGGGGCACGGTGACGGCCTCGCCGGCGAAATCCAGCAGGAACTGGTCGCCGGTTTTCTGGCCAGCTTTTTTCGGGTGAAGATTTGCGTAGACAGTGCCCGAGACAAGTTGCACGGTGCTGAGCTTCTGGCCGTCGTCGCCGAGCGCAAGACGAATGAAGTCTACCTCACTGCTGGGCGCGAGGCGCAGCGTGCTGCCGTCTTCGAATTCCACTTCCGCGCGGCCATCTTTGCCCGTCTTCAGCCGGGAGCTTTCGATTACGGGCAAATTGATAAACGCTTTATCGAAACCGTTTCCGGCGGCGCGGTCGAACTGCACCGTGCCCTGAACCTGGCTCAAGCGGACGATGCGCGCCTTCGACTCGCCCGACGCCGAGACCACCAGAAATGCCGCTGCGAGCACGGCCCACATTGCCACCATCTTTCCGAGTCTTGCGACCGACATATGCTTCTCCTGGGATGGCTCCCTTGATGCCCAGCCCCTAAAGGGGCGTTTGACGTGGAAGAACCTAGCAGTATCGCTAAAGCGATACCCTGATACGAATCTTGCGCAGCTAGCGGCTTGTCTTGTGCTTGAGTTTGCGAGCATGAGCCACTCTAAGTCAAGCGGAGTTGCGTAGCATGTCATACCCCGATAGAAATGCCCCGGTCTCGCCACCAACAAATCCGCGAAGTCGAAAGCGTCTCCTCCTGCCGGGCGAGGACGCCCGGCTCCCCAACCGCAAGCAACCCTCGGCTGCCGCCCTGCAACTAAACAATTAGTTACCTTTCGCCGCGTGGGGCGTCTAAGGTGCAGGAGGGCGTCCGGTGCCGCCGAGACCATCTGGAACTTTGACCGAGGCCGAGTTGCGGATTATGGACGTGCTCTGGCGGAAGGGATCGGGCACGGTCCAGCAAGTGCTTGATTCTATTACTCAAACACCTTCCCTCGCCTATAACTCTGTTTTGACCACCATCCGCGTTCTGGAAAGAAAGGGTTATTTGAAACACCTAAAGGATGGACGGGCGCACGTGTATACGCCGCTGGTCGGGCAGAAAGAGGCAACGCGCTCGGAAATCCGGCACCTAGTGAGCCGCTTTTTCAAGAACTCTCGCGAGGAACTCGTTTTGAATCTGCTTGAGGATCAGGGCATAGGGTCGGAGGAAATCGGCCGTCTGCGGGAGATGCTGGCTCAACACGATATGGCTCAACACAACACGCTTCAAAGCGATACGGTTCAGAAGGACACGACACAGAAGGACGCGAAATGAACTGGCTCTTCCTCCTGACAATGGCGCAGATTTCGGTCGAGCGTATTCTCAACGCGCTTCCGGCAGGATTCCTGATCGCACTCTTTGTCTGGGCGTTGCTGCGCGTGTTGCGAAAGCAAAATTCTGGAACGCGATTTGCCGTCTGGTTTCTGGCATTACTGACCGTCGCCGCGCTGCCCGTGCTGGGCGGTTTCGGCGCAGGACCAGGGCAAGGGCATGCACTGATGACGTCTGGAATGTCAGCGCCGGTGTCAGGAAGCCTGCGGCCTGCGATCGCCATTCCCGGTCGCTGGGCGCTTTTCGTTTTCCTGGCCTGGGCTGTGGGGGTGGGCGTGGCGATGGCGCGTCTGGCGACTGGGCTTTGGCACCTGCGACAGTTACGGCGGAGCTGCACTCCGGTCGTCGCGGCGGATCTTGATCCGGTCGTGCGAAAAACCGTCGAGGCAATCGGCGCGTCAGGTTCAGTCGAATCGAGGATTGTGGAGCGACGGGCATCCTCGCCCGTCCCGCCGCACCCGCAGCCTGTGGACGGGCGGGGACGCCCATCGCTCCACCCGTCAAAGTCGGTGACTGTGGCTACTTCAGAATGCGTGCGCGTGCCTGCCGCCATCGGTTTCTGGAAGCGGACAATCGTCCTGCCAGCCTGGGCGTTGCGCGAACTGCCGCCCGAAGATCTCAACGTCATCCTGCTGCACGAATTCGCGCATCTGCGGCGCGGGGATGACTGGACAAATCTCATTCAGAAGATCGTGCGCGCGCTGTTCTTCTTTCATCCCGCGGTGTGGTGGATTGAGAACCGCCTTTCGGTGGAACGCGAGATGGCGTGTGACGATGCGGTACTGGCGGAAACCGCCAACCCGCACGGATACGCCACTTGTCTGGTCTCGCTGCTGGAAAAGAGTCTGGCGCATCGTCGGGTGCAGCGCTTCGTGGACAAACGAAGGTCATCATCGCTGGCCCACGCCGCTATCGACCGCGGCCGCGAGGCTGCGCTGCGGCTGGCGCAGATTCTCGACACAAAACGGCCTGTGGCCACGCGAGTCTGGAAACCGGCGCTGGCTATGGTCGCCGCTTTTTCCGTGGTCTGCCTCGCGCTGCTGCCGCATGCGCCACAGTTCGTCGCGTTTGATCAGGGCGTGCGGGCAAGCAATTCCGATCATGCGTACTCGGCTGCGGTTAGCCAGCCTTCGTTCCCATTGTTGCCGTCCACCAGTGGAGAGCCGGGCGTCCCCGCCCGGTTGGACGGGCGAGACGCCCGTCGCTCCACTACACGTCCACGTGCTGCTTCACACCGGCTTGCTTCCGTTCCTGTGGTTAGTGCGCGATTGAACGCGGAGCCGGCGAGCAATGGAGTAGTCGCGATCAGCGCAAACGCCGAGCAGGAAATCGTGCCGCGATTCCGAACGCTGGTCTTTATTGAAGCCACGCAGTATAGGACCGCTGATTCTTCGGTGTGGAGCGTCCAGGTGTGGCGAGTGACGTGGGTGAGCACAGTTCCGGACCGGTTGGCGAGGGTGCCAGTAGCCGATTCGATTTAGCGGCCCAAAATTTTTTGCAAGCAACAACTAGATAATTAGTTGCACATAGTTAGTTGGACAAGGAGAAACGAAAATGAAGTGGCTAGAAAGTTGTAAAGCACGTTGCAAGGCAGTGGTGACAAGGCGTCTGGCAGTGGCTCTGATTGCCATAGTGGCAGTTGGGACAGTGGCGACCTTCAACTTTACGAAGATGGCAAAGGCAGCGGTGGCGGCTCCGGCCGCGGCCGCGCTTGACGATAATAGTGTCGGAGCGTTGCTCACGCTCGACCGCGCCATGGAAACGCTGGCGGCACGAGTTACACCGGCGGTGGTCAATGTTACAGTGGCATCGAAGTCCAGCGAGCAGCAGAGCGGTCTGGAAGGCATGCCCGACATGCAACAGTTTTTTGGTCCGGGCAGTCCTTTCGGCCGTCAGTTCGGCCGTCAATTCAATGTCCCGTCGCAGCCTCAGAACAGGATGGAACACGGCCTGGGCAGCGGCGTGATCATCTCTCCCGACGGATATATCGTCACTAACAACCATGTTATCGACGGAGCGGTCGATATTCGTGTCACCATGAGTAACCGGGAAGTTCTGCCGGCTAAGTTAGTGGGCGCCGACCCGCTGACGGACCTCGCGGTCATCAAGGTAAATGCGACTAACTTACCGAGCGTGCCCTGGGGTAACTCGGCTGACCTGCACCCTGGACAAACGGTGCTGGCCTTCGGGAACCCGTACGGCTACCGCTTCACGGTGACGCGCGGCATCATCAGCGCGCTGAACCGTCCCAATCCCGACCCGAGCGATCGACGCAAGCCGGGCGAGTTCATCCAGACCGACGCCGCCATCAATCCCGGAAATTCCGGCGGAGCGTTGGTGGACGCACGCGGCGAACTTATCGGAATCAATACCTTCCTGATTTCATCCTCGGGATCATTTTCAGGAATGGGTTTTGCGATTCCATCCCAGATCGTCCAGCCCACGGTGGAGGCATTGATTCGGGACGGCAAAGTAACTCATGGGTTCATCGGAATTCAGATCTCGGACGTTACTCCCGACAACGCAAAGTTTTTCCAAATGAACCAAGCCGTGGGAGCTATAGTCAGCGAGGTTGGGCCGGACACACCCGCAGCGAAGGCTGGTCTGCGCACCGGAGACGTGATCACGGAACTCGACGGAAAGCCTGTGACCGACGCCGGACAACTGCAAATGACAGTGGGACAAAAGCGGCCGGGTGACACCATCCATCTGCTGGTGGTGCGTGACAGCAAACCGACGAACATTGCGGTGACGCTGGCCGCGCTGGGCAACGGCAAGGGCACTGAGACCGCCGCCGGCGACCACGGTAAGGCTCGCTGGGGGCTGAGTCTCGCCGACTTGACCCCGGAGGTTCGCAATGAACTGCAAACGCGAAAATCGGTTCAAGGCGCTATGGTCGAGGAGGTCCAGCCCGGCAGCCCGGCCGACAACGCCGGCTTGCAGCGCGGGGACGTCATCATGGAAGTGAACCGGCACGCGGTGAAATCCTCGGCCGAGGTAGCAGAGGCGTTGTCCAGCGTGCCGAGCGGTCAAGATGCGCTGGTGCTGGTATGGTCGAACGGGGGCAGCACCTTCCGCGTGTTGCATCCGGCGCAAGGCTAGGCCCACTGGCGCCTCAAGAGTTAGCGCAAATGGCGAGTTGCGCGCTGTGTTCCGCCCCGGCATTGAGCCGGGTTGGACGCAGCGCGCATTCCTGCCTCACGCCTAGTAATGGCTCAATCGGGCCCGACTCAATCTCACTTGGCGCTTACGAAAGCGCCGGTGGTCGCGTTAATCACACCGATGCCCTTCCGGTCAGTTGCGCTGGTGCCGTAAATGACATACCAGACGGGCACGTTCTGCTTCGGGTCCCGGAGCAAAAGGTACATGACGGGCTGCTTTGCATCCTTCTTCAGGATGGCTTCGCCTCCGTGTTGCTGCGCGATCGCGAATGCCTTATCCGTATCGGTTTTCAGCAGGTACTGTGAAAAGATGAGACTGGCGGATTGGGCGTTATAGGCATTGTCGGCCCCCTCGGTTGAAACTCCGAACGGCGGCGCATCGGGCCGACGGCTTCCCGAGCAAACGATGGTCTTGACGGACCGGCGAGCGGGCGACGCAAAGTACCCTCGCCAGATGGTTGCTTTTCCGTCCTGGCCGGTGGTTTCCGGGGTGACAACGGATTCCAATCTAGCCGGCTGAGCATCCGGCGACCACTTCATGGCCAGACCCATCATTCGATTGAATGCCGCCTGACCGGTGTAAAGCACGGGGGCCTTACTCTCCGGCGGTGCGGCGGTGGCCGGCTTTTCGGGCGTGCTCTCCTTCGCCTTGTTCTCGGTGGAGCTACACCCTGCTGTCAGGATCGCAACGCTGATTACACTAAGGGCGAATGCGAGACGATAGAATTTCATACTCCGTTCCTCCAGGAATGTCTTGAGCCCATATCCTCTCTTACCACAAGACAGATCAGATCCGCCGTGATGCGGTCCCGATTCAAACAGGGATCTACTTTCTTAGCTCTGAAATTTGCCCGAATTGTACTGCTTGGGAAAGCTTTTGCAAGGCCAAAGGCCCATCCGCGAAAGAGCTGGGAGTCGGCACCCTTCGGAGTTCAAAAGCTCCTGCGGTGCGAACCCCACCGCCCCGTCACGTTGATGCGTGACCTGCGTTACAGCAAGCTGTAACCACAGAGAGGAAAATGATTGCATCCGAGCTGCAGTGGAGGTTTGAAATGCTCGGCAAATGCACCAACCCTTCGTGCTCCGCTTCCTTTCGCTATCTGCAAGACGGGGTACTTTTTCGACTGGAAGTTGACCCCGCTCTCCGATTACCCAATCCCAAGCAGCCGGAATATTACTGGCTGTGCCATAGCTGCTCATCAGCCATGACGTTGCGTCTCAGCCGAGAGGGTAAAGTGATACCGGTTCCGCTATCAGCGCGGGTCGATAGTAGCCGTGATCGTCGGCGTCAGGGTGGGCGCCCAAGTGGCCGCCAGGGCCCTGATTTCATCCCGTCAAAGCCGCAGAATGGGCTATTGCTTACCGGCGTTCGCTTCGCCACAGAAAGACATCACAGAAGTAGAAGCAAGGGAGCGGCGGCTGGTGAAGAAGACACCATGTCGGATGACTGGGACCACGCTGACGTAGTTCTCCGGCTGTTGGAGCGCTCCACTGTCCGTTTCACCAAAACCGGGTGCCCACCCTGGACGTTTGTCGTCCAGGGTGGGATTCGGCGCCATTTGTCAAGCTAGGGATTTTCTTCGAGTCCTCGGAATTCCCGGGAACTCCCGGCTCCCACAACCGCCAAGAAACCTCGCACCGCCGTAACCCCCAGCGCCCGTCTGCATCCAAGTTAAAGAGGCGCTTTCGCATGCTATACTGGCGTCAGATGGGGTGGCTGGGGCCCTCGACGTCCCTGCCCGAGGATGTCGAAACATGGCTGGTAGTTCTCGTCGTTCACTGTTCCTGATAGTTTTTGTCCTTGCTCTGTTCGGCTTGCTGGGAATGCTGTTCGCGCAGAAAGTCAGTCCCGCAACCACGCCCAGCAGCGACTCCGACGTCCGCGAAAGCTTGAAGCAGTTCACTGAGGTCTATAAAACCATCGAGGACAACTATGCCGACCCGGTGAATCCCGACAAGGTAATTTATGACGGCGCCATCCCGAGCATGCTGCACCAGCTCGATCCCCACTCGAATTTTTTCGATCCGAAATCTTATTCCGCTCTAAGGGAAGAACAGCGCGGCAAGTATTACGGCGTGGGCATGACGGTTGGCCCGCGCAACAATAAAGTTATTGTCATCGCTCCCTTCGTCGGCACACCGGCCTATCGCGCAGGCATCCGGCCGGGCGACATTATCGCCGCCATCGACGGCAAGCCCACCGACAACATGAGCACCTCCGATGTCGCCGATCTGCTCAAGGGACCGAAAGGCACCACCGTCCGCATCACGATGTTGCGCGAGGGCTCCGACCATCCGCTCGAATTCGCCGTGGTCCGCGATGAGATTCCGCGCTACAGCGTGGACTTGCACTTCATGATCAAGCCCGGTATCGGCTACATGCACGTCTCCGGGTTCCAGGAAACCACCGAGCATGAAGTGGCCGAAGCTCTCGAGCAGATGGGCGATCTGAAAGGCCTCGTCCTCGATCTGCGCCAGAATCCTGGAGGGCTATTGAGTGAAGGCGTAGGCGTCGCCGACAAGTTCCTCAAGAAGGGACAGTTGATAGTCTCGCACCACGGCCGGTCGTCGCCAGAAAAGCGGTATGTAGCGGCCCGCGGCAACGGCGGCAAGGATTATCCGCTGGTAGTGCTGGTAAATCGCGGCACCGCATCCGCCGCCGAAATTGTCGCCGGAGCCATTCAAGATCACGATCGCGGCCTGATCGTCGGTGAAGTCACGTTCGGCAAGGGCTTGGTGCAAACCGTGTATCCGCTAGCGGAAAATACCGGCCTGGCCCTCACCACCGCGAAGTACTACACCCCCAGCGGACGCCTGATTCAGCGCGATTACTCCAATCTCTCGCTCTACGATTATTACTACAATCGCGAGGGCGAGGAGAATAACGCCAACCACGAGGTCAAGCTCACGGACGGCGGACGCCCGGTGTATGGCGGCGGCGGCATCACTCCTGACGTGAAACTTACACCCTACAAGTCCAGCAAGTTCCAGGACTCGTTGCTGCAGCACTACGCGCTGTTTAATTTTGCCAAGCGCTACGCGAGCACTCACAAGATCACGCAGAACTTCGAAGTGGACGAAGCGGTGCTGCAGGAGTTCCGCAAATTCCTCGACGAGGAAAAAATCCCCTATACCGAAGCCGAGATGATCGAGAGCAATGACTGGCTGCGCTCCAACCTCAAGAGCGAACTCTTCGTCGATGCTTTCGGCCAGGAAGAAGGCTTGAAGGTGCGGGCGGAGACCGATCCGGACGTAATGAAGGCCCTGGAGCTTATGCCGCAAGCGCGGGCTCTGGCGGACAATGCCAAGAAAGTGGTTGCGGAACGAAACTCGGCTCCGGTTACGCGCTAAGCGGGTGATATTTCGATTCCAATCTCAGGCCCGGGCAACCGGGCCTTTTAATTTGCTCAAAAGGCAGCAGCTCCCAATTCTCGGTTTTGGAACACTGAGCCAAGAGACTGAGAACTGGGAACTGAGAACTTCGCTCTTGAGTGCGAGCCCCGAAAGCCCTAAAGTACAGGAAGAGCAATGACTCTCGCCCCTTGGATTCCGGCGGTGCTGGTGGCGATTGGCGCGGGGGTTCTCGACTGGCGCTACCGGCGGATTCCAAACTGGCTCACGGTGTCGGGCCTGGCGGCCGGCGTCGCCGTCAACACGATTCTTTTTCGCTGGCCGGGACTGAAAGCCGCGTTGCTCGGCACGGCGTTGGGCCTTGGACTGCTGCTGCCTTTCGTGCTGGTCCGCAGCCTGGGCGCC
>Ga0208820_1001799_pt1 | contig 11307 bp, 9 predicted proteins | sample June2015DPH_16_5_FD_184713 | JGI IMG/M metagenome (GOLD analysis project Ga0208820, IMG submission 184713) | Peatland microbial communities from SPRUCE experiment site at the Marcell Experimental Forest, Minnesota, USA - June2015DPH_16_40... | ecosystem: Environmental > Terrestrial > Soil >...
CAGCCTGGGCAAGAACGATGGCCGCTGCCAGTCCATTCGGGCCGGCACCGATCACGCACGCCTTACGGCTCATCGTGAATCACCGTGAACGCCACTCATAAAATATCCGCTGCCCTTAGCATAAGTTATTCCCGCGGAGCCGTGGGAGATTCGAGCCGTTCCGATGCTCCCGAGATGCTGGGGATCTATTCCACGAGGTCGTGCAAAATGTCAATGCACAAAAGGCGGTACTTGAGTAACTTGAAGTCACGCCTATCGCTAAAGCATGATGCCCCAAGTGACGAGAGCGGGAGAATTCCTAAACTCCCGCATGTCCGGGGGAAATGTGAAACGTGCAACGCTTGCCGTGGTGTTTTTGGGACTGGTAGCTCTTCTCACGTTGGGTCTGTCGGGATGCGGCGCCAGTTCCCATCCGATCAGTGTGAGCGCAACAGCGGCTTCGAATACCGTGGATGGAACAGATACGACCACGATCACCGCGACCGTTGCCAACGACAAAAACGCGGCTGGCGTGAATTGGACTACGAGTGCCGGAACCCTATCCGGCTCGACGACCACTTCCACCACTTTGAAAGTCCCTGCAGCCACTAGTTCCGCGCAGACGATCACGGTGACGGCGACCTCGATTTCCGACTCCACGAAACCCGGTACAGTGACGATCACGGTCCCGGCCGCGCCCGCGATAACGAGCCTCACTGTCGCACAGGCGTCGGTGGCTGTGGGCACTGCCTATTCGGTCACTCTGGCTCGAACCGGCGGCATCGGCCCCTTCAAGAATTGGGCAGTTAAGAGCGGCACACCTCCATCCTGCCTGAGCCTGAATGCTTCGACAGGCGTCCTCTCCTCGCCTTCGTCGCCAACCGCCGCCTGCGTGGGCGTTTACAGCAACATCGTCTTTACCATGCAGGATTCCGGCACGCCCAACGCCTTGACGGCCACGTCGTCAGCGCAGACAATCACAGTCACTGGGCCGACCATTACGTTCCCCTCGTCGCTAGGGGGCGCGACCGTGGGCACGGCATACTCAGCCAGCGCCGCAGCCACGGGCGCGTTGGGCACGACGACGTACACTTTGGTCGGCTCCCTGCCCGCCTCCGGCAACCTTACCTTGAACACCAGCACCGGCTTGATTACAGGAACTCCGCACGCCGCCGACGTGGGCACATATACCTTCAAGGTTTCCGTGACGGACCAATACGGCGACACGTCCACTTCTGGAAGCTTGAGCATCGTCATCGCCGCGGCCCCGGCCATTACGTTCGGAACTGCGCCAACCGGAACCGCCACGTTTAATGTGGCCTATTCAAGCGCCGTGACGGCCACCGGCGGTGCGGGATCGCTCACCTACACGCTTGCCAGCGGCGCGCTGCCCCCGGACCTGACACTGGCAGCCAGCGGCGCCATTACTGGAACACCCAAGGCTGCGGACATTGGAACGTGGACCTTCGCCGCCAAAGCCGCCGACGCTTTTGGAGATTCGGCGACCTCAACCACCTACACCATCGTGGTGAGCTATCCGCCATTGACGATCATCACCACCAGCCCGTTGCCTTCGGGTTATGGCAACACGCTATATACGCAGCAACTGAATGCCTCGGGCGGTTCAGGCACAGGCTTTAACTGGACGGTCACTTCGGGAACCAGCAGCTTGGCGGCGCTCAGTCTGACCCTGTCAAGCGGAGGCGTGCTCTCAGGCACCGCGCCTTTAGCCGGCGGCAGCGCCAGCTTCAGCGTGAAGGTGACCGATTCAGCTTCGAACAGCAGCACCCCCGTCGCCTTTACTCTGACCATCAACCTCGGCCTATCCATCGCGACGACGTCGCCACTGCCGGCAGGTTACGGCAACACGCTCTATACGCAGCCATTGGCAGCCTCGGGCGGCTCAGGCACAGATAGCTGGACGGTTACTTCGGGCATCGGCAGTTTGGCGGCGCTCAATCTAAGCCTGTCAAGCGGAGGTGTGCTTTCCGGGACTCCGCCTTTAGCCGGCGGCAGCGCCAGCTTCGGCGTTCAAGTCACCGACTCGGCCTCAAACAAGGCAACTGCGACCTTCGCGTTGACCATCAACCCCGGCGTCACAGTAACTGTACCCTCGCTTGCCCATGCCTATAACGGAACGCCTTATACCTCTCCGGCGTTCACCGCGTCGGGCGGCACGAACTCCAGCTTTACCTGGGGCTGGGCGGCGGCCAACGGATCGAGCCTGCCGAATAGCCTGAACATCGGCTCGGGAACGGGCGTGGTCTCCGGTACGCCCGTCAATACCGGCACGTCGAGCGTAACCTCGAACGTGGTGGTTACGGCGACGGATTCGGCTCTCAACAAGGGCACCGCCAACGCCACGATCATTGTGGAGGCTACGGTTGCCGTCAGCTCGCCAGCCACGCTTCCCGGAGTCGCGGCTGGCGTCAATCCCAACTATCAGTTGACAGCTACGGGTGGATCGGGGACCTATTCCACCTGGACGGTCACGGCTGGCTCCACCAGCCTCGCGGGGGTCGGTCTGAGCGTATCCCCAAGCGGCGTTCTAGGTGGCTCGAGCCCCATTGCCGGCACGGCGAACTTCACCGTCACCGTCACCGACTCGGAGGGCCACACCTCAGCGGGTGCCAGCCTCTCGGTCACGGTGAGCACCGTGCTCACCATTCAGCAGACAACGCTGCCGTCCGGGAATGTAGGCTCCAGCTACTCGCAGAACTTAACGGCGGTTGGCGGCTCGGGCAGCGGGTTCACCTGGTCGGTCACCTCCAGCACCCTCGCGTCGTATGGACTGACCTTCACCAACAGCCCGCCCAACGCCACGATCACCGGCACGCCGACGCAAACCGGCACGGCCAACTTTACGGCCCAGGTCACGGATTCGGCTAACCACACAGCAACGCAGCTATTGTCTATTACGATTGACGCCGTTATCTCGCTGCCGCCCGCCAACTCGCTGCCGGCCGGATACACCAAAGTGGCGTATACCGGTTCGATCAACGGCAGCGGCGGCAGCGGCAACTTGACTTTCTCCATTACCTCGGCGCTGTCGCCTTCCAACGGAACTCTGGCAGCCAACGTGAGCGGCTCCGCAGTCAATATCACCGGAACGCCCACCTCGGCCGCAACCGAGTCGCTGACCGTGAAGCTGACGGATAACACAACGGGCAATTCCACCAGCCAGACGTACACATTCTCGATCACCGCTCCGGCCACGCTCACCTTGCCGCCAACTAACCCCAGCTCATTGCCTGCGGCGACATTGAATGCAAGTTACACGGGCTCGATCACCGCTACAGGCGGTGCGGGGCCGTACACCTGGTCGATCAACACAACCCCGGTCGGCAGCGGGTTGAGCTTGGGTAACGGCACGCTGAGCGCCAGCAGCAACGGGAGCGCTACTCTAACCATCAGCGGATCGCCCAGCTCGACCGGCACGGTAACGCTGACCAGCGTGAAGATTGTCGACAGCGAGAGCCCCGCCCAGAGCGCCACGAATACATATACGATCGCGGTGAACCCAAGCGGCGGCTCGATCAGCGGTCAGGTCAGTCTCAACAATTACTGCAGCGGCGGCAATTCCAGTCTGCCGGTGACCTTCACGGTGAAGGCAACCCCGTCTTCCGGTTCGCCGCCGACGACGACGACCGACAGTAACGGCAACTACACGTTCTCCAACTTGGCATTCGGCACCTACTCGATCACGGTTTCGGTGTCTGGAGCGTCAAGCTTCGTGTCCTACCCCGCCAGCTACCCGAACGTGACGTTGAGCTCCGGCAACAGCAGCGTGAACGGCGAAAACTTCAACGCTGAGGTTGGCTTTAACGTGTCCGGTGCGGTGAGTTATATCGGTTCGCAAACGGGACAGGTCTATCTGTACGTACAGAGCACAAACTGTGGGGGCGGCCAGGGAAATCCGGGCAACAGCATTACGGAGGCCACGCTAACCTCTGGCGGAGCTTATACAATTCACGGCGTGACTCCGGGCAGTTACACGGTCAATGCCTGGATGGATTCGACGGGCATTCCCTCGGGCACTTCTGGCTACCCCGGCCAGCAGGGTTCGCAGAACGCGAACAACCCGACAGGCAGCAGCAGTTCGAGCTTTAACGTGCCGGACAATGGCTCGAACGTAACCGGAGTCGGCGTCACGCTTACCGATCCGACGTATGCGACGCCGTCGAGCAATCCCCAACTGCAGGTAATGCCAAGCGACGGAGGAGTGTTGATCTTCTTCAACCCGCCAACCGTCAGCGGGACAAACGGCAACAATGAGGAAGCGGCAAACGAATACACCGTGAACTGGGCCGTCAGCAATGGGAGCGACAGCGATGGTCCGACGTGCACTCTGGGCGGCGGCACCGGTGGAGGGCAGTTCTCAACCCTGGCCGGCAGCCACACCTTCTATGCCGTCGGGAAAGACGCGACGGTATGGGTTCTGAACAATACTTCAATGGGAGCGGGGACATTCGCAGCGGGTAAGTCCTACTGCTTCCAGGCGCGTGCGTTCAACACGCTGGCCAGCACCACGCATCCCTCGGGATGGACGACGCCCTTAGATGGCCTCGGCAATCCGGCAGCAACGACCCTGCTCACAAGCCCCATCTTCTGCTCCAGCGGCTGCACCACGGTCTCGGGTGCGGTCACCATCCCCTCGAGCGTGACCATTAAATCGGGTGCGCCGCTTTATGTGGGTATGTTCCAGCAGAGCAGCACCGGCGACGGTCCATCCGCCATTTACGTCTACGAGATTGCAAGCCCCGTTGCCGGTGGCAGCGGAAACGCCTATTCGATCACCATCCCCAACGGTTCCGGCTATGTGTTGCTCGGCATTCTCGACCAGAACAACGACGGCGAGATCGATGCGGGAGACGTGACCAATGTGAGGAGTAACAACTCCAACGGCATTACTCTCTCGGGCGGCACCACGTCGGGGGTCAGTACAACATTGCCTTCCACAGGGAGCGTGGCCACAGTGCAAACGCAGTACTCCTCGTGCGGCGCCGGTTGCAACAACTACAACCTGCAACTGCAAGTTGGGGAAGCGAATAAACTGCCGGTGAGCGTGACGCTGTATTCCGGCCCGAACATGCTCAACCCGGTGGACATTAGCTCCTGTGGGTGCAATGGCAGTGCTTCATTTGAGTATTTTGGCACCCTGCCCGGTGGCACTCCGAACGTCGGAGATGAATATGACTTCACGGTGACCTACGGTGACGGCTCCGTGGATCAGGGCAGTGCCAAGATCATCAACGGCAAGGTGATCGGCTGGAACGGCGGCAGCACGGTGACGGGCGCAAGCGACGCGCCCACGGACCTGCAAATCAGCGGTTCAAATCCGGGCGAACCGAACTTTAGCTGGACCGATTCGTCGAGCTCGCTAGGCAGCGACTTCTCCTACTCGTTCTACCTGTCGCAGCAAGACAACTGCACGGGCAACTGCACCATCTGGCAGATACCCGGCCAGAATTCCAAATCCAATGGGTTCTCCAGCTCGACTACTTCACTCACCTGGGGCGTCGACCCGACGGGCGGGGGCAGCACGCCCACCGGCAGCCTGAGCAACTCCGATACGTACAATTGGACAGTTCAGGCCCAGGACCCGAACGGCAACCAAGCCGGGACATCGGCCAACTATCAGCCGTAATGGCTGCGATTACGAAGAGGGCGGCCAGCCGCAAGGTGTCATTGGGTGGCTGTGGCAGTGGCAACAGCAACGGCTGCAACCCGTCGCTGACGAACTTCCATCAGTGACGCTAACGTCACTGCAAATCGCGGACCGGTGGCCTCTCGCCTCCGGTCAGCTTCTTCTTCTTCCGGGCCGGGGCTAACGGATAAAATCAAGCTTCGCCTCTTCCCAGCTTGTCCAGATTGACCTCGGCCCCAGGGTTCCCAGCCCTATGCCTTCGTGGCTGAAGGCTAAGGCTCCGGGTGGCGACAACTTTCATAACCTGAAGAAGCTGGCGCGCGGGCTGGGGCTGCATACCGGGAGTGAGCGGGCCGCAACGACTCAAGACAGGCGCAGACTCTTGAGCGAGGCGCGAGCGGCTCCTCGACTCGTGTCAGGCACAATGACCAATTCAAGAACGGTGACTTCCGAGAGTTCAACCTGATATTTCTCGACCTCGCGCATTGTCGCAGGCGGACTGAAATTCCACTGCTGCCGCACAATCTCTCGAAACGAGCGTCCGCCATCCGAAGACCATCGCAAGACGAACTCTTGGGTACGCTCTATCTCGGTTTCTTCGAAGACGAGCGCAATGCGTGTGAGTCTTTGCGGCTTGTCGAAAATTAGCCGGATGGTTTGACTGCCGGAACCGGCCGCTCGCCAGCCGCGCATTTCTCCCGAGACCAGCGCAGACTCAACCGGATATTCCTTGTCTTCCGATGTGACCTCGACCATGGCTGCAGCGTTGAGATCCAGCCAGCCTTCGTCGAGAAACGGAGCATCCTGGGGACTCGGCGTGATTAGGCGCTTGCGCATAACGCCAGTTTACCTCTAATCCTGCTCGCGTGGTCGCGATCACACCCTCAAAGACCGCCTTTCCTGCCACCTCCAGATCAAGATCGGCGTGATCGGCAGGAAGTCGGGGGAAACGCAACTGTGTTTGCGCCGGGAGGCACATGCATGGGAAGGGCCCGACTTCAGGCTGCGGAAAAACTCAGGTTTTGACTTTGCTTTGAAGGGGCGCGGCTTCAGCCGCGCCGTAAGTCATTGAAAATGTGTTGCGCTTCAGCGCCCGAGGTGAGCTTCTCCCCGGCCTTGTCGAGCTTTTCCGCAGCCACCTGGAGTTTGGGACTAAACCATCGAAGAGACCGCTCAACCGGGATGCCCAGCCCCCCAAACATGAGCGTTGTAATAATTACAGCGTAACAACTACCCGCATGTGGCCCTTTAGCCACACCGCCCCCTGAGCATTATCAATGACTTACAAGACCAGCCCAAGCCTCCAGCCCCGGCGCGTACAATTTACCCTGGCCTAAAACGTACGTAAATGTACGTACAATAATACCTGCACAAGTGTTCCACGTGGAACATATCTCAGTTTTGCAAGGAACTCCCTACGCGAACCGAACCTTAACATCCGGCCCCTTATCCAGATGGATGCTCTCAATAAATCGCACCCGTCCCGTCCTCAAAGTCAGAACCACCGAAGAAGTCCGAGTCCCTTCGCCAAAGAAGCGGACGCCTTTCAGCAGCGCACCCTCGGTCACGCCGGTCGCGGCGAAGATCATCTGCTTCCCCGGAGCCAGGTCTTCCGCCTCGTAAATCTTGTTCTTGTCTTTAATCCCCATCTTCGCAATGCGCTCTTCCAGTTCCGGCGTGTCGATCACCAGCCGTCCCTGCATATATCCGTTCAAGCAGCGGATCGCAGCCGCCGTAATCACGCCTTCCGGTGCGCCGCCCGATCCCATGACCGCATGCACCCCGGTTCCGATCACCGCCGCGGCAATGCCCGCCGAGAGATCGCCGTCGCCAATCAGCCTGATGCGCGCGCCCGCCTTCCGGATATCGGCGATCAGCTTCTCGTGCCGCGGACGGTCGAGCACCACCACCACCAGGTCCTCCACGCCGCGATGCAGTCGCCGCGCGATATTTTTCAGGTTCACGGACACCGGAGCGTCCAGTTCCACCGCGTTCTTGCACGACGGCCCGACCACGATTTTTTCCATGTAGCAGTCGGGAGCGTGCAGCAACCCGCCTTTTTCCGAAGCCGCCAGCACCGTAACCGCTCCTGGCGCTCCGGTGGCGCAGAGGTTCGTGCCTTCCAGCGGATCGACCGCGATGTCGATTTGTGGAACCTCGCGCCCGTCCTGATACGTTCCGCCCACCTGCTCGCCGATATAAAGCATGGGCGCGTCGTCGCGCTCGCCCTCGCCGATCACAATCGTGCCGCGCATCGGGACCGTGTCCATCGTCTTGCGCATCGCCTCCGTCGCCGCCTGGTCGCTCAGCGGACGGTCCCCTTGGCCCATGGTGCGCGCCGACTCGATGGCCGCGTTCTCCACCACGCGCAAAAATTCCAGCGCCAGATCGCTCTCAATGTTTTCCCCAAAATTCTTCGCGTGCGGTTCGGTACGGGTTTGAGTGGCCATAAATTCCTCCAAAATAAATGCGACCTAGCAATATAGTCCCTTCGGGGCAGAGATGGAAGGGCCAGCATCACAATGTAGCAAACCTGCCGCTGGCATCCTCAACGGCAAACCGTCTGCTAATCTTTTCTCATGCCCACTGAACCCATGCCCACTGAACCCACGACCCCTGAACCCATGCCCACTGAACCCACGACCGCCGCCGCAACGGCCAAGAACCGCAAGGAACCTGCCTATCTCTTTTCCGAGAAGCAGGTTGCGGAAAAAAGCGAACTCGCCCGGCGCTTTCTGGACAACCGCTCGCGTCTGAATGAAAATGTCCACAAAGCCGACAACCTCCTCGTCAAACGCTTCTACATCCTGGATCACAACACCTACCTCGAAGGCGCTCTGCCCGCGAAATACAAAGAATTGATGGGGCTGGCTGCCTCCGCCTGTTTGCGTTGCGACGACTGCATCTACTACCACGCGATTCAGTCCTATCGCCTGGGCGGGACGCGCGCCGAACAGGAAGAAGCCATCAACGTGGCGCTGGTGGTAGCCGGCAGCATAGTGATTCCGCACATACGGCGGGCATACGAGTTGCTGACCGAACTTTACGCCTGAGTGGGTGCCGCCCTCGCGACGCACGCCGCGTAAACGACCTGGCAGGCTGCGAGAAAAACACAGGCGCGGAAAAACACGGGCTTCGTTCAGAACGCGTCAATCCCCATCACGCTCGCCCCGATGAGTACGGGGCGGACACTCTTGTCCGCCCGATCTTCCTTACCATCAAATAAAAGCTTCCGGAGAAACGTGGAATCGTCGGCTGAGCCGGCGAATGTGCTCCGTGGTGAGCTGCCGCTTCCCGTGGAGAACCTCGGAGACAATGCTGGGTGTGCCAAAAACATCCAGCAGGTCCTTCTGTTTCAAATTGTTCGCACTCATCAGTTCGTTTAGCACGTCCACGGGACTGGACGCCTTGAGCGCGTAGTGCTTTTCCTCGAAGTCTTCGATCAGTAGAGTCAGGAGATCGGCCATGCGGCGTTCGGCAGGAGTCATCCGATTACCTTTGCGGTCCAGTTCTTCGAGCAGACGAAGGCAGCGCTCGTTCTCCGCCTCGCTGCGAATGACAGCCGGCAGAGTGCTGGAAAGCAAAGCGGCATACTCAGATCGGACGGCGGTCGCACTCATAATTTCCAACCTCCTCGGTCATACTCGGCATGCGTCAAAACATGGCGGATATAAATTCGGCCGAAGGCATAGTTGATCTCCACGATCAGCCGGTACTCATTGCCTTTAATGTTGAAGACCGTCCACTTACCCACGGCACCCGCCGTCGGAAAAGTCTTTCGGACGTCAGCCAGATTCCTCCATAGAGCTTTCTTCGCAATGCGAAACCAGGCGTCGAGCGGGCTTTCTAGGTCGCTGTGCCTCGCGGCCGCTTCTTTCAACCTCTTGCGGCTGATAACGTGCATGGCGCTCCTCGCAACTTCGCATTATGCGAATATCATACTTCGCAAAATGCGAAGATGTCAAGCCGTTTCTTGATCAAGGAAGAGGGACCTAGAACGCGTCAATCCCGGTCACGCTGGCCCCAATAATCAGCGCGTGGATATCGTGCGTGCCCTCATAGGTTTTCACGCTTTCGAGGTTCATCAGATGCCGCATGATGGGGTAATCGTCGGCCACGCCGTTTGCCCCCAGAATATCTCGTGATAGCCGGGCGCACTCGAGCGCCATCCAGACGTTATTTCTCTTTGCCATCGAGATGTGCTGGTGCTGCACTTTTCCCGCGTCTTTCAAGCGGCCGACTTGCAGCACGAGTAACTGCGCCTTCGTGATCTCGCTGATCATCCAGGCGAGTTTTTCCTGCACCAGTTGATGCGAGGCGATGGGCTGATCGCGGAATTGTTTCCGCAACAACGAATATTGCAGCGCGCAGTCGTAACACGCCATCGCCGCCCCAACCGCGCCCCACGCGATTCCATAGCGCGCCTGGTTCAGGCACATTAGAGGAGATTTCAATCCGCCCGATCCCGGCAACAGGTTCGATTCCGGGATGCGCACATCCTGCAGCGACAAGCCCGAAGTCACAGAAGCGCGCAGCGACCACTTCCCGTGAATGTCGTTGGCCTTGAATCCAGGGCGGTCGGTTTCAACCAAGAAGCCGCGTATCTTATCTCCCTCATCCTCAACCTTGGCCCAGATCACGGCGACGTCGGCGATGGTGCCCGAGGTGATCCACATCTTCTCGCCGTTCAGCACGTACTCTTTGCCAACTTTCTTCGCGCGCGTCCGCATGCCGCCCGGATTCGATCCGAAGTCCGGCTCGGTCAATCCGAAGCAGCCAATCTTTTCGCCTTTCTGCATCGCCGGCAACCAGGTGTTTTTCTGCTCGTCGCTGCCGAAGGTATAAATCGGATACATCACCAGCGCCGACTGCACGCTGACGAACGAGCGCACGCCGGAATCTCCGCGTTCCAGTTCCTGCGTGACCAGTCCGTATTCGACGTTCGACATGCCGGCGCAGCCGTAGCCATTCAGCGATGCGCCGAAGAATCCGAGATCGGCCATCGGCTTCACGAGTTCCCGCGGGAAGCGGCCGGCGCGATTGCATTCCTCGATGATCGGCACAAGATTGTCTTCAATAAACTTGCGCGCCGTGTCGCGCACCAGGCGCTCGTCGTCATCCAGCAACGTGTCGAAGTCGATGAAGTCCACACCACGGAATTTGATGGCCGGCATTACGTCTCACCCCACAAAAGTCAGCAGACAGCGAACGGGAAACCATTCAAAGTAGCAGAGCGGCGTGCTGTTGCAAATCACAAAATTACCCGATTGCACAATTACCAAATCTACTCCACGTTCCAGCCGCTCACTTCGATCTCGGGCTTCGCCGCTCCCAGGCTGCTGGCGCGATACGTTGCCGTGATCTCCCGCTTTTCGCCGGGCAGCAGCGAAATGTAGTTGTCTCGCCAGGCCACCGGAAGTATTTCCTCGCCGCCTTTGCCTTTGTCCAGTTTCAGGCGCACGAAGAACGCTACGGACTTGCTGGGGTTTTCTACGGTGACGCGGGTCACCGCATCTGCGCCATTGCCGTCGCGCTCGCTGCGGCTAGATACGTCCAGCCTTACCTTGGGCAACTGCGCGAGTGCGGTATAGTCCGCATGCGACGCGGTTGGAGTCGCGTACCAGTTCGACTTCGCCCACTCCATCCTTTCCGGTTTCGTCGAGAGCCAATAGAAGTTCGAC
>Ga0208820_1001800_pt1 | contig 11307 bp, 14 predicted proteins | sample June2015DPH_16_5_FD_184713 | JGI IMG/M metagenome (GOLD analysis project Ga0208820, IMG submission 184713) | Peatland microbial communities from SPRUCE experiment site at the Marcell Experimental Forest, Minnesota, USA - June2015DPH_16_40... | ecosystem: Environmental > Terrestrial > Soil >...
GCCCGGCGGCGACATCGTTCCCGTCGATTTGGAACATGGTGTAGACGCCTCCGCCGGGAATCGGGTAATCCGCCGCGCTCCAGCCAAACAGCTCGCCATAGAGCTTCTTGGCAGCCTGCAGATTGTTGGTAGCCAGTTCCGCCCAGCAGAACGAACCCGGCGGGTAGCTTTCAATGCGTGCCATCAAACGTCCCTCCTCGTGCGAACGATTATACTCCGCCCGGAGGGTGCCACCATCGTTAAATCATCAAACTGATCGAGGGCCAATCGGAAACCAATTCTACACATTCCCGTTCACAGCACCACCTTCTGCCCCGTCCGGCACGAACGGTAAACCGCGTCGACCACTTCGAGAGCCTGGTAGCCTTCTTCGCCGGACACCCGCGGCTGGCGGCCGTGGCGGATCGCGTCTCCGAAGTCCAGGAACTGGCGCTCGAAGGGCTCGAGTGAAATCGCCATCGGGTCGGAGGCGGCGGAGGCCACCTGCGCGGCAACCGGCGCCGGATCGCCGGAGTCGTCCTCCACGTCCCACGCGGTCAGCTTGTCGCCGGTGATCACGGCGGTGCCGCGGCTGCCGTGGATCTCAATGCGCTCGGGGTAGCCGGGCCGGAAAGCCGTCGCCGCCTGAATCACGCCGGTGGCGCCGCTCGAGTACTCGACCACCGCGTTCACCACATCTTCGGATTCGATTCTGTGCACGGCGCCCAGTTGCCAGACCGCGAACAACTGCTTCACCGGCCCGGCCAGCCAGCGCAGGATGTCGACTTGATGGATGGCCTGGTTGATCAGCGCGCCGCCGCCCTCGGTGCGCCAGCTCCCCTTAATCGGCCGCGCATAGTATGCGGCTGGCCGGTACCACTTGGTGTAGCCGTCCCATTCGAGCAGCTTGCCCAACCGGCCGGCGGCCAGGGCCTGGGAGACGAACAGGCTGGCGTCATCGAAGCGGTGCTGGCTGACCACGCCCAGCAGGATGCCGGCGGCGCGCGCGGTTTCGATCATGCGCCGCGCGGTTGCGAGATTGGTCGAAATCGGTTTCTGCACCTGCACGTGCTTGCCGGCGAGGGCGCAGATCTCGACCGGTTCGAGACGGAAGTCCGGGAACGTGCAGACGTCCACGTAATCCACTCGCGCGTGCCGGCACACGTCCTGGTAACCGGGGACGAACTCAGCGCCGTGTTCCTCCGCGAACCGGCGCCCGGTGGCTTCGTGAGTGTCGGTGCAGACCGTCAGCTCGTAGCCGATCTTCCGGTACACGCGCGCGTGCATCCGCGAAATCGCACCCGTGCCGATCATTCCCACTCGCATAGAACGTCCATTCTACTCGCAGATGGCCCGGCATGCGCGAACGGCACAGATCATGCGCGAACGGCACAGATAGTGATCACGAATCGAGATGCCTGGTGCGCAGGCTTGGCTTCAGGTACGGTCCTTACAGGCCATTTGTGAGGATTGCGCTGGAATCGGCCTGGAGATCAGGCCTCGGATCGCGAGCCTGCCCGCTCGTCCAGGCGGCCCGCCAGGACTCCCACCACGTCCGCCATCTCGGCAAGTGCACGGCGCGCACGACCCGGCGCCGCGCTTCTTGTGATGCGGTAATACCACTGCATGACGCGATAATCGAGGACCAGAAGCCGGTCTTCGATGGAGTTCAGGTCCAACCCAGCGGCGTGTTCAATCAGGTATGTCGCCAGACGGTAATCGCGCTCAAGGGCACGCTCAAGGCCGTCTAATTGCGTATCGCCGCGCAACAACTGCTTGACCTGACGGCAACTGAATTGGGAATCCACAGCCGTGGGCTCCGGACTGGAGTTCCGCAGCATGAGAATGCAGCTATAGCGGAACCAGTAGAGGAGCAGTGCGAACGAAAACGCGGCAATGATTATGCTTACTACCATTCAAATCCCAAACCCGTTTACGTTATGCAGGTACTAGGCCATCCATGACCAGAATACTTAACTCTGCATTCATTTGCAATAGTTTTTTTTAATTTTGACAATTGGCTTGAAATAATTGACGTGTAAGGACTTCCGGGCGAGCAGGCCGAAGACGGCACCGTTTCCGTATATTACTCAGTCAAATAATCTCGCGAGGCGTGGGGCGGTTTGCGCAGCCAAACTGCGGCCACCACAGCGCCGGGGTGCATAGGTAGATTCCTCTTCGGCGGAGTGACGGGCCGGCGCGAGCTAGCCAAGGAACAAGCGGCGGTTTCGGACCGTATCGTATGCTTAAGTGTTTGTTGCACAGCCGGACGGGCAACTCACTCGCCCGGTGCAAAGGAGACGCCATGATCGGGAAGAAACTGCCGCTCGTCTTGACCGTTCTATGTACGGCCGGTTGTGTCATCAACACCAGCCCCACCGGGCCGCTGCAGTACGATTCATTCCACCTCGATCGAGACCGCTCCGAGGTGGTGAAAGTCAACCTCAACATGGGCGCCGGCAAGCTGCAGGTGGGAAGCGGCACGGAAAAACTGCTGCAGGCCTACTTCACCTACAACGTACCAGCCTGGAAGCCGGTCGTGAAGTACGATGCCGGCATGCTGACCATCGACCAGGGCAAGACCGGGCACGTCAACTTCGATCCGGGCCAAATCAAATACGAATGGGACCTCCGGTTTGGCCGGGAAACGGCGCTCGACTTCGGCGTGAATTTCGGCGCCGGCGAAGCGCAACTCGACCTTGGCTCTCTCAACCTGCGGTCCGTCAATGTCCAAATGGGAGTTGGCAGTCTCAACCTGGACCTGCGCGGGCGGCCGCAACACGACTACGACGTACACATTCAGGGCGGCATCGGCGAGGCCGTGGTGAAGCTGCCCGCGGGCGCTGGTGTCTACGCCAACGCCAACGGCGGCATCGGCGAGATCAAAACCCGCGGGCTCAAGAAGCAAGGCGACCACTGGGAAAACGATGCCTATGCCACGGCGAAAGTCAAAGTGCGCGTCGATGTGCAAGGCGGCATTGGTTCGATCACCCTCATCGGCGACTCGGATTAACGCCACTACCCAGCGCGCTGTGACGGGCAGACGCTGCTGCGGTTTCCGCGGCTCTTCGTGGTCGCGACAAAGTAATTCGGACGGCGACGGCACTCCCCAAGCAGGCGGTTATCCAAAGGCAGTATTTCCAGCAGCGGCCATTCGTAGTGCAATGCTTCGAGCGCAATATGCCGGAAGAGGAACAGGCAGGCCTGACTGGCCTCGGCGAGAGTCCTCGATTTCGCGCCGCCGCAATCTCCGTTTGCTCACTCAGTCCGAGCCCTGAGTTGCCGGTTACCCACAAGGGGCTCCTGAGAGGCGGTCGGATGTACAATTGTTGCCAGCCAAAATGGCCGAATGGAAACTGTAGCTAAGTCGGCTTAGAAAAGGAGCTTCGGGAGATGCTGGAAAAACTCGACACGCTGATTGCCTTTGCCGTGGTGATGCTGGCCGTCAGCCTGATTATCACTATCTTTACACAGATTATTTCCACCGTGCTCGGACTTCGCGGAAGCAATCTATTGTGGGGAATTGAGACGCTGTTGAAGGAGCTGGCGCCCGGCCTTTCCACCGAGGACAATCCGGACGCTCCTCGCAAAGTGGCTGAGTATGTTCTCACCCACCCGCTGATCTCCGATTCGATGTTTGCACGGATCGAGGACGTGTGGTTGATCGGCCCGGTCGTCAAGGTCCTCATGCAGGTACCGCTGATCGGTTGGGTCATAATGCGTTGGCGCTGCGCAACCGCGATTGGTCCGGACGAACTGGCGAGAATGCTGGACAGGCTGGCGGCCGCGGATCCCGCCGTCGGCACAGCGTTGAAGTACCTCCTGGCTGATCCCGATCCTGAAGCCGACCGAAGGGCGAAATTGCTCAATGCCGCCCTTGCTCCCTTCGTTCCGCCGGCAGCCCTTGCTCAAGGATACGCCTTCCAAGTAGACAAGATACTCCAGCAGGCGGCGGAGTCGGCGCGCCAATCGGTGGGTAAGCTGGAAGCATGGTTCAACTCCAGCATGGATCGCGTGTCCCAGCGATTTGCAATGCAAGTGCGGATTTGGACCGTCGTCTTCGCCTTCTGCCTTGCCTTCGGTGTCCACATGGATAGCTTGCGGCTGTTCGAGCAGATTTCCACCAACAGCGCCGTGCGTTCGGCGCTGGTCGGCATTCGGGGTGATGTGCTCGGCGAGGCGAAAGCTATCATCCCGACGGCAGCCGCGCCAGCGACCGCGGCAGCTCCAGCCGCGGATGCGCCGGTCTCCGCGGAAGTGTTGCAGGAAGCTTTGACTGCGTTGAAGACGAGTGCTCCGAGCGCCGCCATTCCCAAAAAGATTGACGTTGGTATCGCGACCGTGAAAGAAGTGCAGACGTGGCTGCAAGATGGGAAGGGCGTCCCTCGAGAGACCGTCGAAAAGTATCCGGGGTTCGTGATCAGCGCGCTGGTAGCGCGCGCGGACGACATCGATAAGCAACTGCAGAAAGCCGGAGTGGACCTCATCCCCAGCCCGTATCCGGGGGACCCGAATCAGTGGTGGCCGTCGCGGGTGGTTCACGAGCTGTTTAATTTCAACCACAGCAACAGGAACTTCCTCGGAATCCTGCTGACGGCGGCGTTTCTCAGCCTGGGTGCGCCATTTTGGTACAACGCCTTGAAGAATCTCAGCAACCTGCGGACCGTTGTGGCGAACAAGCAGGATCAAGCAGCCTGAAAACTCGCCCGGCCGCGCCGGTGGTTCTCTCCCGAGATTCCAAGGCGGCGCGCCGGCTTGATCGGTTTACCCAGGAGTGGTGGTGAGCGCGGTAGGAATCGAACCTACAACCTAGTGATTAAGAGTCGGTCCAGCCGTCCCTCGCAAGCCACTGGTAATGCGACATAAGCTATTGTTTGTCAGTGACTTACTCGATATTTCTTATACTGCGGTTTACTCTCAGTTACGCTCGTTTTCTTGACCTCCTCCCCAAAGAATCCCCCACGGTAAGCCCGAAACATCCCGGGGGCCGTCCTGTCTTCGCGAAGGCTCGTCCGGCGCCGGCGCGCGCCTTCCCCCAAAAACTCTTGACACTGAATGATGTTATCGATTAACATCATTTTTAGGAACCTCAACATGAACAGCAAAGACACCAAGTTCACAAGCAACCAAGTCCTTAAGATGGTCGGCATCCCTCCCCAGACCCTTCAGAATTGGCTCACTCTCGGGGTCGTTGACCTTGAATCAGGGCACACTCATCCAGGACGCGGAAAGGTGCGAGAATACGGCGCCTACGAGGTGGCCCGCATCCTATGCATGAAAAGGCTGGCCGACATGGGCGTCCCGCTTAAGCCTGCGTTTAAGATCACCGCCGGTTTGCTCGGACTGTGGAAAGCGGCGCCTGGGACACACGAGGGATTCGCTGATGAACCTGGGCTGCGAAGCTGGCTGCTGGTGGTGCCCGCGGCCGTCTGGCCGACTACTTGGAGGCGTGGCGTCATCCGGGCCGACGACTACGTTGGCGTCTGGGTGGTGGATAAGGGAAATCCTGGGGATCGTTTCGGACTGTCCGCCGCTTTGGATGCGATCAAAGACGATAACGCGAGTGTGGTCCTTAATTTGGGCAAATTTCTCAAGGAGACCTTCAGCAGGCTGGACGACGCTATCGGGAACTCCAACCCATGAGCGCGGCGGGCTTGCCGCACGGGGATCGCATCCCCACACCGGCGCCGATAGTGTGCCTGGACGTAGAAAACAATCCCATGCCGCGCGTGGCTTTGGTTGATGCCGAAATGCTGATTGCACGCGGTTGGGCTGAATGGCGCGGTAAGGGCACGCGTCGGCACTTACAGTTAACGTCGGATGCGCCGCTGCGCCGGATGCCGCGGCAATCCGCCGGTGGCGTGCGGCGTGATCGCGCGGACCAGACCTGTCGCATATACGCTAACCGGCAACCGTTTGGGGCGCCTTGCATTCTAGAGCCGATACCGCTTCCCTAATAGCACAGCATGCGAACTGGAACACTCACCCGCGCGACAGCGGCCGCCGGAGGTGTCTCTAAACGGTTTTACTCTGAGCGGGAACTTTCCGTTTACGCCGGTCTGAGTGTTCGCACGCTTCAGGGTTGGCGGATGCGGAACCTAGGACCGCCGTTCAGAAAGTTCTGTGGGTCTGTTCGATATGACCTGGGCGAGTTTGATGCTTGGGCGGCGGCGCAGCCAGGGGGCGGCGGGCTGATGGCATGAATCCGGCTTACCTCAGATACAACCGCAGCGGATGGGTTGTTCGCGAATGTGCGGTCTGTGGGCTGCGCCATTGGCCACGGGGGCGGTGATCTGGTCAGCGATCCGCGGAACTCATTGGGGCACCGCGCCAGCTGTTGTTCGAGGAGCGGCTACGAAATCGTGGATGCTGATCCAGAGCGCACTATCCTTTTCGTTCGGCAGATAGCGGCGAAAGCGACCTGTGAGCCGCTGCTACCCGGGCAGAAACGAGGGGTGTCGGGATGACGGCTGAGTCCATCGCGATCGCGCTGAAGGGCCGCAAGTCTGGGGCGGGTTACGTCGCCTGCTGCCCCTCGCACGAAGATCATAATCCGTCTTTGAGTCTCAAGGATGCAGACGGGCGCGTGCTGGTCCACTGTCACGCCGGCTGCGATCAGGCGCGCGTGGTGGAGGCGCTGAAGGCACGCGGCTTGTGGAATATGGAATCGCCAGTACGAACGTGGGCAACGCAGCGAAAGCGGCTCGGGCCGATGGTATGCGCCTACAATTACACGGACGAACACGGCGAGCTGTTGTACCAGGTCACTCGACATTTTCCGCCGAAGGATTTTCGGCAACGGTACCCGGATGGCCGCGGCGGATGGATCTGGCGAAAACATCCACGACAGGTGCTCTACCGCTTGCCCGAAGTTCTGGAATCGGCAGTCATTTTCGCGGTGGAAGGTTGCAAGGATGCCGAAACGCTACGAGACCACGGTTTCGTAGCGACCACGAATGCCGGCGGCGCGTCCGCGCCATGGCTGGACTCCTACACCGAGACGTTGCGCGGGCGTGAGGTTATTTTAATCCCGGACAACGATCAGCCCGGCCGGGCGCGCGTGCTGAGGATCGCAAGGGCACTGCTGGGCAGGGTGGCTAGGCTGGTTGTGTTGGAGCTTGAAGGCGCCGGGGTGAAAGACGTTTCCGACTGGTTCGCAGCGGGACACTCCGAGCTTGAGCTAATCGCGCAACTGGACGGTGAAGAGGTGTCTCGATGAAACGCGAACTGGCGGCAGAACCGGATCTTGAATCCCTGGCCATCTGGGACGCGCCCGAACAAGCCAACGCAGCGGCATTGCCGCACGTTGTCACGGGCGCTGAACTCTATGCGGGCGAAGTGGTGAGACTCCGCCCACTTCTTGACGGTCTGATTTGGGACGGGCTGACAATGATTGTCGCCAAGCCGAAGGCGGGCAAGTCTTGGCTCATGCTTCAATGTGCGGTGGATATCGCGGGAGGGCCCGCGGTCAGCGGAGTCACAGCGCTCGATCATGGGCCGGTTTTGTATGGCGCCTTTGAGGAACCGGCCGCGCGCACTATGGCCCGGCTGCGGAAACTGGCGCCCGCGGGCGACTGGGCCAGCAATCTGCATTTCGTTTACGATTTACTCCCGCTGATGGGTGGCGGAGCGGATCAACTCCGCGCTTTGATGGATCAATTACAACCGCGTCTGGTGGTGCTCGACACCTTCACGGCGCTGGTGAAAATGGGTGGCAAGGCCGGGAGCGATGTGTTCCGCTCTCAGTATGGTGAGGTCTCCGCTGTTCGCAAGCTCGCTGAAGACTTTCATGCGGCCATCGTCCTGGTGCATCATGCGCGCAAAGGGATGGCGGATAGCGCCATTGAGGCCGTCGCTGGAACAGGAGGTATTGCGGCAGCCGTTGATACCCTCTGGTACCTGAAACGCAGACCCGAGGGCGAAGCAACGCTGGAAGTGATCGGCAGGGAAGCGGAGGAAAAGACATTCGCGCTCAAGTTCGATCAAGAGCCGTTCGGGTGGCGCGTGCTGGGTGACGATGCGGCCCAACTGCTGAATGCAGAGCGGCGACAGGTGCTCGACCTGCTTCGCGAGGATGGGGCGCTCACACCTGCTCAGATAGCGGTTGAACTGGCAAAGTCCAGGCCGTCCGTCCGAATGCTCGTCAAGCGTATGCGCGAAGACGGACAAGTGGAAAAACAAGGCTCTAAATACGTCCCCACACACACTATGAGTTACAGAGTTACAGAGTGAGTGTGTGTGTATGGAGAGACCTATGGTTGTAACGGGAAACACGGCTGTAATGCCTGTAACAGATATAGGGGAACGAACTCCCGTAACGGCTGTAACGGCTGTAACTAGGAATAGTGAGCGGAGCAAAGCTAGACCGGCCGACTGCTGGAGGACGCGAAACGTCTTCGCGCGGTGCGCCACCTGCGGGGCGACGCCAGAGCTACTCCATTCGCCGTTGCGCATCAAAGGGTTTTTCTGCGCCACACACTGCCCATGCTGCGCCGCCCAGGAGGCCGCATGAGCGAAACCGAAACCGCGCGGCACACATTGCTACAGTCCTGCGCGGCTGCGCGGTTGGGAACGTCGGCAAGGTTGGGAACAACCCAGCCTAGCTCTCACGTGGTCGGTAACCTTCGTGATCGCAGAGGGGGTATGGGGGTCGAAAAGCCCTCGGCGAGTTCCCCCGCGACCGTGTAGCCCCCAGACTTTCGCTGCACCGGGAATTCCCTATTTTTTACGGGAATTCCCTATTTTTTATTTGAGGGGGTAGGGGGTCGAAAAGCCCTGGCGAGTCTTTCGCGTGACCTTGGGTAACCCACGCGCTAACAAATAATGCCTGTTTCATATGCGGTGAACTGCGATGGATACGACTTTTGATTATTCGGGTGAGTTGAAGCCGGAGGGCGAAGGCCGGCGGCTGTGGGACTGGCTGCACGCGGAGTGCGATGGTATCGAAGCGCTGCGCCCGCTTGTGTTGGAGTTATGCCGTACTGCGGATCGTTTGCAGGAGGTTCGCGTGAAGATCGCCGCGCAAGGTCTCTCGGTATCGGCGGCCAGGGGCCGTAGTGCTAAGAACCCGTTGCTCGATGTCGAGTTGAAGCTCTCGAAACAGTTTGCGGCCCTCTGGCGGGGCTTGGGCCTATCGGACAAGCCCGAAGGGGAGCGGCGCCCCGTGGGGCGTCCGCCTGAACCGGATCGGCTTTAATTATGCGACTCAGGCGTAAGGGCGTCGGTAGTGCGCGCGTCGAAGTGCGGGGTTTATCGCATGCGCAAAGATTCGACCTGCTATACGGCATTGGCGCGCCGATGGGGCAGGAGTCGTTCAGGAGCCCTGCTGAGTACGCAGAGGCCTGGCGCAAGCATCGAGAGGCCCTGATGGAAGCGTGCGGGCCTTTTCACCGGCCCGCTGCCTTCTGGGATCTTGAAGCGCACTATATCCCGCAGCTCAGTGAGAGCGAGGAATCGGTGCTGATGCGTCTCGGGCTGCCCTTGACGGCTACGGAAATGCGGATACTCGCCGCACGTAAAGTGCAGGCGTCTGCAAACTGACTTTTTGGGTGTGGGCCATGCCGGCCCGAAATAACCTCACGGTGCGGGATGCCGCTCTCTTGGATGGGAAACCGTGCGGACTGAAGTAAACCTCACGGTGGGAAATCGTGTGGCCTAGAAAACCCGCGGTGCGGGGATGCCCGCTCTCTTGGATGGGAAATCGTGCGGCCGTGGTGAAAGCAAAAATCCAACATTCACAGGAGAACTTTATGCAGGTCGCAGAGAGCCGTCGGCTTCGTGAGGAGCGCGGCGAATTACTAAGAAACGCGAGGGCTCTGGCAAGCCAGGGTTCGTTATCGCACACCGAACAGCGGGAATTTGACCGGCTCATGGATGAGGCGGGTCAACTAAACAACCGGATTGCCGAAATCGAGGGGGGCAGCATGAATACAAGAGGCAGTATGTACGAGTTTCGCGGAGGGCAGCCCAGCGGCGGCTATACCTCTGCCGCACGTGAGGAGAAAAAAGAACACCGAAACGCATTCCAAGCTTACCTGCGGGTTGGCGGCGCCGAACTGAGCGCAGAGCACAGGTCATTGTTGGCGGAACACCGCGACATGGGGACCGGCGGCCAGGGCGCGTACCCTGGGGCAACCACCGGATTTTTCGTGCCGGTGGGATTCGTCCAGGATGTCGAGGACGCGCTAAAATACTACGGCCCGATGTTGAATGGCGGCCCGGGAATGCCGACCATCATGGAAACCGACACCGGACAGCCGCTGCCATTCCCGGCGGCCGATGATACCAGTCAGGTGGGCGAACAGATCGGAGAAGGTCAGCAGGTAACCACGGCAGATGTGACCATCGAACAAGTGATGTTCGGGGCTTGGAAGTACAGCACGAAATTGGTCAAGGTCTCTCTGGAGCTTCTTCAGGATAGCGCCTTCGATATCGAGAAGTTTCTCGTGACTGAATTTGGGCGCCGTCTCGGCCGTATAGTTAACACGCTGACCACCGTGGGTGTCGGCACCACGCAGCCTCTCGGGATCGTGACAGCAATTGTGAACGGCGGGAACATCGTCAACGCAGTAGGCTCGATCTCGAACGACGGATCGGGCGGTTTGAACACCATAGGTTCGGATGATTTCACGAACCTGGAGCACGCTGTGGACCCCGTGTACCGGCCAGGCGCCCGGTACATGATGCACGATTCGACGCTCAAGGCCGTCAAGAAGGTCAAAGACAAATACGGTCGGCCCTTGTGGATGGAGTCTACGCGCGACGGCAGCCCGGCGACCATTAACGGCTACGAATATGCAATCAACAACGATATGGACCAGCTCCAGAGTCAGTTGAGTTCGCCGCCGGTTAACAGGCGAACGGTCATTTTCGGCGATCTCTCCAAGCACGTGATCCGCCGCGTCCGCCAGCTTTCAGTGCTCCGTCTCTCAGAGCGGTTTGCCGATTTCGGCCAGGTCGCCTTCATCGGTTTCGGTCGTTATGATTCCAATTCCCTGGACATCGGACACCGGGCGCAGGCGATCCTCGAGAACGTCTGCTAGTTTTGGTGCTGTTCTGGCGCGGGAGACATACCCGCGTCTGGAATCACGCCACGTCGGGGATGCGTTCTTTACCTCGCTTGCGCATCCCCGGCTTTCCTTACTTTTCTGTCGGTCGCGCTGTGCGCGCGAATGGTCGCGCACCATGTGGCCTGCTGGCCCGCGCGTAGCTCCTGCCGGCTGCCCCCACAGGTCCGCTGGCCGCGTAGCTCCTGCCGGCTGCCCCCACAGGTCTGCTGGCCGCGTAGCTCCTGCCGGCTGCCCCCACGGGTCTGCTGGCCGCGTAGCT
>Ga0208820_1001803_pt1 | contig 11286 bp, 10 predicted proteins | sample June2015DPH_16_5_FD_184713 | JGI IMG/M metagenome (GOLD analysis project Ga0208820, IMG submission 184713) | Peatland microbial communities from SPRUCE experiment site at the Marcell Experimental Forest, Minnesota, USA - June2015DPH_16_40... | ecosystem: Environmental > Terrestrial > Soil >...
TTGCAAGCTTAATTTTTCTGCTTCGTGCACGCTGATCATCCATCCTCAGCATGCCTTACCCCTACAGGCTCATCTTGTGTTGGAAACTAGCCTCCTCCCTCAGGCTCATCTTGCATTGGAAAAGACTGCGGGTTGCTTTCCAAAGTGAACGAGCGCATAATCTGCATCCTTGGGCCCGGCTTAAACGAGCAGAGGGGATTTCGATGTACCTCGAAACGTTCCAGACGGTTCGCCGCAAGGTCTGGCAGTGGTTGAAAGGTCAGATTGCGCAGGACGTACCTGAGGAGGACGCCTTGTGCGAATATGACTGTCGTAAGCAGCAGTGCACCGAAGAAGAGTGGGCGACTTGCGAGCGGCGAATCCACAAAGCAGCAGGAGAATTGTGGCCTGAGTCCGGCCCCGAGCCTTGCGGCGAAGCAACCCGATACGCCAAAACCTCGGAGACTGCCCCGCAATCCCCAGAAGCCGAAGGGTTAAGCTACCGCCCTATCCCTCTTTCACAATCTACCACCTCAAGCCATGGTTCAAGCAACGCAGATGACATCAGTGATGCTGCGCTCCACAATGAAATCAAGTGCCGCGCTTACGAACTCTACCAGCGGCAGCGCGACAATACCGACGGCCACGATTCAAACGACAAGCTACGGGCCGAACTGCCCTGTGTGGCTTACGCGGCGGCCGAACTTCAGAAGTACTCCAAAGGCGAGGTAGCCGACACAAGGAGCGTCAGAGCTGCTCGGGTTTACCTGCGTGCTCTAAGCTTCTTTATCAGTAATCGTGAACACGGATTGAGCAAGCAACGCAGCGAACCTCGGATCAGATAACTGTTACAAGTGCTTCATCTAAGAACCCTGAATAGGGCCAAGAAAGTTACTTTCGTTGTCGAAACATCGCCATTACACTCAAAATCCCCCAATTGGATACCAGTCTGTGTCTAGAACGCATTGAAGGCTTAACAACTTGGCGCTTGAGATATTTATGGACAAAGAGATAGGGAATGGCGCATAAAGAGTAGTGGCCAGCGGAGATTTCACACCCCTTCGACCCAAGCAGAGGAAATATCTCGAAGGCCGCTCACAGGGCATGACGAAAGAGCAGGCTAAACGTTTTGCCCAGTACGCGGATTCTACGAGCACTGCCTCGATAGAAAGCCCCTCAGTCAAAGCCGCATTCGCCCGGATCGTTCGCCGAGCAGTTCCCGCCCACAAGTTAGCGCAACGCATCGCAGAAGGCGTTGACGCGAAGAAGACGATATTTTTTCAGCATCAAGGAGTCGTAAAGGAGTCCCGCGACCTGATCGCGTGGTCTGAGCGCCGAGAATACGTTAAATTGGCTGTGTCTTGGTAGCGGAAGACATAAATGGAGACGGCAAGCTCGATCTTGTAAATAACAATGGGAACGTACTTGCGATGCTCGGCAACGGTGATGGGACGTTTCAACCGCCAGTAACCTATGCAACGGATCAATATACTCGGGCAGACTCGGGCAATATCGTTGCGGGCGACTTCAACTCGGATGGTATCGGAGATGTTGGGATTATCTTCGGAGACTCTTCCACTGGAACGACGGACGCCTCCCTTTATCTAAGTGAACCGACTTATGCAGTATTCCCGCGATCGATCAACTTCGGATCGGTCATACTAGGAAAGACGAGCTCGCCAATGAGAGTTGCTCTGGCGAACGTGGGAAATGGAAACCTCTCGCTTTCCAGCATGACCGCAACAGGTGATTTCATCGAACAGAGCAACTGCAGCAAAAAGCTGACAATCGAGAAAAGCTGCGAGATTGAAGTGCACTTCCACCCGCAGAGCAAGGGCTCACTGATTGGCGAAATCACAATCAAGGACAATGCTTTGGCAACCCCACAGAAAATCAGCCTAACGGGAATCGGAAAGTAGAAGGTTGGTTCACCGGCTGTGGGTTCCGGAAATTCTGAGCCGTTAATTCCGGAAATTCTGAGCCGTTCGGCTTTGGAAGGCGAGACCTCCCCTAAGTTTAGATGACGTGTCCGTCCAGAGGGTCCGTCGAGGGGGACAAAGCGTCCACGTTCCAGGACTCGATCGAGGATAGCAGCTGCCAGGTCCTCGTCGTGCAACACCTTTCCCCACTCACTGAGCGGCTTGTTGGTGGTAAAGATCATCGGCCGTTTTCTGAGATGGCGATCATTCACCACATGGAACAGAACATTGGCAGCGTCGGGGCCATAGCTTAGATATCCGATCTCGTCGATCACTAAGACGTGAGGACGAGTGTAGGTTGACAACGATTGCTGTAAGAGGCCTTTGGCACTGGCGTTGGACAGATCCTCGATGAGTTCGGCGGCGGTGGTGCAAAGGGTCTCGAAGCCATTCTGGATGGCGCGATAGCCAATGGCCACGGCGAGATGAGTTTTGCCGCGGCCGGTCCTGCCGTAAAGGATCAGGGAGCGGCCCTCGGTGACGAAGTCCGGTCCCAGATAGGAACCGAGCAGCGATTGCCGCAGAGTCGACTGCAAAGTGAAATCGAACTCATCAATGGTCTTGAAGAAGGGAAAGTGAGCCTGGCGGGTGCAGCGCTGCAGGCGGGTTTGCTTGCGGTGGGCCACTTCTTCGGCCAGCAGAAGAGCGAGAAAGTCGCGATAGGTCCAGTTTTCTTTCTCGGCTCGATCCGCTACCTCCTGGTAGATGCGGCGTGTGTGCGCCAGGTTGAGACGTCGGAACAGAGGCTCGAGCTGGCCTTCGGAAAGTTTCGGGATGGCCAGCACGGGCATGGGCTTGGATGGCTTCTGGGTCATTGCTTTCTCCTTGGGTGTATTTACAGCTCGGTACCATCTGTGGGTGCAAGGGCCGTGGAAAAAGCCGTTCCGTGGAAAAGTCCAAAGGCAGGACTTTCCCACTGCACTTGAAACTGCCGCAACCGCAGCGGGATTTTCACTTTTTCCACCGCCCCGGCTACGGCGGTGAGCTTTTCCCAGGAACCTACAGAAAAATGTTGCGCCAGGATCGCCTAGCAACGACGATCTCCAACTTGGTCGACCCCTAGCATCCCCCGGTGGGTGTTTTGTTCGCACCTCCGAAGGCGCACCCCCGGCTTCCTCGATCTTGCGGTCTTCCATTTTCATTGCACCGCCTCCGCAAAGTTCAACCCTGGTTGCAGACATCTTTCCACGTAAAACGCACCAAACACTTGTTCCTGGAGACCGGCTTCCATGGCTCGCCGCAGAACCTCCGGACCATGACTCTGCAGGATGGTGTGCAGTCGATCCACATCCTCGTACCATTGCCGCGGCCGACGATGCACAATCTCGGTGAGATAGCGAATCGCAGGTTCCCCCAACTCCAGCAACTGTTGCCGCTTCAGATAGCGCTTGCCACGTTTTCCCGATACGGCTGCGACCAGAGCCGCGCGATGCTCGGCCAGCGAAGACCCTTCGTGCGCCACGAATTTCCTGGGATGCATCGCTTCATACCGACCGGCCACGATGCGCACTCGTTGCCCATACAAGTACAACGTGGCCGGCATACTGATCGCCTCCGGCGGCATCGAGTAGGCGTGGCCATCGTGGAGCACCGTTCCGGTGGGACCCACGTAGACGGGAATGCGCAGGGCCAGCTCTTCCGGCTGTACTTTCAGAGGACGTAGGCGAGATCTCTCTTCCGCCCAGCGCACCGCGGGAATCACGCCGGTGGCGCGGCAGGGACGCTCCTGGTTCACCTCCTCATGCCAAGCCCGCAGTTGCAGGCGAAGATCTTCCGCATCGTGAAACCGCCGCACCTTGAAGAAAGAAGACTTGACGAAACCGACCAGGTTCTCCACGCTTCCTTTTTGCTGAGCGCGATACGGCCAGCACAGCTCCACCCCCACTCCCATCTCCAGCGTGGCGTAGGCAAAGACCGGATTCCATTCCGTCACTTCCCCATTTTTCCGCCACTGCAGAGCGATCGTCTTCGGCCGATCGAAGACGCATTGCAAAGGAACCCCACCCCAACTGGCCAGATGCTCGGCCAAGCTTCGCACCAAACTCTCTACCGCTTCATCCTGGACCAGACTGACGCACATAAAACGCGAGTACTTTAGACGCGAAGCGAAAAAATGGATGCGCTGGCTGGCGCCATCGACAAACTGCACTTCGATTTGTCCAAAATCATGCTGACTGAACTCCCCGGGCAGACCTTCGAAACGAACCAGCGGCTGGGCCGACTTAGGGCGCAGCGAGGCGACCAGCGCGTAGAGGGCAGTCTTGCCTCCCTCATAGCCTGCCTCCCGGACTCGCCGCAGAATCTCCAGCGACGCTAGATCGGGTGTATGCTGCAGAATCTCCAGGATTGGTTTCCGGAAATTCGCCACCGTGCTGGGCCGGCCGACCTGTCGTTGGGCGCGCTCCGCCGCATCGTCGACATGTATCACCGGTCCCTCTTGCGCGATGCGCTTCACTGAACATAGGGACACTCCCGTCAGCCGGGCCACCTCCGTCTTACGGTGGCCCGCCTTCAATAGAATCTCGACTTCGTGACGCTTTAACATGCTCAACATCCTCCTCTCCCTCCGCCTCCACCGATCCGTAGACCGGCGGGAGGCATAGAGAGAAGTTCTACCGCTTATGACTATCACTGGGTAGCTCAGATTTTCCGGAATTAGGTGGGTCAGAATTTCCGGAACTCACACATGCCGTGTCACATGCTGTTTTCCGTGTTCGACGCCGAAATCCTCGCACGCTTTCTCTAGCGTGTAGCTTTTATCCGTGAGTGCAAACGCGAGTGTTCGCAAGTCCAGAAAGTGGCCACGAAAAGCGTAGTCTTCCTCTGGCTTCCCCGTTGTCGAACCCTCAGGAATCAGGTCTTCTTCATCGGGATCTTCTCTTCGGGTGAAACCCTTCAGTGCCCGTTTGCTGTCGATGTGCTTGATACAGATGCTGGGTCGAAACCGATTTCTGCCTTCCAAATACGGCCAAAGGTCGAGCGAGAATCCCCCTGCAAAACGGCGTCGCGCATTTGTGAAATTGTACGCGACTCGTGATATGTCGAAAGGAAAGCTGAACGCGATGAGCAGGCAGCGTCCTTTGTATGTGTTCTTGAATAGTTTGTCGATGAATTGTTCGCGCGTTAGTAAGGATACGTCGTGAACGGTTTCACCAGGTACCACCGGTCGTGGCGTTGCGACATAGCGTTCAAGAGTCCGAAGATCGTTGGCGGGGAGGTTATCGCCGAAAAAGAGATTTTCTGTCGCCAACTGTCCACCGATGATGAATCGGTAGCTTCCAAAGGTCAGGCGCTGAGTTCGATCAGTTCGTGTTTCGGTGTCGAAAACGAACATTGCATCAGGGCGATGCCATTCCCGCTGCGGTTTATCGAAGTCGTGCTCCTCATCTTTCAAATCAGGAAAGACGCGGACGGCAATGACCAATGGCGTGGGTGCACGACGCGACATGCTCGAAATTGATGGTGATCCACTATTGTGAGCCTGATCTGGTCGCCCGAGGGGTGGTTATTTGGGTTCTCGACGCGATGTTGGTCTGGCATTTGGTGCAAACTGCTCCAAGTCCGTATTCAGCCACCACTCAGGCCCTAACTTTTCTGCGAGCATCGAGTCCAGCAGTTCACAGAATTCTGCATGAGGCAGCAGAAGTTTGTCGACCAGGTAAGCATTGGTATCGACAAATCCGCGAACGCACGCGGCGCGGGCGAGCAGTGGACTCCCGGTGCTGTTCTCTAAGGTCGCTTTCGGCCAATCATACTGAGCAGTGTTCAACACTGCGCGATGGTCGTTGACTGGTATGGGTGTCGTTATGGGGCTATTCGCCCTGCCAGCGTCGTGATGATTGTCCACCGTAGTTTTTCCTCTTCTAGCCCGATCACAAGCAGCACAGATAACCGGGTTGCTGTTTGGTACAAATGCCTCCGGTCGTGTTTCACCGCATGCACACTGGGCGCCGACGCCAAATCGCCGTGCAGCCGTGGCGCTACGCACCCACGCAGACTCAGGATCACGTTGTGGCAGTTTCTTCCTCATCACGCCGCCCTCGCGTAAAGTGACTCGAAGGAAAGAACTCCCGCTGAACCCAGACGGTCCAATGCACGGAGATCTGTCAGCAACCGGAATCTCTTCCCGTTTTGCATCGATGATGTGTTTTCCCCGGAATTCCCGGAGCGCCGAGGCATCGCCGGTGTCGCGGTACTGCTCGACGGCAGTCCAATATTTCCCGAGCAGGGATGCTTGGCGGAAGTCGGGCACCCCGATTTCGCGCAGTCCATTCCGTGTTGGAATTACCAGAACGCGCAACAGACGGTCATTGGGCCTGGCGACCCAACGCCCGTTCCTCAGTTTTCGCAATGCGGACCGCGCTGCCTGCGGTATCCTTCGCTGGTCGAGGTCAAATTTGTGCGATGCTTGACGAAGTGAAGCGCCCGCTCTCACTTCCGTGACCGCCTGACCCACGTTGCTCCAGAATTCCTGATCCCGGTCAGGCATCGCGAAGAATTCTTCGAGCGTTCGCGGCGGAACAAACTGGCGCTTGGTCGAACGGCGCGAACTTCTTCGCTTGTTTTTTCGAATCTCTTTGCGCTTCATCGCTGGATTTGTCCTTTCGCGCGACGGCGATTTGTCCTGACCGCCACGATTACATTATGCGTGCGATAAACTAATAATACGCATAATATTGGGGCCTGTCCAGAGCCGCAAAGTTTATCTAATGTATTGTGGTGCAGCAGCTTGAGAAGGCATGTGTAAGACCAACCGCATAAATTGCCTTGCCATTGCTGATAGTTTACGTATAATTATGACTGGACATCGGGAATCCATCGCACTAATGACAAAGCACAGGAATGACTTCGAGGCTCCAAAAAGGCGTGGTCGTCCACCGACCATTGGTGTCTCGGAGGTCTACGGGAAAGCGGAAAACTTGCGCGACAACCTGGCCGAGGTGTGGGATCGATTGTGGCCGCTTCTGTCTAACGCGCGGAGCGAGGGGGAAGTGACGAAGGCGTTTCAGGACGGAGCTCGCCCGTACGATCAGAACTTCGTGCCAAGTCTGTCAGCGCTCACGCTTCAAGTCTTGCAAGAACCCACATTGCCCAAAAGACGAGAACCATTGCAACGATTTCTGGCGGATTCGCTGGCAGGCGTGGGAGTGGTGACTCCGCGTCGCTCTCGCGACATCTGCGCCCAAGAAAGAGCAAGGAGAAAGCGTGCTCATCACATTCTTCGATACGAGTTTTATGTCGTGTGTTCGTGTGGCTACAAGGGACACTCAAAGAATCACGCTTGCCCAAAGTGTGGAGCGGAGATTTTGTTTCCGTTGGGCTTGCCAGTCTAATGTCATAAACAAAGCGGGCCTGCCGACTGTTCCTGCAGCCAGCAAGCCCTACCACCAACGGAGGCACGCTCCAATGGCAGCTGGCAAAACCGTATATCAACCTGCGCAATTCCTCAATTCAGTTCCACGCCACGGAGTCCTCACTGTCTCGGGCTACATTCAAATCCGCGTCGATAAGGGACACTTGATCGTTGAGGATCAACTTGGCTTTGAAAGATCCTGCCACCGTCTTCCCCGGATCGGACATCGCCTAAAACGTCTCGTCATCGTTGGCTCAAAAGGTTTCGTAACGCTTCCGGCTTTGCAATGGCTGAAAGATCAAGATGCTTCATTAGTATTCCTCGAAAGAAATGGCAAGGTGCTGTGTGTCACCGGCCCCGTTGCATCATCTGATGCAAAGTTGAGACGGGCTCAGGCTTTAGCCATGAGCAATGGTGTGGGGCTTGAGACCTGCCGGACACTGATCGAAGCAAAACTACAGGGTCAAGAACGCGTCCTACGCGAGCGTCTGAATTGCCAGCCAGCAGCGGCCGCAGTCGCTCGCTTTCGGAACAATCTAGGTTCGGTCGAAAGCTTTGACGCGATCCGTAACCTCGAAGCAAACGCAGCCGGTTCTTACTTTCGTGAGTGGCGGGAGTTCCCGGTTGCCTGGCCGAAAGCTGATCTACAGAAAATCCCGCGCCACTGGCGATTTGTTGGAAGTAGACAGTCCCCACTAACGGGCGGACCCCGTCTCGCAGTGACGCCAGCGCATGCCATCTTGAATTATTGCTTTGCCCTGCTGGAAGCTGAAACGAGATTAGCAATCTCCTCTTTAGGGCTCGATCCCGGCCTCGGGCTGGGCCTACATACCGACACTGCTGATCGTTCCTCCATGGCTTTCGACATTCTCGAACCCGTGCGACCTGAAGTTGAGAGGTGGCTACTTAGTTGGATTGCGAGTGAGCCGTTGCGCCGGGCCGACTTTTTCGAGACGGCCACCGGTAACTGCCGGTTGATGGCTCCGATGTGCACTAAGCTGAGCGCGACAGCTCCCGCGTGGAGAAAGCTGGTCGCGCCGTGGGCTGAATATGTGGTGCGAACTCTCTGGGCTGGGACAAAGTCTGGACGGGCTCGCAATTCAGTTCCTCCGACACGCCTTACCCAGCAGCGACGTACGGAAGCCAAGGGCAAGATCTGGATAGCCGCCGTTGAACCGCCGAAGGCGGATCATCTCTGTCGGGGCTGCGGAAAGACGATAACGAATGGCAGAATCCACTGTGCCAAATGTGCTGTCAGCGCGTCGACCGTACGCCTTATCGATGCTGCCCGGTCTGGACGGGTTGCGGGACATACTCCCGAAGCGCTCGCAAAGGAAGCGCAGACTCAGCGTCAGCACGCACAAGCGCGATCTGCCTGGACACCAGCGAGCCAGCCCGCATGGCTCACGGTTCAAGTGTATTTGCAGAAAATTCAACCTTCGCTCGCGCGAATGTCGAGCTCAGCTATTGCGTCGCGGATGGGAGTTTCCCGCTGGTACGCGGGTCGGATTCGTCAGGGCTACCGTCCGCATCCACGGCATTGGGAGGCGCTGGCCGAGTTGGTGGGTGTTTCGGAGGATGTCTAACGCGCTTCTGGCATTCTTGGTGTGGTTAATGTTGGCGGAAAAGTGGTCGGTCATGCGCTGGTTACACCAAGAGCCGTCAAGTCCTTGCATCGCCTCTGCCCGGCGCGTATCGTGCCCCAGGACTTTGAAAACGATTGGCGGCAGAAGCGACACGTTTCCTTTTGCCAGGATGAGGCGCTTATTCATGAAGAGAACTGCGAGATGGGCAGTGGGGGGAATTGCTCTTCTGTTTGCATGTTCGACGCTGGTGCGGCCACAGCAAAGCCCGAGCACCGGGGGGAGTTCGCTAACCAGCCCAACAGCCCAGCTTCCGCATTTGGTGAGATTCAGCGGGACGATGAAGGACGTGAACGGAAATCCGCTCACGGGTGTCGTCGGCGAAATATAAGGCTTTTGGAAACTAGACTATGACGGCGATTCTGGCACACGACTATTGGGCTTCGTGACTCAGCATGAACCAGTCCTAAACCCTGGCGGGACGGGACTTAACGAGGCGACGGCATTGCGTCACCTTGCTTCCCCGACCTCGCGTATTGATCTTTCACATAGGCCTTAGCGCTGGAGATCTTCCCTTTTAGCTTCGGGTCGTTCGTCGCCAAGTCAAGGCAATTTAACAAGAATAACGTTGCCCGGGGCTCCCGATCCGAATCGATTTTGACGATACGGGGGGCGCTGTACGACAGTGTAAGGACTAATAGCACGGGCTCGACGTCGCGCTCTTCCAGCGCCTTTCCGCCGATTATTTTTGTCAGCGCTACAGCGGAGGCATCGCCGAGCCATCCCAGATCCTTCACGTCGGTAGACGTAAATCGCTCATTTGCGTGCGCTAGAGCCTGCCGAACCGCGCCCTCTGCGTCGAGGGGCTCCGCCTGACACAGAAGAGCAGATGGGAGGGCGAGGGATACAGCGAAAAACAGCAATAAACGACGGACACTTTTTCCCATTGCAGGCTCCTCATTGCGTCTTATTAACGTCGGTACCGTTGGTAACGGTTCCGTGGTTCGTGAGATTTGTTGAGCTGAACTTCCAGTTATTGATCCGAACCTGATACGCCTGGCCGTTCATAAGGACTTGAATCGTCTGCGTACTAGTGAGCGGAGTGGTGAACGGAACGGCCTTGCATAGCTCAACGGGGGCGTCGTCAAAGGTTCCGTCCGCCCTCGTCGTTTGGGATGTCGTGCTTACATAGGTGGGTCCGATGTTCGTGAAACCACCATTGTTCGTGCCGTCGTACCAGACGATGTACTCCTGTGGAGTCATGGCAGAACTTTGTATGGGATTCGAATTCTGATCTAGCACCTGATAATCAATGTCAAGCCCTATTCCATAATAGCCCGACGTACAGCCGTGATTTCCGGAGTTGCCGGTTTGTAGGATCGTGGCGCTCACGAATTGCAGGCTGGTCGGCACCTGCACCGTGCCGGTGCCGGGGACATTGAACGTGCTTTGCGAGACCACGTAGCAGGCGCCTCGGGCGAAGCCGTAAATCGTCTCCTTCACCGGAGTGGTGAACGACGAAGTTCCCGCCGCCAGCCCCAGCATCGCGCTGCTTGCGCCCCCCTTGAGGGAGAATATGCCGGGCGTGTTAATGCTAAACGAAGTTGGGTCGATGGTGTAATCCTGCCCGGAACCGCCGCAGGCAGGATAGGCGACGCCGGTAGTTGTAAAGTATCCATCTTCGCCAATGGTGGTGAAGAGACTATCGGGAGTAAAGAATGCGGAAAGGGTTTCGGACGGGCAGTCGCACGCGTCGGTGTCAACGATTACGCTCGCTTTCCCCGATGGATCGATTTCCTCCGCGCGGCCGATAAGCCGTTGCGATCCATCGCCGAAAAGGGTGGTCCACTCGAATTGTCCAGCCATCACGTTTTTCGCCAGCTTCACGCCGCGCGGATCGGGAGTCTGCTGGTCGCGCAGGTCTCGCAGATCGAAGACCGCCGTCTCGCCCACTTCCAGATAGCGCGTGTCGATCCAATAATCCTTGCCAGCCGTGGGATGGATATATCCGCCCATGGCGGCCCGCACCTTGCCTACGTTTGTGATGTAGACGCGAGAACTGTGGTCGCCGTCCAGGCGCCACGGGTACCTTCCAGTGGACACTCCGTAGCTACCAATGTCTTTGAAAGGCACGGACTGAGCGATCTGGCCGATGGGATCGAAGCTCGAAAAGGCCGCAGTCATGGAAGCGGAGCCTCCGGAACTCTCCAGCTTGATGGCCGCGCCGTCGAGCGCGAGCGACGCCGGGGCCTGCGGCAACTCTAACAGCCCGGGGTGTAAGTCCGGATGCGTAAGCAAAAGAGTTTGAAGAATCCACAGGTAGGCTTCGTAGAATGCGCGTATGGCGATGGGGACGCGCAAGCAGCGGGAAAAGCAAGAAGACATTTGGATT
>Ga0208820_1001813_pt1 | contig 11251 bp, 6 predicted proteins | sample June2015DPH_16_5_FD_184713 | JGI IMG/M metagenome (GOLD analysis project Ga0208820, IMG submission 184713) | Peatland microbial communities from SPRUCE experiment site at the Marcell Experimental Forest, Minnesota, USA - June2015DPH_16_40... | ecosystem: Environmental > Terrestrial > Soil >...
CATCGAACGGCCGCCGGCCGATATTCCTGTGGCACGGTCACTCCACTCGACGCTTACCTTCGTAGACATCACGGTTGAGGAGTTGAGGCCCGAATACATGCGCGGCTACGGTGAAGTCCCGCCCCAGGCCGCGGTCGAACTGAACAGCATTGCCGGGGAACTCCAGGGCCTGGTGAGAGAACTGGATCGGTATCTAACGCGTGGCGCAGGAGAGAACCTGCAGCAGCGGCGAGAGAAAGAGAAGCTGAAGCAAACGGGAGATGAGGTGCCACTTCTCCAAAGGGAAAAGTTGGGAACGATCGTCACCGAAGAAGAGCGGGTGGAATTTCGGTCCACATCGACATTGCCCTTGGCATCTGTAGCATCCGGGGAGCAGCAGGGCTCTCCCGAAGATTCTCACGGAGAGTCAGTACTTTTGCGCCTAGCCGACTTGGCTGAGGAGTTTGACGCCGAGCAAGTTGCTGTCGATGCGCGGTCCTTGGCGGAACGGGTATCCGAGGGACGTTTCTATGTTGCCTGTATCGGTCAGTTCAAGCGCGGCAAATCCTCTGTCCTGAATGCGCTGGCGGGCGACAGCGTGCTGCCCACGGGGGTCGTGCCAGTTACGACCGTGCCCACGATCGTCCGCTACGGCCCTCATGCGGCCGCTCGCGTGCGCTTTGAAAGCGGCGGGTGGACAGATATTCCAGTTAAGACCGTCGATGAGTATGTCTCCGAAGAGAAGAATCCTGAGAATGCGAAGCACGTCGCCGGATTGGAGATCTTTGTGCCCAGTCCACTGCTTGCGACCGGCATGTGTTTCGTGGACACGCCAGGGTTGGGGTCGGTGTTCACCGGCAACACGGCAGCAACCCAGGCCTTCATTCCCCACATCGATGCAGCGCTGGTCGTGATCGGGGCGGATCCTCCGCTCGCAGGCGAAGAACTTGCACTGGTTGAGGCGGTCGCACAGCGCGTTCAGGATCTCATCTTCACTGTGAACAAGGCGGATCGGACCACGGACGCAGAACGAGCCGCAGCGGTGGCCTTCGCGCGACGGCAACTCGAAAAGCGACTCCAACATTCTGTCGGGCCTTTGTTCGAGGTCAGCGCGGCGGAACAACTTGGACATAGGGGCACGGGTCGGGACTGGGACAAGCTGGTCGCGGCGCTCCAACATCTGGTCGAAGGCTCGGGCCGGCGCCTGATCCGCGCAGCCTGCGAACGCGGAGTTGAGCGGATTAGCGAGCAGCTTCTCGTGATCGTCACGGAAGAACGCGAGGCCCTTCAGCGGCCTATCGAAGAGTCGGAGAGCCGCATCGCTGTTATGAAGCAGACCATCGCCGATGCGGAGCGGTCGATGCGGGAACTCGGGTATCTCTTCATGGCTGAGCAACAGCATATCTCAGACATGTTTGTAGACCGGCATAAGTCGTTTCTCGCACGAGTAATGCCGCAGGCGAGCAAGGAGTTAGACGTTGCACTGCAGCCCATATCTTCCTGGCTAGGTCCATCTTACCGCCGTCGCATTTTTCGCGAGGCGCAGGAAATCGCACGAAGTCATGTCGTGCCGTGGTTGAAGCCCGAGCAGGAAGAAGCAGAGAAAGAATACCGGCGTGTTGCGTTGCGATTCGTGAAGATGGCAAACGAGTTTCTCAAGAAACTTGCGAATGCCGGCATTCCCGAACTGGCGCGAATGCCCCATGCTCTCGATCCGGAAAGCGGATTTCGCGTTCGCTCGGAATTCATTTTCTTGGATTTCATTGAAGTGGCGCAGCCTGCATCACCCCTGCGCTGGCTGGCTGACCTGACTCTTGACCTGGTGGGCGCCCGAAAGATCATCAAGAACGATGCCCAAAGGTTTCTCACCCGGCTGCTCGAATTCAACAGTACCCGTGTGCAGAGCGATATTCTCAACCGGGTTCAGGAGAGCCGAGGGAAGTTAGAAACCGAGATTCGCAAGTTGTTACACGAAGTCAGCCGCATCGCCGAACAGGCACTGGCCCGCGCCAAAAGAGTACGCGAAGAGGGTGCCCCGGCAGTTGAAGCGGAGTTACGGCGGCTCGACGCCTTGGAACGGGAAGTGCGCGAACTTGAGTCGCCAGAGATCTCATGAAATTGATGGGAGAAACACTTCCACAGAAGGACGAGCATCAGAAGGACGAGCCTTGCCTTCGCGCTGTACGATGGCTGTAACCCTTTAATCCCACGGAGCGTGTCATGATACCTGCACTCGCGAACCTGCAACCTGAACCGGTATGGAAGCACTTTGACAAATTGGCGGCGATTCCTCGCGCCTCCACCAAGGAGGCCGCAGCGCGGGACTACGTCTGGGTGCTGGCCACCAAGCTGGGTCTCGAATCCGTGCAGGACGATGCCGGCAATCTCGTGGTCCGGAAACCTGCGCAGCCGGGACGCGAGGGCGCGCCGATGGCCCTCTTACAGGGTCACCTCGACATGGTATGTGAGAAGAACGAGGCCACTGTTCATGACTTCGATTCCGAGCCCATCAAGGTAGTAAGAGATGGGGACTGGCTGAAGGCAGATGGCACGACCCTGGGCTCCGATAACGGAGTCGGCGTGGCCGCCGCACTGGCCGTGATGGAGAGCAATAACATTGCCCACGGGCCGCTGGAATTCCTTTTCACCATTGACGAGGAGACCGGACTCACGGGCGCATCGGCATTCAAGGGTGGCTTGCTCAAGTCCAAATATTTTCTCAACCTGGACAACGAAGAGAAGGGAACGCTCTGTATCGGTTGTTCAGGCGGCGTCAAAACGACCGCTCAACGTAAAGTCGGGCTTCGTCCTGCAGGCGCAGGCTCGGCTTGGCGGATCAAGGTGTCTGGCCTGAAGGGTGGCCACTCCGGTGTCGATATCCATCAAGGCCGCGGCAATGCCCTGCGGATCATGGGTGGGGTTCTTCAGGTCTTGCTCGATCGCCTTCCGATCGAAATCGCCGAGGTCAACGGTGGAAGCGCGCAGAATGCCATTCCGCGCGAAGCTGCGGCCTTGGTGCTAGCCGACCCCTCGCGCGAGAGTGAACTGAAATCGCTGGTAGCCACCGCCGAAGCTGGATACAAAGCCGACCTCGGAGGATTCGATTCCGGACTGCAGATCACGGTCGAGAAAGCCGAACGTCCGGGAAATGTGCTGGACGCGACTGACGCGAAACAAACGGTGGCGCTGCTCGCGAGCTTGCATCATGGAGTTCTGGCCATGAGTCCCGACGTTACCGGCTTAGTCCAGACCTCCACGAACCTGGCGACTGTCACGACGAAGGGCGACGTGTTGGAGATTGTTACCAGTCAGCGGAGTGCGATCGAGAGCAGCATGCTGGCCGCCGCCCGCATGGTTTCGACCGTATGCTGTCTGGCAGGGTTCGAAGTCGAGCATGGAGCCAAATACCCCGGCTGGAAACCGGAGCCGAACAGCGACATCGTGCGCAAGCTCCAGGAGGTGCACAAGAAACTCTTCGGCGAACCGGCAAAGCTGATCGCCATGCACGCTGGCTTGGAGTGTGGCGTCATTGGCGAAAAATATCCCGGCATGCAGATGGTGTCTTTTGGTCCGACGATCGTGGATCCTCACAGTCCGAACGAGCGCGTGCAGATATCGTCGGTGGAAAGTTTCTGGAACTACCTTAAGCTGGTGCTCGAGAACATGTGAGCAGGAACTCAGGCCGCCTGGCTGAAGCTATGCGGCCTCGAGATTAGCGTACACGAATCCATCATTCCGGCTGCGGTCGCAACCATGGTGCCGCAACCGCGCCGCCCATCCACTTACGAAATTTTCACGGCGGGCTATTGACTTTTGTGGTTCATTGGGAGCGTCGTCATGGAAAGTTGTACGATAATTCGACTACTTAGCTAACTATCTTTTCGGTAGCTGCACAGATCATTACAATCCCGATATTCATAGAAGTACGAGGACGTCTCATTTCGAGCCACAGGAAAGAGAGCTTTACAGTTTGCTGAAGAACTCGCTTTCGGACTCTTCGTTGCTAATAACGAGTTCCCCAGATTCGGCTCCAGTCGCGGGTTTCCCATCAGTTGCCGAAGAAGGCTCTGTTGCCGAACTTGGCATTTTTCAGCTAACTGTTCAGCCCCGAAGTGGGACAGCATCCTTCTCCAGAAATCCATAGGTTAGACACGTTCTGAGTAAGTAGCGTGCTGTGCTCGGCTCATGTGTTGTCGAGCGTGATTCCCAATACGACGTTATGTGACCGGCGTCACAGCTTCGCCAGCCAAAACAACGTAGATTTCGACCCCATGTTCTGGGCCGAAGGTCTGAGCCAAGCCTGAACGAGGAGACATCATCTATGTTGAAGCTGAAAAAGTGGTTGTTGAGCCTACTTGCGATGGCCGTCATAGCCGTGCCGGTCATGGCGGGAAACAACGACGCGAAAACGGCAAATGGAAATACCGCGAACGCAGCCAGCGCAGAAGCGAGCCCCGCTGCGCCGAGCCCAACCCTAACCTCGACCACAGTCGATGCGAATGTCTCGACCTCAAGCCCGGATCCCGAGCCCGCGCCGCAAGCTGGCGCTGCGCCGATGGGGGCTCCTCCGCCCGTCCCACCTCCGGCGGTAATCCCGGCGGTTGCTCCGGTCCGCGCGCTTCCCGTCGATCCACCCAGGAAAGACGGTCTGGTCCCAGCGTTCAAGGCGGGCGCTGTCAGAATAACGCCCTACGGATTTATCAAGGCCACGGCGGCGCATGATTCCAGCGCCCCCGATGGCGATGACTTCCCCTTCATCGGTCTGTTCGCGAATACAGCCACTGGGACTACGAACACCGGCCCTACGAAAGACCCCGAATTCCACATCAAGGCGCGTGGCTCGCGTCTTGGCGCCAACTTTGAGTGGCCAGATGCGTCCCCGAGGCTGACTTTTACGGGCAAGGTCGAAGCCGACTTTGAAGGCAACTTCAGCGTCGTGGATAACCGCAACGTCTCGTCGATTCGAAGCAACGCCTTCCAATTGCGCTTGGCCTGGGTGCGCATGGATTATGCCGCCAGCGACAGCACTGACTTCTATTTTGAAGGCGGACAGGACTGGACGGTCTTCGGATCGAGCGCTCTGCCCAACCTCCTCGAAACCACATTCCTCGCCGCTTACTATGGCGACGTCTATGAACGTTCCCCGCAGATGATGGTCGGCTGGGTTCAAAGGCTGGCCGGTTCGCTCAAGATTTCTCCCGCGTTTGCCATCATGATGCCGAGCACAGCTCAAGTCGAGAAGTCGGCCGCCAACACGTTCACTACTGTCGGAGCGGTCAATGGCCTCGCGGACCAGCTTGGACAGGGCGAGCGCGAGGGCGCCGACGCCGACCGCCCCGAATACGAAGGCAGACTGGCGCTGCAGTTCAGACTCGACAAAGCGCCGGGAGTTGCGCCTGCGCAACTCATCTGGAGCGGCTTCCGCTCCAGGCGTACGTCGATCGTCACCAGCAACGCCATGACCGTTGCTGGGGGCCTGCTACCGGCAACTTGTACGGGGACCCCGGCGGAAGTCGCTCTGTGCGCTTCTTACGCAGCCGCCCTCCCGACCGGCTATACCGCTTCCAGCAAGGAGTGGGGCAACCAGTTTGCCCTGCAATTGCCGACTCGCTGGTTTACGCTGGTGGCGAGCGCCTATAAGGGCGGCGACCTGCGCTTCATGTTCGGTGGCCAAACCAATTCCTTCAACACCGATTTGGCAGGGCTGAATAGCTCCATCAAGTTCGAAACCATGGACGGTCTCGGCAACGCAGCTGTGGCTTGCAGAGTCACTCCAGACCCTGTGACCGGCTGCCCCGCCGTCGATGTTGAGGTTGCTCCGGAACGGCCGATTCGTGCTTTTGGCGGTTTCATCAATCTCGGCCTTCCGCTCTCCCGCTGGTTCAACGCCAATCCGCAAGGCCACAATGCTGGCTGGCAGCTCTATCTGCACGCCGGTAAAGACCAGATGGTGCATCATGACATATCGACCGAGACTTTGTCAGGGTCAAACGCGCTCTTGATGGGCAAAATCTTTGCCGCATCCCTGTACTACAAGGTCAACCCCTGGTGCATATTCGCCATCGAGCAGTCGACGTATGCTACGCGCCTAAAGAATCACGAGAACTATACGATTGCCGGCTCGCTGAGCAACGAGTGGCAGGATCATCGGACGGAGTTCGGGCCCGTCTTTACGTTCTAGAAGGCTGTTGGAAGAACTTTGGATTGTCCTCCCCAAGCGAGGGATCCGCAGGTTGTCGGAAATCGGCGAAACCTGCGGATCCTTCATCGCCTCGCTCTGCGGAAGGCCAAGGAAGTGTTCTTCTCAACAAGCTCCTGGATTTACATTTGTTGGGAATGTTCGGTTTTACCCATGATTCATACGGTGGAGGGATGGGCGTATCGCCCGTCCAGCCGGGCGGGGACGCCCGGCTCTCCATTAGATAGCGGCTATTACGGAGTGCGGGGACTGATTCATTTCGACGCTGAGGTGACACGAGGAACGATCCTGTCCCCGGCTTCAAGAGCTGGAAAGGCACTATGGGCGCGTGGCGTAACCTTCCGGGGCTGGTCTCGGCGTTGTTGTTGCTCAACGTCATTTTCGCTAACGCCCTGTTCGCCGATGATGTCGCGTCCCACCAGCTTCGGCTCACAGTTCTAAGTGCTGACTCTCATGCGCTGAGCTCAGGAACCACGGTGCCGAAGGATTGCGATCTTCAGAATTTCTCGGCGTACTGCAACGAGAGTAAGAATCCCACCGGGCGAAACGTCATGCTGGTGCGGGATGCCGATGGAAGGTCCTACACCATCGCATGCACCGTGGACTCGCATTGGTCCAAGTGCGGATCGCTGGCTGTGGGGGAGACTTATGAGGCGCGAAAAGACAAACACGGGATCACGGTTTTCTACCGGGATGCAAAGGGCAAGGAACGGAAGCAGCTCTATCAGTTGGTAGCCTCGGTTTCAGCGCCCCAGTCCGGCGCAGCGGCCAACCCCCAGCCGCAGGTTGCGGCGCCGCCGCAGAATTCACCGGCCCCCACGCCCGCCCCGCACGTGGCGGCACCGGTGCGAAATTCACCAGCCGCCGCGCCCGTCCCACCGCCTGTCGCCGCGCCGGGAGTCCTTAAGGAGAAGGTAAGGTGTAAATTCAGTTCGACACCCTCCGGTGCGGACATCACCATTGACGACTGGAAATATGTGGGCAGCACGCCATCCGAGATCAGCCTTAGCCCTGGGACGCACGTCGTCGTCATTTCCATGCCAGGGTTTGCCGAGTGGAAGCGGGAGCTTACGGTAGAGCCGGATTCAGTAGTGAATGTGATGGCCACTTTGCAAAAGACGCAGCCGTGAGCCGGATTGCTGTTGCACGACAGATTTGCGCTAGCGCCGAATGCGCGATGGCGTAAAGGGATAAAAGGTTCGACTGTAACACGCAAAGTATCTGTATTCGTTCTCTCGCGTTTATGGGTTCCACCTTCTGCCTAAGGTTGGACCGCCGTTCGATATCGCGAGAAAGCAATCCCACGTCTGGCAGGACCAGCGGGCCGAGTTGAGGCCGCTCTTCACCTTTTTGGCAAAGTAGAACTCCGTGCGTTGTCAACGCAATCGAGCCTATTCGTTCAAGTGCTTGAGGCGTTGGCCAATTCGAGAAAGAGCTAGCGCCTTATCCGGATCGGTGGCCACTGTCGTTCTAAAGCGACACTTTGGCCCCGGTCTTCATTTCATATTTCTGTCTGTAAAGGAGAAAAAACCGTGGCTAACGCAGATGTTGCATCCACCCACTTAAATCGTTGGTGGCACGTGGTCGGCGGGATGTCCATGAACTTGGCACTGGGTTCGCTGTATGCCTGGAGTGTGTTTGTGGCCCCACTGGAAAAGGAATTTGGCTGGAAGCGGGCTCAAACTTCCAATGTGTTCACCTACGCGGTCGTCGTGTTCGCACTAACGTTTATCGTGGCGGGACGGCTGCAGGACAAGTTCGGCCCATTCTGGGTTTCCCTGACTGGCGGCGTACTGGTCAGCCTGGGCTTCTTCCTGTGCGCCTACACGCACAGCTTGAACTACCTGTATGTATGCTTCGGGGTGATTGGCGGGCTGGGCAACGGATTTGGCTACTCCACGCCTATACCGGTGATGGCCAAATGGTTTCCCGATAAGCGCGGCCTAGCCGTAGGGCTGGCGGTGGCCGGATACGGGGGAGGATCGGCAATCTTTGGGCCGCTGTCCAACCTATACCTGATTCCCAAATATGGTGTGCACACCACGTTCCAGATACTGGGGGGGATCTTCCTGGTCATGACGGTTTTCGGCTCCTTCCTGCTGCGTAATCCACCGGTCGGATACAGGCCCCCCGGTTGGACGCCCGCGCCCGCCTCCAAGTCTGCCGCGACCACCTATGAATTCAGCCCGGGCGAGACGCTGCGCACGCCCGCGTTCTACTTCATGTGGATTGCCTACGCGCTGGGGACCTCGGCTGGACTGATGGTGATCAGCCAACTGGTGCCATTTGGCAAGAGCGTGGGCATTCCCAGCGCTTCGCTGATCACGATGAGCTTGGTCGTGGCCGCAACTGGCAACGCCCTGGGTCGCATCCTGTCCGGCTGGATGTCGGATGCAATCGGCCGCCTGAACGTGCTGCGACTCATGATCGCCATCTCCATGATTGCCATGCCCATTCTCTACCAGGTGGGCAGCAATGTGACGCTGCTCTACACAGTGGTGTTCATCGTGTACTGGTGCTACGGTACGCAGCTTTCGGTGAATGGCGCGACGGCATCGGATTTCTGGGGCACCAAGAACGCCGGCATCAACTACGGAATGCTGTTCACCGCATGGGGCGTGGCTGGCATCATTGGTCCCAGGATCGGCGGGGTGCTGTTCGACAAGTACAAGAACTACCAGATGGCCTTCTACTGGGCGGCGGGGTTGGCGTTGGTTGCCCTGCTCTGCGAACTGGCGGCCAAACGCCCAAGCGTGCCGGAAGGCGTGGCCGGAAGGAAGACGGTGGCAGCCTAGCTTCCGGAAGACACTGCAGTCCGGAACAGGATGTTTCATCATTATGGGACTTGGGGTGTGTGAGGGCGCTCTCAGCCACGAGCGCTCACGCGCCCCCAGGGCCCGGAGGAACAACTCGGATTTTGACTTTGCTTTGAAGGGGCACGGCTTCAGCCGCGCCGCAGCGCCGCAAAATCAATGTCGGCTTTACAGGTTGCGGAAAAACTCAGGTTTCGTATCAGGGTATCGCTTTAGCGATACCGCAAGTTCTTCCGAATCAGACGCCCCTTTAGGGGCTGGACATTGACATCTGACTTTTTCCGCTGCCCTTTAGCCGCCGACGGAGACTGCGGCGCGCAACAGGAGGGATCTATTTCGTTGCCTCGATTTCCCCCGACATTTCAAAATCCACATTTACCACCGGCTTCACTCTTAACAGGAAATTGCTCGGATTTTTGATCCCCCACTTCACGTACGGCACCTCGAATTTGCTGGTCCCCCTCCAGCGATCTCCCATCAACTCCGCGTGAACCAGTGCGGTGAGATCATGGTCCCCGCCATGAATGGAAAAAACACCGCTAATCTCTACGTCCGATGCCCCAGACTGCCCCACTTTGCTCTCCACTTGCCTCGGACGGAAGACCACGTCGGGAAATTTTGCCGTCTCCAAGATCTCCTTGTGCATCCGAGCATCGCGTGAGCCATTCCCACTTTCACCGCTCCCTGCGGAGACCACAATCTCGCCGCCAGCCTTCCCGGTTTCTGGATCGAAATGTACGGTTCCGCTCTTCACGGCAAACGTGCCGTGGACCGTGTGCAACGTGCTGTCCACTGTCCAATGAACAGCTGATTGTGCCGGGTCGAGCGTCAGCACAATTTCGGAGACGGCGGCTTGCGTGGCTTGCTGCTGAGGCAGAGTCGGCGCAGCAAACAGGGCTAAACTGAGGACGGCCAAGGCTCCAACGCTTAGGGATTTCAGGTCTTTCCCCGTGAGGGCTCTGCCGCAGACGCGCCAACCTCTATAGTATTTTCCCGAATTCCCGCGCATTCCTTCCCTAGGACATCCCGATTCTACGGCGAATAAGACGTTTCTAGGGTTCAAACAGTACGAAATAAAGTTCAAGAACAAGGTTCGAAATAAACTTCGGTTCCGCTGCGACGGTCCTAACCGAATCGTCATCCAATACAAGCGCTGGCGAATGCCCGTCCGTGCGGCCCCCCTTTATGGGGATCGTCGGACGAGCATTCGCCAGTCCAATCCTGAGTTGGATTTTCGTGTCGGACCTTGGGGTCGACCGAGAGCGTCGAATGCGTGTTGCAGAAAAAGGCTTGCTGGTGACTGACGAGCTCACGGAGCGCGCGTCTGATGCTCGCCGCCGAAGCGATGCTCTCTTTAATCTGTTGCGCGAGGACGCATTCTATGAGCGCCCAATTCCGGAGCGCCACCGCATCATCTTTTATGTTGGCCACCTCGAAGCGTTCGATTGGAATTTACTGAAAGAACTACAGCCTGGACTGAAGAGTGCTCATCCGGAGTTTGATCGCCTGTTCGCCTTCGGCATCGATCCAGTTGGCGGCGGACTTCCCACCGATTTGCCCTCCGATTGGCCCTCCTTGGATGTCGTCCACGATTACGTGTTCCATGTCCGCGGCACCCTCGATAAGAATCTAGCGAACATAATTCTCGAACCAAACTCTCAGACGCGCGACGGTTTTCCACCACGCACCTTGTTCAACGTGGCCGTTGAGCATCGGCTGATGCATGTTGAAACGCTGGCCTACATGCTGCATCGGTTGCCGCTCGACGCGAAAGTGCGGCAACCCAAGTCACTCCACCTGGCCGCGCCGCCCATCGTCCAGCGGATGGTGTCGATCCCTGCCGGAGTGGTAACGCTGGGTCTCCCTCGGAGCCCTGAAACGTTTGGCTGGGACAATGAGTTTGCTGCTCACACGGTGGATGTTCCAGCATTTGAGATCGATCGGTACAAGGTGACCAACCGCCAGTATCTCGATTTTATGGCGGCTGGCGGCTATGAGACGCGTGCGTTCTGGGAAGAGGATGACTGGAACTGGAAAACTGCTCACGGAATTTCTCACCCTTTGTTCTGGAAAAGGGAAGGCAATCGTTCGTCCGGCCAGACGTCCGGCCAAAAGTCCGGCCACACCTGGCTCTGGCAGACCATGTTTGACGAAGTCCCGCTGCCGCTCGATTGGCCCGTGTATGTGAGCCAGGCGGAGGCGGCGGCCTACGCGCGCTGGGCAGGGAAGTCGCTCCCTACCGAAGCGGAGTGGCAGCGCG
>Ga0208820_1001815_pt1 | contig 11243 bp, 8 predicted proteins | sample June2015DPH_16_5_FD_184713 | JGI IMG/M metagenome (GOLD analysis project Ga0208820, IMG submission 184713) | Peatland microbial communities from SPRUCE experiment site at the Marcell Experimental Forest, Minnesota, USA - June2015DPH_16_40... | ecosystem: Environmental > Terrestrial > Soil >...
CGTCCGCCAAAGTTCCGTCGCCTTTCCGGTCTTCGATGCCGATTTCCTTCAACAACGCGCGTGCTTTGGCCAGATCATGGGGATACTGGCGGATATTCGGGTTGAACCATTTTTTATTGCCGGGCGTCACAAAGCCGTAATTCGGGATCGCGCGCCCGGAATAAACCGATTTGATGATGGCGTCGCGGTCAATCGCATATGAGCAGGCCTGGCGGAATTTCGCGTTGCGGAACCATTTCAGTTTTTTAGGGTCAACGTAGGGCTGTCCGGTTTTTGGATTTACATTGGTGTTTTCATTGAACCAGAAAAATCCCGTCTCCAGGCCGATGCCGGGCTCGAGCAGGGTGAATTTACCCTTGGCCGACTCGGCCTTGAAATGGTCGTATTCGTAGGGAAAAATGTAGTCGTCCACGTCGCTCTCGCTGCTCAAAAACCGCAATGACATCGCGTTAAAATCCGGCACGACGGTGTACATGACATTGTCAAAATACGGCAGCCGCTGGCCTTTCTTGTCCACCTCGCAGAAATACGGATTGCGTTCGAGCAGGATGTATTGCGCCGGTTTGTATTCCTTGATGCGAAACGGTCCGGAGCCGACAATGTTTTTCGGGTCCCAATTCACACCGTAGGCTGAGGTGAAGGTTTTGTCAGCGACGGCTTTGGCCAGCACGTGTTTCGGCATGATGGGCACGAGGGCGCCGACGGTTTCCAGAAACGGCGCGTAAATCTCCGGCGTCACGATTTGAATGGTAAGGTCATCGATCTTAGTCGCGGTGAATTTTTTCCCGTCAACGGTCAGCCCGTCACGCATGACGTTGTCAATGTCCGGGTTGTAAATGACATCGTTCCAAGTGAACACCACGTCGTCCGCCGTCAACGGCTCGCCGTCGCTCCAGCGCAAATTCTTCCGCAGCTTGAATGTCCAAGTCTTGCCGTCCGGCGAATTCGTCCACGATTCCGCCAGCCCCGGTGACACTTGCTCTAACGGGCAATCAAAACCGAGCAGGGCGGCGAAAAGATGCCGGTAAATCTCCTCGGAGGATTGTTCGTTGCCCGTGATGGGATTGAAAGTTTTTGGTTCGCCGTACAAGGCCGCGACCAGTCGGCCGCCGGGAACACCCGGCTCGCATTCGGCCACCAGCGGCGGCTCGGGGAGGGGATAACTCGCGGCGGGTTTTACCGGTGCGGTCTCCGTTTTCTTTCCGCAGCCGGTCAAAACAAAAATCGCCGCGGCCACGACGGCAGCAATTCGAACAAAAGAGTTTTTCATGTGTCTGGCTTTCATTTCCGGTTGACAGAAACATTTCGATTTGGCCGGCGAAAGTCGAGTGTTGATTGCGGCAAAACGGTTTGGAGTTCCGCCTTCAGGCGGCCCCATATCAGCCCGATTCATCCCGCCGCGTGAACGCGGAACTCCAAACGAAGCAAAGGGGGCTCAATCCTTTTCCCTCGCCCACGCAGATAAATTTTGCCACGTTTCGCACGGTTTTGCCATGTGGTCATATCTTTTCAAGCGGCTGTTGCACATGATCCCGCTCCTGCTGGGCGTGTCGTTGCTGACGTTTCTGCTCATGGCGCTGGCCCCGGGCGATTACTTCACCGCGCTCTCGCAAAACCCGCAAATTTCGCCGGAGACCATCGCCCATCTCAAGGCCCGGTTTCATCTCGATCAACCGTGGTATGTCCAATACTTCTACTGGCTCAAAAGCGTCCTGAGCGGCGACTTCGGCTATTCGATGGCTTACAAAATCCCGGCGACCTCGCTCATCGTCCAACGATTGTGGAACACATTCTTGCTTTCGTTTTTTGCCATGATCATTGCGTGGGGCATCGCCCTGCCGCTGGGCATCTGGGCGGCGGTTAAAAAAGATTCCTGGATTGACCGTGGTTGTTCGCTGGCGGCGTTTCTCGGGTTGTCCGTTCCCGACGTGCTGCTGTCGTTGCTGGCGTTGTGGTTCGCCGCCGCCACCGGCTGGTTTCCTGTTGGTGGTGCGCAAAGCCCGTTGCACGATTTGATGTCGCCAGTCCAACAGTTTTGGGACCGCGCGCACCATTTGATTTTGCCCGCACTGGTGCTGGCGGCCGCGGATTGGGCGGGCATCATGCGCCAGATGCGCTCCAATCTGCTCGACACGTTGCGCGCCGAATACGTCACCGCCGCGCGCGCACGCGGCCTCGGCGAAGGCTGGGTGATTTATAAACACGCCCTCCGCAACGCCATCAATCCACTGCTGACCATCTTCGGCTACTCGCTGGCCGCGCTGTTAAGCGGCGCGTTCATCGTGGAAAACATCATGGCCTGGCCGGGACTGGGCCGGCTGACCATGGAGGCCTTTTTTGCCAAGGATTCCTACCTGGTCGTGGACTGCGTGGTCATGGCCACCGGGTTGTTGGTGGTGGGAAATTTTATCGCCGACCTGCTGCTCGCGTGGAGCGACCCAAGAATTCGATTGAAATGAAACGTTTACAAAAATCGCGGCGGCAAACCTTTTCAAGTCCCGATGGGACTAGAGAAAATAGCCCGCCGTTTCAACGGCGGGATGCGAGTCAAAAAAGCATCGAGTCCTGGACGGGACGACAGAAATTGGCCGTCGCTTTCTGTCGCCCCTGCGGGGCTTTCTCGGATTCGGCCATTACCCCACGATTGAAACCGTGGGCTATTTTCAGATGTCACTCCGTGACTTTTTCTTTTTCAGAAAAACCACATTTTACGGAGGACTCGAAATAAAAAATGGAAACCGCCGCGCCCATTCAAAATCCGACCGCGGAACAGCCGCTCTCGCCGTGGCAATTGTTCCGGCGGCGGTTGAAGCGGCGGCGCGTTGCGATGGTGGGCGGCGTGATTTTGATCGGGCTTTATCTGGTGGCGCTGTTCGCCGGGTTTATCGCGCCGTATCACTTCGAGCGCCAGGACCGCGACCGATTTTTCCATCCGCCGCTTTGGCCGAAGCTGTCAGGTTTTCACCCGGTGGTAACGCGTTACGAACCGGGGACCGGGAGTTTCGTTTATCACGCCGTCCCCGGCGATTCGAAACCAATCCATTTCTTTGTTCGCGGTGACAAATACAAATTGTTCGGCCTGATTCCGGCAACGGTCCATTTGTTCGGCACCGGCGATGATCAATATCCGGTTTACCTGCTCGGCACCGACCAATTCGGGCGCGATGTTTTTTCGCGGTTGCTTTACGGCTCGCAAATTTCGCTTTCCATCGGCATCATCGGCATCCTGTTGTCGTTCAGCTTCGGCATGATGATCGGCGGGATTTCCGGTTATTTCGGCGGCAGGACCGACACGGTCATCATGCGGTTGTGCGAATTGATCATGTCCATTCCGGCGCTGTATCTCATCATTTCGTTGCGCGCGACGTTTCCGCCGGGCATGAGTTCTGCGCAGGTCTATGCGATGATCATCATCATTTTGAGTTTCATTGGGTGGGCCAGTATGGCGCGGGTGATTCGCGGCATGGCGCTGTCGTTGCGGGAACAGCAATTCGTCCTAGCAGCGCGTGCCTTGGGACAGACGCATCTTAAAGTGATCGTGCGCCATATTCTGCCGAACACGTTTTCGTATGTCATCGTCGCGGCGACGTTGAGTGTGCCCTATTACATCCTGGGCGAAGTCGTATTGAGCTTCCTGGGCGTTGGCATCCAGGAGCCGAACGCGAGCTGGGGCAACATGCTGACGTCCGCGCAAAACACAGAGTATCTGCGGAATTATCCGTGGCTGCTCGCGCCCGGCGCGGCGATTTTTGTCACCGTTCTGGCTTTCAACTTTCTTGGCGATGGATTAAGAGACGCCGCAGACACGAAGTCATGAACCTGCTCGAAATCAAGAATCTGAAAATGGACTTTGGCACCGGCGCCGACGCCCTGCGCGCCGTGGACGGCGTATCGCTGACCATCGGCGCAGGCGAAACCGTCTGCCTCGTCGGCGAAAGCGGCTGCGGCAAAACCGTGACCGCTCTTTCCATCGCGCGGCTCGTGCCGGCGCCACCGGCCAATTACGTCGGCGGGGAGATTTTATTGAATGGCCGTGACGTGCTGAAAATGTCGAACGGCGAACTGCGCGACATTCGCGGCGGCGTGGTCAGCTACGTTTTTCAGGAACCGGGTGCGTCGTTGAATCCCGTTTTTCGCGTCGGCAATCAAATCAAGGAATCGCTCAAACTGCATCGCCCAGATTTGACAGGTAGGGCGGGCAGTCCTCTGCCCGCCGCTCGACCGAACGCAAACGGCGGCGCGCACGGAGTGACGCGCCCTGCCAAAAACGCCCTCGACGAGGAAGTCATCCGGCTGCTGAAACTGGTTGGCATTCCCGCGCCGGAATCGCGCATCAAAAATTATCCGTTTGAGATGTCCGGCGGCATGCAACAGCGCGTGATGATTGCGATGGCGCTGGCGAGCGAACCGAAATTGCTCGTGGCCGACGAGCCGACGACCGCGCTCGACGTGACGATTCAGGCGCAGATTCTCGAACTGCTTCACGACCTCAAACAGCGGCTCGGCATGGCGATTCTGCTTATCACGCACAATCTCGGCATCGTCGGCGACATGGCCGACCGCGTGGCGGTGATGTATGCCGGGCAGATTGTCGAACTGTCGCCCGCGAAGGAATTGTTGCGCCGTCCATTTCATCCTTACACAAAGGCGCTGATTAACTCCGTTCCCAAATTGGCCGGCGGTGCAAACCGCCTTTCGGCCATACCCGGCAACGTGCCGCGGATTGGAAATTTCCCGCCCGGTTGCCGTTTCGCGCCGCGCTGTCCAATAGCCAAACCGGAATGTTCAAAAGAAATTCCCGAGTTGGTCGAGGCCGAAACCGGACGGTGGGTCAGATGTCCGTTTTGGAAAATGCCATGAGCTTGCTCGAAGTCAAAAATCTGAAGGTGCATTTCCCGGTGAAAAACGGGGTGTTCAGCCGCGTCCGCGAATTTGTGAAGGCGGTGGATGACGTGAGCTTTACCATCGAGCCGGGTGAAACGCTTGGCCTCGTCGGTGAAAGCGGCTGCGGCAAGACGACGCTTGGCCGCGCCATCGTGCGGCTGGTCGAGCCGACGGCGGGCAGCGTTTTGCTCAGCGGCGAGGACATCACGCAGATGGGTGGTTCGGAATTGCGCGCGCGGCGGCGCAAGTTCCAGATGATTTTCCAGGACCCCTACGGCTCGCTCAACCCGCGCATGACGGTCGAGCAAATCGTCGGCGAGGCGCTGGACATCCACAAGTTGACCGACAGCAAATCCGCGCGGCAAAAGCGCATCCTTGAGCTGCTCCAGAACGTGGGGCTCGACCCGGTCTATGCGCAGCGTTATCCGCATGAATTCAGCGGCGGCCAGCGACAGCGCATCGGCATCGCCCGGGCGCTGGCGGTCGAGCCGGAACTGATTATTTGCGACGAACCGGTGAGCGCGCTGGACGTTTCCGTGCAGGCACAGATCATCAATTTACTTCAGGATTTGCAGCAGCAGCGCGGCATCGCGTATCTCTTCATCGCGCACGACCTCGCGGTGATCGAACACATCAGCCGTCGCGTAATGGTGATGTATCTCGGCAAAATCGTCGAAACGGCAGAAGCGAAAGCACTCATTCGTGCTCCGCAACATCCCTACACCCAGGCACTGATCTCCGCCGTGCCGGAGGTAGATCCTGAGACGAAACGGCAGCGCGTCGTTTTGCCGGGTGACGTGCCGTCGCCAATTCATCCGCCGCCGGGCTGTCCGTTTCATCCGCGTTGTCCGGTTGCCGAGGCGCGTTGCAAAACGGATGTTCCGCCGCTACGCGAAATTTCATCCAGCCATTGGGCTGCATGTCATCTGGCAAAGCAGAATTAGCGTTCTAGCCGCCCTTTTTGAACCCTACGCATGGTTCTGTAAAAAAAATGGACACCAAAATCAAAAAATCCCCATGATTCTTGGTGAATAAGTGACTTTATCTCATTTTGTAACAATATGAGACACTAATTGGGACATTTATGTAAATAATTTAGACACAAATCTAAATTTTTATGTTATGTGACGAGCCATGATGATAAGGTACGACTGGCATCAGCCTCCTGTCAGAACTGGGTCATTGTCCGCTTTAATCGGCAAAAATGTGTAATTCCAGACCCTTTCACATGACTGGCAATAAAGATTCCGTACGCAATACGTTTTCGTAAAGGCAGTTAGCTGTTGCTCTGCCGTTACAACCCTATTTAATTCGCAACTAATTTAACGGATTTACTTCTACATCAACGAGTTCCGCCAAAATCATTTTCCGCAAATAATGATGATTGTATACCACAACGATGGTGGCATACAAGTTGCTTTGAGACACTGAGTGTATCAGTCTGAGACAGTTAACTAGAAAGTATCTGAAATCAATAAGTGGTTAGCAAGGGGACTGGTGGAGCATAAGATTAAAGGGCAAAACTCAAACGGTTAGATCGAGTACAAGGAGAAGAGTCTATGTTAAACAAAATCAACAAGGCAGTGCTGGGGGTGCTGGTGGCCGGCAGCCTGGTCCTGTCAGCGCGCGCTCAGAACGATGTCTATGCCGTTGAGTTCAACACCGGCGACAACGGTTTTGGCATCATCAACCTGATGACCGGCAACTTCACCGAAATTTCCTCTCTGGGCGGAGCGATTTATAATGACATCGCCTATGCTCCGGATGGAACACTGTACGGCCTCTACAATAATGGTTCATCCTTGGTGACATTCGATCCAACGACCGGGGCCGTCACTCCAGGGGCACCGCTGAGCGTGGCTGGCATTGAATCCATAGCTTTCGATCCCAACAACGGGGTATTATTCGGCGTTGGACTGAGTGTTATCGGCGCTCCTCAGAATGGCCTTTACACGATCGATCCCACTACCGGGGAAACAACCTTTGTTGGGAGTTTTGGCGATCCTTACAACCTCTTCGACCCGTACCCGCAGAACATCCGTTTTGACTCCGATGGCAACCTCTATTTGAGCAATACCGGCAGCGGGAACACCGATATTTACCAGGTAAACACCGACAACGGCAGTGCGACATTCGTCGGGGAAGTTGCCGGCTACTCGGACCTGATACTCGAGAACGGCAGCCAGTACATGTATGGGGTGAGCATTCCCTCAATCAACGGAGCCAACTCACAACCGGTGCTGGTTTCCTTCGACCTGAGCAGCTTTGTTGATGGCGGAACCAACGCTGACGGCAGCATACATCAGATCTCGGTCACCATGGTGGGTGCCGGCGCCGACTTCCCCGTTAACTTCAACTTCTCCGGCAATGTCCCCAACCCGCTCCCGGTGAACATTCCCGATGCCAGCACGGTTTCAATTGTCGCCACGCCGAATGGTCCGGACATTACCCTGTCCGGGAGTCCCGACCAGAATTACGTGATCCAGGCTTCATTCGACATGCACAACTGGACGGACATTATTACGAATGCGACCGACTCCACCGGGATCTTCACGTTCGTTGACTCGGACGCGACGAATTATCCCAGCCGTTTTTATCGCGGTGTTGCACCTGCACAACTGTAGTCGCAAAACGACGGAAAACCTGTTGTAAAAGGGACTCACCGCAGTACAACCGATGCCGTCAATGACACCAGCCATGCGTTTGATTTTTGGCGGCATTTTCCTGACCGTCCTTGCGACACCTTGTTTCTCCCCGGCGCAGGCCCAAGGCATAACCATCACGGTCATTCCCGCCCTGGCGCCCAATGTCTATGGTTCGCCCAATTGGAATGCCTGGGTTTTCAACGCCACCACCGCCATCGCCAATGGATATGCTTCGTATGGCGACCCGTCGTCACCGAGCTATTATCAACAGGCGCCCAGTGTGATTTCGGTGACGAATGACATTGTGACCGGGTTCCCGTCGTGGGACGGCCTGGCCGATCCTGGGGACATTTTCGGCGTGAACTTTTCCCAGGAATTGGGCAACCGGCTCCAGTTCGGCATTGACATAAAAGGCGGGACAAATCTGATATCCATTTCGCAATTGTCATTTAGCGCCCATTCCACCGACCTGAGCAATACGCTCGATTTTGCCTTCGTGCAGGGGTCCTATAATTATAGTTCATCCTATGTCGGAATCATCTATGGTCCCGGCGGCACCAACACCTGCATCACCAGCGGCCCAGCGACGCAACTGGTCAATGAGATCGTCGGTCGTGGTTCCGGTAATGCGTGGGCGGTGTATGACACGTCCGGCGACATTGCCAGCGAGCAAAGCAACCTTCTCGCTTGCGCGTCGCAGTTCAGCGACCAGCCCTTTAGTTTCACGGGAACCTACACCATTGGCGGGGTGTCAGGATCCAATGCCGTAACGCTCAATCCGGTGGTGGCCAATTCCGGCCCGATATTGGGCACCGGAGGCATCACCATCACGGTTTTCCCCGCCCTGGCCCCGAACCGGTGGGGTTCGCCCAGCTGGAACGCCTGAGCTTCCAATGCCGTGACCGCCATTCTGAATGGATATTCCTCGTATGGCGATCCGTCGTCGCCGACATTCTATCAGCAAATAACCAATGCGGTTCCGGTGACCAACAACTTGGTGACCAGTTTCCCATCGTGGATGGGTCAGGCTGATCCGGGAAACGTTTTTGGCCCGGCCTTCGCCCAAGAACTGGGCAACCGGCTTACGTTTGGCATGGACATCAAGGGCGGGACGAATTTCATTTCCATCGCGCAGTTGTCGTTCATCATGACCTCGACGGATCCCGGCAACACGCTGGATTGGTCCTACTCGCCCATTCCTTACTCGTACTCGGGTTTGAATACCGGCAGCGCCGATCCCGTTTATCTGGGAATCATCTACGGTCCGAACGGCCAAAACATCTATGTCACCAACGGCCCGGCGACTCAATTGGTCAATGAAATCGTCACCTGCGGCTCCGGCAACGCCTGGTGGCCGGCTGGCACATCCAGTGACAGCATTGCGACCCAACAAAGCAACATCGTCGCTTGCGCTTCGCAAATCGGCACCCAGTCGTTTTTCTTCACCGGGACTTATACCATTGACGGGATATCGGGAACCAATTCCGTAACGTTCAACCCGGTGGTGACGAATGTAGGGCAGGCGCCATCCAACTCACCGACGCTGTCCATCCTGCTCACCGACCCGCCGCAGGACGTCAATTTGGACACCGTTGTCGTGTCGTGGCCGTCAGCAGCGACGGGATTTGTGTTGCAAACCAACATTGATTTAACAACGACAAACTGGTGTGATTACACTGGGCCAGTGAACAGCAACGGCGGGATAAACAGTGTGTCGCTCAATAAGTCCACCGGTTCCCTGTTCTTCCGGTTAAAACATTAGTCGTCACAACCCCGTTTGCATTTCAAGCCGGTCGTCGTGTCAGGAAAATCAGGCAGTTATACGACCGCCATTGAAAATGGAGCGGGCGAAGGGAATCGAACCCTCATGTGAAGCTTGGAAGGCTTCCGTTCTACCACTGAACTACGCCCGCGCCGGGCATGGCGAATCATATCGTCGGTACTTGCCTTGTCAACCTGTCGTGTGTATGCTCACCGCGCATGAACTCGCTGCTTTTGACCGGCGGGCGAGTCATAGACCCCGCCAATCGCCTCGACGCTGTTGCTGATTTGCTCATCCTCAACGGAAAAATCGCCGCCGTCGGCAAAGACGCCGCCACCAAAGCGCCCGGAGAAATCGAACGATTGGATGCGAAAGAGAAAATTGTTTGTCCCGGCTTGATTGACCTGCACGTGCACTTGCGCGAGCCCGGTCAGACGGCGAAGGAAAATATCGCCACCGGCACTGCCGCCGCCGCGCGCGGCGGATTCACTTCCGTCGTCTGCATGCCGAACACGTCGCCGGCGATTGACAATGCCGGCACCGTCGCGCTCATCCACGAACGCGCCGCCCAACACGGTGTCGTGAACGTCTTCGTCACCGGCGCCATCACGAAAAATATCGCGGGCGAGGAACTCGCGTCCATCGGCTCGCTCAAACGCGCCGGCGTCGTGGCCATCACCGACGATGGCCATTGCGTTCAAAACAACGAACTCATGCGCCGCGCGCTTGAATACGCAAAAATGTTTGACCTGCCGGTGATGGATCATTGCCAGGATTATTCGCTCGTGACCGATGGCGTGATGCACGAAGGATATTGGAGCACCGCGCTCGGTTTGCGCGGTTGGCCGGCAGCGGGCGAGGAAATGATCGTTGCGCGCAACATCCTGCTCGCCGAACTTACCGGCGCGCGCGTCCATTGCCAGCACCTCAGCGCAGCGGGCAGCATCGCCTTGCTGCGTGAGGCGAAGAAACGCGGCGTGCCGATTTCCGGCGAGGCCTGCCCGCACCATTTCACCCTCACCGACGCGGCGGTCGCCGACAGCGAAAAATTCTGGGCGGAGGACGGGAAACAAATTCTCCGAGTCCTCAACCCTCAACCCTCAACCCTCAACCTGCCCGAATGGCCGGCTTACGACACGAATTTCAAAATGAATCCGCCGTTGCGCTCCACGCGCGACCGCGAGGCAATTTTAGAAGGGCTGGCCGACGGCACGATTGAAATTTTGTGCAGCGACCACGCGCCGCACTGCGATTACGAAAAGGAAGTGGAATTCGATTATGCGCCGTTCGGCATCACCGGTTTGGAAACTGAGCTGGCGCTGGCGCTCATGCAACTGGTTCACGCCAAACGCATTTCGCTCCCCGATTTGATTGTGAAATACACGGTAAATCCGGCGCGACTGCTGAATTTGAAAAAAGGCACGCTCGGTGTCGGCGCGGATGCGGATGTGACTGTCTTTGATCTGGATCGGGAATGGATTTTTGAGCGCGACGAAACCGCGAGCAAATCGTCGAACAGCCCGTTCTTCGGCTGGAAATTCAAGGGCCGGGCAGTGGCCACCATCGTCGGCGGGAAAAAAGTCTGGACGGAACAGGCCGAAGCGGTCGCCGCGTGAAAACCCAGCTTCACACTTGACCCGCAGCGTCACTCGCCTAGCATCGCGCACAGTCGTTAATCGGCAATGAAAGCAATTCTGGCACTTGAAGATGGTTCCGTGTTTCACGGACAAGGTTTCGGCGCGCGCGCGTCCGCCTGCGGCGAAGTCTGCTTCAACACTTCCATGACCGGTTACCAGGAAATCCTCACCGACCCGTCCTACAAAGGACAGATCGTCACGATGACGTATCCGCTCATCGGCAATTACGGCGTTAACGAGGTGGACGTGGAGTCGTGGCGGCCGCACGTGGCCGGCTTTGTCATCCGCGAACTCTCGCCCGTCGTCAGCAACTGG
>Ga0208820_1001818_pt1 | contig 11239 bp, 15 predicted proteins | sample June2015DPH_16_5_FD_184713 | JGI IMG/M metagenome (GOLD analysis project Ga0208820, IMG submission 184713) | Peatland microbial communities from SPRUCE experiment site at the Marcell Experimental Forest, Minnesota, USA - June2015DPH_16_40... | ecosystem: Environmental > Terrestrial > Soil >...
TCCACGGTAGAAACCCCGGCGCAACAGCCCGTAAACGGCCAAAAAGTGCCCGAAAAAAATGGGCCTCAATCACCCTCTCAATCACACGTCCCAATCAATCCGCTTACGGGCAAGCGTTATTCCCGCGCCGGTTTGTTGCAGGCTTATGAGCTTCGTGACCTTGCGTGGGGTCTGGCCAAAAAATTAGGCACCGGAACGGCTAATGAAACAGAGCAGAAAGCCGCGCGCGATGTGACTGGCCTGATCCGTGCATGGAGCGAAGCCGATGACCGGGTACGAATTCATCGGAACAAACCACTGCCGGGCACGCTCCGGCCAAAGGAAAAACGGAAGGTTTGCCAGGAAATCAAGCCGCTGGACTAGCCACAGCCATTTTAGCACGATGCTCCGTGCAAATGGATGTTCAGACCACCACGGACCGATTTTTGAAACTGAAAGAAATTCAAGACCTGTTGGATGTGTCGCGCACCACTGTATGGCGCTGGCAGGCCGAGCACGGCCTCAAAGTTGTCCGTGTCGGTGACGTGGTGCGGGTGCGCGAGAGCGACTTGCAGGCGTTCTTGAAACGGCATGAGACCGCAGGCTGAAACCGATCACGGGTTGTCCCCAGTGCTTTTCATTCATCTGGACTTTGTTGGATTGCAATTGTGGGAAGCCACTTGAAGCGCGCTGCAAACCTGTTTGGTACATAGTTCGCTGTTTTTTTGATGACGCCCAGCCGCACAAATTTTTCCCGAATCCACGCCGCGCCATTGCCGGTGATGCCCAGCCGTTCGGCAAGATTGTCCCGCACAATGGGAAAATCCGCCGCGCCGTCACGCGCGGCCTTCACCGCGAAACTGCGAATGATGCGAAACGCATCCCGCTCGTTTTCGGTTTCCAGACCCGCAAAAAGTTCCCGTTCATCTTCCGACAGCCCAGCCCGCCAGCGTTGCACCAACCCGCCCCACAACGATTCAAAACTTGCCAGGTGCTCCGACTCGCTGGCCTCGGTCGAAACGGTCTTGTGCCGAAATTGTGCCTGCACAAGTTGTTTTGCCATTGCGCTGCCAACTTGGTTGAAAATTGCACCAGTCAGGGCAGTCAATTTATCGTTGCGGCTGTTGGCTTCCGTGATCCCGAAGTGTTGAAGCAATTCCAGTTCATGGTAGATGGGGATTGAAGAAGAAGAAGAAGAAGGGGAAGGGAAAAAAGCTTTTTTCTCTGTATCGGGGAAGTGAACTTGTAACCCGTTGGAATTCAATGTGCCGTTTTTTGACTTCCCCGATAGGACTGATGTGAGGGAAGTGCGCGTATTCTCCCAAACGATTTCCGAAAGCGTATCGGTGCCGGGATTCCAGCAACCGGGAGCGCGCATCCCTTTCCCGAACCGGCTCGGCAAACTGTCCGGCGGGAAAATTTCACAGACACCCCCAGCGATGGGCGCGCCGATGAGCGCGGCGACCGATTTGAGCAACCGAACCCACTCGCGCGTGTTGTGGAAGTCGGGCGAGATCACCCAGACATGCCAGCCCCCGCCGCCGCTGGTTTCAAGAATGACACTCAGGGCCGGATCGTTCAGGAAACAACGGAACGCGGCAAGAGCCAGTTCCCGCGCCCGATCCGCCTCGCCCTGGTGGGCGTCGAAATCCATGCCGCCCCAGCGCGATTGCTGCCGGTCGTTTGTGGAATAGGGGACAAAGGCCAGCTTCGTCTTTGCCGTTCCCAGGATGCTTGACCATGCCCAAGAAATTGCCCGCCCTACCGGCAGCCGTTTTGACCTGACGTATTTCTTGCATCCGTCCGCGCCGCGAAAGGCCATGACGAAATGCGTTATGCCGTTTCCGTTGTGAAGATGCTCGTAAAGCGCAGTCAACTCGCCCCGCGTCCAAACGGCGTCGGCGCGTTGCGGCTGCCAACTCAAAATGGCCAGCGGACTCGTGCCCGCGTCGGCGCGTTGCGCTCGCAGGCGAAGCCGCTTGGCCGGTCGCCTGGCTGACTCCGCAAAGGTTTCCGCGTTCACAAGCCCTCCTCCTCAACCATGTCCTGCAACCTGGTTCCCAGCCTCTCGCGGATGGCTGCAATGTCTTGTCTCTCCTGAGCCTCGCGTTCCTGCACGGCGTTCAATTGGTCAACGTCAACCGCCTTGAGAATCGCGTCGTGGACACACTGGCGCAGGACATCCGGCTCCAGGGCTTCACACTCCCAGCAAAGGTTGGTTCCTGTGCGTTCGACATACTGACGAAACCGGCTGCTCGATTCCTTGGCCGGGTTGCTGGCCAGATTATATTTTTTCACCTGTTCCAGCGTGACGGCGGGCCGGGTGGCAATGACATCAACCTCGTGATTGTCTCGCAGGCTACGGACGGCATCGTCGGCTAGATTCAATCCTTCGGGGTCGTGGTCGCTGACGATGATGAGGATGCACTTGGGGTCGTTCGGGCCAACCATGTCATCCCTCTCAAGCCACCGTTCTTCAATTTCATGCCAGAGCGATGGCCCGCCGTATCCTCTCATCGCCGTGATCGGAATATGGAAATCTGCGGCAACGTCGGTCAGGATATTGAGCAGGGTGTTCTTTTCGACGATCAGTTCGACGTGGTTTGGCTGGCCCTCTTGGCGGTTGCGCTTGAACCCTTGCTCATGCAGAAATCCCGAAACCTCGTCCTCAACAAATTCTCCAACGTCCATGCTGTCAGGATACGTTTGTGATTCCCGCGTTGAATCGTCAATCGCCTCCCACGGAATGTCGCCGTGATACCGGGCCGAAACCAGCAGGCCCGACAGCTTGTTGTAACAGGCCAGGTTGTTCTTATACCGCCAGCGGTTGCTTTTCGTCCTGGTCGTCTGGGTCAGCGGCGGCTTGTTCAAAAGCTTGTAGTGGACCTGACGCACGCTCAACGGCCAGTATTCACTTAGCTGGTCAATAACCTTTTGCGCGGCGGCAAGAAACTCCTGCCGTCGCGGGCCGACTTCCTCGGCAAACTTTTCCCCGTCCACCGCCATCAACTTTATCTTCGGGGTGCCTTTTGCCTTGTGATAAGTGGCCCATGATTCGCCATAATCGCAATTGCTTGTTGCCCGCAACAACGATTCAGACAGGGTGGTGGCCACGGATTTGATTCGCTGGGGATTGTATTCACTGAGTAGCCGGTGATAGTCGGCTTCGTCGGCACGGGTGACGTTGGCAAAGCGGACAGGCACTTTTTCCCAGCCAAGCTCCCGCACCGCGAACAAGCGGCGATGGCCGGACAAGACATAATGGTCGCGTGTCAGGATGAGCGGTTCCTCCAGGCCCAAACGCTTCACGCTGCGAACCAGACATTTCAATGCTGGGTCGTTGTCGTAATTGGTCGCGCCGTAAATCTCCCGGTTTTCCGGTGATGGTTGGATTTCTGTGACCGGAACGAGTTGGACCCGGTAACGCTCCATCAATTTCCGATCATGTTCGGAAATCGGTGGGGGTGCCGACGTGTCTTGGGCGTTATGCACTGGCGACTGCGGTGGCATGCCGCCAGTGGTGCCGCCGTTGGCGCTGCCGTTTGTGACCTTCATATACCGGCCCGTTCCATACGGCGGTTTGAACTGCCCGCTACCGTCACACCTCCTGCACCATCTGACCCGCTGGCAGGCGAAGTAGGCGCGGTTGACCGCGCATTAGCGGTATGATCCTGGCGAGTGTGGTCTTGGCGAGTGTACCGGCGGATGAGCCTTTCCGCCCATGACAGCGGGTGACGGAACTCGAAAGTTTTCAAATAACCGCCCGCCATGCCGCGAACGACAAGCCGCCCGTCACGACGCTTGGCCAGCCGGTTCGCGTGCTCCGGCAAGCGGGTCTGGACCCAGGTCACGCCGGGCACCGGCTGCCAGGCACATAAGTCGCGTGTGCCGATTGCGGTGTTGAGCGCGACTTTCACTTGGCTACCTCTCCTTTCGCGCCCGACTCGGCGTGCGCCAGAATGAAGTCACGGAGCGACCGATAGTCCAACAGTCTCACGCCAGTTCTTGCACCGCGCCGGCGAATGACGAATGATTTGACTGCCGGTTTCCCCGCGTTGGATTCCGACGGGAGGATCAATGAATTTAGGTAGCTACGGCTTAAACCCGTGTAGGCGCACAGTCTGCCCGGCGGCGGCAGTCTTAAAAATTCCGGCAGCGTGCTGGCCGGTGCGTTCGTTGGCGGAACTTTGATTGGCTCGGTCGTCGCCTCGGCGTTTGGTTTTCTTGTGTTCATGGACACAAGAAATCACATACAAACCCGGCTTTATGTGGGTTGAAGAACGGAAAAAATCACACCGTCCAAACGCGGTCCCTATCGCTTTTTGGAAAGTTCATTGAACGCTGCGAACACTCTTGCCATTGCAGGCGACGGCTTCTTGAATTCGCGCGGATATGAACCTGACAGACGCTCCATGACCCTCATCTTCGCGTGGCGATAATCTTCGTCGCACGAAAACAAGTCGGCTTGATTGGCTGGGACCGGAGGCAGGTTTTTCGCAGCCTTTGCGTTGTGAAAAGGTCGCGGATCGCCGGGCTTGTAAGGCCATTGACCACTCACTTTTTTGCACGTTGCAAAAATCTCCGTCTGATTTTTGAAGTTTTTTCGGCGTGCGATTGCAAATTTGTTGGCTTCGTCCCAACTGTTTTTTTCTCACGGTAAAGCCGCCACGCGGCCAAGTCTTTGAGCCTGTCGAGCGGTTGCCCAGTCGCCCCGCGTTTTTCATTGCCGTATCGCCCCAACCGCTTTCGATTCTCAGGCGACGCGAGCCATTTCTTGAATTGCTTTGTCAAGGCTCCCTTGCCAGCGGACAAGTCCACTTCAAACAGACAGAAATAAATGGAGTTCCAATATCGGCGCACTTTCCGTGCACGCATCAGTCTGTCGGTCTTGCTCGTTCGCTGGCTTTTATGTTCCTGCCAAAGCCGGGCAATGGCAGGCTGCTTCAACCATTCGAGAAACTGGTCTGAGACATGATCTGCGCTCTCGGAAAAATCCACCTCGAACAAACACCAATAAACCGAGCCGTGTTTTTGCACCATTGCTGGCACAGGCTGCATGGGTGGAATTTCCTGGCCCGGCTGCACTTCTGAAATTGGCGGCGTGTTTGCATCGGCCAGTTGTTTGAACTGAGGGAGCATCACCGTAGCCAGTGGTGTCCACAAAAGGTCTGGCATGGGTAGCGGTGGAACTGACCGTGTTTCATAACGATTCAAAATTTTCTTTCGCTCCACTGGCAGCAATTCGTTCCAATCTTTCGTGGGAAACGACTTGCACATCAGAAAGCGCCACTCCCACATGGGATGTGCCCGGCCACGGATTGCGTTCTGTTTGAGAATCCAGAGAACAGCCCGCTCACAACTTAAATTGGGATTGTTTCGTAACAACTCGTCACGCTGTTTCGCCGCCTCCCGCAAACATTCTGACTCGCGTGCGTATTCGTAGGCACACGCAAGCTGCGCTTCATCATCCTCAACGTCGCCATGAAGATAATCCATGAAGGTCTTGGATTGGTGAAACATGATTTTCTTTGCATTACCAGCCGCTTTCATTACACGCCTTTGGTCACGTCCGGCAGTTTGGCGGCGGTTTGTTTCAATGTCTCGACGTTCATTTCGTGATGTCCGGCAGTTTGTTGATGGCGGCGCGCTTGGCGGTATCGTCAATTTTGGTGTAGTTCCGAGAGACGGAAGCAGTTTCATGGCCGACAATGTCCATCGCAATCGAATCAGACACGCCGGACGATTTCAATGCGCTGGTGCAATTGTGGCGCAAGGAATGAAAACTGACAGTGCCGGTTTCGCGGCGTGCGTCCCGACCTTTGCCGGTGCCATCGTAGTTTCGTTTTTCCACAATTCCAGCCTTCACCATGACGAGGTAAAACTGTGCTGAAAGGCGTGAAGCTGGTTTGCCTGCAAGAGTCGGGCAAAGCGCGGCGTCGGGATCGTCCCCCGCCATGCCGGATAAATGCCGCGCCAGTGGTTCCGCAATCGGCAAATCTTGTTGGCGTCCTGTTTTCTCAGTCTTGATATTGATAATGCCGGTGTGCAATTCAATGTTCCGCCACGTCAGATTTGCACAGTCGCGCAACCGCAAGCCGGTATAAAACGCAGTCAAGATCATCGTGCGCCATTCGGCGTCTGCCGCTTTTAGGAGCGATTTCAATTCCTTGCTTGTGAACGGGCGGCGATTGGCGTCCTCGACCTCAATGTTCTCAACGTGCTCGGCAGGGCTGAATTCAAGCTGGCGCTTGGCGACGGCGTTGTTGAATGAAGCTTTGAGAACTTTTACCGCCTTGTTGACGGTGGACGGCCCGACGCGCTCAGCAAGATGCTGTTTGAATTCCTCAACCTGTTTCGGTTGCAGCGTGGTGAGCGGGCGGTCTGCCCGTGCTCCAAGATATTTCAAAAACAAGTCAATGATATGCTGGTATTCAATCACCGTTGCCTTGCTCGCGTCCGTGCGTCCGACAATCCAAGAGTCAAGCCAGCTTTGCACAGTGTAGGACGTGAACTCGCCGCCAGCGATTCGGATGAATTCCTCCACAGCGGGTTTTAAAACGCTCTCGGCGCGGTCTGCCGCGAGTTTGCCGTGCGTCTCGGCAATAGCCGCGCACGTCTCACGGACGAGTTTTAGTGCCTTTTCGTTCGACAGCTTGCCCTGGCGCGTCAGGGTAGCGGCGCGCTCGATGTTGACGCAGATCGTGCGTGCGATTTTGGCGTTCTCGGTCCCAGTGCTACGGAAGCGGCGAAAGCCTTCGGGATCGTAAAAAGCGCAGAACCAGTTTGGCCTGCCAGGTTGTTTATGGATGCTTGACATATCTGCATAACGATAGCGCATAACGTTTATTCGTGTCAAGCGTGTTATAAATGTTGGCTTTTTGAGTGATTTTGACAAATGAGCAGGCCAAAAAAGTCGTGTGAGTTCGAGTCTCACCACCGGCACCAGTCTTCGCTTGAAGCGCAGCGAAAGCGAAGACTGCCGCGCCGTAGCCCAGCGAAGGCGGGCCGCCGGTCACACACTTGAAACAGACGCTTCAAGCTTCGACCCGGCAAGCCAGCCTGATTTGAAGCGTAGCGAAGCAAGAGCGAAGGGCTGCCGCGCCGAATCCCGCAAAGCGGGAGAAGGCGGGCTATCAAAAACACACCACACACAGACACTGCAAGCTTCGACCCGGCAAGCCAGCCGGACCAGCGCGCCGGTCTGCCCCTTAACCTTGTTTAATCCTTTAATAACCGTCCTCACCTTGTGGCTTGATTCTTTCCAAAGTAATGCCAGGCTTACCACATGATTGCCAACGTATCAGTCAAAGGACAGATGGTCATTCCCGAAGCCATCCGCGAACAGGCGCGGATCAAAACCGGCGACCAGTTGGATGTCGGTTACGCCAACGGGCTGGTTGTGCTGCGGAAGCGCCGGGCATTGACCCCGGCCCGCGTGCGGTCGCTGCTGCTGGCCGGACGCGAGCTTCCCGAAATGACACCGGCGGATGAAGTTGCCGTCACCCGCGCCGTGCAACGGGTGAGAAGCCGCGTAAAAGGCCTTCAGCCTCACGCGGCAAGCCACGTAAAAGGTTTTCAGCCTCACGTGGCCAGCCGCCGCAAACAGTGAAAGTGGTCTTCGACACCAACGTGGTGGCCAGCGCGAGTTTCTGGCGTGGCGCGCCGTTTGACTGTCTGGCGGCATGGGCGCAAGGCCGCTGCGAAGCCGTGGTCAGCCCCGCGTTGCTGGCCGGGTATTACGAAACCATCGAGGAACTTCGGTTGGAATATCCCCGGCGCGAGCCGGTTGAATGGGTTGACGCCCTGACCGAATCTGCTGAACTGGTTTTTCCCACGGAACGCGCCACGGGTGCGATGCCTGATCCCGGCGACGAAATGGTTCTGGAATGTGCCTTGGCGGCGGAAGCGGATTACATCGTGAGCGGCGACAAGAGACATCTACTGCCTTTGCGAGAATTTCACGACATCCGGATAGTCTCCCCGTCGGATTTTCTGCGTCGGCTGGCTGCCGGTTGAGTACTGAGCAAGTTACGCTCAAGGTGCTGCGCTGGGAAGAACGGGACAAGCGGCTGGTCATCAAGGATGCTGAACTGATGGCTTAGAACATGGTGAAGGGGCGGGTGCGGCGGCGGAGCCGGCGCACCGCCCCTTAACCTTGTTTAATACTCTAATAACTGTCCTGAGAATGTTTTAGTGTCGGGAAAAATCTTCGCATCGCGCAGTCACCTGAAATTGTTGCTGAAAAAAGACGATTCACGGCACAGAATTATTCCTGTTAGCTGAAACAGTGTTGTTGGTTGTTTGCATCAATTTTTGATACAGTGTCCAATCAACTTGGCGAGGGATATGCGAGCGTTCCGAAATCCATGCGGTTCCTACAAAAGGTGGATATTTTTTTGCCAGTGAAACAAACTCTTCAGTTCCTTGCTGTATTGCATTTGTTGCTAACATCATTTTGCCCTGCGCCCAGTGTTCCCACCGACCATCGGCTATTGCGTAATGAGTATTTAGTTGTTGAGCCATTGGTATATTTTCAATTTCAATTGCACATCCTACTGCCAACGCCCGACTTTCATCTGCCGCTGGATCAATGGCGAGAACAGACAAAAAATTTGTGAGTGCATCCTTGTAATGCGTGGCCTTGAATGCCTCATATGCTTTTCCATATTGGTCATAGGGCCAGTTTGTATAGTTCGTGCTGTTTTGTGCCCACCAACTATCAAGCGGTTGCAAATCCCAGGGATATTGCCAGCGATTCTCTGCAATTCGGCTTTGTTAAAATCGCGCAAAGCTTCCTTGGCTTCAGTCAATTTTGAATCAACTCGCAACTCGAGAATTTCTCGCTCACTTTTTGATTCCGACGGCGAATTTTTATCAGCGTGGTGGTCTTGGCTCATACTTGGTGAAGAATCCGGGATTCAAACAATCCAAACAAAATTGGCACCTTGAAGCCTGGATTTCCCAATCGTTTGCTGAATACGCCTATTTTATGACTGTGTCGAGAAAATTTGATAAAACGCGGCCAACGGACTTGGTGGCCACGCCCTAGACATTCAACTTTCAAAGTTTAGAGCCTGCCAGACTCGCGGCCAGGTCGAACACAAACCAGTAACGCTGGCTCGCGCGAGATTTGTCCTGGTGGTGTCGGATTTGCAACCAGTTCTGCGAAGGGTGACGTGGCGCGATGCTGGTTGCAAATTTGACACGACCAGTCTTGCATGGGGTGAGTGTTCGCGTGGCAGGCATCCGGCTTGGCTTTCAATCCGCAAGCCGCGTGACAAATACGTGAACGCGAACGGGGAACCTGCCAGAAAAGGGTCCGGTTTGAAATCACCCTAATTTGACCTGCCGTGGACAATAAAGACGGATTGACGGGATTTTGAAATCGTGAGCAAATTGAAAATGCTGTGAAATGTTCAAAGACAATAAGCCAGCACAGCGCAACATCGCTGAGGAATCTGATTCAAATCTGGCTGCTGTGTGCGGTGCTGTTGCAAACGATCACCAGCGGGGCGCAACCCGTGACCAAGGTTGCCGGAGGATACTACCACAGCCTGTTTATTAAGGGCGACGGCAGTCTCTGGGGTATGGGTGCCAACGGCGCTGGCGAGTTGGGCGACGGCACTTCCAACTTTAGAACCAACCTTCCCGAGCAGATTGTGGTCAGCAACGTCACGGCGATTGCTGCAGGATTCGAACACAGTCTGTTTTTGAAAAGTGACGGCAGTTTGTGGGGCATGGGCTACAATAGTTCTGGCGAGTTGGGCGACGGCACTTACAACAGCACCAACCTTCCCGAGCAGATTGTGGCCAGCAACGTCACGGCAATTGCCGCAGAAGCGCACAGCCTGTTTCTCAAGAGCGATGGCAGTCTCTGGGCTATGGGCTGGAACGAGTATGGCCAGTTGGGCGACGGCACTTACAGCGACACTAACCGGCCCGAGATGATTCTGGCCAGCAATGTCACGGCGATTTCCGGATACTACCACAGCCTGTTTCTCAAGAGTGACGGCAGCCTGTGGGCTATGGGCTGGAACGAGTATGGCCAGTTGGGTGACGGCACTTACACCAATACTAACCGGCCCGAGATGATTGTAGCCAGCAATGTCACGGCGATTTCCGCAGGATGCTGCCACAACCTGTTTCTCAAGAGCGACGGTAGCCTGTGGGCCATGGGCTGGAACCAGTGTGGCCAGTTAGGCGATGGCTTTGGCGGAAGCAACACTAGTAACAAAACCAACAGCCCCGAGCAGATAGTGGCCAGCGGCGTTACAGCGATTGCCGCAGGAGGCTACCACAGTCTGTTTCTTAAGAGCGACGGTAGCCTGTGGGCCATGGGCAACAACGGGTATGGCCAGTTGGGCGACGGCACTTACAATAACACCAACCTTCCCGAGCAGATTGTGGCCGGTGGGGTCACGGCGATTGCCGCAGGATATTATCACAGCTTGTTTCTGAAGAGCGATGGCAGCTTGTGGGTCATGGGCTATGACAACTATGGCCAGTTGGGCAATGGCGCTTACGGGAATACCACCAACCGTCCCGAGCAGATTCTGGCCGCTTACAATCAAATCTCCGGCCGGCTTTTGAGCGGCGGCAGTGTGCGTTTGTCCTTTGTGGGCATCGCCAGAGCGAATTACGCGTTGGACCGTTCCTTCAGCTTGGCACCGCCCAACTGGATGACGCAGTTGACCAATCCCGCCGGTTCGGTCGGGGCGCTGGTATTCACCAACACGCCGGACCCAACCACGAACAATTTCTGGCGCATCCGCGCCGTGCAGTAAATGAAAGCGCGAACTTTTGCGCGGTGCCCGCCTGGCTGCTTTTACATAAGGTTACAACTTCCGAACGCGAAGCCCGGTTGGAGGATGGGGGATTGTCGGCCGGTTTGTGGCCGGCCCTTCAGTCAGGGAGGCGAATTTGTGGCCGGCCAGTTATTGGTTGCCGGAGTGACGGTGGGAGACGTATAGACCGGCATAGCATGGTCATCACCGCTCCAGGTGGGTTGGAAATCAGGCGGAGACTGGTTGAGGTTTGATGAAAACGGACCGCCAACGCAACCGGTGATCCCTGTGACGATGACTGCCGTTGACAGTCCCAGACCCAGCGCCAGAAACAAATGGACTGCTTTGATTTTGAGTGCGGTCATGTTGACTGAAGCTACGGTCTAGGCCGCCTTTTCGCTATGGGGTGTAACCCTACCACCGGTTATCGCAACAGACCGGAGTGTTCTTTCAACCAACGCTCGGCCATCCGGTAA